>Ga0041059_1000674_pt1 | contig 26475 bp, 24 predicted proteins | sample AraColnosormetaG_FD_56232 | JGI IMG/M metagenome (GOLD analysis project Ga0041059, IMG submission 56232) | Arabidopsis roots microbial communities from North Carolina, USA - Col MF nosort | ecosystem: Host-associated > Plants > Roots > Unclassified | place: USA: North Carolina | collected... | reverse complement strand
AAAATTAAAAATCATTTTCTTTTTTTTTTTTCTCTCGTCTCATTTCTTTAAAAAGAGCTTCTTTGCTTGTACATCTTCCTCTTCTTCTTCCTTGGCATTCTCTTTAGAACTTTCGTACAAAATGCAAAACCTGAACCTCTAAAGCTAAAAAAAAAGATTAGAGACTGTAACTGCTTTTATCAGGTTTTATTTTGTGTCTCCATTTTTTCCTCTTCTCTTCGCTTTATTTAACAAGTTGCTTTCATTAAAAATCCCATCTTTTGTCATTTTCTGCAGATTTTCAACTAGGAAAAAAGTTACAATCTTTTTTGATGGCTCCTCCAATGACGAATTGCTTAACGTTTTCTCTGTCACCAATGGAGATGTTGAAATCAACTGATCAGTCTCACTTCTCTTCTTCTTACGACGATTCTTCTACTCCTTATCTCATCGATAACTTCTATGGTAACAACAACAAACTTCAAAAATCCCTTCTTTACCAAATGACGTATATATATAGGCTCTGTTGTTAGCCGACTTATCTTCTTCAACACAAGTTGCTTACAGCCTCCTTTCTCCTCTTTTTCTCGGTTGCTGAATTTGTCTTTTTCCCCACAAAGGAAAACAAAAATACAGAAGAAAGCACAAAAAGATTAGATTTTTATAAATTTTAGGAACTAAAAAAAGAGACGTCTTTTGATTTTGTTCCTAGTGTGATTTTCAGGTGTGTTGGTTAGTTAAAGTTGCTAACTTTTTTGTTTGTTTGTTTTGGTTTAAGCTTTCAAAGAAGAAGCTGAGATAGAAGCTGCTGCTGCTTCAATGGCGGATTCAACAACCTTATCTACTTTTTTCGATCATTCTCAGACTCAGATTCCAAAGCTGGAAGATTTCCTCGGTGATTCCTTTGTCCGTTACTCTGATAACCAAACAGAGACCCAAGACTCTTCTTCTCTCACTCCATTCTACGATCCACGTCACCGCACCGTTGCCGAAGGAGTTACAGGGTTCTTCTCTGATCATCATCAGCCAGATTTCAAGACGATAAACTCGGGACCAGAAATCTTCGATGACTCAACAACTTCCAACATCGGTGGTACTCATCTCTCCAGTCACGTGGTGGAGTCATCAACGACGGCGAAGTTAGGGTTTAACGGTGATTGCACCACCACCGGAGGAGTTTTGTCTCTAGGGGTTAACAACACATCAGATCAACCTTTGAGCTGTAACAATGGCGAGAGAGGTGGAAACAGTAACAAGAAGAAAACAGTTTCTAAGAAGGAAACATCAGATGATTCAAAGAAGAAGATTGTCGAAACATTGGGACAAAGAACTTCAATTTATCGTGGAGTCACCCGGTAATTTAGTTTATTTCAATTGCAATGATCTAACTCAAAGTTTTAATATTTATCATGTGGGTTGGGAAAAAGATTGAAACTTTTGAGATTTTTGATTTTGGGTTATGCATGTTGGATTAACAAATCAAGTTAACTTTTTTATCATAGGAAATTGTAAATGCAATATGGGGTGTATGAACAAGGATTCAATGAATTCAAACTTTTGTTTTTTGGCTGTGGGTGGGAAAAAGATTTGACATTTGATTTAAGCAATTTTGATATGAGTTCAATTATATGTATGTGTTGATTGATGCAGACATAGATGGACTGGAAGATACGAAGCGCATCTATGGGATAACAGCTGTAGGAGGGAAGGTCAAGCCAGAAAAGGACGTCAAGGTAATAATCTCTCATTCTTTTGTTTCCTACGAGAAACAGTTTCTTGAATTATTTGCTTGGTTACTATGTTACTTTTGAATGTTTCGCATTGCAAAAACCTAATTTAGATAAACATGATCTCACTTTCATGTGTTAATCTAACTTTTGTGTATATATATGCTAGCTAAAACCATTTTTATTGTCTAGAGTCTTTGATAGAAACTAGTTTGATTTGGGTTAAAAACAAACATTTATTCTTTAACTTTTATGGTTGGGGAAAACAAAAGCGGAAGCAGTACAAAGGTTTTGTCAAAGAAAGAGTGCCAAGAGAAATGCATGCAATGGATTCAATAAATATAAATTACTGAAAAGTTTTTCCTTTTAGGTGATATGTCTACTCTTTATGATGACTGATAGACTTTGGTATATGGGCATAATGTCAAGGAAAGAACCAAATTTTAAACAGAAAGGACTAACAATAATAGAATAGAATTATGTAAATACATTTGGTTGAGTTTTTCATCACAAGGGTGCCGCCATTTTTGTTCCTTGTCTTTATTAGAGCTATCTTTGAAAATCTTTCATTTCACCTTCTATGGGGACCCCAATGCTGATGCCTGTATGATGCAATCTCTGTTTCTTGATTGACATGTTTTTGGACCCACTTTTGACCCTTTATTCCAATGCTGTTATATGACAATAATGACATGCATGCATATATTAATAAATACATGTGGTGTAAGACTAAACACTATGCATATATTCTTTTGCTAGCTTTGTGTTTTTAGCGTTTTGGTTTGAAATTGAATGTTTGAAATCTTTCTGGTTAGATATTAGTGAGATTTTGTAGGGTTCTCTGTCTATAATGTGTCAGATTGATTTGTGTCTTCTGTTCACATACACCAAAAGCAAACTGTGATGTGAAGTTGTGAACACAAGAGAGGAATCTAGCCTTGACCCTAATCAAATCCTTCTCACCCATTTTTTTTTTGTGGTACTATGAAATGTTATTATGTTTTTGTTTGTAAGTCATTAGTAAAAGATTCAAGAACATGATGATTTGTGAGCATTGTGAATGATTTTTGTAATGGCTAAACCTGTCTTTCTTTGTTTTACATGACCCTTCTAATGTGGTTCTCCATTCGCATGGCTGCTTCAACAGTGTACTTAGGTAAGCAAGATAATATTCTATTGACAAATTAATTGATATATCGAGTATGGCAAATGATGTCCATCTTTGATTAATTCAAGGTGGATATGACAAGGAAGATAGAGCAGCTAGAGCCTATGACTTGGCAGCTTTAAAATACTGGGGTTCTACTGCTACTACAAATTTTCCGGTTTATATTTTTTCCTTTTTGCTCTGTTTTGCTAACTTTGTTTTGATTCTTGGTATGCTCTTTACTTACCTTGTCATCGTTCTATGGATTATAGGTCTCGAGTTATTCAAAAGAACTTGAGGAAATGAATCACATGACCAAGCAAGAGTTTATTGCATCTCTTAGGAGGTGAGAATCAAATTAAGATTTACATATATGTTCTTGATTTCAAAATTGGAATATTTCCAACTTTTGGTTAATGTAAATGTTTCAGGAAAAGTAGCGGTTTTTCGAGAGGAGCTTCAATATATAGAGGTGTCACAAGGCATCATCAACAAGGTCGCTGGCAAGCAAGAATCGGCCGTGTCGCAGGAAACAAAGATCTTTACCTCGGAACCTTTGGTAAAACGTTATCTTAGTAGACAAATGTCCTATTCTTCACCCTGAAAAATCCAGTCATTGATTCGTATATATGTGTATAGCAACCGAAGAGGAAGCAGCAGAGGCTTATGACATTGCAGCCATAAAGTTCAGAGGAATCAACGCAGTAACTAACTTTGAGATGAACAGGTATGACATTGAAGCTGTCATGAATAGTTCTTTACCTGTAGGAGGAGCAGCTGCGAAACGCCACAAACTCAAACTCGCTCTTGAATCTCCTTCTTCATCATCCTCTGACCATAACCTCCAACAACAACAGTTGCTTCCGTCCTCTTCTCCCTCGGATCAAAACCCTAACTCAATCCCATGTGGCATTCCATTTGAGCCTTCAGTTCTCTATTACCACCAGAACTTCTTTCAGCATTATCCTTTGGTCTCTGACTCTACAATTCAAGCTCCTATGAACCAAGCTGAGTTTTTCTTGTGGCCTAACCAGTCTTACTAAATCATTTGGTTCGTTCTTGCTTAGACTTCTATTCACCGCACTAACCGATGACCCGAGGCTTATCTTCTTGATTCTGGCTATAAGGATGAATCTTTCAAGTTCCTTTTTTAACTGTAGGCTAAGACAGAAGTAGAGGGGAGAAAAGTTGAAGAATCTGAAACTTTTGGGGTCAATTTTGTATTAATGTTTTTCTTTTGTCAAGGGTGGATTATCGGTTTTATTACTTATTTTTTGAATGTAATCGGCCTATAACGGTATAACTCTGTTTCCATTTATGAATATTTTTCTCAAATTGTCATAACATTTTTAAAAGCATAATTGAACACACTTTAAATCTGAGTAAAACTAAAGCGTTCGAGGTCATAATGTAAATAATGAAAAATAGCAGGATACAAAGTGAAATTCTAAGAAGTTATACTAAAAGGAAACAAAGCCACGACCTAGTCCGGTCCATCTCATTCATCACGTGCCGTTTACGGAACTAGGTTGAGCTTTTAAAGCTTCATTAAAGGCCCACTGGGCTTTCTCTTTCAAGCCCTTGAACTCATAACACTCTCCCAACAGCCGGAACAATCTCGCCGTATCTGTACCGGCGGCGAGCCTCACCGCCTCTTCCAGATCCTCGACCGCCGAATCAATCCTCCGTCGCCGATTCACAGCCAGCTTCATCTCAGCTCTCTTCACAAGCGCATCGGCTCGTTCTCCAACCGAAAGCGACTTCAAACGCGGATAAGTCAGCGCCATATCGAACGATTTGAGAGCAGAAGTATGGTGACCGAGCAGATCTAGAGCTAGGGCACGGACGATGTGACCGGCGGCATCATCTGGAGAAATCGCGATCACATTATCAGCTTCGGTGAGCGCCGTTTTGGCGAGAGATTGAGATTGAGATTTCTTGGGTGTGGTTCGGGCTCGAGCTAGGAGACGTGAGGCTTGGATTAGCTGACGCTGGGTTTGGAGTGTGGCTCGGTGTTTGGTTCGGAATTTGGTTAGGCCTCGTTGAGAGAGATACTTAATCGCCCAGAACATAACCAAGGTTAACACCAGAATTGCTCCTTGTATGATTGTTTCTGTTGTAGCCATGTCTTCTTCCTTTTTTTGCTCTCTCTGAATCTCAGAAGACTAAACCAGTCACACTATATACACTTTATTTTCTACCAAAATATTATTTTTTCCTCTAAAAGGCATTACAAATTGTGAATTTTATCATCTGAATTTTAGAATTTTACAACATAAGAGACAACCAGAATTTGAAGACAAAAGCCAAATTAATACATACAACATATTCCCTCTTTTTAAGATTTTTACAATGGAGAAGACGAAGCAAAATCACAGACAAGAAAAAGGGAAAGAAGAACATTTTTGCTTCTTGTTGTTTCTTCTTCTCTGTGAGAGGAGTTTTTTTTAAAGTATTGGTATCATCAGATTGCTTACTCCATTAAGAGCTGTCTATGTCGAGTGAGATCGTTAAGGTAAGAGGAAGAGGTGTGATCTAAGTCGCAATCGTCGAGACTCACTGTTCTTGCTCCACCTGGTTTTTGTTCAGCTAACTGGTCATCTCCGCGCAACAGCTGAACCAACTGCATCCAAAAACAGAACAATTCATCATTCAAGTTGTTAGTTACTATTAGAATCTATTGACAACAATAGTGAGACTGCTAAACACATACCCGGTTCATGTCAGGACGCATAGTGGATACATGGTGTATGCACATTGAAGCTGTTTGCATCACTCGTTTCATCTCGGTTTCATCAAAGTCATTGCCTAGCTGAGGATCAACTATTTCTTCCATGTTGTTCTTCTCCAGAAGAGGTTTTGCCTATGTGAAAACATTCAAGCTGTTTTAACTGTTTGCTTTAGAAGATGGAAGATGCATATGAAGAGAAAGGAAAGGCAGATCATTACCCACATAACTATGCTTTGCCGGCTATCGGTATCAACAGCTCGACGACCAGTTATGATCTCTAGAAGCAATACACCAAAAGCAAAAACATCCGTCTTCTCATCGACAATCCCGTGCATGAAGTACTCTGGAGCTAGATATCTGTAAGAAAAAACAAAGGACCAACCAGTTTTTGGACTCAAAAACATCAAGAAGAAAGGTTCACAGAAAGAGATTGTAGCTGTGGAGTTCTATGTCTAACCCGAATGTGCCTTCGATAGGGAAAACAATGTGATGAGGCCAATGCTCTGGGAGCCACTTAGCTAGTCCAAAATCCGAAATCTGCAAAACCGATTCATATCGAGTTCTCAATACGCACAGAAAAGTTAACTGCTTGTCGTTGAATCAATCAATCAGTCAATACCTGAGCTTCGTAGTCTTGAGAGAGCAAAATGTTGGAAGCTTTGATGTCTCGGTGAATAATCCGTCGAGGGCAATCGTTATGAAGATAACTCAAACCATCAGCTATACCCATAGCCACTTTATACCGTTTCTTCCAATCCAAACACTCCTCTGATCCTACATTAAAGTTTCAAGAACATCATCAACAACAACAACAACAATGTCTAAAACCAACCAAGAAGAGATTTTTGTACCAAAGAGTAGAGAAGCAAGACTGCCATGAGAAGAGTACTCAAGCACAAAATGCAAACCGCGATCACAACTGAAACCACGAAGCCTAGCTGCGTTTGGATGGTTAACATGTGCGATTATCCCAAGCTCCGATAAGAAATCACTGACTCGTTCTTCTACTTCCTTTGCATGTCTCGTCAGCTTCTTGATCGCCACAGTCTCTCCGTCCGGTAAAACCCCTTTGTACACCTCCGCATGTCCTCCTTTCCCAATCATGTTCTCTAACAACAACAATTCATAAGACTCTGTTTCACAAGGTTCGAAAACTTACTTTGGGGATAATATCGTCTTTTCAAGATTTGAACTTTACCGGGATTAAAATTGTCGGTGGCGGCAACGAGTTCGTCGAAGGTGAAATTACGCCACGAAGGTTTAGCGACGAGGATTTGATCACAATCGAAGTCGTTTTCTGAACAAGGAGATAGTTTCGGTTGTTTCTTTTTGCGGGTGAGCTCGTAGCTAGCGAGGAGAGGAATGACAGAGAATCTCCTAATTGATTTCTTCTTGATGGATTCGATCATCTTGTTCCATTGATGAAAAGACGAAACGTTTGGAGGAGTTGTTGATAATGGCGACGATGATTTATCAGGAGAACACGAGCTACAACTGCTGCTGTTATCGGAATCTGAACTCATTACCGGAATTTCAAGCACGCATCTTGGAGATGGGTCTTCGATTGATAAGTCGTTTTTATGTAGCTCCGTCTCTTGGCTTCCTTTGATCTTCTTCTCCATCTCTGCAACGAATCAGAAGGAAGAATTTTGTTTCTAATTTCTCGATGCACATAACGTAAAAATAATATAAATTTAGAGTTGGTGTTATACCTTCAACAGCCATAGCTTGGAGAAAAATTACGTCGTCTGGGATTCTTCTTCGGAAAAATCCCAGTCAAAGGTTCATACAATATTCACCCAGAAAACAAAAAGAACACAAAAGAGGGAAGCAGAGTAACATCTCCGGAGAGGAGAAGCCGAAAGCTCAGAGCCGGAGAGAATCCGGAGAAACAGGGAAACAGAAGTTTTGTGTTTTTGTGTGTTTTTCTGTTGTTTGTTGTCTCGTTAAAAGATATCTTTAGAAAATGGTTATTCTTAGAAGATTTTAGAGAAAGAAGAAAGATGAGGTTTTGATGACTGGTAATGGATTGGTATCTCTGCTATATTTATACAACTCCACCATGCAAAGTCAAGTTAGCTTTATAAAATTATGAAACATTTTTTTATAAGAAGAAGATGAAAAGATATGATGCCGTAACTAACGCCTTCCAACGAACAGACACGCCGACGGTTGAAATATCCAAAGACCAAAGCTAGTCAATGGCATTTCCGTAATTATAGAGAATGATAAGACAAAACACCCCTCTTTGTTTTTTATTTATTCGAAATTACAATTTCACTTAATTTGTACTTTCAGCAATTTAATATTAACCATGTGAAATACTGACATCTTGTTTTTTTTTTCTTTGGTTTTGGTCCAGCATTTGTCTTCATTAATGTAAACCTACACAGAACTTATTTACGAAATGCCGTCGAATGTGAATCTTTCGAGGTAAGAATATGGCAATATGCTATCTTATTTCCGGTTATCGTGTCGCTATCGTAACGAGTGTGTAAACATATGGCAAAGAAGCTTGACCACCCTAGAACAAGCCAATAAGCCATTGTTGTTACTTGACATCTTAATATAATAAACATCAAATTTATCACGTTTTATAACTAAGTAAGATAGAAAACATTTATGAGATTGTTTTGGTTCACGACACGACATTCACGAGTCATCATGAAGCTTTGTAAAAAAAACATATATTCCAAACCACATCAGGCGCAACATAGTTTATTAGAGCATCCACAACGGTGGAGCTCTCTCACTTAAACTCATAATTAAAATATTTAAAAATAATAGAAAGAAATCAGGGAGAGAAGCAATAGGAGAGAGTTTTATCAAATAAACTCTCTGTAGAGAGATTTTGACACACATGAGAGAACCTCTACTTTACACATGTTTTAACTTTATTGGTGAATACCAATTAAGTAATTTAAATTTAATTACATAATAAAACTCTAATAAAAATAATATTGTTTTATTCATTGCATACCCATTTTAGAGAGTCCACCGTTATGGATGGCCTTAGTAGTTCATTTGGTCCCACCACTTAAGCTCTCATTTGTCATTAATAACTTAGGAATTACGTGAAATAAAACTTAGTTTATGATTTAGCTTACGTGAGGCGATCGTGAGTATAAATTAGAAAGAAGTACGATATGCATTGAAGAAAAATCCAACGAAAACTATAAGTATAAACATAGATGTGTCTAATTTCCACTACATATATGTGGGTTTAGTAAAGTTGAGTCGTTAACTAACATGAGTTGTTTTTCTTGGGTCAAACTGATAATTTTCTTAGCTTAAACCAAAGGAGAAGAAACCTCCAAGTTACAAGACTTCTCCAACACAATAAATTTTCCTCTAAAAAATGTTAGTAGATTTGATGATTATTTGTTTTGGATTTGTTTTTGAGCTTTGTTATGACAAAAGCGATTTTCTTTACGTGTATTTATTTGTTGTAATATTATCTAGACAAGAAGATATAAAAACAACAAGTAAGTGAAGTTGTTGCTGGAAAAAATTATCTTTTAGCCTTTTGGTGAAATGAGAAATGCTTAACGTAATGAAATGATTAGTTAATTGGTAATTTCAGTGAGAAAGGTGATAAGGAGAGAAAAAGAGGTTTCTTGTATAGTGGGTGAACTAAACCCCTTAACTAATTTTGACTCCTCCAAATGTAATCTCTTTCGCTCTCTAAATTGGGCCCCAAAGTCCAAATCAAAATAGCCACCAAACTCACCAATGTCAAGTTCTGTCGGAGAAGTCAGTCTAACCGATTTCATTCTCACTTAAACAGTCATAAACACACTCTCCTGTTCAATCCGAAATTCAGTTAGGTTTTTAGTTGACTTCTGGTTTAGTTTTTTCATTTACTGATTTAGAGCAATTAGTAATCAAAGATTCAAATATGTCACCGTGAAACACAATTGCGTTAACCGTAATTTTCTGTGATTGTTCTATTGCATTGCCAAAAGATTAATAGAAAATTTGAAATGAGTTACGTGTAAACTTATGAATCAAATGACAATCTAAGAGGCGATCACTTAATCCAACAACGGATTAGAGAATATTATTTCGTAAAATACAGACATGTCTATAGAAAATCTAACCGAACCACAACGATAGTGGATGTGACATGAAAGTGTTTACGTCTACATGGAAAATTGTTATCGTCATCATTCATGAATTGAAAAGACAAACAGGTTATTTAATAACCAAGATATCGTTTTCATGTGATCAAATCAATTATCTTATCAAATAAATTAACTAATTAAGTGATCTCTCCATCAACGACTCGGGTTGCCTAAAACTAATGACTAACAAAAATATTATAATTAGTTTTGTTGCATAGCAAGAGATCAAATAGGCGCCTGTAGCTCAGTGGATAGAGCGTCTGTTTCCTAAGCAGAAGGTCGTAGGTTCGACCCCTACCTGGCGCGCTTCATTTTAAAATTCAATATATTTTAATTTTGTTTTGACTGGGAAAATTCCATGAGCATTAGTAACTTAAAGCCCATTAGTGGGCAAATTAAATGGGCCTTATTAGCCTAAGCCCATTATCAATAAAAACAAAACAGACTCAGGCCAACAAAAATTAGACAGAAATTAAGAGTGACAATGGCACTGCTCGGCGACGACGGTCGTGGCTTCGATCTAGCCAGAAAACTTGAAGTTTCCGGCGTGTGGCGGACATGGCTCGGCGATTCTATTTACTCTTCTTTCCACCATTATCTTTCTTCTCCTTCTACCTGGGAAGCTTTCATGCGCGTTGATGAGTCCAAGTCTAGGGCTCAGATTCAGCTCCAGCTCCGCGTTCGTGCTCTCTTATTCGATAAAGCCACCGTCTCTCTTTTCCTTCGATCCAATACAATCGCCGCTTCTTCATCATCCTCTGCTTCCATTTCTGATGTCTCTTCCGTCGCGGTGTCTAAGCTCAATCCTAATTGTAATGTTTGTTTCATTTTTTGGAGCTTTGTTCTATATGGCAATTTCGGTGTGTTGAATGTGAGGTTTTGGTTTTGCTTCGCTCTCAGATTTACAGCTACACGGAGATGATGTGTACTACACGTTGGAGAATGCTTCTCTTGAAAGTGGGTTTCAGCGAGAGGGAGGGATTCGCCACAATCCGAGCTTAACCAAGGTGATTCATTTCAAGGAGCTCTCGTTATATAAAATGTCTAAAATTTAAATTTGATTCAAAAGGTTTCACCTTCGGATAAATCCGAATCACTAAATGCTAGTTTTATGTTTGTTTGTTTATTTATCTTTCGTGCATCAGTTAATTTCTCTATTGTGATGTTTATTCAGAGCCTATCGAAGCCAAGTTTTACCTCTGGGACAAGAGGTAGTGAGTCTGATTTTAGTAATCTTTCTCAAAGGTCGAGGTTTGAGGAGTTACCAGACACTTGGTACACTCAGTTTATTTCAAGGTATGGTTTTAAGTATGGAATGTCTGTTGGAGGACAAGAATCTGATAAACGCACACCTGAAGGGATGTCTACTTACCTTAGAGTTGTAGATACTCATAAGAGAAAGCGTGCACCTTTTTTAGAAGATCGAAGTTTAGCTCATATGAGTAGATCTAGTACACATCCTAGTTCTGGCTTTGATGGAAGTACTTCAGAAGATGATATACTTTTTCTTCCGGAGACAATGTTTAGAATGAACTGTGTACCTGAGACTGCCCTTTCGCCGATTACCAGAACACAAGACAACTTAAAAACAGAATTCTATGGGGTACTTGATACTTTACCGCAAGTTACTACCAGGAGTCATATTATGATCGAGAGGCTTGGGCTGATGCCTGAGTACCATAGAATGGAAGAAAGAGGAGTTTTACGCAGTAGAAAAGCTGAAAAAATGGGTTTTAGTGACGATCAAGCAGCTCTGGTGTCACGGAAAGTTGTTGCACGCATGCTTCTGACGATGGGATTTGAAGGTGCCACAGAGGTTCCGATTGATGTCTTCTCTCAGTTGGTTAGCCGACATATGAGTAAATTAGGCCGTATTTTGAAGCTTCTTACTGACAGCTACAAAAAAGAGTGTTCAGCAATGCAGTTGATTAAGATGTTCCTTAATACTACGGGATATAGGTGAGTTTCTTTTCAGTGGTGATGCCTCACTCAACTGATCTATGGGGATCTATCTTTGTTTAGTTTGGTTAAGTAATAAAACTTCAAATTTTAGTTTTGTTCATGTGATTAAATTTCACGCCTTTTTCCAGTAATCTTGGGAGTTTAGCAGAGATTGTTAAGGATGGTACTAGGAATCATCCTCCCCCAAATCAGAAACAACCACAAGTGCTTCAGCAACAGTTACATCTGCAGCAACAAGCTTCTCTCCGGTTACCGCAACAAGTATGTACATAATGGTTGTTGTTGCTCTTATCATTTGGCATTGTAATTGTTCATATAAATGGATTGTTATTTTCATGGTTTACCTTCTCTGAGTTCTTGATTCGATGTTATTGCAGATTCAGAGGCAAATGCATCCACAGATGCAGCAAATGGTTAATCCCCAAAATTTTCAGCAGCAGCAACAGCTAGAAAGAATGCGTAGGCGTCCAGTTACATCACCGCGACCCAACATGGATATGGAAAAGGATCGGCCGCTGGTTCAGGTAAAGCTAGAGAATCCTTCTGAAATGGCAGTAGATGGAAATGCCTTTAACCCTATGAACCCAAGACACCAGCAACAGCTACAGCAGCAACTCAGACAGCAACAACAAATTGCTGCCATGTCGAATATGCAACAACAGCCGGGCTATAACCAATTCAGACAATTGGCTTCAATGCAAATTCCACAGATGCAAACACCGTAAGTAACGTCTCGAAACTCAAAAACATGGTTACATACCTACTAGACGGGTCTTGAAAGTTGTGTCCCCATTCTATTTGCAGCACACTAGGAACTGTCAGGGCTCAACCCGTTAAGGTTGAAGGATTCGAACAACTAATGGGAGGGGATTCTTCTCTTAAACATGACTCGGATGATAAGCTGAGATCTCCACCTACCAAATAGCATTATGTACAGAGACAAACTACCCTGACCAAGGTACTTATTTGTGTTGCACTTGTACACAAAGTCCTGTTAGTTTAACTTTTTGGGTCAATATATTTATCTGATATTCATCTGTGTTTAGTTATCCTCATGTGTAAAAGAGAGAATCGGATTATAGGTTGACATCTTGTGGAATCACCAAGTTTTTGAATAAAATTAACATTGGTTATCACATTGATTGTGCCTTATTTCTCAACTCTTATTACACACATCGCTGACGTTGACAGAGAAGACAGTATAATTCTTCATTATTTTGCTCTACACTCCTGCTATAGGATTCTCCAGAAACTCGATAAAACCATCCGCATACTGATCTTGCAATCTCTTGTTCCCGAATATTTTCTTTTGCTGAGATGCAGCATTGTTCCTGTAGATCTTTCCTTCTTCTTCCACAACAACATGTCTGATTGTCTCTGCAACAGAAGCACTCGTGAACAGCCCGTCTCGCTCATTCCTTGGAATCTCCAAGCCTATATTCATCCCACTGAGCAACCTAGCCACTAGCGGCTGGTCTAGGTTACATGGAAACATGATCAAAGGGACACCAAAGCTAAGCCCTTCCACAGCTGATCCCCAACCACAATGAGTAACAAACCCACCAACTGAACCATGGCTCAGTATCTTGGTCTGAGGTACCCACTCGGTCCAAATGACTCCACGCTCTTTGACTCTCTCTTTGAACCCATCAGGTAGTAGCATAGAAGCTCTAGTCCTCTTCCTTAGCGTCCAAAAGAAAGGTAACCTGCAAAGCTCCAACCCATGAGCTAAACCTTGAATCTCTTCGTTACTAATTGTCACTTCAGTTCCTAAGGCTACATAAACCACAGACTTTGCTTGATGTCTGTCTAGCCATTCTCTGATGTCTAACCATGTTCCCTCGTCATCTGCATCATCCATTGGTGTAGCCGGGAGTAAACCAATTGGAATCACAGGCTTTCCTTGGAGTTTACTGAGCAATTGAATCCACTCAGGTTCGAGTTCCATACATGATCTAATCACAATAACCTCAGAGCCAACGTAAGCCAAACCCAATCTACAGTTGTCGTTCAATTCAACTCCAGTTACACCTGCCGTGGGATACTCCATGATCCTCTTAGCTTCAAAGAGACGGTAAACTATGTTGGTCTCAAACGGGACCCATGGTGGAGGCACGATAAGATCTTCAGCAGTCTTTCGAGGGTCATGACCTTGAATCATGACTGATGCTGGCCCACCGATGATGATGATGGAAGCTGCGTTGAACGTGCAGAAGATGGCTCGTCTCACGCCGAGCTTCTCAGCGATAGGCGGGACCCAATGGTGCAAGATATCATACACTATCCAGTTTGGTTTGGAAGCTTCTAAAAACTCTGTGAAAGCTTCAGAAAGCCCATCAAATGCTTTCTTCAGATAAGCTATGTGAGTCTCCGGGACATCAGTGGTGGCCTCAGCGTTCTCTGGGAGATGGTCGACGGTTTGACTTAACGGCAAAGAAACGAAATTCACGGAAAGGTCGGAGGATATATTGGGAAGACGTGAAATGTTACGAGCTGTGGAGATGAAGGACACAGTATGGCCTTTCCTTGCTATGAGCTTTGAGAGTTGCAAGTAAGGAATCATGTGACCTAAAGCTAACCATGGGAACACTGCAACATGAAGCTTCGGTTTTGGCTCGGCCATGGTCTCTCTTCGTTGATAAACAAGCAAGACTCAGACTGATTCTCTAAAGCTCTTCTTCTTCTTCTGTTTGAACATCTGGTAGTCACAATGGCGGCTAAGTAGATGTACTCTTGACACGTCAAAATCTCTATCTGTCGTGGGTCTTTGGAATCATGCGACATGCGGTAACAGATGTGTTTTTATTTGAAAAGTGTGAATCTTTTTTTTTTTTTTCTCTGAGAGATTTTATTAGAACTAAAGCTCTTACATCCTCAAGAACAGAGGAACCACATAAGCTCAAAACCGGTTACACATATCCGGTTTCAGAGACACAGCAAACAAAAACTTTAAGAAACGATGATTATGCAAGTTCTAAAATTCTAACAACTTTTCCAATCAATACTTTTCAAAGATTTGAAACTGAAATCACCATGTGGAATCTTCAATATCTTCAATATCTTCAAATCCTTTTGTCCTCACTTGGTAATAATTAGACTTAAAGTGTGAATCTTATATCGTTGTATGAGTGTAAAATGATTAAAAATTGTTTTGGTATATATCAAAAATGAAAACCAAAAGACAACAATAATCATCTGGGCGTCTACAAACATCAAAGCCCACATTGGTCTGTTTTTCATCTCTTTTGATCTACTCTGCATAGGAGATTAAATATAAGCAACAGAAGACAAAAATGTTGTCAGGAGTTAAAAAATGTTAGGTTCCATACCTAATAATTAGAACCAAGCTGCCACGCATGAAGCAGAGAAGCTAGGCAGAAGGAAAAGAGTTTGCTTCAAGAAGAAAGCTCAACGAGTTTGCTTCAAGGGCCTTCTCTTTAAGTAAAAAGACAACTCATTTAAAGAATTTACAGCTCCAGTGCCTTAATAAGTAAATATTGAGCCTTTGACAGCAATATTCATACTTGTTGTTTAGTTAAAGATCTAAGATGAATCGGAGGAACGGCTATGCCAAAGTTTGAACCTGAAAACAAGTAAATCAAAATTCAGAAAAGAAAGATTAGAGCGTGAAATGGAATGGTAATGCAACACATTTTAGCCAGAAAATATGAATATTTGTGCGCTACCTTTATTGTATGACCTGTAGCAATATCACAAGAAACAAGGCAACTTGCAGATTTTTCAGGTCGAGTCATGGATCAAAAGAATCTGAGTTCCAAAGAATTGCATGAGCCTCTGGCAAATTGATATAATATAGAAACCCCTTTATGTGCTATCAGGAGGTCCTTCGATTAGCAGTGAATATGTCTGAGAGCTAAACTTGCAGCCATTTTTCTCCATAACGTTGAATAGTTCATAAAATGCCTCTACAAGTCCCTGCTTCCCCACACCATCAATGATGATCTTCCAAGCTAATTCATCCTCATAATAACCACATTGAAGCAAATTCTGGAAAACCGAAGTACCTCTCTCTTTTTCTCCTTTTTTATACAGCCCGCAAATCAAGACTTTGCAAGACTCTAGTTGCGGTAAGTGACCAACACAAATCATATCATCTACAACCTTTGCTGCTTCGTTATGCTTTTTCAGCTTGCAGCAACAGCTAAGAAGCGCATTGAAAACCAACTCACTAGGAGATATTCCTTCGTTTCGTTGCATGTGATCAAACACCTTTTCCGCAACTCTGAGATTCCCAACTTCACAGATCCCTAGTATCAGTTTTTCATAGGATTTGGCGTTGGGAGTTACACTGTGTTCAACCATTTTCTCAAGAAGCTCAACAACAGTATCAAACTCCATCATATTAGACATTGCACAGAGTTCTGGTTCACTGCCTTTCTGTTTTCCATATTTCATTTCTAACAGATGTTTGATCAGAGACAAAAACGTATGTTGAGAAGGTTCACAACCAGTATCACGCATGCGCTTGAGGACATCAAATGCAAAATTTGTCTGCCCTAGATCCCCATAACCTTTAATCAGAGAAGAATAAGTGAACAAATCTGGGGAAACACCATTTTCCCTCATCTTTGCCATCATATCCTCAGCGTCTAGTAGTCTCCCTTCCCTACAATAGGTTTGAATAAATGTTGTGTAAGTATGTGCATCGGGCTTTGTTCCAGAGGACAACATTTGCTGAAAACGACTATAAGCATGATCAAAATCCCCGTCTTTTAGCAATCTATGAATCAATATTGTATCCGTACTAACTGTAGGCTGTAGACCAATCTTAACCATTTTTTCCTCCAACAACGTCGCTTCTTTCAATTTTCCATCGGCACATAACCCGTGAATCAGGGCATTAAAAGTCAACGAATTTGGCAAGCAATTCTTACTCAACATTTTCTCAAGCATAAGATGAGCTTCGTCTACTTTACCCGCCTTGCAGTATCCATCAATCAATGCAGTGTACATCACCACATTTGGATTTACACCTTTCTGCTCGAGAGAATCAAACAGGTCGCAGGCTTCTTCCACTCTTTTGCTTTTACACAAAGAATCTATCATACTAGTATATGTCCACTGGTCTGGAACTAATCCTCTATCATTCATCAAACTAAGTAATCTATATGCACTATCAAAATTACCAGATCTACACTGCCCATCGATTAATGAATTGTAAGTGACCACATCTGGAAGCACTTTACGCTCCAGCATTTTATTAAGCACTCCCATTGCTTTGTGAACATTACTTTTACAATACCCCTTTATCAATTCATTGTATGTGCGTGTATTCGGGCTGAGTTTACGTGATTCCATCAACTCCACAACGTCTACAGCATCTTCAATCATCCCCCGCTTACAATACCCATTAATCAATGCATTGTAAGTGATTACATTTGGCATCAACCCTTTCTCTAGCATCTGACCTAGCAACTCTCTAGCTTTCTCGAACTTACATTGGCTGCATAAACTATCAATTAGCACCGTATAAGTGTGAATATTCGGCTTAATGCCTGTCTCTTCCATCTCCTTAACCAAGTTAAGAGCTTCAGACTTCCGTTCTGATCCACACAAAGACTTTATGAGCACTGTATAAGTACGAACTGTTGGAAAACATTCGTCATCCTTCATTTTTACAAACAAGTCCATCGCTTCATCAATCCTTCTCGCTACACAAAGACCGTGTATAAGGTGAGTGTACGCAACCTCATTTCTACGGCAACCCTTCAAAGGCATCTCATTGAAGACCTTAAAAGCCGAATCTAAATCTTTCCTTTGACAATAACCCATAATCAAAGACGTATATGTGAAAAAATCAGGATCCAACCCAGCCTCAACTATCTTACTCACATACTGATTCGCCTCTTCCACATTACCCAGCTTGCAATACCCATTAACCATTTTATTATATGTGTAAATGTTGGGACAAACCTTATCCTCCAACATTTCCATATAAACCTGCTTCATTTCATCGACCAATCCAAATCTAGCCAACGAATTCAACAATGTGTTGTAACACCCAATAATAAGCTTATACTTAAGCTCAAATCTTTCGTCTTTATTCATCTTCCTACACAAATCTAAAACATACAAAGCGTCTCCCACTGAATCACAGCTCTTAATCATCAATAACCTGATCTTAAACACAACACCCACATATCCATTGTTGATGAGAAGAGTAAGAAGGGATGCATAGGAATATACACTGTGCTTGTATCTCGGATTCTGTGAGATCCAGTGAGAAAAATTAAGAGCTGTTTTCGGATCTAGATCGAGTGAGAATAGTGAAGAGACGTGAGAAGGGCTTATCGCAGAAACCATAGATTTCAAGGACGGAGATTTATGCCAATTAGGTTTAGAAAGAATTGATAGCAGACGGTGTGGAACACTCATTGAATCAGATTCTTCCTCCGGAAGATTGCGAAGTAGCGGAGACACGGAGCAAAACTGCCGGCGAGTGACCGGAGAAGGAACCGTAACATCCGTCGAGAATTTCTTCTTCAGGACTTCGAAGGCGGATACTGAACCAGTCAAACCCGAATTGCACCGTGGTTGTATTCGACGGATCATCGATGATCCGTGGCGTTTTGGATCTCTCCGATGATGAACACAGAAGAGAAAAAGGAGGAAACTTTGCAGAACGAATCTTCAGAATCGGGGGTTTATCTAATGGGCCTAAATGATCCTTAATGGGCTATTATTATATGTACAAGTTCGTCACCTTAATAAGCTGTTATATGTTCAAGTTCAACAATTTAATGGGCCTTGATGAGCTTTAATGGGCCGATATGAGCTACACTATGGAGGTGATCGGCGGAATAATGCGCCGGCAATGAGAAGAGATTATAACGGCGGATTGATCGCCTTTTCGAGATATTTCAGCTTCTTTTCTAGCAGAACATGTTCACCGGAATCATCTATCAATAACCAGTTTAGGCTTCTCTGCATCACTTGTGATACCCTGACAACGACGCACAATTTCTCTCAGCTTCTCAGACAATGCATCGACGAAAGATCGATATCAGGAATCAAGACTATCCAAGCCCATATGCTGAAATCTGGTTTTCCGGCCGAAATTTCCGGCAGCAAACTCGTCGACGCGAGTTTAAAGTGTGGCGATATCGATTACGCACGACAGGTGTTCGATGGAATGTCTGAGAGACATATTGTAACATGGAACTCTTTAATTGCTTATTTAATTAAGCACAGAAGAAGCAAGGAAGCTGTTGAGATGTATAGATTGATGATTACGAATAATGTTTTGCCAGATGAGTACACGTTGTCTAGTGTTTTCAAGGCGTTTTCAGATTTGAGTCTTGAGAAGGAAGCACAGAGAAGCCACGGACTTGCTGTGATTTTGGGTTTGGAAGTCTCAAACGTGTTCGTTGGAAGTGCTCTTGTGGATATGTATGTAAAGTTTGGTAAAACGAGGGAGGCGAAGTTAGTATTGGACCGCGTGGAGGAGAAAGATGTAGTTTTGATCACAGCTTTGATCGTTGGTTACTCGCAGAAGGGTGAAGATACTGAAGCTGTGAAGGCATTTCAAAGTATGTTGGTGGAGAAAGTTCAGCCTAATGAGTATACTTACGCTAGTGTATTGATTTCTTGTGGAAACTTAAAGGATATAGGTAATGGCAAGTTGATTCATGGACTTATGGTCAAGTCCGGTTTTGAGTCTGCGCTTGCTTCACAAACTTCTCTTCTTACCATGTATTTGAGGTGCAGTTTGGTCGATGATTCCTTGCGGGTTTTCAAGTGTATTGAGTACCCAAATCAGGTGAGTTGGACGTCTCTTATATCAGGGCTTGTCCAAAATGGTAGAGAAGAGATGGCTCTAATCGAATTTAGAAAAATGATGCGTGATTCAATCAAGCCTAACTCTTTTACATTGTCAAGTGCTCTCAGGGGGTGCTCGAATCTCGCAATGTTTGAAGAAGGTAGACAGATTCATGGTATAGTGACTAAATATGGTTTTGATAGAGATAAGTATGCCGGATCAGGGCTCATTGATTTATATGGGAAATGTGGATGCTCAGACATGGCAAGATTGGTTTTTGATACCTTGAGTGAAGTTGATGTTATATCTTTGAACACAATGATATACAGTTATGCACAGAACGGTTTTGGACGCGAAGCACTTGACTTGTTTGAGAGAATGATAAATCTTGGACTGCAGCCGAACGATGTAACAGTCTTGAGCGTACTCTTGGCTTGTAATAACTCTAGATTAGTTGAGGAAGGTTGCGAACTCTTTGACTCCTTTAGAAAGGATAAGATCATGTTAACAAATGATCATTACGCGTGTATGGTAGATTTGCTTGGACGGGCAGGGAGATTAGAGGAAGCGGAAATGCTTACAACCGAGGTAATAAACCCGGATTTGGTTCTGTGGAGGACGCTGCTTAGTGCTTGTAAGGTTCATAGAAAGGTAGAAATGGCAGAGCGGATAACGAGAAAAATCCTAGAGATAGAACCTGGGGATGAAGGAACTCTCATTCTAATGTCAAATCTCTACGCATCCACTGGGAAATGGAACAGGGTGATTGAGATGAAGAGCAAAATGAAGGATATGAAACTAAAGAAGAATCCAGCAATGAGTTGGGTTGAAATCAATAAAGAGACGCATACATTCATGGCTGGAGATTTGTTTTCGCATCCCAACTCTGAGCAGATTCTTGAAAATCTCGAAGAGCTGATTAAGAAGTCTAAAGATTTGGGATATGTAGAAGACAAAAGCTGTGTGTTTCAAGACATGGAGGAGACTGCAAAAGAGAGATCTCTGCATCAACATAGCGAAAAACTCGCCATAGCTTTCGCAGTGTGGAGAAATGTTGGTGGAAGTATAAGGATTCTAAAGAACCTTAGAGTTTGTGTTGATTGTCACAGTTGGATCAAGATCGTGTCAAGAGTTATGAAGAGAGAAATTATATGTAGAGATTCAAAAAGGTTTCATCATTTCAGAGATGGGTCTTGTTCGTGTGGGGATTATTGGTAAAGTATGGGACTTGTCTTGTCTTGTCATTTCAGCCATTCTCAGTACACAGTGTTCGTCCTCAACCTTCAGTCCTTTTCTTAGCACAAACTCGTCGATATTTCTCGTGAAAAGCTCGAGGAGCATCGCTCCAAAGCTGTAAAGATCCCATTTGGGACTCGGTTTCAGGATTCCGAGTCTCTGAAACTGGCTCAGGCTTGGTGTAGGCAGAAGACTCGTGAGGAAGTTTGTGTAATGCTTACTACTGGAAATCCGAGAAGATCACCAGCTGGAAAGAGGACATGGCGTAAGCAGGCATCGATGACGTTTGGTGATAAAATTCAGAAACGATTATGTATAGTCTGCAGAATATTGAAAGCACCTTAACAGATCCATCAATATGCATAGTCTTCAAGAAGAAATCAAATCTTTTTACACATATATTTATCAAACACGTTAGAGAGAATTGATGGTGAGTGTAACGTCTGAAACGGCCAACCAACAAAGGCTATTTTTTGACGGTTTAGAAGAAGGGATTTAGGCAAAGAAATATGAGGACATCACTAAAAGACTCTCATAGCATATCTTCCAAGAACACTTTATGCATCAGAACCTTGTCTATAAGCTCTTTCTTCAGAGCTACGAACCTCTATTTCAAACCATAAGTTGATTGACTTGTTAAAAAGTGAAACAGAATCATCTAAAACTGATTTAGTCAATAACATTAAAACTACCAAGTAACCAAAACGAACTAATGAGTTTGCAAGGAGAGAAGACAAGAGAAAGAAAGGATGAAATGTCTGAGAATCTCTCAACATATGCTGTCTTCCAAAAATGTCATATAAGATTGGTGTTTCATTGCTTGCTTCGAAACTATGTGCTCCTGCTTTCTTGTTGTGGGCATCAGGCCACTTCTCTCTCTGACACAGAGACCAGCATTGATAGCCTGTGATATCAACGTGTGCAGTAGAATCTTGCTTCTGCTTCACGAACCAAGATTGCCTGTAGCAACCACCACAACATATGTTAGGAACAGACTCTGTTTTGTATACAAACAAACCACTTTGAATAAAATTAGGAATGGAGTTGAAACTCTTCACCTTATTAAACTGATCATCATCATCCATCATGTTCTCTCTTACTTTTTGATAAAAATTGTGTGAGAAAAATAGATGATTCTTTGTAAACGTGTTATATTATCAAAAAAACAAAAGGTTTCAACCAAATCGAAATTTCCTTTTTGGTTAGATTGATATTATTATTATTAGTAAAGGAAATCGAATCTAATTAAGATTACCTCTATAATATCAAATTCCCAACGGTTAGATTTAATCTATAATGTTATCAAATCCCAACGGTTAGGAGAAATATAAAGCAAAGGAACATTAAACAGATCTTCAAATTTTGTGGGCTAACCCTAAAATTAGAGAGAAACGAAAAAAAGCATACACAGAGAGAGAGAGAGATCTAGAGAGAGTTATAGAGTAAGAAAGATGCTTCTTTACGATTATCTTCTTCAAGTTACCTCTATTCTCTTCGATTTCATCGAATTTCATGAGTTTTTCATCTTTGGCTTGCCGTTGCTCTTCGCCAAATCTTCACCAACCAAAAGAAGGGCTGATTCTTCTTCTTCGACCAATTTCATGAGCGTGATGGAAGTTGATGCTGATTCTTCTTCGACCAAGATGATGCCTCAGACCGACGGCGGAGATGGCGAGAGAGAGAGACGACTGAGAGGAGAGGTCAAAGGATTCTCGTTTCCATTGACGACGATGGTGGAGGAAGAAAGCAATCATCAATGACAAACAAGCTTCTCAGATTTGGGCTTCCATATTGGGCTTTTCTGTATGGGCCTTCTTTTCTACCAAATCCAACATGGTGTCTCTTTTCTTCATTCTTATTTTTATTTTATTTTCTTTGACAATTTTATTTTAAGTAAAACTAAAATTATGTAGCTTAAAAACTAAAGGTTTTTCTGTTTTATTTTTGAAGTGTTAAATTTTTAATTTTTGTGTAAACTAGTTAGACACATCATCCAAACCCCTAAGAGGTGTTCTAGGTTTAATTTGGTTTACACATAATTAAATTTTTAGCACCTTTTTTTTTTAAGATTTGTTTTTTTTTCTAATTTTTAATTTTTGTGTAAACTATTTAGACACATAATCCAAACTTCTAAGAAATGTTCTAGTTATAATTTGTTTACACATAATTAAATTTTTAGTACTTTATTTTTTAAAAACATTTTAGCACTTTTTGAATATAAACATTGTAAAGTTTTTGTGTTGCTATAACTCCAAAAAACAATATTTTAAAATACTATATAATATCGGTTACCAAGAAGAAAAAGGAAATGATGTGATAAGGAAACATGTAACTCGTTTTGTGTTGGAAGTTTTCTTCCTTTATTTTTCATCATTACCAGAAGACGTTATTTTTTTGATGATGTGATGACAAATTTAGTATTTGTGTTCGGTTCGATGGCCAAATGTACAACACTTGCTTCTAAAGAAAAGCAAAAGCTGCAAATCTTTGTTGTATTATATATTATATTCTTCCGTTTTGTTTACTCTTTTGGTATAACAATCTAACCTTTTCTACTTTTTTTCCTATCTTGCCAAATGGAAAGATTTACTTCCTTCTTCACCCACTTTGGCTCACATACATGCATGTGCGCACATAACTGATAAAATTGATGAGAATATAAACATTAATTGATGATAAAATGAAAATAATTATAATTAACTTTCCTAAGAATTAAGTTACAATATGTATAGATTTAATCTTTATACCTGAAATTGTTGCATTTGAGTAGGCCTAGGGCATACATTAATATTACTAGCTCTCAATGTAAAGGATGAAAATGTAAAGGCGATGGAAAACATTGGTAAAATAATGAATACTATACACTACTATCTCCTCCACTCACGAGTCGTAAATCGTGAGCTTCCTGGCAATTGGTTTAGATTGTTGTTGCAAAGCCGTGAAATAGCGACATATTAAATCTACTCATATTGTATGATACAAAAGCAGTTACATCACTTTGTTATTCACATTCATCATGCTCCTTCGCCATCTATCCGTTTCATTAAATCATCAAAATATTTATATGATTATTATTTATTTTATTTTATTATATTTATACTTTATAATGTCATTTATTTGAAATCAGTGACATTAAATTTACCTTTTTATTTATATAGTGCGTGTTCATGGTCGTCGACCAAAAGCAATAAAAGGTTAATTCTTGATCTTTTTATTACCTTTTAATGATAATTAAAAAAAGATGTGTCAAAGAGAAGAAACAAAAAGTTAAGATATCCGAAAGATGTTCTTAGGATAAATAGGGAATTTAATGAAAAAAACCCTCAACTTTGGCCGGATCCATTTTTAAACCCTGAACTATTTTTTTAGTAAAACAAACCCTGAACAAAAACCTGTTAATAAACTTAATCTTACAGTAATTAAATATTAATGGGATATTAATTTCAACAAAACAAAACAACGAGACATTTGTATTTAGCGCAAAAACCACATGATGTTCTTTAAAACTGTTTTGAATTTATTAAAAAAAACGTTTAGTGTTCTAAATGATTTTGAATTGCCTAATTAGTTTGGATTTTAGAAGCTGAAAGAAAGACACAACAACTTAAAATAATCCAACGAGTCATGTTAAAAAAAATCCAACCAACATAACTATCGAAGCTGTTGCAACACAACAATACACAAAAAAACAATCGTTTCAGAGGGACAAGATACTCTAAAGTAAAGACTTCTCAAGCATTAACTTTGAAGAGAAGATTGTATTGGCTGAGTGATAGGGTTCTCTTCATCCATTGTTTTCTGTTTTTTTCAATACAATATTCTCTTCAAAGTTAATGCTTGAGAAGTCTTTACTTTAGAGTATCTTGTCCTGCTGAAACGATTGTTTTTTTGTGACAAATATTGTTGTGTTGCAACAGTTTCGATAGTTATGTTGGTTGGATTTTTTTCAACATGACTCGTTGGATTATTTTAAGTTGTTGTGTCTCTCTTTCAGCTTCTAAAACCCAAACTAATTAGGCAATTCAAAATCATTTATAACACTAAACGTTTTTTTTAATAAATTCAAAACAGTTTTAAAGAACATCATGTGGTTTTTGCGTTAAATACAAATATCTGGTTGTTTTGTTTTGTTGAAATTAATATCCCATTAATATTTAATTACTGTAGGGTTAAGTTTATTAACAGGTTTTTGTTCAGGGTTTGTTTTACTAAAAAAATAGTTCAGGGTTTAAAAATGAATCCGGCCAAAATTGAGGGTTTTTTCATTAAATTCCCGGATAAATAAAGCAAACCTACAAATGATGATTCTTAAAAAGCTTAAAAGGATATTGTAGTATGCAAAAGTGCCAACATTGGCTTTTAATAAGAGATCGAAACTTTGTAAAAGAAAGTGATCCGAACCTAAAAAAAGTAATTCTTATAGATGCGTGTGTGTATATTTTTTTTATTTGCGTGTGCATATTTCTAGATCATAATTCTATAGATAAATATAAATAACCGAAAAGAAACAAAAATTGAAATAAATATTGTCTTGTAAATATTTTACGTAAATATAATCAACATAGTTAAAACTTTAAACGGTAAAGAGAAAAGACTAATTACATAGTGGGACTGCAATTTCTTTTATAGTCAAAGTAATTGAAGTAAAGAACGTAATAGTTGCATGCATGGCTAAAAAAAACAGATAAAACAAGTAAAGTAAAAACTTTATAGATTAGTGTTTACAAAGTGATATTCTTCTAGAACCCACAAACAGACAAAAGTGAATTAAGACGTGTCTCTTTTCTCTTTAGAAGTCCAAATTTCAAACTAGTATAGAAAAATCTGTAAAGAAAAAAAGTCCCGTCATCAAATTAAGCGTTAGAATTAAACAGACTCGTTATCATACTACACTTGTATCTAAAACCTATATAGTGTTTAAGAAACTTCAGTGTTGGGTATGTTTTTGAGAGTTTAACGCAATAGTTGAAACAATTAAGTTTAGTCCGTTTTCACATGCCTACTTATGCATTAGTTCTTGGCTTCTTGCAGACCTTGCGATCTAGAGATCAGTGATAAGATGTACATACTACATAGTACACATACCTACATAAACAAACATGCATATACGTATATATGCGTGTTCATATATATGTAGAGAGAAGCTAAGGATGGGGCTAACGAGAGACTGCAACAGAAGGCTAAGGCCTGATCTCTATGTTTCACATAGACTCGACATAATTCAGTGTCTACTAAGATGCTATATGCTCATACATATTAACTAGACCACACTTCACTGACATATTTTTAATGTAACATCAATCTATATTGTTCAATATACAGCACAAATATCGATGTTTTAACGAATAATGCACAGAGTTTTTATTTTTTCACTTGGGTATGACATATGATGTGGATGGTCAGTTATTCTGCTTGGCTCAATGTCTGTATAATTAGACTTATTTAAAGGTACTATGACCAATCCCAAGGAGACATATTATCTGTTTACTGAAAATGACTTTTTGAAGAAAATTTTAAATTATAATTAACCTTGGGATAACAACCATCCAATAAGTCATTAAGTGAACATTTCATCACCAAACCAAGAGCTTTCCGATAATTAAACACAGTAAGTTCTGTTCCACCTTTCAATTCAATACAGACAAATCACCAGTATATAATGTAAGTATCTCTCTCCATTCTTGAATATCTCCCCCAATTTTGTTTTTTTGTTTACAAATTGAAACTTAAAATACTAGAATAGTAACCAACAACGACAACAAAAAGAATACAAAAAAAAAAAAAAACTA
>Ga0041059_1000673_pt1 | contig 26499 bp, 16 predicted proteins | sample AraColnosormetaG_FD_56232 | JGI IMG/M metagenome (GOLD analysis project Ga0041059, IMG submission 56232) | Arabidopsis roots microbial communities from North Carolina, USA - Col MF nosort | ecosystem: Host-associated > Plants > Roots > Unclassified | place: USA: North Carolina | collected... | reverse complement strand
TTTANAAAAAAAAAAAAAACTAAGAGATTATGACCTGCATTGAAGTGAGAGCACTTGAGAAAACTTGTGTGTGATGATTTGGAAAATAGTTGTTATAGATAACTAATCATATATTGGTATATATGGATTCCTTTGAAGAAATACTGGTTTGATTTGAACAAAAACATTTGTTACGTATGATTAAACATACTTTTCATTGCACGGTGATACGAAATTTTGATTCAGTTGAATTAGATCAATGTAGTTTTGAGTTATATTTTTTATGTTTGCCCATTCGTTAGTGATATAAAACAAAGTATCATCAGTATATAGCTAGTTTCGAGATAGTATGTACAACTTTTAAATATTAATTACCTATGCTTAAATAGTAATAGTATTATGTATGTGCATGTGCTTTGTACATACAATTTTGTCTTCTTGTTGATTAATTATTAAACAGCTCGAAGTTTTAAGACTATGTAGCTTAGCCTATGTCAATGTCATCAATCTATATGCAATATATATAGAGCCTCAGGCACATAAACCGTAGTCCCCATATAAAAAAGGGAATGAAACAGCTAATAACTCCATAGAGAATAAATTCACATTCAAAGCAAATTCACCACCCCAATCTTCTCAATGGTTCGGTTTCTTTTTTCAATTCTTACATTGTACTAAAAGCTAAAAATTCAGACTGATACGATACGAATAGGTTTTTGAAAATATAAAAATTAATCAATTTCCATTAAAGGGCTGAATAGCTAAAAACTCCATAGAGAACAAGTCGCTTTATTGGATTTAGATTTTAAAAAGACGGCGCTCGTGAATTATTAAAGTTTAAACTAAGATAAGATTTAAAGAGATTTAGAGGAGACGTAATCTGGTGTATATCGTTCACATAGAGTCACGTCACTGTATAATCCATCGACCACTAAGGTTTTAGAGTTTAGTTTCAAATCTTACTTTTTCATGCAGGTGTACCGTATGTCACACAGATTATAGTAGTCGCCAACTTACGTTCCCAATGGGTGATAACGGCGTCAACGTCCTCCGTCACGATCGTGTCGTAAGCTGTACACTGTATAGGTTCCGTGAACCTTAAAATCGGATTTGGAAAGCTACGTACGTACGTAAATATTGGTTAAAAAGTTCAAACAGTTTTGATCTCTCTTTTATTACAAACAAACTGTACTTCCGACAATTTTCTTTCTTTCTATTTCAAGTACGTTTTCGTGTCTAACTATATTAACATCTAACTTCTGACTTTTATACTCTGATGGGACAATCTTTAATTCTTAAATTCTAAGTTGTACCATGCGAATGGATATTAGATTTTGTCAGTACAATTGCTGACTATGAATGAAGTACTCTAACATCATTATTGGTTCCTGAATAATGAGTACTTAAACAAAACAAATTTGAAGTAACGTAACCATGACATATTAGATCCATGTCCCCTAAAACGTATTAAAATTATTTCCTTACGTCGTTAAATTTCGAATCTAGTGTTAAATTGTTACATTGGTTGTTAAACTACCGACCCAATAAAAAAAAAGAAACTAATATTTATGATTGGTGCATCTTGTTGTAAATTGTAATCGTATGGCCTACCAGCGATTTCATTGTCCCCAACATACAGATATTTTTGTTCGTGTGTTATAAATTAGGGTAGAAACATCACATATTTTACAGAGACAAAGAAAAAAACAAGAATCGTAATAAAATGATATTATGGATACATGTAGATTATAAGATGAGAAATAATAATTTGTCACGGGTCCATCAGTATACTCGTCAAAATTGATTAGGTAGGTAATTTACTTCACATGCTCTTCCTGTATACAAGTATAAAGTATGTATTTTCATCTAAAATCTACTCTTTTCTCAATTACATTTTATATAGAAAAATTCATATTCTTAAGAAATAGTAGTAAAATTGTTCTTGAAAAAAAATATGAAAAGGCATTTTCCGTGACTCAGCCTCACAGGCGGCTTAAAACGACGTCTTTTTCAATTTTAATAAATTTTTGGTAAAAAAGCTTTTGGATCCGCCGCTATCTTCAGCAATTAAAGTTGGACGCAGAAACTCAGAAGCAAAAAGACGATAAATATTCATCATCACCTTCATCTCTCTCTTCCTCTCATCAGACTTCACCGTTCTTCTTTCTCTCTTCTTCATCTTCAGACGAAACCTCCTTTACTTCCCCTTCAAGGTTTTATATTTCCCAAATCCTACACCTGCTCACATCTCAAGCTCAAGTTTTGTTTTCCCGGGAAAAGTGACACAAACAAGAACTTAACAAGGGAGAAGAAAAAGCTTATATTCATATCAACGGTTGACGTTGGAAAGCTATTAAGATTTGGTTTTCTACAAATTTGTTCTTCCTGAAACGTCACGAGACAGAGCTTACAAGAAGAGAAAACAGAGGAAATTTCGTTGCATTTTTTTTACATATTGATTCGATTAATGGATTCAAATAATCATCTCTACGACCCGAATCCCACCGGGTCGGGTCTTCTTCGTTTTAGATCAGCTCCGAGCTCTGTTCTCGCCGCTTTTGTTGACGACGACAAGATTGGTTTCGACTCCGATAGGTTGCTTTCAAGATTCGTGACCTCTAATGGCGTTAACGGAGATCTGGGTTCACCTAAATTCGAGGATAAGTCTCCGGTTTCGTTAACGAACACCTCTGTTTCATACGCCGCCACTCTGCCGCCACCGCCGCAGCTTGAGCCGTCGAGTTTTCTGGGTTTGCCGCCGCATTACCCGAGGCAGAGTAAAGGGATAATGAACTCGGTTGGTTTGGATCAGTTTCTCGGTATCAATAATCATCACACCAAACCAGTTGAATCTAATCTTCTCCGTCAAAGCAGCTCTCCAGCCGGAATGTTTACTAATCTCTCTGACCAAAACGGTACCGTTTTGCTCTCTGCTACAAAGTTTTTCCCCCTTTTTTTAGTCTGAAATATTTTTTTCATTTATAACAGAAGTGTTTTTGGTACTTCTTGATTCAACTTTTTTGAATGTTTTAACACTTGCTTCAAGATTTTTGAATGTTTTACGTTCCTTGAGAATAATTTTAAGACAAGATCTGATTTGATTTTGTCAACCATAGAGTTAAAGCACTTTGGACTCAACAAATCTAATAAGTGTTTACTATATACTTACAAATTTGCAGGTTATGGTTCAATGAGGAATTTGATGAATTACGAAGAAGATGAAGAGAGTCCATCTAATTCCAATGGATTAAGACGCCATTGCAGTCTCTCTTCAAGGCCACCTTCTTCACTTGGAATGCTTTCTCAAATACCTGAAATCGCACCCGAAACTAATTTTCCATATAGCCATTGGAATGATCCATCCAGCTTTATTGATAACTTATCCTCACTTAAAAGAGAAGCCGAGGACGATGGAAAATTGTTTCTCGGAGCTCAGGTAACTCGGTTATCTAACCGGTTTGTTTTGGTTATTGATCAGTAGCTGAAAGTGGAGTTGATTTCTTGGAGTGGTTTCTAATGATGTTTTTGATGGGTTTCTACAGAACGGAGAGTCCGGGAATCGTATGCAGTTACTGTCGCATCATTTGAGCCTACCAAAGTCATCATCGACAGCCTCGGACATGGTTTCAGTGGATAAGTATCTTCAGCTACAAGATTCTGTTCCTTGTAAAATCAGAGCCAAACGTGGTTGCGCTACACATCCTCGAAGCATCGCTGAACGGGTAACTTCACCTAGTTAAGGCCATCTTTACATATATCAATGGAAGTCCATTTGAAGCAGAATCTAGTTTGTTTTCAGAAAGCCTTTCCTAAGAAATCTTGTCAATTGTGTCAGGTAAGAAGAACGCGGATAAGCGAGCGAATGAGGAAGTTACAAGAGCTTGTTCCTAACATGGACAAGGTACAGTTTTCAGGAACTTCCTTGTAATGACTTTTGATCATAAACAAATTGTTAAATGATGTTGTTTTCTTTATGTTTTAACAGCAAACCAACACTTCGGATATGTTGGATTTAGCTGTGGATTACATCAAAGATTTACAAAGACAGTATAAGGTAAAGTTCCTGATCATTGTGGAAAAAAAACAAAGGGGCCTGTTTAGTCTTCTGTTGAATTGATTTAGTCTTCTGTTGGTTTTACACAGATTTTAAACGACAACAGAGCTAACTGTAAGTGTATGAACAAGGAGAAGAAGTCAATATAGGGCGCAACAAAGTGTGTAGTAGATAGGACTAAAAAGCAGGGAGAAGGACAAGAAAGAAACAATGTCATGTCTGAATATTTTTTAGCCGAAACAGACCAAATTGTCTATGTAAGCTCTCGAGAAAAGCATCTGCTTCCAACAAAATTCTAAGTAATAAAATAGTACTCGATTTGTTCTTATTTCATTATTACAATGCAGAATCTACTAATCAAATGTTGTACTACAAAAGGTAAGATCAACTACGGTAGCTAAATGCGAAAATTATGACCAGAAGAACAAAGAAAGACTCGAAAACTAAGCAGAAAACATAAATTATTCTTCCATGTGATCTGCAGCGTCAGAATCTTTGATATCACCAGTAAGACTACTCCTGGTCACAACCAAAGTAAGAATCACACATGAAGTAGAGTGTATACGACTTCTCTCCTGGTTCAGTTGGTACTGCAAACTCCAGCTACGATGCAGAATCTAGTAAGCAAATGTTGATATTACAAAAGGTAAGATCGACCACAGTAGCTAAATGCGAAAATTATGACCAGAAAACAAAGAAAGACGCGAAAACTAACCAGAAAACATAAATCATTCTTCCATGTGATCTGCGGCATCAGAATCTTTGACATCAACAGTGAAAGAATACTCCTGGTCACAACCCAAGTAAGAATCGCACATGAAGTAGAGTGTATACGACTTCTCTCCTGTTTCAGTTGGTACTGCAAACTCCAGCTTCACCTGCGCCTTCCGTTGCAGGGAGATTCTCTTGATGGCCATCAACTGGTTCGTCTTGGCTTCTCCAACGACTAGCCACCAACCTTCTTCTTTAGTCTTAGGATATCTTGGCGCGTCCACAGGTCCCACCTCGGTCCTTCCCTCCATGTCTCTCTCCAGTAATACCTGCAATGTGATATCTTTTCCAGGGCTTACCTCGTTACTTCCCACAATCTCATATGTAAGGTCAATGTTGGGGAAGCGGTTGCAGAATCTGGCAATGTCAAGAAGCTGAGCGTCTGACATTTGGAGAAGCTCTTGGCGTTTGTCATCTTCCATTTCCACAAGATCAAATATGGTTTCAATGTTATTCCCCGGATTCTCATGGCACCTTTTGGCTAAGTCCTTTGTGAAGTGAGGAAGCTGCAGAAGCATGGAGTCTCGATCCCACATGCCTTGAGTCACCATCTGGCTTACTTCCATAGCTAAAAGAGCAAGATTCAGACAGCCATTGCTCGATATCACATCGACCATTGCTTGAAGAAGCCTTGTTGCTGATAAAAGGACCTCACACTGATCCATTACAAGGTTCCCGCTGATTTTTTGCCTTGAGAAATGCGCCTGAAGAAGTGCGCTTGTCTTCACACGAGGGTCTGTGCATCTTGGGTTTTGAAAAGAGAACCTCTGGTGATTGATGAGTCTCCGAACTGCGTCCTCTTCACCAGGACGTATAGGAATCAAGTCATACTCCGAAGCTGAAGTCAAGATCTCAAGAAGACCCTTCATCTTGGTCTTGGAAGCCAAGAGAGAACTGAATCGCTCAATGGTGGTGTAATTTATGTAGTAATATGACGCAATCATACCAAGATTGAGAGGAGAGAGATCCAACTCATTGTCTATTTCAATGCATTTACTCACTTCAAGATCAGACAAAGTGTTTTCAACGAGCTCTGAGAGGTGATCAGATAAATGTCTGTGGCTCACTCCCAGGAGATTGTAGTAGTTAGGGTTCTGGGGAAGCCTCCTGTACATGAAGCTCCAGGTAAGATAATCCACAGCATCTTGTTTGTTCTCTATAACTCTAGCAACTACTTCTGCATTGAAATTATCATGCAAGAAATGTTGAAGATGACTCTCAACCGGAAGAGCTTCATACAAAAATTTCTTGTAATACTCTTTACGTGGTGCATGACAGAAGATCACACACTTCCCAGCGTCGTCAAGCAGAGGTCGGCTACCACGCCCCATCATTTGGAGCAGATTAGAGATGGGGTAATCCGAATGAGAATTTTCCCGTCCATCGTAGAAATGTGTTCCCATTACAACAACCAAATGTGCCTTCAATGGAGTACCCCAACACAATGAACTAGACATTACACATACCTGAATCCGTCCAGCTTCAAAAAGCTGAGTCACAATCTCCTGATCCAGATTGCTTAAACCCTCGTGCAGGTAGCCAATGCCATGGCGTAAAGTCTCCTTCAGAGTTTCCTCACAAATTTGTATTAAAAAAGGCTCTAATTCTTCCAGATTCCCTAAAAGGAAATCAGGGCTCTTCATGTTGTCCATGTGCGAGTATGCTATCAGATCCACAGCAGTAAGGCGGACATGTTTACGGGTCGGGACAAAAACGATAGCTGGTTTCTTGTTCTTGGCATGCTGTACTATGGCAGTGTATGTTGGCTTAGTCATCGCCTGCATCCTGGCTTCAAAACTCAATATGTCCACCCCATGAATGTGGATCTCCAGTGGGACAGGACGAACATTAGGCGGGAAGTTAAAAACGCCACATGAACTGGCCCCAATCCACTCTCCAAGATCTTTGGCATTTGCAAGGGAAGTTGATAATGCAACAATCCTGATTTTATTCCCAACCTGACTTGAAATATATCTCATTCTAGAGACAATTACCTCCAACACTTGACCACCTTGACCCCCAATTAAATGAAGCTCGTCAACGATAAACAAACTAACCTGCTGGATATATTTTCTCTGTTTCCACCTCCGGGACAGAGCGTCCCATTTCTCAGGAGTACTTATGATTATCTGACCTTTCTCAAGCAACTTAAGATCCAATAATGTCTCCCCAGTTAACTCAACAACCCGTAAACCAAGCCCCTTTCCGAACTTTTTCTCCCAATCACGAAACTGCTCCTTGGCAATAGCCTCAAGAGGTGCTATATAGACAACACGCATTGCAGAATCAGGTCCTTCGAGATGATTCCTTAATATAGCAAACTCCGCACATATAGTCTTCCCACTTCCTGTTGGAGCAGCAACCACTACATTGTCACTTGTGTTATACAAAACAGTAAAGACCTGAGTCTGCACTGGATTGAAATGCTTGAAATCCTGATAAAGAGTTTCATAAGAAGGATTTCTTAGGGCCATCACCGGGAGGGGCTGCAAATCCAGTAGCTCTGTAGGTGGTGGGTATTTTTCTGGAAGAATAAGATGCCTGAAAGATACAGGTAACACAGTCGGCGAGTCAAGCCATTTGTCTGAAACCACTCGGATGAAATACTGTGGGGGAATTGGCTCAGAGATTGGTACAGTGAAGTTCAAAGTGTGGTCCTCATCAATAACCCGTTTTTTAAAAAGAAAGTACTCATGATGAAGGATCTTTTCACCATCATTGTCTTCCACAATTATCCAAAACGGTTCAACATATTTATTTGCTTTGTCATCCCAGTGGAAATCAGGTGTCACCGTGAGCTCAACCTGCAGAACAGAACGAGAAATCGGCTGAACATGTGCTGCAAGTTTCAGTTTTGGGAACTGATGGATATACTTGTGAAGTGGTCTGCCCATCTTAGGATTACAAATAAGCTCTCCTAGCTCCTGTGAAGATAGATCATAGTACCTCTCCCACACCAGATCGTTTTTCTCCAACTTCATCAGAATCTCCTTGGGAATTCCAGGAAACTGCCAGAGGGGTGTCTGAACACTCCACATCCTCTTCCCTACCATTTTAGACAAGTTGAGAGCTTTCTGAGACAGTTGAGCCCACCCCCTCTTCAACACAATCTCAAAAATAGCTCGTAACAAACGTCCAGCACTTTGGGTAATATAAACCATGTCAGATGTCAAAGAAAGACCCTCGAGCTTTAGCTTTGAAATATATACTTGCAGCAAAACGTTGATCTTTGCACTGGGATCTTCTAGTGTTTCCTTTACCGGAATTGGTACACGATCCAAAAGCTTTGCCAGTTCCATCTTCTCATCTTGTCGAACAGTGACATACTTGAACTCCTCACTCAGAGAGAACAGACGACAAAGCTCTATATCATTCATTGTTGGCTTCAGATTCTCATTGTATGCAGCTATTGTTCCATGGCTTATGTAGTAGTAGCTAGCAATGCGTCCCAAATCAGTAACCTGGAAGTGTCCACTTTTCCTGTCGTACTTAATCAGGTTGTTCTTGTCCAAGATAGTGGCAGCAGAATGTATCAGATCAGCTCTTCTCTCCTCCAATAGCAAGTCTTTTGCAAGGGCATCAGGCGATACGCCATACAGTGTCGGATTACGAACCATGCGGACATATAAATATGTATAGCCAAGCCAGTGGCAAGCTTCTCTAGCATTCTGAATGGTTCCAAGCACAATTTCAGCATTGAGCTGATCAGCAAGTTTGGAAATAAACTGGCTTTCAATAGGTAGTTGCTCATTCATCAAACGAAGATAATACTGTAGCTTGCTGTATCCAGTGATTATTATTCCCTCCCCTTGTTGGTCATATTGAGGTCTTCCGGCACGACCAATCATCTGCATAACATCTAAAGGACTCAGCTCCATCCACTCCCCTCTCTCAGGATTATATACTTGGGTTCCTTTGATAATGACAGTATGTGCAGGCAAATTCACACCCCAGGCAAGAGTTGCCGTGGAAATCAACACTTGCAAATTCCCCCAGCGAAATTGATTCTCAACTATCTCACGATCAGTCCTTGTCAACCCAGCATGATGAATTGCAAAACCATAAGGCAGAAGCTCTTTCAGGTCATTATTCTTGAGAAGTCCAGCTAAACACTTAAGAATTTCACGACTTTGACTATCTTCCTTCAAGAATCTGCTGAGGGTATCATTTGCCATAGCTGTGTCCCGTATTGCCCTTGCAGTTTTTGCTGTTTCCTTCCTCGAATGAACAAAAATAAGGACCTGGTGTTTTCCAGCAACAGCCACTACTTTCTGATAACATATATCATTCATCAACTGGAACCTCCGTAACGGCTTTTTCACATTAATTCCTATATACTGCTGACCGAGAGGCACAGGTCTGTAGCTACGGTCAAATATAAACAACCCATTTTTAAGATCCACTCGCAAAAATGAAGCCACATCGTCACAATTTGGCAGTGTTGCAGATAAACCTACCAGACGAATATGCTCCTTTGTGCTTTCAATCTGCCTAAGAGTCCTAGCGACAATACTTTCAAGCACAGGCCCTCGATTATCATCAAGAAGATGAATTTCGTCGATTATAAGAAGCCTCACAAGCTGTGTATAAGTGCGATCTCCAGATTTCCTGGTGATGATATCCCACTTCTCTGGCGTTGTAACAATTATCTGAGTCTCTTTGATTTCTTGCCCAGTAAGGGACTGATCCCCACTGAGTTCCTTCACAGTAACTCCAAAATCCTTCAAACGTTGAGATAGACTATCCACGACCTCAGCAACAAGGGCTTTCATTGGTGCAACATAGACAATTTTGTAATTACCATGATTAAACGTTCCACCAGGGTTCATATTCAATCCAAGCTGGTGCAGTATGGTGAGCACGGCAACATTGGTCTTCCCAGCACCAGTTGGAGCACAAAGAAGAATGTTGTCAGCCTTAAAAAGAGCAGTGCCGTACACTTTGCTCTGAACCCTATTCAACTGCTGCATTCCCCTAAAAGCTGGTTGGGCCCACTCTGGCAAATCGCTAATTTTCACAAGCTTTTCATTACTATCAAACTTTTTAGAAACCCACGGCACATGAACCTCATCAAATTCCTTGCCACGTATTCTGAAAGAGCGATCAGGAAGCTCACACTTGTTATTCTCCCTCGTGAAACCACCTTGGTTAAAAGCAAGGCTCTCCAGGTCCATCACCTGACGCTGGCCCTTCAACCAACCATTCTCCAAATCTAAATCATCAACATCTCTCATGCCTCTGTCTCCGTCAACACCAGAATCATCATCCATAAGATGTTGAGCTTCTTCTTTGATATCTTTCTCCCGTTTCTCCTCCCTTTCTTTGGCTGTTGCTCTTTTGGCATGCAACTCCTTAACAATTGCTGCCAACTCTGAACCTAACCCCAACATCTCCTCCTCAATTTGATTCCTCTCTTCCTGGTCTCTTCCCCTAGCCAAACGGGTGCACCACACAACTTTAAGACGGTTTTGCAACAGAAATTTAACAAGGCTGAACTTTTCAAACTGAAGGTGCTCAAGCAGCTTGATCTCAACATCCCTATCATTACCCTCAGCAAGTATCTTAAGCAGCTCTTCTGCGAGTTCCTGGCACTCTTGTGCATCAATCTTCTGCTCATATTCTTGAGATATCTTTCTCTGAAGCCAATAAGCATCAATATCCAGAACATTAAGACTCGTATCCTCCTTTGCCTGTCTTGCATCCTCGCCGTTTATTGCCACACCCACCTGGACAACTCCAGTTTTGTTAAGCTCAACAACATCTTCATCCTCCTCATCTTTTTCATCCTGGACCATATCAAGATCACTCTCATCATCATCCTCTTCACATTCAAGGGCAACACCAATATCATAATCAAGTCCTCCATCCTCACTAGCTTTACCACTTAAAGAATCACCACCCTCTTCATAGTCTGTAATCAGTTTTCCAATCGAAACAAACTGACTGAAAACCTGATCAGTAATAACGTTTAGTAGTTTCTCAATCTCTACCTTCTTTTCATGGTTTTTGACGGATTCATTCTTAAGAACTGCCAAAATCTCATCAGCCGCACCGCAAACAATGTCCAAAGGCTGCCCACCCAATTGCTGCTGGATAAGACCAAGCATAATCTCAAAAGCAACCCTTGTTTCCTTAGTCTTCGGCTGATAAACACCATCCTCCGTATCATTAAGTACACTCACCTCCCTAAGACGAACTCTTTTGCTCTCACGAGCAGACACCAAATCATCACAACGTTCCTTCTTCTTCTTAGATTTATTAAGCCGCTCATCTAACTCATGAGGCCTTCCCCTAACGACACGATCTCCAAAGGATTTCGGATCAATCCTACCCCTGAGACTCTCCGGTTCACCAGAAGATTCATGCGTATCACGACGACGCTCATCACTGTTAAGAACAAGACTGGAATTGACTTTGTACCCATACTGCTTCAACCTGGCTTGCTCCTCCGCACCACCACCACCCAAATTCGTCATCACCAAATCGGAAAAACAAACCCCAAATTCCAAGAATTAAATCAATGAAACAAAACAAAATTCGGAACGAAAAACTCTTCTATTACCTCTCTCCCGTTCTCCGTAATCGTCGTCTTAAGAATTTGATCGAGTCGATGAGTTTTTTTTTTTTTTCGTTCAACAGTCTTATATATACACCCTAAACAAGTCTTAAACCGACAATACATTGTCGGCCACAAATTCCAAACCCACGAAGGCCTGTCCGGAAGCCGACTAAAATTATGGAATTGTCCGGTTCAATCCGTTTTAACTATAATTAGAAGAAAACATTAATTAGAGTTGGTTCTTGATGAGTGTTTTCGTATAATCAGAGCAAGTTATCGTATCATTAGACCGTACCAACTAGCCAATCCGGTTTTCTGGTATTAGTAAAAAGCAGCGGTTGGATCCTATGACAATTAACGGTGAGGATTCGATCTTGAAAGCAATGCGTACGTAAATAGAATTGGGCCACAAGCCCAGTTTTATTCAGAAGGGCAAAATTGAAATCTGACAAAGAATTTGACGAATTGTGACAATGTGCGCTTTGAAAAAAAACGAAATTTATCCCGCGTGAGATGAAAAATTCAAAATATTTCACACAGGTGAAACCACTTTGACACGTGCGAGCTCGAAATTTTTCATTTTCAATTACAAAACCCGCCTAGAAAATGGTCTAAATTTTGTTTGCCAGATCGTCTCTCTCTCAAAAGCTTTTCTCTCTTTTTCTCCTTTGTCCCCTCCACTTTACCGTTCACGAAGCCATTCCGAGCTATCACGAAGGAATCTATTGAAGATTCATAGGTAAATCCATGGTTTGATTTGTTCAAGTAGGTTCTTTGTGATGTGACGGAGATTTGTTGCGAAAACGAAGAGTTGATCTCTTTTTCTTGTTGTTTATGAGGTTTCGAGAAAATCTGATTAACAATGGAGAACAAGACTGAGTTCTTGGGTTTTAATGTTGCGATTTCGATTTTGGGTGTGTTCTAATGGCATAGTTGTTTGATTTCTTCAGCGCTCAATCACAAATGCCAGAAGCACGAGATCGAATAGAGAGGCAAGTTGATTACCCAGCCGCATTTCTCAATAGACGCTCGCATGGTATTTTACTTGACGAACCAGCAACACAGCACAATTTGTTTGGGTCTCCGGTTCAGAGAGTGCCATCGGAAGCTACAGGAGGACTTGGGTCAATTGGTCAAGGATCTATGACGGGAAGAGGTGGGCTTGTGAGGGGTAATTTCGGTATTCGGCGGACTGGTGGTGGTAGAAGAGGTCAAATTCAATTTAGATCGCCACAGGGACGAGAGAACATGAGCTTGGGTGTTACAAGGCGTGGAAGGGCTCGTGCTTCAAATTCTGTCTTACCTTCTTGGTATCCAAGAACGCCCCTCCGTGATATTTCTGCCGTTGTTAGGGTTAGTTCACTAAACCTAGTCTCATTTTGGATTTGTCTGCTTATTCTTAGATTTAACTGGAGTTTTTTTCATTGATATATAGCTAATTTGTGATCTGTTTATATCTGGTTTGTGATTTGCATATTGGTTCAGAATCTGCTGCTTATAAGCTAGATTAGTCTTCTGTAACAGGCTTGCTTAGCCTCTTTGTTAACTATATCATAAGTCATAACCTGTTACCAAAAGGCTTGCTTAGTCTGGCTATTTACAAACTCTTATATGCAGGCTATTGAGAGAAGGAGAGCTCGTATGGGAGAAGGTGTTGGCCGAGATATTGAGACCCCAACTCCACAACAACTTGGGGTTCTTGATTCTCTAGTACCGTTGTCAGGTGCTCATCTCGAGCACGACTATTCTATGGTTACTCCCGGTCCATCTATTGGATTCAAGCGTCCTTGGCCACCCTCAACTGCTAAAGTCCATCAGATTTTGCTCGACATCACAAGAGAAAACACAGGGGAAGAAGATGCCCTCACTCCAGAGAAGAAGCTCCTCAACTCTATTGATAAAGTGGAGAAGGTTGTGATGGAAGAGATTCAGAAAATGAAGAGCACTCCTAGTGCTAAAAGAGCAGAAAGGGAGAAAAGAGTTAGGACGCTAATGTCGATGCGATGATGATTCATCATCCTCTGGTGATTCACTAGAAAGAGGTAATCATCTCTGTGATGATATATAGTAGGGAGATTCTATCATTTTTCTAATGATAAAAAAGAAGAAGAAATTCATCTTCTGATGATATATCATATGGGAGATAACTGTTAGATAGTTCACGGGTTTATGTTGGATCCCTTTTACTTTTAGGCTTTTTGTATGATGAGGATGTCTTCTTGATTCAGGATATTGTAGTTAAACAGTTGTACAGAAGTTTGGTTTGTTGGTAGAAATTGCAGATGTTCTTGTATGTGTGTATCTGTAATTGTCACAATCTAGGAAGTGCCTTCGAATAATAAAAACTTCTAATCATTTTTTTTTTTTAATTCCCATCAAACAATTTTCATATATGTTACGTCACACATTTTATATTTGGTAAAAGGTCACATCTGTTGTTTTGTTTTCTTTACAATGAGCATCTAATAAACAAGATTCGTCTGTGTCTGGATATAAATACAAGCATACTTCAAAAATTGTATCAATACCTGCCTGCAATGGATTTAAAACTAAACACTAAACTAATTATTCTCATCACATCCTTAGCTTTTCCTTTCATGCTTTATGCTCTCTTCAAATGGTTCTTGAAAGAGCAAGGTTCATTGGCTGCTACGAAGCTGCCACAGAGCCCTCCAGCTTTACCATTCATTGGCCACCTTCATTTGATAGGCAAAGTATTGCCTGTCTCATTCCAAAGTTTAGCTCACAAGTATGGCCCACTCATGGAGATACGTCTCGGTGCTTCTAAGTGCGTTGTGGTCTCAAGCTCTTCGGTGGCGAGAGAGATTTTCAAGGAGCAAGAGCTTAATTTCTCCTCGAGACCTGAGTTTGGTTCTGCAGAGTATTTCAAGTATAGAGGGTCCAGGTTTGTCCTTGCGCAGTATGGAGATTACTGGAGGTTCATGAAGAAGCTGTGCATGACTAAGCTTCTTGCTGTTCCACAGCTGGAGAAATTCGCTGACATCCGTGAGGAGGAGAAACTGAAGCTGGTCGATTCTGTGGCTAAGTGTTGCAGAGAAGGGTTGCCTTGTGACTTGAGTAGCCAGTTCATAAAATACACCAACAATGTAATCTGCAGGATGGCGATGAGCACCAGGTGTTCAGGTACTGATAATGAAGCAGAAGAGATAAGGGAGCTGGTGAAGAAAAGTTTGGAGCTTGCGGGGAAGATCAGTGTAGGAGATGTGTTGGGGCCATTGAAAGTAATGGACTTTTCTGGGAACGGGAAGAAGTTAGTGGCTGTAATGGAGAAATATGACCTGCTTGTAGAGAGAATTATGAAGGAACGTGAGGCAAAGGCAAAGAAGAAAGATGGTACCAGAAAGGATATTTTGGATATATTGTTGGAAACTTACAGAGATCCCACTGCTGAAATGAAGATAACGAGGAATGACATGAAATCTTTCCTGCTGGTATGTTTCCTCCCACCTGCAATCAGAATCCAATTTTCAATTTGATTATTTTGATGTGATAAAACTGTGTGTTGCGTGAAACTTCTCTAGGATGTTTTCATGGCGGGAACAGATACATCAGCAGCAGCAATGCAGTGGGCAATGGGGCAACTAATAAACCATCCACAAGCGTTCAACAAGTTACGAGAAGAGATCAATAACGTTGTTGGAAGTAAAAGACTGGTGAAAGAATCAGATGTTCCTAACCTTCCTTACCTCCGAGCTGTCCTAAGGGAAACTCTGAGGCTCCACCCTTCAGCTCCTCTGATCATAAGAGAATGCGCAGAAGACTGCCAGGTGAACGGGTGCCTTGTCAAGTCAAAAACCCGTGTACTCGTAAATGTTTATGCAATCATGCGAGATTCAGAACTATGGGCAGATGCAGACAGATTCATCCCCGAGAGATTTCTAGAGAGCTCTGAAGAGAAGATAGGTGAACACCAGATGCAGTTCAAGGGGCAGAATTTCCGTTACCTTCCATTTGGGAGTGGAAGGAGAGGATGTCCAGGAGCATCCCTTGCCATGAATGTGATGCATATAGGTGTGGGTTCATTGGTGCAGCGCTTCGACTGGAAGAGTGTTGATGGACAGAAGGTCGATCTGAGCCAAGGTTCTGGTTTTTCTGCTGAGATGGCTCGACCACTTGTGTGCAATCCTGTGGATCACTTTAACACCTTCTAAGTGCTTATGTATACCGCTAGATGTTACCTGTTTCTGTAAGATTTCCCAAGAAGTATATCTCTAAAAACACCAACTTTCAGATTGAAAAAAATCTTAATTTCATTCTCGCCTAGACGAAGTAATAATAACTACTATTATGAGAGGAGGAAGGGAGGAGCTACATGTCTACTATTTTGAGTTTTTTAGCCAATCAGAGCGCTCCATGTCATACCCATTCTCACCGATCTTGCGGTTTCATACCCACTCTCACCCATCTTGCGTTTAGCGCGTGTATCCAATTTCTGTGGGTTCTAACCCACCAAATAGCCTATTTTGAAAGACACTCGCGCCTCTCAAAAAACGCCTCGCGTGCCTCTTTTTCTTTTCTTTTCTCAAAACCTTATTAATTCCAATGCAAAACCGAACTCAAAAATCAATTGAAAAAGTTCGAAACCATGTAAACCGAACCCAAATAAAAAACACAAAAGACAAACCAGGGATCATTGTCACTTTCAGATTGATAATTTTGATTCGATTCCACACAGAGATCATAAGTACAAACCAAATGCAATTCATAAGAGAGCCAAATATGTTCCAAGCTTTTTCCTAAAATTCTTAGCTAAAACCCAAAAACAAACACGAGATTCTTTCTAGGCGAAAGAGGAATTAAAGTGTTACCTGTTGAAGGATTTTAGGTCTTTCGAGGTCTCAGATTGCAGAGACGAGAGGCTCCTGCTTACGTCTCCATTTTTCACCGGAGCTCATGCGGATGAGAATTTCCGGGATTTTAGTTTACTAGTCGGAGTGAAACGACTGTGTTTCGACGTGGGCCACAAATGGGCTTTGACTCAGATTTAAACGGCGTCGTTTTACGTGGGCCATAAATGGTCTTTGACGGTAACTCACAGTTAGTTTGCTACTACGATGACGATTAAACTTGACCATATGGATTATTGACGACCCCAACAACACTATTCTCCTCCTTTGGGTATGAAGGAACCATGATAAATTATAATCTGCGGACTCTAACTATACATACATATAGCAAAGTTCAGTACCTATGCTGTTTTGGCATGACATTTCTACTTTATCTTTACTTATCAGAGCTTAATCAATTCTAACCCTAATTAATCTTCTTACGCATTCCCATCCGTGATCTAGCATATCTAATATTGCTTGTTAAGTCAGTTTTTCGGAAAGCGGTGAAGTCCCACGAGTAAAAAACAAAGAAATAAAATGGGAAGAAGTGAAGGATACTGCAGCCTCAAAACTTCCCCAGTGAGGGATGAGTAAAGCACTGTGCCTTGAAGAGTATGTAGTGCTTCACTTGAGCAACTGACGTCCTGCAAAGCCACATATCAAAGTAAACATGCGAGAGTCAATTCACTCTTTAAACAAACTAGGATCTCTCTCGATTTAAAGAAAAAGATATTGCAAGAGCTGTACCTGGAAATCAACAAATGCAACAGGAGTCCCATATGTACCCTGAATCTTCAGCTTCAAGAATCCACGGCATCTGAGAGGAAAGAGAGTGAAAACTATCTCTAGTGGTTACAGTTTTGCGTGGAGAATAGAGTATTCTTACCTCGAGAAAACTTGAATTAGCTCAGCTTCGGTGCAATTTGGTCCCATATTCGCTATGAAAAGTGTTGGACAAGGATCTGCCGCCTTACTCTGTCAAAGGAACAAAGATTGTCATGTTCACTGGTAAGAATAGTTTACCTCACTGTTTTTCGTCCAGACAGAAAACAATACTCATATGAAGTATAAAATAGGCAGAAGCTTACAGGTTTTCTAGAAGTCGGTGCCCTCCCAGCAACATTAGCAATTCCTTGACTGAACGAGCAAAAAGAATTTAATGAGACCCTGAGTTTCGTGAGCTAATAGCTAAGAAAGAACAAGCACTCTCGTAACCAGTATCTAGACATGTGAGCTAGGACTAGTTCAGCTAATCCTTAAGTAGGTCAGATTTTCAAGGCAGAGGTACAAGAAAAGAGTGTGCAACAAAGAAACAGAATCTAAGCATTCACAAGGAACTAGAAATGTGCTCAAGTAGTGCAGATGACCTTTGTGCAGGTGAATAACCAATTGTGTTGTAAGCAGAACTACTCATTCCAGGAGTTTGAAAGCTGCCAAAACCTGCTAGTGCCCAAACGTGCAAGAATGTGCAGTGTGAGTTTTCAGAAACGTGAAACCATGTTGACGGCACTTAAAGCCCAAGTGTGAAATCTTAAACCAAAAAGAGCTAGCATGCATGAGCGTGATGGTCATGAAGATTGGAAGTTTGAAAATATATATACTACACAAACATTCAGTTACAAGAAACATAAAATACAGAAGGTTACAAGAAGCCTCAAGATGAAGGTGTGTGCCAATGATCTTACCAGATTCAGTAGTAGTGTTCCAAGACTTGAGTTTTTTCAAGCTTTCCCAACCATCATCTACCATATCACAAAAATCACAAAATAAAAATTAACACAACAATAGCAAAGGTCAAATTTTTATTGAGCTACCGAACCGAAAGAATCCTACTACTTGCCTGTTCTTGAACGCTTAGATTTGGGATTTGATTTGGCAAGGTCAATGTGAAGAGTAGAATGCTTTTCAAGATCAAACACCATTCCCTGAAAGGTTCAGAAATAAAATTCAGAAAGTTTCTTAATCTAGGCAAATGACAAAGCTTATTCACTTACGCATACAAATCCCAACCGAATGATTTCAATTTACTAGATTGAATTAAGAACAACCATAAAGATACCAAATTTACTTAATGCTTTGTAAGTAGATACATCGGCGACACATTGCAAGAGCAAGTTTGAAGAAATTTGTACTCACATTGAGAGCATGCATCACCGCTACAGCTGATTGCAGATCCGAGAACACAGCAAATGCGAAGGGCTACCAAACAAATAAAGTAAGATTCTCAGTCTCTTCGCCGGGAAACATCATTACCCAAATCACAAATCCGGAGAGATAGAAAATGATTACCTTAGCTCCATCTGAGCTCCGGAGATGCGAAGTCTCATATCCTGGGAACTCACGAAAGAGATTGTAGATCTCCCGAGGCTTGACATCTTCAGGAAGTCCGGCGACGAAAAGCGTCCTAACCTCATCGCGAGCTCCAATTGAGACATGGGTAGGCAAATAGACGGAATGAGCTGAAGTAATTGGAATCGGAGAAACTCCCGGCGGCGGAGGAGGAACCATCGCCGGTAAATTATAGTGAGAATAGTAAGCTTCCAAATCATCCATTGACAACGACTTAATCTCGTGGCCGGTGAAAGTCGCAGTTTACAACGGAGAAGAAACTAATCGCGTTACTTAATGGGCCGTTTAAAGCCCATTTAAATATCGGCCTTTTTGACCCATTGTTCATCACCAGGCGTAGGATAATAGCATGTGGTTGCACACACTGTAACATAACACTCTCTCTCTTTTTTTCTTCTTCTTGATGACAATTGTTCCTATGTTCAAAGATCTGCAACTTCATTCATAACAGTTCTTTTTCTCTCGTTCTCTGGTTTAAAGCATAATGACGGAAGAGCTCATCGACCAATCACCACCACCTGACCCAGACCCGATTCAAAATTCGAATTTAATAATCCACCCAAGACGTGTTCCTTTCGAGCACGGCCTTCTTCCGATCCAGAAGCTCGTTTTTACCGACCCGATTCAAACTCTAGCTCCGATCAAGCAAAAGTTAGCTTCTTTGGCGACGAATCATCGCGTCGGATCTGCTGCCATTTCCGATGCACTCTCGATCTCCGATGACCATGCGCGCCTCGTTCTCGAAACTCTCTCTTCGGTGCTCCATTGCGAGACTGACCCATTGGTTTTGGCCAAACCTGAGGAAGTTGATTCCGTGGGAGCTGATTTGAGGGATCTGATATTGTTTCTCTACATTCAATCGTATAAGAAGTTATTGCCTAGGACGCATAAAGACTCTGCTTCTGTGGCTGATGTTTGGCCTTCGACTTCTGCTTTTGATGGATACTTGTCGGCATTATCTCCAATTCAGGCAAGCTTTTTTATTCTCTTAATCATGTAATGTGGCTCAAAACGTTATCTTGTGATCTATTTGGTTTAAAAAATTTCATTTTGCATTGGATTTTACTATAATTTTGCAATGCAAGTTAAATAATATTACGTTATCATTCAGAAACATATGAAAAGGATTGTCTGATATTTGAAATATTTTACCGATAATTGTTCTCATTACTGTTTCTATCATATGGGTAGAGACATCCTTGTAGCTGTTGAGTTTAAGTTAAATTTCCTTTCATCATCTTGCAGCTTGTTCGTAGCAACAGCCGTCGGTTTATGCCATCACCGACAGATGAAGAAGCTCATCAATTATCGTATCTGCAAAAGCACATTGCAAATATTATTTCTCTCCTTGCAGAGCCTGTGGAGGGACAAGGAGATGATTCTTTGGTATGTGCTAAACTTTTTTTATGTTTGTATCAGATGGATAGAAAATTTTATGTTGTGATGCAATATTATGGGAAATGGAAAAGAACGAATATCTCATGCTAGATGGTCCGAATCTCCTCCTCAGGTCCTGTCTATGGAGAGTTTGGAGCACATTGGGTTTCTTGTTCATTATGGTGATAAGGGATTTGATGTACCTTCTTTAAGCCAAGCTACTCCTTTTTTTGCGAATTCTGATCCTGATATGCCCGCTGTCCCCGTTCCTGCTTCCCAAGTGAATGATTGGCTTCTCAAAGACATAGCTTCCGCCTTAGAAAGCATTTCTAACAGAATCTCTGGGAAAGAAAATGGGGCATCTAATGCCTCTGATCAGAATGCTGCAATGGCTGATTCTAGTGTAGCTCTTAATAAAGTTTCATCTAACGACAGAGGTCCATGTATTATTGAGGGAGTCTCTAAGACCTCACTTTTCAAGCAGGCTTCTGATCTTAAGGGTAGATCAGTGAAGGTCCGTATTGAACAACTAATTTGCATTTTAAACAGCAATCCCTCATTTAGTTTCGTTTACTCATGTATGCACGTCAATTGCATGTTTTGTGTATTCTGCAGGTTGCCAATTGCCATGATTCTGTTATTTATCTGTTAGCGCCATTGAGATATGCAACTGTGTATGGGTGTTCTGATTCTACTATCGTTCTGGGAGCTGCTGGCAAGGTACGGCAAATATACTCCTTTCTGTTTTAGTCTTTGTTAGCGAGGTTCAGGTTAGAATGCAGTGATAATATTTTATGTTCTTTGCAGGCAGTAAAAGTTGAGCATTGTGAGAGAGTTCATGTGATTGTAGCTACCAAACGAATTTGCATCGCCAATTGCCGTGAATGTGTGTTCTTTTTGGGAGTCAATCAGCGACCTCTTATAGTTGGTGATAACCACAAACTACAGGTGATATGTCTATTTAAGATTGAGCTGCATACATAACTCTTCTTTCCCGCCCTGATATTCAGCTGAAATTAATAAATAGACTACAGTTTTTCTTTTAACTCTAGGCTAAATCTTTCCTGTGTTAATATCCTGGTATAGTCATGATCGTATTAATGGTTCCTGGTGTTTGGAAAATTGAGCATGCTGTTAAAGTCACTTCTTCAACTGAGTTAAGTGGAAACATCTTCTGATGTGTTGTCTATAACTGTTGGCATCAATGTGACTGTTATCTGTTCCAGGTTGCTCCATATAATACATTTTACTCACACTTGGAGGAGCACATAACCGAGGTAGGAATTCAGCCAACTATCAACAAATGGAACGAATCCTTGGCGCTCGGAGCAATTGATCCGCATGACTCACTATCACATCCGACTGGTGCCTCTGATAAACAAGCTGAACCGGCTTCTTGTGTGGACCCTGACCAGTTCACTACCTTTTTGGTTAGATTCCCCTTTTTGTTAGTTTAATTTTCCTCTAGTAACTAGTGATATTGGTTATTAAGATTGTGTTCGTGGGTTAATTTCTCACATCAATGTCTCTGGTTCAGATCCCAAACTGGTTTGCGGGTGAGGCGATTGGTTCCACGAAAGACAATCCATTTCCATTGCCAGATGCATATAAGGCAGTGCAGCAGACAAACGTATGTTTTTTATTTGCTTTCCGCATAAAATTGCTCGTTTCTTTTTCATCCATACTTCAGCATCTGATCCCTTAACTGTGTTTTGGTTTTGAGCAGCTTAAGAACTTAGAGGAAACAAGACAATCCTTGAGAGAAACACCTCTCGAAGAAAACCGAAAACGAGAACTCACTACAGCGTTCCACATGTATTTCAAAGACTGGCTATACGGTAATCAAATAAAATCCCCATTCTAGTTCATTTACTCCTTTGGCCAGCCAATGATCTATATGTATCTCTTTCTTTTGGTGACAGCGACGGGAAATATTCGGCAACTTTACTGCCTACAAGGCGATTAAGACCAATGGCGATTGAAAATGTCAGAGTCACTGTAGAGTTCTCTTGATCCGTTCCTTCTCAGAGATTTGCTAGCACGTTTGACATCAGAATTTAACTGCACAGCACGCTCTCTAACTCCTAAAGCTCTGTTTTTTTGTGTGTAGGTTTCTCTCTGCTTTTATCGTATTTATTAGTCTTAAATATCCACGTTTTTGTCCTTGAAAAACATTAAGCCATCTTGTCTTGTTGTTGATTTCTTTCAATTGTTATAACAACTTTTCTCAATACCATATATATAAATCTTTTAGTAACTACTACTTGGGAATTTTAAATATTTTGAATTTTCTCTTAAGCATCACATTCAAAACAGGCAGAAAATGTGAAAACATGTCTGCCTCAATTGTTTTCTTTGTCTTGTCTTAGCTTGTTGGAGGAAAGAGCTTCTCTGCTTGGTCCGGGAAGAACTGTATGAACAAATAAGCACCTGCAAGTTCAACAAAGTCTTACTCATAACCAAAGGAAAGACCAAACAACATTCTCTATATTCTTCAGCTCTATGTAAATTAAACTTACAGACGAGTACTGTCCCTAAGACTGCTGAGATCTTGCCTTGAATTGTGATAAGCCCTGCTTTGCCTGCATTCTGCAACTCAGTGGAACCGACGGATTCAAATGTCCCTAAAGTCGCAACAACAGTAAATCCGATTCATTATCCTTCTCAAACCAAACTATCTCCAAAACCCCTCAAGAAATGATCTTAGATGAAACCAAATGGGATCAAACCTGGTTTTACAGATTGTAGCCCTGATGTTACACAAGCAATGTTTTCGTAACCTGCTTCCTCCAATCTACTAGCTGCAGCTGCAGATCTTTTCAAGAATCGAACAAAGAAACTTATAATTTTTCTTCATACTACATTTGGTGATACATGTCTCAGTGAAATCCAGAGTTTGTTCTACCAACCTGAGACCTTCTTGGCAAACAAGTAAAAGTTTGCTGTCTTGAGAAAACTCGTTTCTAACAGATTTAAGAAATTCCGGATTCACTTTCGTGAAAGGTAAACCAAAGAAGAGCCCTGAGAAATTGTTGTGCACTGTCCTCTTTATGATCGTGCCTGCAATTTTGTTCAGACAAAACCACTCAGAATCTCAGAATTATAATGCATACAGACACAGTATGTTCAAGTTAAGGCTCGAGTGCTTACCAATATCGTTGTCTTCGTTGTAAATGAAGAGAGGAATATGGGAGCAAGATTTTATATGAGCTCTCTCGAATTGAGTCTTGTCTCTTACATCCACCACCGAGTAACCTTCTTCAGCTATTAACTGTTTTGCTTCTTCTGCATTCACGAATTTCAGCTCCGCAGCAATTCTCAAGCTTCTCCGGCGGATAACGTTCCCGGAGACACTCTTTCCCGCCCAGCTCACTGCTTTCAGTCGCCTCCCACCGACATTACTGCATCAGAAATCGAAACTGTTAACTTTATCTTGTTTTGGACGAGAACTCGCCAAGATTAAACAACTTGGCGAATTATACAAAGGAGTCAACTTTCAGTTGAGGGAACTAGTATTACCTGGTGAAATAAAGAGCCGTAGGGCTAGGGCTTATGATCCCCGCCATTGCAGCAGAGGTCTCTAGGAAAAAAACTCGTCACTGTGATGCGATAGTTACTTGGACAAGAACCACTAGATTAGCCATACCACAAGGAAATTTAAGATAGCCAATGAGTTATTGCCACGTATTCACTCTACTTTTACATGTAGATCTCCAAATCCATATCATCTGATTGTTATACATGTTACATGTTTGTTTCCTTATGCTTGTCATGTTCAAATCTATTATAGTTTCAGATAAAGAAACTAGCTTGAGGTTAACAGAAGCAAGCAAATGTCTGATTAAAATGATTACTGAAAGCTAAAACATTTGTTTACATCTGCAGACAAAGTTGAATTTTTATTGCAGGAAACATTCAGACAAAAGATGTGAGAAAGTCGCTCTCAAGAAAACAAGAAGAAACAAGAGCAAAGAGTATCATGATATCACATATCCAGATAAAATAAACAAAAGAGATTATCTCAAGATCCCCGGATCAGCGAATGCACATCTTATTAATCTCAGTGACCAAAAGAGAAATCAGGAATCAGCTTCAGCTCTTTTCTCGACGGTGTAAGGATAGTATTCTCTGCCATTGTCTACTCTTGTGGTCTGACCTCCAGAATCAATCAAAGCAGAGGTAACAGCTAGTGTTGCACCTGCAGCTATCGCTGTCGGGATGCTCCTTGCTGTAAAAAAAGAGGAAAACCAAAGTAAACCAAATAACAATTAAGTATAGCATCATAAGAATGCACGAATCTATAGCATCATCTCTCACTCAAAGCTATGTACTTTCGATCTTTACATATATATGATTTTGAGAGTTTCCTGTATACACTCAATATCAAAGTCTTGACACTTGTGCTATCCTATAGAATTGCTACACTAGGCACCAAATAACATTAACTTGAGGTAAGGAAGAATCAATTTCTTCCCATTACAATTCCTTTAGTTACTCCCACTCGAGATCATTGTTTGTCCATCAATAACTACTAAGCTCGTAAAACACATGAAGTGAACTACATACTGCTAATTCCAGTAACTTCAAATGGTCTTCACCAAAATCACATCAGTTCTAAACTACTTAACCATCGAGACATTGTTTTATGCAAACACAATGAAAACGAACGAACCATGAGTGAAGAAGAAAAACCATTACCTCTATAGCCAAGCACAGAAGCTCCAGCGACAAAACCACCAATAGCACCATTGTAAAAATCTCTCTTGGATCTAAAATTCTGAACCAGCTGTTCAACACCGATGTAAACACCTCCTATAGCAGCAAAAGTCAGCCCATGGGTTCCCATCATCTTCAGTGTTCTAATAAGTCCTGGAAGAGCCACATTTCTCTCCACTCTTGGAACATCTTTCCATGTGGCTAAAATGGTTCCGTAAATAGTCCCAGCACCAAAACCAGTGATACTACCTTTGATTGTCTTCATCAACGGACCATCCTCTTCTTCCAAATATCTCATTTCAGCTGGATCCATGATTTCTTCTACTGTTCTACCTAACGCACACAAGTTAAACATTCAACAGAGAACAAGATCAATCAACAAAAATATAAAAATGTGATTTTTACAAGATGCGGATTTGAAAGAATTTCACCAAATTGAAGTTTTCAAAGTCGCGGTCTTTACAAAATTATAAACCCATTTTCCAGATCTTCAATATAATCTGGTTTAAAGACCCAAATAGAGACATTGGATTGAAACAAAAATTCCGAAACCTAGTTTGTGAAAGCATTGAGCTCATCAAAGTTGTAACACAAGGAAAATAATGGAATCCATCACTAACAATAGAAGAAATGTTACAGAAGACAACGAAGAGAGATTATTGAAGGATTCAGGAAAGTCTAACCTTTGGAATTCGAAGAAGCGAAGGATGAGAGCGATTCAGTGGAGGAGCTCAATGAAATATGTTTTGTTGTTGTTCTTCAGGAGACGAGTCAGTAGAGCCAGAGAAAGCCCAATTACAAGAATCATACGGAAATTCATGTGGGCCTCTTAGGGCCCATTATATAGCCCATTTATGATATTCTCTCTTCACGTCTCTGTAGCAAAGCTCTGACGACCATGAAAGATGATGAGAGATCTTTAGGAAGAAAGGTCTCTATCATCGTCTTACTTTTACTGTTTCTGACGAAAGATTTTTATAAAGATAAGAATCATATTTGAAAAGCTGCCATAGTTAAGTTGTCTTCTGATGAGTATATATGGTTCAAGTTTTTTGAGGTTTCATTTGGAAACAGGGGAGCTAAATCCATAAAGGACGAATCTTTGAAAGTGGGTGGTTAGGGTTTTGGGGAAAAAGCAGTTCACTTCGTTGGTCGATAGATCTCTGAGTCTAATTAAGTGTTTAAGATGTTGAGTTTGAGCAAAGCTGATGATAATGCTATGGCTTAAGCCTTAAGTTAAAAGGTAATGTTAGCTCCTGCTTTGACTAATATACTAGGATGATTATAGATTCATTATATGGAACCTTGATGTGCTAAAGAAATCAATCTGATCTCATAACTTGGATTTTCATGGAGATAAAACAACAAATCAAAATCAAAAGCCATTATCTGGCAACAATTGTCTGGTTTATTGATAGCAGATAACAGAATAAACAAAGAAGCAAAAAGATAAGATATTGCAGAATCGTTCATTGTAAGAAGATTCTCTGATGCAAAGACAAGTCAGAGAGACCAGTTGGTATGGTGAGAAGAAGAGTCATAAGCCCTTGTGTTCTCATCTTCCATGTACTGTCTCCTACTTTGATGATGGTGATCAGATAACTCGAACTCACCCATTGCCGTGCCACTACTTATCTGACAATTATCTGGCTCGGTGTATCGACCTAAATTCAAAACAGGAGACATATCATTATCATTGTCCTTGAATACCCAAGGCGGGTTCAGATACTGATGCTGGCTAGGTGCAGGTGGTGGTTGAGCCATTGTAACCGTCATCGGGCCAAAACCTGAAGAAGCTCGCCATGTATTGTTGTTGTTGTTGTTGTTGTTGTTGTTGTTGTTGT
>Ga0041059_1000672_pt1 | contig 26509 bp, 23 predicted proteins | sample AraColnosormetaG_FD_56232 | JGI IMG/M metagenome (GOLD analysis project Ga0041059, IMG submission 56232) | Arabidopsis roots microbial communities from North Carolina, USA - Col MF nosort | ecosystem: Host-associated > Plants > Roots > Unclassified | place: USA: North Carolina | collected... | reverse complement strand
TTTTTTTTTTTTTTTTTGACAATCAATCATATTAACTATCTAATAAAAGTATAAAACTACAACCTCTAAACTTCTTTTTTTAAATTTCTTTTTTTTTAACTTCTTAAATAATACAATCATATCAACTATCTAATAAAACTACAACCTAAACTTCTTTTCTAAAACATCTTTTTTTTTTAACCCAAAATCAATACACAAAAGGTGCTTTCTCTTTGCTATGAAATCTCTATTCTTCTCAAAAAAATATTTACATAGTTTTCATCACCTACATTGTCTCTAATAGTCCAAGTTAGGAATATAATCTGTATTTTCCGAAACCGTTGCAACTCTCTCTCTATAAGAAGTTTTGAAACATCTGAAACCACCAAACACTCTCGACAGGCCTCACTGCGACGAACCGTTTCGATCGCGACCCTTCAGTTGTCGTCTCCCCCAAACGAAACCCTAGCAAATTCTTCCGAGTCTGCTTTCGCACTAGGTAGGATTCTCTCGCTTTGGTAAGCCTATTCTTCGCCGTCGCCTAAATTTCGAGCGCTTGATGAAAATGCTTAGAATTAAGTAGCCTTGTAATTCTTAATTAATCACGATTTGTGCTACTCCTCTTTTTTATGTAGACCATGATATATGCCGCAAGGATGCTCGTGATCTCGGAGAACTGATGTATGCGTATGCTGTAAGTCTTCTCCTTTCGTGTAGCTTCAATTGATTAGGGTTTTTCAGGTTTCAGAGCAACTGGGTTGGGATTTGCTGGTCCGCTTTGTCTTCTACTGTTTTACACAACTAATTATGGTTTTGCCTTCCAGAACCTGCAAAATTTTGGATGCAATTCTCGTCTCTTTAGGTAAACGCTATTGCTTCTTCTCTTATTTTCTAAGTCAATTGATTCTGGGTAACTTTAATATCATGCTTAAATAAAGTTCGTGGTTATTAATTGTCGGGATTTAGAGCTGAGTTTAGTTGTCTTGTCGTAAGATCTTATTGTGTGAGATATTAAATACCAGATTGTTTCACAGATGCGTCTTTTTAGTTGTGGTAAGTCTCAGGAGGTGTGCTTAACGTTTCCATTATTGACACTTTTTCAGTAGCAACTAGCAAGTGAAGATGGAGGCAAACGAAGAAAGTTTGAAGGGAAAAATTGAAAAGCTAGAGGGAAAGGAGGTTATTGTGGAGTCAAAAGAGGATGAGATGGATATAATAATAGAAGAAAATAGGGAAGCAGAACAGGAGGTAATGGAGGTGAAAGCAAGAGATGGAAGAGGGGAGCAAAATGATGTACTGATGGAAGAAAACAACAATCAGGGTGAGCAAAAAGATGAGGAGATGCAAGATGCTTCTAGTAGATCTGAAAGTTCTGACTTCAATTCAGATGAAGATGAACAAATTCTGTCCCGGCGTGATGATGAGTTGGATCTTGAGGTATGCATCATGGATATCTCTTGTTTACTTGGCGGAGGAATAGTGTATGTTTATCTAATATTTCTTTTTTCAATTATTGGGCAGAAACCTTTGAGCGAGGAAGAAATAGATGAGTTAATTTCAGATCTTCTGGCAGTTGAGAGCAAGGTATTTAATCTCTTGCTTTTGTTCAATGGAAATCTGGATAGGCCTATTTAACTTTCAGGTCTAAATCTCACTCTTTATGATTCCCCATTGATCTGAAGGCTGCAGAAGCTCAAGAAGCACTCGAAAAGGAGTCTCTTTCTAAAGTAGAGAGTGAAGTTAGGGAGGAATTAGCACAAGCACTCCGTGGTGATGAGGTTAATTTCTTTTTCTCTCTATCACAGCTACGGGTTCCTTTGCTCTTTTCCATTTAAACATTTTAAGAGTGTGCCTTTTTAGTTGGATGAAGCTGTTGCTGCTGAAATGATGACTTTTAAAGACGAATGGGAGGCAACTCTTGATGAGCTTGAAACAGAAAGTGCAACCTTGTTGGTATGTTTCGTTGTTGCTTCTTCTATTCCCACAAAACTTACTCCAAAGGGTTACTTGTCATTTAAAGTAACTTGCGCAACTCTGCTTCCCTTTTCGTTTCTTTCTTAAAGGAGCAACTTGATGGTGCTGGAATCGAGCTTCCAAAATTGTACGAAATGATAGAAAGTCAAGCCCCTAATGGTTGCTACACTGAAGCTTGGAAGCAAAGAGCCCATTGGGTTGGTACTCAGGTGACAAAAGAAACTGTGGAATCATTGGCTAACGCTGAGAGGTTTCTGCACACTCATCGGCCTGTCCGAAAGTAGGGTTTTTATTATCTTTAACTTTTAGTTAGTTCATTTACTCTGAGTCTCATGGATGGTATATCTATACATTTCTGGTGTAGACGACATGGAAAACTTTTGGAGGAGGGAGCTAGTGGTTTTCTGGAGAAAAAACTCGCTGATGGTGCTGTTAAAGAATCTCTAGCTGGAACATCTGAGCTTGACTGGTCGTCTCTAAACAAAGTGTTTTCGGAAAAAAGGGATGAGTCTGTTTCCTTTGGTAGTAAGCAGTGGGCTTCTGTTTACTTGGCAAGCACTCCACACCAAGCTGCAGCCATGGGATTAGAATTTCCAGGAGTCAATGAGGTTATATTTTCAATCATGCCTTTATATTTTCTAACAGTCCTGATGCTGATGATGATTTGCATATGTTTACATCTGTTAATTTTCGTCGCTCCAAGAAAAAAAGCATTAAACGTGACATCCCCTTTCCTTGATCGTTTACTTGCCGTTAGACATCTTAAGAAAGCATGCGTAATTTTCCCATTTTGTTTATTTCTGTTTGCAAGTTGCTGAATTTTTGGCCCGCTGTTATGCCATAATCATGACAGGAAAACATAACCTACTCTGCAATGTAGGTTTTCATTAGGATCAAAATATTAAGCCAAACTCTATAAATAAATTCGAGCTTATACTTGGTTATCATTAGTTGTAGTTGTAGCAGTTTTAGATGATGCGAGGCACTATTTACAACCTTGGGATGCAATCAGGCTTTTATTATCCTAGATCACGCCATCCTACAGCTTGAGAATCTTAATTATACTCCTGGCAGTCTGGAGTGATTATCACAGTATTTATTATTTAATTTTGTTGTTAGGTGGAGGAAATTGAAGAGATTGATGCAAGCTTAGCAGACCCATTTTTAGCTGATGCAATTGACAACGAAAGAGAACTTGCCCTTACTGAAGAACAAAAGACAAATTATATAAGGGTATTACTTTTGACTTAACTTCTTAGATTTCTGTTACCAAGTCTTCGAATTTTGAAAGTATTACCTTTTTTGGCTGTTAGAACAAAATAAAATTATCTAAAGGTATTAGTGTTTCACTTAACTTCTTAGATTTCTGGAATTAAGCGTTCTACTTTTGAAATTATAACCTTTTCTGGCTGCTCCTTATGTTCTTGCTTTTGCGGAGTTGGCAGTAAATCTATATATATGAAATACCATTTAAGACTACTCACAACTCCTGCCTTACCCTTTATGAGCTTCAGTATGACATTAAATCATCTACAGGTCAAAGAAGAGGATGATATAACTTGTGATCGTGTACTTCAACTTCGTTTGAAACGGAAAAGACGCAAGAAAAGATCTAAACAGGTCTGTTATGCATATTCTTTCAGTTCCTTATCGTAACTTTGCATATATCTGATTGAAGGCGTCTTGGTGTTACAAGTAGCATAGTCACGACTATCTTCTTTAGTGGATATCATTCTTAATGAGCATGGTTTTGGAGAATTTAGTCACTGATAGGTTGTGTTTTCCTATAATTTTCTTAGTTAATATTAATGGTGATTAAAGTACCAGAAGATATATTACTGAGAAATATACATTTTTAGTATAAAGATGACAATTTGCCTGTAAGTTTAGCCCTCACATCTTGTTGCTCAATTGTCAAGTGATGGTTCTTTCTTGTGTTAAAGCGGCATTTGGGGCTTGTGGTGCCAGGGGTTTCGTTGGTTTGAAGGAATAATCTTTAGCTCACGTATCAGTCTTCATTTGGTTTTATATCAGGTTATTAGGTGTGCGGCAGAGAATATGGATGATGATTCTGTGTATTTGGATGGGAATAATACTACCCCAAATTTTGCCAAAGATCAAGTGAAAAGTCCGGAGACTAGCACTCAAGTTCATAATAGTGAAGTCAACATAGAGGAAAACGGGAATTTTTCTAATTCAGATGTAGATAAGATGACCCCCAGCACACATATTAATGTAGATGCCAAGAGAGATGATTCACAGAATCCAGCAAACAATTTTAGGTGTACTGCCTGTAATAAAGTAGCTGTGGAAGTGCATAGTCATCCCCTTTTAGAAGTAATAGTTTGCATGGATTGCAAACGTTCAATTGAAGATAGAGTTTCTAAGGTATGCTTTTTTCTTCTTCCAATTATATGTGACTTACTTTGTTTTTGCATTTGGGTCAGAATTTAGTTAGAAATTAGATTTCTTTAATGTGGTGAATAGCATATCACATGGATGGCTTCTTTTCTGAAAGGGATTGAAAGGTACCAATCGTGTTCATGGACTGCTTTTTAGCCACCCTTAATTGGTTAGCTTCAATATGATTGCTGGTTTGGATATTCAATGTGCGCAAATTCTGGGGGACTGGCACATGGAAAGATTTTCTGTTGCCGTAGTAGATTCAGCTGCTTTCCTTTGAGTAACGGACTTCTTTTGGTGCATGTTACTTTTGTTATTTAGAGATCACATAGAAATGTTGCCGTAATCTAAAGAATATTGCTATATCTGTCTCTTTCTAATCAAAACGTTGACTTTTGTCTCTTTCTAATCAAAACGTGACTTTTGCCTACAGGTTGATGACTCTTTGGAACGTCATTGTGAATGGTGTGGTCATATTGCTGACTTAATAGATTGTAGGACATGCGAAAAACTTTTCTGTGCATCATGTATAAAGAGGAATATTGGTGAAGAATACATGTCTGAAGCTCAATCCTCTGGTTGGGATTGTTGTTGTTGCTCTCCAATTCCCTTGCAAAGATTGACACTGGAACTGGAGAAAGCTATGAGAGATAAAAAGTCAATAGAATTGAGCTCTGATTCGAGTTCTGATTCCAGCTCTGATAACAATTCTGTTGATACAGATGCTGATGTCAATGTAACAATCAGGTATTATCATATACTCATCTAACAAAAATTGAAAATTTCAGCATGTTGCCAACTAATTTGGTATTTTTCTTACGTGCATGGTTTTTTTCTTTTAGCTCAAAGAAGAAATCGAAAAAGAAAATTCGGCGGATAATCGATGACGCTGAACTAGGGAAAGATACGAGAACAAAGATTGCAATCGAAAAGGTGTTTAATTTTTTGGCAGTTGCTTTTGTTAAACTTGTATATAAACTTCAAAAAAAAAATTATTTAAGTATTGCTCGTTGTACATTGGGTTCTTTCTTTTTGTAGGCACGACAGGAGCGCCTTAGGTCCTTGCAGTTTTCTGCCAGATACAAAACAATTAGCTCTATGGGAGACGTGAAATCTATTCCAGAAGGTGCGGAAGTTGAGGTTCTTGGTGATGCTCACAGTGGTTACATAGTGAATGTGGTTAGGGAGATTGGTGAAGAAGCTGTGAGGGTTCCTCGTAGCATATCTGCCAAACTAAAAGTCCATCAGGTTAGCATTTACATATGTGTATCCCTATCATCATAATATACTTCCATCTCGCTTGTCACCTATACCATTGGGTATTAAAGATAGCCATCTCGACTAGAAATGCCTATTATGGAAATAGCTTTTGCTGTAAGTTTGGAGTTTTTTTTTTCAGGTAACAGGGATAAGATTTATGTGGGAAAATATTATTCAGTCTATCAGCAGAGTCAAGTCTGGTGATAAAGGTCTTGGTTGCATTCTAGCACATACAATGGGCCTGGGCAAAACTTTTCAGGTGCTTAATTCTTTTCATGCACGAGGCTGTTTGGATATATCGTATTATCGTCCGATTCTATTAGTGCATACTACTAATGGTTAATCGTTATTTGTTAATTACTGGCTCTTTATGTCTTCTCTCACTTAAACCTATTCAGGTTATAGCATTCCTGTACACCGCAATGAGATGTGTTGATTTAGGGTTGAAAACTGCTCTTATTGTGACTCCTGTAAATGTGTTGCACAATTGGCGAAGTGAGTTTGAGAAGTGGATGCCTTCAGAAGTGAAACCGCTTCGCATTTTTATGCTTGGAGATGTTTCAAGGTATAAATTCTTCTATGAAAGAAACTTTTGGTACTTGACAATTCAGATTCTTATGTTTTCTAATCTAGTCTAGGTTTTAGATATTTAAAATAGGGGCTGGGTAGTCTATAGTGGTGTGCCATAACTTATGGCCCATAAGACTGCTGAATGTTACTTATACTAAAGCTATCTGAAGATCTTTTCCCTAATCAAAGAATATAGATGCAAGCCCTCTCGTCCAAACACAAGATCTCAGCTGTCTTAACTTCCTACTAAACTGACCTATTGGCCCATATATCAAACACTTATTTTGGCCTATGTAAGTTGTATTTTTGGTGACAGTTTCTCTATCCACTTCCTGCTCGAATGTTTTTTTTGAAGGGAGAGAAGATTTGATTTGCTAACAAAGTGGCGAAAGAAGGGTGGAGTCTTTTTGATGGGATATACAAATTTTAGAAACCTGTCTCTTGGGAGGGGGGTGAAGGACTTAAATGCGGCCAGAGGGATCTGTAATGCCTTGAGGGTGAGACTATAATGTCACTTGCAAAATTTTATTGATTTCTATCCTGTTAATATTCTAGGTCATTTTAGGAAAGCGTTTGACGTGCTGTTTATGTTTACACATTACTTTTTGAAGGTTAATATTTCTGCTATTTAAAGGCCATATCTGTATCATAGATTTTGTTGTTTTCATGTTTTCTCTTGTTTATGATTTCCCTTGTGCATATACCTCTGCTTGCAATATTTTATTCTTGCAATTCCTAAACCTATGTGGCTGCAGGATGGACCTGATATACTTGTTTGCGACGAGGCTCACATCATTAAGAACACCAAGGCTGACACAACGCAAGCATTGAAGCAAGTTAAATGCCAGAGAAGAATTGCCTTAACTGGCTCACCCCTTCAAAACAATCTCATGGAGTATTATTGTGTAAGTTACTGAGGGAACTATATAAAATTGTGACCTAATTTTTTCTTATCTCCAGTATCTTTAGCTATGTCTGTACTGCAACAGATGGTTGATTTTGTGAGAGAAGGATTCTTGGGAAGTAGCCCTGAGTTTAGAAACCGGCAAGTCTTTCATACCAGTTTTTTTTTTTTTATCTGTCTATTATGATGTTATGTTTCTAGAGTTTTAACTGTGGTTCTCCATACCTGCAGCTTCCAAAATCCAATAGAAAACGGACAGCATATGAATTCAACTGCGGAGGATGTAAAAATTATGAACCAGAGGTCACACATTCTGTATGAGCAATTGAAAGGTTTTGTGCAAAGAATGGATATGAATGTGGTGAAAAAGGATCTGCCACCTAAAACAGTCTTCGTAATATCTGTCAAGCTATCTCCCTTGCAACGGATATTGTATCAGAGATTTCTTGAGCTTTATGGGTTCAGCGATGGAAGAACAGATGAAAGGATGAGAAAAAACTTTTTTGCTGCTTACCAGGTCTTGGCTCAGGTATAAATGTGATAAAGGCCTTGCTATACTTAAATTAACAACTTATTTGAGAAAAAAATGTTAAGAATAATAATGTTAATAACTGATTTATCTGGTATTCGTTTTCATATTCTGAACTCTCTCTTTGGTATTACGTCTCCCAGATTTTGAATCATCCAGGGATTCCGCAATTAAGAAGTGAAGATAGCAAGAATGGTCGTCGTGGTAGCATTGTTGATATTCCAGATGACTGTTCAAGTGATGAAAATATAGACTACAACATGGTTACAGGAGGTAACTCTTAATTGGCACTACTCACATATTTTAAGATTTTATTAAACTAGTATGAAGAATAGAAGGAACAGAAAAACATTGGACTTGTTCCATGGTTAAGATAGATGTCTTTTGGTTTTGAATTCAAGGAATACTAGGTGCAGTAGATATTATACCTTTTTGGTACCGTTCCAGTTTGAATAAGATTGCCAATAGAGGATTAGTTTTATTGGTCTAAGACTTTCTTACCAAGAATAATCTATGACATGCAATAGTTAAGGGACCTTCGATTCAGCAATGTTATGTTTTAAGCTTCATCATATTCTGTGGAGCTTTCAGGAGTGATCTTTCTTTGTTTGCATCTATGCAAGTTCAATAATAGTGAGAAAAGTATTAATAATCTGTGTCATTGTTGTTTTGGATATTGACAGAGAAACAGAGAACTATGAATGATCTGCAGGATAAAGTTGATGGATACCTCCAGAAGGTAACTATAGTTTACTCAGCCTGAGTGAATTAGTAACTACTGCCTATAACTTTAAAGTAAACAGCAGCGTAATTGTGCACCCATGCTCTGATTCTAACCCTGTCTTTGTGCCAGGATTGGTGGGTCGACCTACTTCAAAAAAATAATTATAAGGTGTCGGACTTCAGTGGCAAAATGATTCTGCTATTGGATATTTTATCTATGAGTGCTGATGTGGGGGATAAGGCGCTTGTGTTTAGCCAGAGTATCCCGACATTGGATCTCATAGAACTTTATCTTTCAAGAGTACCTCGGCATGGGAAACAAGGAAAGTTCTGGAAAAAGGGGAAAGACTGGTATAGGTTGGTATCTTATTCTCTTATATTCGCGTGAATGTTTTTTGAACAATTATGAAGACTCTAACTTCCCTTGATGGATGCAGAATTGATGGAAAAACTGAAAGCTCAGAACGCCAGAAGTTGGTTGATAGGTTTAATGAGCCTGACAACAAAAGAGTGAAATGTACACTAATTTCAACCAGAGCGGGATCCCTTGGAATTAACCTTTATGCTGCTAACCGTGTGATCATCGTCGATGGTTCATGGAATCCAACCTATGATCTTCAAGCTATATTTCGAGCTTGGAGGTATTTTCTAGACTATGGAATTAAAATTTGTCAATATAGCATTACAAACGGTGGCTTATTATACGTGGACTTATTGGTTGCAGGTATGGCCAAAAGAAGCCCGTATTTGCGTACAGATTGATGGCACGTGGGACTATTGAAGAAAAAATATATAAACGTCAGGTATTGAAAGGCATAAAACAATGTTGAATTTTGCTGTTTCTTTCCTTCAAAGAGACATTCATGAATCAGATCTGTTAATATGATTAGGTAACCAAGGAAGGGCTAGCTGCGAGAGTAGTGGATAGACAACAAGTGCACAGGACTATCTCCAAAGAAGAGATGTTACATCTTTTTGAATTTGACGATGATGATGAAAAATCTGAAGCCGTAACTGAGATAAGCAAGCAAAATGAAGCGGGACATAGCAATCTGGTGGAGCAAGCAATCTTGTGGACAAAGAAGGCCACTTTATCTCGTGTTGGTGGCGACAAATTGATGGAGAACTTACTACAGAGACACGGCCCCAAGTAAGTTTCACAAGCGTAACCATATTCACATCAGTACCTAAAATCTTTGGTTTTTTATGCTACTTGCTTTGTAACACTATATGTCCTTTTTCACTAGCTGGATTTCCAGTTTCCATGAGCACGAGACATTGCTACAAGAGAATGAAGAAGAAAGACTGACAAAGGAAGAAAAAGACATGGCCTGGGAAGTTTATAGGAGAGCACTTGAGTGGGAGGAAGTTCAACGGGTCCCATTCAGTGAATCTCCAGTGGTTCCAAAACCTTCTCCTTCCACACAAACAGAGCCCTTGCCCCAGCCAAAGGGGTTCAACAGGAGTCGTTTTGTAAACCGCAACTGCACTAGAATCGCGCACCAGCTTACACTCATAAGCCAAGGATTAAAAGTCGGCAGCAGCACAGTCTGTGGGGAGTGTGGGCGCGTCATAAGGTGGGAAGATGTTATACCCGCATCCAAACTTTCAGCGGTAATTGTAAACTAAATAGAACATTGCAAAAATGTTGAGTTCATTTTTCCTTCTTTTAAATTATGAGACTGAACCAAAATTTATGGGAATAGTAACATTTGAAACTCCCTTCAGATTAGATGTGAGTTATAATGTAACTCAGGGCGTTTGGTAGGAGCATGTTGAAATTTGTAATGACACCTGTTTCGAGATTCAAATATACAACTTTCAACTTGTTTGTTGTTTTAACGTTTAACCGTATAGCAGAAAGCAGTCACTGAACAAATGGAGGCCTAAGCTTTCTGATTCAACCATTGCCGGATACGACTGATTTCCTGTACAAAAAAGCTTAATAGAAAAAGCAAAAAAAGAGTCTGCTTCAATTACGTTTCCTACACTTCTTTCAAGAGTTTCCATTGCTTCAGTTTCTTCTGCAACTGAACAGCCTCGCTTCCCATTCCCATCTCTTCCACGCCTTTAACTATTGCGGTGTATATTGTCTCATCTGGCTTACACCCACCTGTTAGCATTATCTCAACAACCTCTATCGCCATTTCTATCTCTTTCTTCTTGCACAGCCCTTGGATCACCAACCTGTAAGTGCTACCTCTGATCCCATTCCCTCTATTGCTCGTCTCCTTTAAAACTTGGCCAGCTTCTTCAACTAGGTTTGCCCGGCAGAAACCATATATTAAAGACCGACGAGTTATATCATCCGGAAAGATTCCAGCATCCAGCATCTGATGGTACAGCTCCAATGCTTTCTTCATCAGGCCCTTTTTAGCCAATCCATCGATTACAGAGTTGTAAGTGATCAAGCCCGGCGGACAACATGTGTTTTTCAGCAATCCAAGCAACTCAATCGCATCATCTACCATGCCCTCTTTGGACATGGCTCCGAGAACTGTGTTGTAAGTGACTATATCAGGCAAACACTTCTGTTCCAGCATTTGGTAGAAGAAATCAATTGCACGACTCAAAAGCCTGGCTTTGCATAAACCATTAATCAGGATGTTGTAAGTAATAACAGTTGGACAGTAGGACGTCTGGTACATGATGTTTAGAATCTCCTCCACTTCATCCCAGTACTCGTGGGAACAGAGGGAATGTAGAAGAGTGTTGTAAGTTACAGTGTTCAGTTCCAATCCATGAGATAAGATATGCTGAATAACCGAAGCCACCTCTTCCAAATTCCCTCGCCTGCAGTTATAGTTAACCAGAGAATTATATGTGACAATGTCAGGATAGCAACCTTCCACTGCCATGTCTTCTAAAACTTCTATAGCTCGAGCGCTTCCACAGTACCTGCACACGAGTTCGACCAAAACCGTGTATGTAATCATAAATGGAGGGCAACCATTCTGCAGTTGATCCTTCCAAAACCTGATGGCTTGCTCAGCATTCCCATAATCAAACATACACCGAATCACTGTGTTATACGTGATCACATCAGGAGGGCTCCCACTCAAACTCATATCTTCTAAGAGGACCAAAGCAGTTCTTATATGCCCTTTCTTGCAAAGATTTCCGATGATCATGTTATAGGTAATAGTATCTGGAACCCCACCAGACATTACCATTACTCTCAAGATACACATTGCTTTATCCAGTTGATCAATTCTGGCTAGACCACGGACTAAGTTTGAGCAAGAAGGAAAATGAGGAACCTGATTATGTCGTGCCATCACCTCGACAAGTTTGCACGCATCTGTTAACTTCCCATTGCTGCACAGGTTATGAAGGATCTCATTGTTGGTCTCTTCGTCGTTCTCTGTAATTGGTCCATCAGATGATAAACCAAATTGCTTCATAGGTTTCACTCTGGCTCTCAAGTTAGTACCGACACCATAGTGATGGAACTCTGAGCTTCTCTCAGCATGATCATTTACATTGTCAATGCACACACTACTTAACAAGCCGTGACATCTAAAAAAAACATCCTTTTTCAGCCCAATTTCTTGCTTCCAATCTAAAGAAGAAAACTTTCTGCAAGATAAAGGATTCGCCTGCTTTTGAGACAGACTAGGAATATGCAAGAACTGAACCTCAAGTAGCAAATTCGACGAAGCCATTTCTCAGAATCCAGAAGCTATTTTAACAAAACAGAGATCTTTCCTTTTACAAAAGCTTATCAAACTCAATGAAGAAGAAGTTAGACCAATAATTATTTGCTGGTATGATGTTCAGTCTCTGCTGCTTTATCTCATAACCTATTCTTGAGTGAATGGAGAAACCAAACCTGTGAAAAGGAAAGGTACAAGTTATAGAGACAGAGAAGCAGACTGAAACAGTTTCCAACAAAAGAAAAGAAGCAGAAAACCTTCAAGTTGCGGTTAAGTTTGAGAAACCCTAACAAATCTGGAGAAATGATGAGTGTGAGAAACTCACTGTTCGTTGTTCGAAGCCGACGCGGGTTTTGAGATGATAAGTAGGGTTTATCCTAAATTTACAATGTGCACCCTATATGTCTCGACATGTTTCATTTATTCCCACAAACTTATGAAACATCTAACATTAACCTCCTCTGTTTTTATTCCCTTTGTTTTTGTGAATCGGTTTAATTATTTTGGGCCAATTCAGCTATCGGATTGGGCTTTTTCAAGTTTTGGGTTGAGTTACAACCAAATTAAAAATCAAACAGAGATCAATTTCTCCGCATAGAAAAATAACATGTTACATTACCATTCGAAAACAAGATGAATAGTCATTTATACACGCCTCTCTTACACATTATAATGTCTAAATAATTGCATTATCATATTCAAAATTTAGATATGTTGGTCAAAAACAGAATTAAGTATTATAAATTGTGTATACCAAATTAGTTGACGCTATCATTGCATATCATACTCACATACTACAATATTTATTACATGAACTAAGTGATTGTATTCCAGTGGCTATTTTCATTTAACTATAACAAAAAAATCGAATGCGATAAAACTACTTCGAAAATAATCGATGGCTCTTGGAATTTTTATAAAATCTAGTTCTTGAAATAAATAAAAATTTCTATGCAATATTTTTCGGTAAATTTTTGTTCTCTATTACAATAAAATTTTATTTTAAAGAAATGAAATTGTTATTTAGCGTATATTTGTAACCAAATTAGCAGGCGTAAATACAAATCCTTTAAATAACTCTGTTGTTGTGTGGATATGCGGTAATGTCCACCCGTGAATAAATGTTTACGTGTTATATGACCCAACAAAGTGAACCAATTATATTACTCCTCTCTAACGCACTTGTTTATTGCATTTTTATTTATTTGATGGTCGAAACAAAATAGTAAGAGTAGTTGTTGCATAGGAAATTGCATCTGCTTGCTTTTGAAGCGTTAATAACTTATAACCAAGCAAGACATATATCATACAGAGCAAAAAATTAGGCAAACCCAGAAAAAGCCACCACATGTTCCTCTTCTCATGATCTTAAAATTGAAAAAAAGAAGGTGATAAGTTTAATCTAATCTTGACCAGTGAAATAGCTTTTTGTTGCTTGTTGTTTTTGTTCATTCTTCACAGATTTAATTGTCACATACCCAACGTATATGGATGGACCTGTAGATTTAATTCCAGTTTTACCCTTTTCTTCTTCCTTTCATCTGATTTTGTTTGCTGCTTTTTTTTTGTTTTCTGGGGAATATGGAAAAGGTTAGGTTTCATATTTGGACCTTTTTTTTTGGTGTTGAATTTTTCTTCTTAATTTTTATGCAAACATGGAAAAGGACATGCGATGATAATCCTGAATCTACTAGTGCTTAGATCTGATGAATACTGGATTATTAAAAAAAAATATTACTAAAAATTTCAATGATCTAGGGTTTCTTCAGATCTTTAAATTTGTTGCTGATTTTACTCGATTTCTCTTAGTCTGGGTGCAGTTGATGGAGCTCCAGCTATTTTGACCATCCAATTTCACCAGAAACCCTAAATCACAAGACTATGTAAGCATTTTCCTTATGGCTCTTCTTCCTGATTTTTGATTCAGCTAATTTGGTGATGAACCGTTTATATATATCTGTAATCGTACTTTACCCTGAAAATATGTACCTACCATATGTGTCATGTGTATTTTTATTATTTTATAAATGGTTGTGATATTATTGAGACATGAATGAATGATGCTTCAATTGTATGTAGTGTTGGCACAGAAGTAATGGGGACAGAGCTAATGAGAATCTGTGTGAAAGAAGATAGTGATGATTTGCCATCTGTTCCTCCTGGTTTTGAATCATATGCAACTTTTACCTTAAAAAGAGTAGTCCCTGCTACTACTTCTGATAAAGCCAAGACTCCTGCAATTGAAAGTGTTTCTGCAACCGAACAAGCTAAGATGGAAGTTGAATCTGATGAAGCCAAAGCTGCTCGGGCTCTACGCCGTAGACCTTGGATTAATCATAGCGGATGTGATGATGATGGTGATTGTGCTGCAAACAATGACAATGCTGCATCTCAAAATCCTGATCAAGTTCGTTCTTTGTTTTGCTTTTTATTCCTGGCAACTTGTGTTTCAACTTTCCATCTCTTTGTTTGCCTTGCTTATGCATGGTGTTGTTACAGAATTGTGATGTGAAGCCAGCTCTTCCAAAGGGTGTGGTCAGGGGATGTGAAGAATGTAAAGATTGTCAGAAGGTTAATCTCAGTTAATGCTTGTTTCAGAAATAAACTTATAAACGTCTTTCGCTTGAGCATTAGATGTTTGATCTTTTCTTCTTATTTACGATTTTCATAACCCTCTAACGTTATATTCACAAGTTTGGCAGGTAACTGCGAGATGGCATCCAGATGAAGCTCGTAGGCCTGACCTTGAGGACGCCCCTGTATTCTACCCGAGCGAAGAGGTCTTGTTCATATTCTATACTTCCAAACCCTTTTAACTGAATTTCTAGCTCCATATTTCTAACATAAACTGCAAACCTGTTTCTAGGAGTTTGAAGACACTTTAAATTATATCGCTAAAATAAGACCGGAGGCTGAAAAGTATGGAATCTGTCGCATTGTTCCTCCTCCTTCCTGGAAACCGCCGTGCCCACTGAAAGAAAAGCAAGTATGGGAGGGTTCTAAATTTACAACACGTGTCCAAAGAGTTGATAAACTTCAGAATCGGAGTTCAATGAAGAAGATTTCAAAGCTTCCTAATCAAATGAGAAAGAAGAAAAGAAAGTGCATGAAAATGGGAATGGATTCTGTCACTAATGGTATGGGCGATCCCTGTTCTGCAAGCACTGGAATGAATGAACTTGAGACGTTTGGGTTTGAACCTGGTCCAGGGTTCACACTAAAAGACTTCCAAAAATATGCTGATGAGTTCAAGGCTCAGTACTTTAAAAAGAGTGAAACTTCTACAGACGATAAATGTAAAGTTGATAATTCAATAGACTGCTGGGAGCCAGCACTTGAGGATGTTGAAGGTGAATATTGGCGGATAGTAGATAAAGCAACTGAAGAGATAGAGGTAAAGTTTTGTCCCCTGTTGTTCTTTTTATTTGGGGGTTTATGGTCTATTAGGACCCCTGTATCTCCTAACTACCACAATGATTTTTCAATATAGGTGCTATATGGTGCTGACCTTGAAACTGGGGTATTTGGTAGCGGATTCCCCAAGATATCATCAAGTCACAATGCTTCTTCTTCAGAAGATAAATATGCAAAATCAGGCTGGAACTTAAATAACTTTCCAAGGCTTCCGGGATCCCTCCTTAAGTACGAGGGCAGTGATATTTCCGGTGTCCTTGTGCCGTGGCTGTATATTGGGATGTGCTTTTCTTCTTTCTGCTGGGTAAGATTGATCTCTGTGAATTGCATAATTTATTTTGCAGGTTAAAGCATGTACTTAGTTGGGATCTCTTCCTTTTACTGAAATCAAGCGTAGCCTCATACAAAAACTTACAACTACAACCGGATGTGCTTTGTTTTTTGTATACCTATTCACAAATAGTAGATAAATGTGATTAAATTTCTGTGCTACATATTTACAATGATAATTTTTCCATTATTCCTAAAGCTACGCTAGGATTATTATTGATTCAATTTCCCACAAAAGTATTAGTTAGTGTCTTCATATTATACAGTTTTCTTACACCAGTGGATGCAATTTTCATTACTTCACATCTTATTTCGTTTTATATTTTCCACTTCTGACATTCCTTTTGTTCTGCTTTTTTTTTGTTTTTGTTTACCTGAAATAGCATGTTGAAGATCACCACTTGTATTCGTTGAATTATATGCACTGGGGTGCACCGAAATTGTGGTATGGTGTTGGGGGGAAGGATGCTGTTAAACTCGAGGAGGCAATGAGGAAGCATTTGCCTGACCTTTTTGAAGAACAGCCTGACTTACTTCATAAGCTAGTAAGTATTGGATATTTGATGAACTAAAGCATCGCTTTGCTTCTCTATAATCAATGATCAATAGAATCTTGAAAAGTAGAAAAGTGTTCAATCACGATGATGTTCTTATTTCACTAATATGTTAATGTTAGCATATAATAGAATATTACCATATCTGTGTTTCCATTTTTGTAGTTAATCACCCTGTAGGAATTTCTACAGACCCGTTTTATGTCCTCTATTGACTTGCACAGTTGCACCTGGTTTAAATACATTTGTTGCAGATTATTGTTTCGGTATAAAACAAATCCTTTGATGCTCTTTCGTGTAGGTTACACAACTCTCCCCGTCAAAACTGAAAACCGCAGGAGTACCTGTGCACCGTTGCGTCCAGCATGCTGGAGAGTTTGTCTTGACTTTTCCTCGGGCATATCATGCTGGATTTAATTCTGGTTTCAACTGTGCTGAAGCTGTGAATGTAGCACCCGTTGACTGGTTACCTCATGGGCAGATTGCCATAGAGTTATACTGTCAACAGGGTAGAAAAACGTCCATCTCGCATGATAAATTGTTGCTTGGGGCAGCAAGGGAAGTAGTGAAAGCCGACTGGGAGCTGAACTTACTAAGGAAAAATACTGTAGATAACTTAAGGTGGAAAGCATTCAGTGCGAAGGATGGAATTTTGGCAAAAACATTAAAGGTAAAGATTAGATATTCTTACTCTTGATTCTTGAAGTTTAGATGCCTATAAGTGTGAATGATTGGAAAATCCTGAACTCATGAATAACTTGAGAGGTATCTTTGCAAACTGGTACCACGGTGGTATCCGTTGTAAACTGGTAGCATGAGGTTGTAATTGATATGGAACTTGAAATTCTCTTAAGTTGAGGGGTATTGCATATCACACGAATCTACAGCTAACTAACAAGGGAAGAACGGAAGATTACTACACCACCTCTTACTAGTTAAAACAAATGATTAGTTCAGGAGGTGTTCATCTTCTGCCTGGGTCTAACTGTACAAATAAATCTCGTAGGTTTAAGAGGATCATTCTTTATTGTCAATATGGTGATTAATGGACTTGTCATGTTTTTTATTTAGGCACGCATTGACATGGAACGTACGAGAAGAGAATTTCTGTGCAACTCTTCACTTGCATTGAAAATGCACAGTAATTTCGATGCTACCAACGAGAGAGAGTGCTGTATATGCTTCTTTGATTTGCACCTGTCTGCTGCTGGCTGTCGTTGTTCCCCGGAGAAGTATTCATGTTTGACTCATGTGAAGGAGTTGTGTTCATGTCCATGGGTTACTAAATATTTTCTATTTCGCTATGATATCGATGAACTGAATGTTCTTGTTGAGGCAGTGGAAGGAAAACTGAGTTCTGTATATAGATGGGCGCGTCAAGATTTAGGATTGGCATTAAGTACAGACGTCTCAGGAAGCAAGATGGAGATAGATGAAGAAGGAAAAGTCCACAAGGACCCGACTCCACAAACAACTGCACTTTCAGGGAAGGATTTGCAGTTGAAAGTAACATCGAAAGAAGTAAGTAAAGAGTTAGAAAAGACTAGTAAATTATCTCATGTTAATTTACTTCTGAAAGAAAAGGAGGAGCAAATAACGTCAAGTCACTGTATGAAGCCTGTCAAAGAAGAAACTGTTTGTGATTCTTCTGATCCAAACGTTTCAGCTTGCCAACCATCTGAAGGAGGCATAATCTGTATGACAGCTGTTAAGTCCGCAAGTGGTAAAAAGAATTCACAGAGTCTACCCAATGATGTGATACTCCTCAGCGATGATGAGTATGACATACCTAGGAAACGAGGTTCTGTGAGAAGAGATGCAATTTCTTCTGGCAAGAAATTAGAAATACGAGAGAGACCGACCCACGTTTTGGCGTTAGAAGCTTCTGCCAAAATTGCTGCTCCAATTTGCCAAAGGGAAGGAGATTCGCTGCGTGATACACGAAACACTATATCATTGCCTACTAATGACCAAAAAACAATGAGAAGGGATGTACCGAGTTCTACTTCGCACGCGGAAGTTAATGCGGAGGCTACTGGGCTTACTCAAGATATATGTAACAGAATGGCAACTAACAGCCACGGTGGTGGAAAACCTACTAGTTGTAAATCCAAAAACTCTGGAGGTTTGGCTATAGTGGATGTTGTGGATGGGACAAGAAGTAGTTCAGGTACACCGTCTTGTTCGCAAAATAATAGTCCGGATAGGTTCATCCGCCAAAAGGGTCCCCGCATTGCAAAGGTCGTGAGGAGAATCAATTGCAATGTAGAGCCTTTAAGTTATGGATGTGTGCTGTCTGGAAAATCATGGTGCAGCCGGCGAGCAATTTTTCCTAAAGGTGACATGTGGTCAAGTATTTTTGCTACTTGAGAACATTAACAGTTATACATATTGCAAGTGCTTATTGTCTATTCTTCTTTGGTGCAGGATTTCGTAGCCGGGTTAAGTACATAAACATTTTGGATCCAACAAATATGTGCTTCTACATTTCAGAAATTCTGGATGCTGGACGCAACAGTCCATTGTTCATGGTTAGTTGGTAGATAGATGCTGATCTAATTTAACTAACCTTAAAAATATGTCTGAGTAGTGTTTCATTTTCAAATTAAATATTGCCATATGAATAAATCCGATGACATGAATCTGAACCGGAAATATGATCCATTATTTGGCTGTCAAAGACGTAGAGTCCCATCATGCTAACATAAACTTTAAAAGTTTTGAACTGAGTATGAAACCGGAATTAACCTATTAATCAACCTTTAAAATCTTGTGTGTGTGTGTAAAAAAAGGTTGTTTTGTCTTGATTCTATTGGTCATTGTGCAGTTCCAAAAATCTTGCCCATCAACAAACTGTGTGGTATGTTCTTTTTGTCAGGTTTACTTGGAGAGTAATCCCAGTGAGGTGTTCGTTCATATGTCGCCTACAAGATGCTGGGAGATGGTAAGAGAGAGAGTAAATCAAGAGATAACTAAGCAGCACAAAGCTGGAAAATCAGATCTTCCTCCTTTGCAACCCTCTGGGAGTCCCGACGGTTTTGAAATGTTTGGATATTCGTCACCCGCAATCGTACAGGTAAATCTTTACAAGTTTTGTATTAGGCTCAGATTTTTATGCTTATTTCTAATTATATATACATTTAAATTCTAACAACAAGCTAATATGAAAGTCCAACTTTTGACATTTTCTCATCTTTTATGATAGCTAGAAAGAGTCGGAGTATAGCATTGTTGCTTTTGTAAAATGGAAAGCTTCATTTGTAAATCTAGTTGACATATAGATACTCTAATGTGATTAACAGGCTATCGAAGCATTAGACGTGAATCGAGTTTGCACAGACTATTGGGATTCCAGGCCTTATTCCCGGCCACAAGTTCAGTTCCCTGCAAATCCTCTTCTCAGAGAAGCCAACACAAGTGGCAGATCGAATGTGGGAAATCTCCAGCTAAACCCTGGACACCATATATCGCCTACTGGAATAAATTCTATTCTTAAAGTTCTGTTCAAGAAAGCTAGCATGGAGGAACTAAGCTCACTTCAAGAGGTTTTAAGTGAGACTAACTCAGATATGGTGACCGAACTTGTGAAGGAAGAGATCCAGAACCGTCGCTGATTTGATTCAAAGGGGATTGATTTTAGAGTGTACATACGGAGTTGAATCCACTCACTGTTTTGCAGGATGAGGCTCCCTTCCCTACTCATTCTTTTTGGACACCCTTACAGAGGAAGGATATAAGCATACAGCTAAAAACCTAGTTTCTTCTTCTGTCTCAAAACAAAAAGAAAAGAGAAAGATAGAAGATTTTAGGGTTCTTAAAACCATTAGTTTTGGTTACTAGTCAGGCTAAAAGGATCATCAAGTGTGTGGCTTAGTTCCCACATCAGTTTACTAGTATGACATCTGTTTTGAAAGTCCAAAGGAGATGGATTTTAGGAGATTTCATATCAACGCCCTCTTAATGCTCCATTCATCTCTCACTTAAAGCATCTGATTTTCTATTTTGATGAGCAAATAATGATTGATAATCTTCATAATCAAAGGTAAAACAACTTATAAATTAAAAACTCAAACATCCAGGAATGAGGGTGACAATTTCATTGAAATGCTTATAGTTTTAATTAAAATGTACTTTAGACAACAATATTTAATAAGTTGAAAAGAAAAGAAGAAGCATTTCGGTTTCGCCAAATTAGGTTCGGCTTGGTTCCTGCATCGTTAGCATTGCTTGCTGCCAAAGAAAACATCAATTTCATATAATTAGATGTTTCACCGTAACAAGGTGTGTAGTAGATAAATATGAATATTCTTTTTACCTGAAAGCAAGACAATGTGTAATGCACATCACTTGTTGTTATCTGGTGGTGTATAACTATTCTGATCCTGAAAACACATCCCACATATAAATAGTTTTGAAAAATTAATCAAAATTTTAGTAAAACTAAACATTTTTCACATGTAAACGTAAATGCTACACATACCGGGATGAGTTTCCCCGGATAAGGAGAATGCCATTCTCCTCTAGATTCTTCCGCAGTTTCTCAGCCGTAAGTCTTGAACCATCCTCCATATCCATGAAAATCTGAATTTGTTGTTATGTAACTTAATGGTTAGTCCTAGTGATTGATGCATCACTGAGTCACTATTCGAAATTAAATCCGGCATAATGCATGTTGTTGACGAAGAAGAAAAACAGACTATAGTTGTGTCAATACGCACCATGTTGGTCTCCACGGCTGCAACATTTACTCTAATCCCTTTCATTTGATTCAACCCTTCTGCAAATATTTACGTAATGAATTTACTTTTTGCTGCTAATTATTGTAGTGAGTAAATGAGTGGTGCCAACGTAACGTACCAGCTAACAACTTAGCCTTCTTGTGGTCATGTTGTAGCTTTGGGAGGTTTTCTTGGAGTGCGACCAAAGCGGCTGCGCACAGAACACCTATTTGTCTCATTCCTCCACCTAATGTTTTCCTAACCGTTTTCGCCTTCTCTATGAAGCTTTGCGAACCAACGATTACAGATCCTACCGGAGCTCCAAGACCTTTAGAGAGACACACCTGAAACCAGAGTGTGTGTGAATGACTCTTATCTTTTAGCTATAATTTTCAGATGTTATAGACGAGAAAGAGAGAAATTGGTACCTGAACGGAGTCCGCAGCCTTAACAAGCTTATGGACTGGAACTCCAAGTGCCTACAAAAAGAGATCTCAAGTCTTTTATTTATGAGTCTTATGGATAAAGAATGGAAAACAGTTAGGTGATTGATATTACAATGGAAGCATTGAAAAGACGGGCTCCGTCGATATGGAGCTTCACGCCATGTCTCTTCGCAATCTCTCCAACTTTCTCAGTGTATTCCACGCTCAAACATCTCCCACCAGAGCTGCATTATCAGGTGCATGGCCGTTTATTGACACATATAAGCATAGTATTCGAACGAGGCTCTGCTTTAACAGTCAAATATTTAATAATTCATCGTACTTGGCATGTGTGTTCTCCAAGCAAATCAACCTTGTTGATGGATAAAACGTGCTTCCTTTAGGATCTCTAATAGCTGCTTCAATGGCCTCCAAGTCCATGGTCCCGTCTTCTTCATTCTTGACTGTCTTAGGATGCACTCCCCCGATAGTCGATATCCCTCCATTCTCGTAAACATGGATGTGACAATTGTCGCCAAGAATCACCTCGCTGCCTCTCACGTCGCAGTGAACCATCACGCTGATCAGATTCCCCATTGTCCCGGATGGCACGAACAGAGCAGCCTCTTTCCCCATCATCTTAGCCATCTCCTCTTCAAGACGTCTAGCCGTTGGGTCATATCCGAGGACGTCATCATCCACCTCTGCGTTACACATTGCTTCTCGCATCGCATCTGTCGGTCTAGTAACGGTATCTGATCGTAGATCCACACTTCTCATCACCATTTTTACACCTAATTTACCTATAAGATATTGTTTGTGAGAAAACCCTAGGAACACTTTTGAGTACCAACACCTATAACGTCGGAATTAGTCTGAGTTTGACCTATGAAATAATTCTATCCGAAGAATCAAGAAAAGAGAATCTCCTGTCCCAATTGTTTATAATTTATTATCAAGAAATTGTTTCAACAGTTTGACGGAAGAACCTTAAAGAATACTATAATATCATCTTAGAATTGAACTGGTCTTGGGGACAACAAAATCACTCTCCTACTAAATTGCAAATGTCCGTACGAATCTCACAAAAGTACTCTGTTTTCAATATTATAAAATGGAATGAGGAGAATATCACGAGGAATATTTCAGACTATAATTTAGATTCACTCCCCCCAATGTGAAATATAGTAAAAGCATTAACCATAATATCAAAATAGGGAATGTAAGAAGAAGAAAAAATTTAAAATATAAAAAGACAAGAACAAATATGGTGTTGAGTCTGTTGAGACATGAAAATGATGCTCATGCATTATGAAATAACAATTAATTTTAAATAATAACCCCTGAAGTAATCTAAAGTAATCAAATATGTAAGATTCAGTTAGTAAATTAAGAACAGAGGTTTCGAAGAAATAAAATGTTAAAGAGTAATATTCAGATAGCCGAGACAAATTGTGTTAAAAAAAACAAGCACAATTCTAAATGAAACTAGAGGAGTGAGTACCTGTGTAAATGAAGAAGGATGCTCTTGTTTCTGATTCTAATTTGAAGTTTCTTATGAAATAAGCTTGTGGTGTCCTGAGATCAAATTAACACATAATAATAAAAATTAGAACAGAAAAAACATGGACCGTGAAGCTAATATATAATGAAGAAGAATTTCAGATTTGTATGTTCCTTCGACATGGCAGAGAAATAAAGAAATAAACAACAAAAAGAAGGATACTAACACAGAATCTCCTAAATCATAAGAGGAAATTCGAATGGGTGTGGGAGATTCAAAGATCTTTTTCAATAAAAAAAAAAAATTTGAGAATCTGAAACAGAACCTTTTAGTCTCTCCACACTAAAGATTCTTTCTTTATGAAGTCTCCTTTGATATATTTTGAGAAAGATGCAAAAAAGTGAGTGCCACGTGGATAATTTACGTGACATACATTAGGCCACCAAAGTTACCATTTGGCTATCATGAACGCCATAGAGATTAGGAACTGACATCGAAACTTAGAAAGAAAGAAACGACGAAAATGAAATATTATCGAAAACGACAAATTCTTTGTTTGGTTTGATAAAGACAAAGAAACTAACTATTATCAAGAAAGTAATGTTCACGAGAAAAGGATGAAACTGAGTTCTATGTGGGAAACACACGTAGATACGTGTCCCAATGCAGAAGTAATTCACGAGAATGTTGTCTTCTTATTACTCTCGGACTCATCGATGAACCAAAGCTTTATCATTCGTTAATGTCAAATCAAATTTTCAATTAGTAAATTGATTCAGATACCGTGGAAATTCTAAGGTGTCCGGTCACATTTCATCCCTTATATATACTAAATGAAAATTAGATAATATTCTAAACTCAAAACAAAAACAAAAAAAACGTATATGAAAACACCCAAACGAGTTGTTTAATGACATTACAAACACACGTACGTAACCTATACACAGAAATGTGACTATGTGAGAAATCATGACTATAAAACAAAAACACATCGAGAGATCTACTTTGAAAACATACCTTCTTCAGTATTCACACACAAACGGTGATCCTCTAACTCATATATAATGATTGTATTTATACTCTCTATTGTATGTTGAATATTTTAGTAATACTTAGAATGTGTATATATTTTACCATAAAATCAGTCAATTATATTAATATACTACTAAATCTAATTTTAGGCAAATACAATAATGAATATAATCTTAGGTTATTATATACTACCAAATAGAGCTTTTTCCCTTATTTCTTTTGTTTTTCAAAAAAAAATTATTCATTCCTATATCAATTGTTCAATGTTTCATTTGTTTTTTTTTTACAGTTAAAATTCATCATGTCTCCAATTAATTGAAGCATTAGGCAAGATATGTCATCTAGAAATATGGTTACCACATTGATTCTAAGAAAATAAATCGAACTTGTGTGTGTGTTTTCAAAAGAAGGAGAAGAAGAAGATGGAAAATGAGAGCGAATTAGGGAAACGTACCACTTTAGTAGTAAGAAACGCTTTGAAGTTGAAGACGTAACTCAAATATACTTTTCAAAGTATGTACTGTATATATAGTGTGGAGCAGCTGTACGTACTCCATCTATAAATAGAGAAAGACAGAGATATAGAGATAGAGACAGAGTCAGCTCCAACGTGTCAGCTCTACTCATAATTGGCGTCTCTGTTCTCTCTCTATCACATTTGTTTTATTTCCCATCGGATTCACTTCACCTACATAGTCCTTTTTCTTTTGCTGACCGTAGTGGACACTCCTTTTTGATGACAGTCGAATTCAGTCTTAGCCACCTGACCTGACCTTTATCTAACCCAACCAATCAGATTCGTACCTCAAATCTATGAAACATCTTTTCAGATGATTTTTCTCGCCACCACACCAAAGATATTAGCTCTCTATTTTGATCCCTATAACTTTTCATCTATCATCAATTCTAAACTCTCCACAGTTGTGTTTTAACAAGGTTGATAACGTTTCTCATCTTCGTAACGCTTCAATTGTGTGTACGACTGATACTTTCAAGGTATCTCAAGATTTTTCACTTCACGCATATTATTGCTCCAATACAAAAATTAAAAAACCTTCCACATGCGATCCTCAGCATTAAACGTAAATAGACAAGACTTAGATTCTAAGGGATTTCTCTCTTGCAAAATTTACTTGATTTTCCACACAAAAGAAAGGTTATAAAGATAACCCCATCTCTCTGTAGAAAATAAACTTTTCATCTCCCAGCAACATCCTATAATACAGCATAACTTCTCCAAAAGCTTCTAACTGACCAATTCTCCTGTGGACTCTCGCATTATCTGTAAAACGACGCTATAACATAGAGCATGAAAGCCGATGACGCCGTCACTATAAGTTCCTGCAACCGAATTAGCACTGTTCAGTCAGTTCTTGTTACATCATCAAAAGCCTGGTTGACTGATATCACTTATGGAACTATTTAATTTACAGACCAGACCCTTCTCTTTGCTATATCTTAATTCAGCAATTGTGGCAACACATATCCAACTCATGTGTTCCCAATTCATACCTAATACTTGTGCATTTAGTTTTTATTTCAGTACAAGTACTTCTTATACCTATAGATGTCACAAATCAAAACAAACAGCACAATCATCTACAACCTAATCAACTAGTGCTGTTCATTGAGGCTTAGCCAACAATTGACCTAAATATCCTAAACCATTTTTTGATCAAAATGATCATTTTGTGTGGGACTAGTTAAGAGAAGGTTTCAAGCGAAGAGAGATGTAAGTTATGCAAAAAAAACAACCTGGTTGTTGTAAAGAACCATGGGTATGGAGTAGCCCATGTACTCGATGCCATTTAAGAACCCAGTGTATGCCTGCAAAACATTGTTCACTGAGAGTTAAACATAGGTATACACAATTAAAAGAACTCCTGACATATCTAATAACTAGATCAAACAATCAGGAGCATCCATAAAATAACGCTTGGACACATTTATATCACATATGCCGCTCTCTTTGAATAAACCTAATACTAGATGGTGCAACATAAAACGGATTCTTTAAAATAACGGAGTCTTGATGGATATGCATACCAAAGATGCTAAGAGTATAGAGCCAAAAACTAAGGAAAGAGAACGAAGAAGCCTCTTTCCCATTCTCAATCCCCGTCCACTTTCTTCGCCTTCCTCCTGCAGCCAGTGTCAAACATCAGTGCACATCAGGATTAAAAGAGCCACTAAGTGTACGGACATCAAAACATAAGGCTTCAAAAAAATTCAAAACTCACGTTATATATTGGAGATGAAGGTGCTTCAAAGGATTTTAATTTCTCAAAAATTCTGTAAACAAATACAAAAGACATGAACTGCAGCGGTTTGTATTCAACATTACGTTTTATCGCAATCCATGCACTCTGCAAAAGAAAGAAACAGAAAGAGTGGGAGAGGCTCATATCTGATTGTACTTGAAATGTCATATATGCATAAATGTGTAAGAAACAAGTCACTTTTTCTGCAAGAATTCAGTCATTTATGCATGATGTCTTGATTCATAAAGGGTACAGATAAAAAAAAAAAAAAAA
>Ga0041059_1000671_pt1 | contig 26515 bp, 22 predicted proteins | sample AraColnosormetaG_FD_56232 | JGI IMG/M metagenome (GOLD analysis project Ga0041059, IMG submission 56232) | Arabidopsis roots microbial communities from North Carolina, USA - Col MF nosort | ecosystem: Host-associated > Plants > Roots > Unclassified | place: USA: North Carolina | collected... | reverse complement strand
GGAAGATTGGCTATGTTCTCTATGTTTGGATTCTTCGTTCAAGCCATCGTCACTGGTAAGGGACCGATAGAGAACCTTGCTGACCATTTGGCCGATCCAGTTAACAACAACGCATGGGCCTTCGCCACCAACTTTGTTCCCGGAAAGTGAGCCAAGTTTTATCTGTATTTTGCTTCAGTCTTTGCTTCGTGAGTGTGAGAGGAGAAAGAGAGCTTGTTTAGATGTAAAATTTGCAAGACTTTGTATTTTTTTCATTAATCAAATAACTCGTTTTTCTCTCAAATTATCTGGCAATTACCAAATTGGATTCGTTTTATGTCCTTCGGATCACTCAATTGCAGAGTTTATTACCACAATTGAACAACTTATACATGTCAAAGTTAAGTTAATGGTATTGGAGAATCAAAAATTCATTGATTTTATCCGTACAAATCAAACACATTTGTTTAAAAATTCACTTTGACCAAAAATAGATGACGTTTTCCACTAGAAAATATACTAACAAAGCAAAACCAAAAACTGATGAATAATATATTCTTCTACACACTAGTACATTGTAAAGATCTGGTTATTTTTTTCTTCCTCTGGTGTAAAATCTTAATCAGTTACTCCTTCTCTATCGCTTAACTGAAGAGTCATCTTAATATTCATTGAAGCCAACTCTGCAGCCAAGTACCTGAACACATAGGGCATTGCAACTGTTTCCATGCCTTTACTTGTCTTGCAAGAATAGCAAGTTACCTTCTTTGGAGTTCTACCAGGAGGTAACTTTCCAATTTCTTGAATAAGCTTCTTCTGTTGAACGTTCACAACAGATGATGTGAGCAAGCTTCCACATAGCGAACACACATCTGCAATGTGGTGATCTGAAGATGTATGAAGCCTGTCGTGTAATAGATAGGAGGCTCCATGAGCAAGTAGTGAGTCTCGCTCCATTTCACCAAACCGAATCCCACCACCTCGTTTTCTTCCCTTTATTGGCTGATGAGTTAGCTGATCCACTTGTCCCGTAGATCTAACCTGTAAGCCAGAGTATTATGATTCAGATATAGCACGAAGATGAGACAAGTGCCAGTTGGAGACTATATGTCAGGATGATAAAAGAAATGAAGCCAGAAGGGTCGAAAAACCTGGAATTTGTCTGAGACCATGTGACGCAGTCTCTGGTAGTAAACAGGCCCCATAAATATCTCACACTTCAGTTCTACTCCTAAATACCCACTATACAATGTCTCGGTACCATAATGGTTGAACCCTTTTTCCTTTAACATGGAGCCAAGATCATCAACAAGCAAACTGGACTTGCTCTCCTCTTCTCCGTTTGTTTTTTTTACTGCATCACGAAACGGTGTTGCATCTACAAACTTTCCATGCAAACTACCTCCCTGTAAAAGCCGAGGATATAAGCATTACATATACTTTACTTACCAGCTAAAAATAAAAATGGGAAGGGTTCAACAACACATGAAAAGAAGATGCACAGCATCAGCGTCGATGGAACCTAAGAATCAGACAAATTTCTAAGGAGAAAAATTCTGAAGGATACCTTAGCAGCAATAGATTCCAAAAGCATAGCAATTGTCATTCTTGATGGGAAAGCATGCGGGTTAATGATGAGATCTGGACGCATTCCAGTAACTCCATTAAATGGCATGTCAATATCAGGCCACAATTGAGAACAAACACCCTTTTGCCCATGTCTACTGCTGAACTTGTCACCGATTATGGGGTTTCTGGCATGCCGGAAACGAATATTCGCCTGCCAAGAAACTCGAAAATTAGATTTTAAGCCAATTGGAATCTGTCTATGCGATAGTTGGAGTTAAACCTCACCCTTTGAGGATGTTTCTTGCTTTTCATGTCGACAGAGACAAAGTCAACTATGACAGGGTCGGTACCTTTACGCTTCATGTGCCTTGTTTTGTTAGTTACCTCATCATAGATACTACAATACGGCTCATCTGGATATAATTTCTGCGTTAAACCCAACAAATTAGTGAGTTTCTATGAAAGTTGACAAGGAAACTAAAATTAAATATTTAACTTACAGTACATAGAGAGGATAGAAAGCAGTTATTTACCTGTCCAACAGATGGTAACCCATCAGCATCGATACGAAAATGTTCTGCTTTGTTAGTACTCCTCCTAAAACTTTTAGAACCACTATCAAATCGGCTATTCTGATCTGAAAGATCAATATTTTCTGTCTGGGAGATCATATAAAGACAAGGGTTAGGAAATTAAAAAAAAATAAGAAATTTGGGTGATTTGTATAATGATACTAAATCTCTCGCTGCAACTACAAGATTTTTTTATGGGGTTCATAAAGGAACAAGTGTAGGGGACATTGACCTAGGGGACATTGACCAGGATTATGATAAAGCTCCAGACCCAAAGGAACTTATTACATCAAGCTTAAGCACTATATTCAGCTAATCAGCAGGACTCTTAATAAAGAAATGAGAATGGGAACTCGAACCTGGTATATTTGCCCATGGCACATTCCCCGCTCCACAGATGATTTGTTCAAAATCATCGCGTCTTCCATATCAAATCTGTGAGACAGGTAGGTGGATAAAAGAACAAGAGAAGAAACATTAACGAAAAAAGCTTATCACTGACAAGATCTTGTACGCAAAAGCAGTTTCTTACCCTGTATGTGCGAGGACAGCAACAATTGCATTAGTCCCTGTAGGATTCTCATCAATACTGTAAGTGGTGTATGTTTTTGTGCGGACCACAGGGGATTGAGGAGTCTGTAGCATACAAAAAGAATTTAATAATGGGACCAAAAGAGACGAAATGATCAACTGAAAATTGTACCATGTACTTTCAGCTTTCTAAGAGTAAGATAGGAAATGACCTGCAGGTGGTAAATCTTCTGGTCGGCACGAAATTGGAGTGCTTGAGTAGAGTACGCCATGGTTTGTTTCGCCATCTGTATAACTGAAAATTTAAAAAACTTCCAGCAGCATAATCATAAAAAATTTGCATCGAATTTCTAGTAATACCTGACACTGATACATGTTACGGGGACTTTGGTTATGATCTGACCAAGGTGTAAGATTAGCAACCACACTTATCATCCCGGTTGGATGAATTTCCTCGTGAGTTGCTAGGGAAGAGTTATTCCTTCCTCCATTTCCACCATCAGGACAGCTTATTTCCATAAAAACCTGGTTTGGTAGAATCTTTTTCTTTTCATTTGATTGTATACCAGGAAAGGTGGATATGAAGATAATATTGATAGGATTTGCTACCTGTTCAAATGGTCCAATCAGTTCAATATTATCAGAAGGTATAGATATATTTTTAACAGGCCTAATGAATCTTGCGGGACATGATGCCAAATACAATCCAGGGTAAGATCCACCCATGCTTGTAGGTACGTATCCCACTTCGAGGTCTTCAGGAATCTGTAAAGAAGCATTCGCATATATAGTTATTTTCTAATGAAATAGGTTGCCGTCAACAAATACTGTTAAGAAGTAAATACGCCTTACCACTGAAGGAGCCTCCACTTTCAGTCTCCGTATATAAGAGACAACTTTCGTGACTAGGTTAGAAGATAGCGTGCCTACAACTTGACCATCTAAAAGAACATGGATGACTTTTGGTGGTCCAGCTCGTACTAGCTTTGGCAATGAAGGTACCATACCCGCCCCAGTAAGAACATCAACAACTGACTTTCTTATTTTCAGAAAATCTCTGATGTTTCCCTTGGAATCGAACTGAGAAGTGATTCCTGAAAACACAATGACCAATCAGAACACAATAAGCAAAGTTGTTACTGGAAAAAAGTGACATATTAAATGGTATTACGAGTGTACACAATCCCCACTGTGGTACAATATGACAAGAACTAAACATTTAAGCATATTAATCGCATCCACAAATAGAAACTATAGATAAATGGAGAAAAAGGGAAACGAAATAAAATATGCTCTAATATAACAATACTATTTGAAACTCCAGTCTATAATAAGTTACCTTGAGAAATATAACACACTCTAACCAAACGTGATTCTATCTAAATCTCTCTAATATTTTAAAGCTTAAATAAACTATGTAACTCCAACTTGGTCTAACCAAATGTCAAGATAACAGAATAATATTGCTGAATTCAAGATGTCGTACTGAATAGCACAAAATGATGTGTGAAGAAGAGAGGTAGAGAAACTCACGGCTAGTACGAGTCATATGATTCAGTAATCCACAAGGTGTTCCATCAGGAGTGTGAACAGGGCAAAGAAAACCCCAAGATCTACAAGATAACAATAAAAGAGGAAAAATGTGAAGACTACAATTTTGGGACAGCATCAGCACATGTAGTGTTTGACAGGTAAAAAGTGAAAGAACCTACTCAGGAAGCAGCTTCCTCACAGTTGTTGTACGAAGTCCAGCAAAAGAAGCACCTCGATGAACCGCCCGGAAAAATGAAAGGAAACGGAGAAAGTTCAGTCTCTCAGCCTGAACAGTGTAACCTGCTCTCTGGTAAAGAATTGAGAAAATATATATTAGTATTGTTCTATCAAACTACATCATACTTAATGGACTTTAGCTACTAAGATTAAAAGCTTCCCAAACAAGCGACCAACTCTTACCTGCTGTAAATCCAAACCAGACTGTGTTTTCAACGCTCCTGTCTTTAACAATGTTTCAATTGACGTACCAATACTCCTGGGAGGATTTTTGTTAATAAGCTTCTTGACATCAGCAACTGCATATAATGAACGGATCATTACCGAGCACATGATATTGACTTCACAAAATATTTGTTAAAGAGAACAAGCAAATATCAGGCAGAAAATAAATGTGGATATACCAAAAAAAATGGTTTCATACAGTTTCAACTTTTAAGGAATGCAGATGATCAGAACATTGAACAGGGAAAACAAAATCAAAAGGGACTTACGGCTTTCAAAGGAAAATTTTGAGTTCGTGTTATCCAACTCATCTTTAAGAAGACTTTTACACTTCCGCAGCCATTCTTCAAGTTTTTCCTAGATAAACAATGCATGTGACGTCAATTAACTCTTTTTAATGAAAGAAAACCTTTGTCTAGTAAACACAAGAATTCATGGTTATGCAAAATAGAATCCTAGAATTTCAGAAACATTGATAATGACAAAATCACATGCTCTTATATAATGAGCCTCCACATAGATGTTTCTACCATATGGGAAAATATTTATATACCTTGAGGTAAATAGTTATAACGTGACCTGGGACTAAAATTTCCTGATTTTGCAAAGAATCCGGATTGTCAGGTAAAGAAGTCTGATCCACCAGAGAATAGAGCTTCTGAATTATGAAGCTGCGTAGCCAAAAAGAAAAAGTTGACCATAATCACACTAAAAAACTCAACGTGAAAGTCATCACGAGGCAAAAGTAAGACATTACATGAGCAAATTGAACTTGTCGTGATCATTGTCAAGGTGAACAAATAAATAATCCCTGAGCACAGCTTCAGCAACCTAAATATATAAAAATGAAGAGGAACAAAAGTAATTAGAAAGAACTTACTGTCATCAGTTGTAGAAATTGTTTACAAAATCAGAACCAATCAGAATTTTCAAGAAGCTAACAGACCAAAGCCAACCTCAAAGAAGTAAGTTATATTTTTCCAGAAAGGTTACTATTATGTAAATGAAAACAAATGCAAAGAAGATTTGCAAACAAAACTAATGATCACCACTTGTAGAAATGAAACCGGATAAGGAGGTTCAGAATGATCAAGTAAACTTACGATAGAAAGGCTTTCTTTTTTTACCCCATCAAGAACAGGTTGAAAATGCTGTCCTGTTGGTTTTACAAGTAAAAAATTAGCTTCTTAGTTTAAGAGCATGTACTTAAACACTTAGACAAGTAATCACCTAAGTGCTTCCGGCACTGTTCACGGGTAAAAAGACCCAAGTCTCGAACTTCATCAAGAATAATTTTGGCTCTCTCACGAACAAGTTGGGTTCCAATAGCTCCATCCCCTCTTCCGTAATGCTCACTGTAGCAACAGTTCAGGCTTTCGTATATTTCCTCATCGCAGGAATTCGTTAGAGCCTACGAACATATGAGGACAGATAGCAAAAATGGAGAATTGAATGAGAATTCAAAAAAAAAAGACGAAATTTGAATAAAAGAATCTCAAAACATTTCGCCTTTAAAAAATTAATGTTCTTATGCTACAGAAGACAGATTCATAGAGTCACTAAGACCATACCTTGAGAACAAGGCCGACAGGAAGCAAATATTCCCTTCCCACTATCCTGTGTCCATTAGAAATAAAGTTAACCTGTAGCTCAAATTGTAGGAAATGTCATCCACATTCCAACATCAAAAGTTAACACTTACCAAAATCCAACTCTGGCACTTCCATTGCGAAGATAATACAGTTTAACAGTAACAGATGACTGGTCGTCCCTAACACACCTAAGAATTAAGAAAAAAGAACCGCATGAAGAACTCTTTAAGATCTATTGCCACTTTAGGGGAAGATTGGCATTACTATATGCAACACATAAGGAAGAGATAAACTTCAAATACCTAGTGACAACTGCCTTGCTAGAGTATCCTTCCTTACGATCACGGAATGAGTTCCGAATCATACTTGTTGGCTATTATAAGAGATTCTTAGTCAGTTAAATTATGATACAAGGAACTTCATGGGAATACACTATACCCATAAACTTTATAAGCAAAACACTATACTCATGAACTTAGTCAGTTAAAAGGCGAGGTAGCTTACATGGTTCCGCTTTGGTGCAATAACACATCGAAACACTCTCTCAATCCCATTCAAAATAAAGTACCTATTTCAAGAAAAGCTAAAATTTATCATGATCGACTTATAGAAGGGAAGATATATCAAGAGCAACATGAATGCATAGACAAAACAGATGTTTTTAATCACACCCCAGTTTCCATTGCTATAAACATAGCTGTCATGCTTCACAAAAATACAGTTTAGAAAAAAAATCCACAGACACAAAATCACATATTAACCACAAGCCTCACAGTGGCTTTATCATAAGGTATAAGAGGTGGAAGAACATTTACCCTCCCATTTCAGAAGTTGACTCTTTACACTTTAACAGTTTCCGGCAATCAGCACCCTTTAAGCTACAAAGCTTTGACTGCAATAAAGTACGGATATCAATTTCTATTAGCTCATAAACAAAGACTTGTAATCATAAGCAAAGTCAAGAAGATAAATCATTGAGCTAAGCTTTGTTCCATTATCAGTTATAAGAACCAAATGTACAAATTAAAGCATCCAGCCATAGAAGTGACTCTCGCTTTGGGAATAGTCATATCTTCAGGAACAGAATCAAAGTAAAAATAAACAATAGCGAAATCAAATAAACAGATCACACTCACCATGAGCATAATAGGAAATTGCCCAAAATCAAACTTGTCTCTAACAACGACTCCATCATTATACTTAAAGCAAACATCAGCCATAAACGTTCCTGTGTACGAAATCTTCGCTTGCCTACACTGTTATTCATTAAACCAAAACCAAAGTTACTAACACACCAACAAAATATATAAACCTCGGAAACATGTTCAAAACAAAAAAACTTCACCTCAAAGGGAAGCAAAGGCTCTTTCCTTGATGTTGATTTAAAACTCTCCTTCTGTGGAGCAAATACTAGAGGATTTTCTAACCAAAGTATCATACTTGTCAAGGAAATCAGACACAACACAAACAAAAATTGAACATTACAAGAGCCATAGAGTAAATTCAACACAAAAAAAAAAAGGATATTGCTCAATTCATTCTCGGTGTTTGGATCGTAAACAGAAACGGGTTTGATTCGATTGAACATAACATCGAGTCCTTTCAGTGTCATGTAATCGAAAGACTCTATATGATGAGTAACGAGATTGTGAAGCTCCTTGAAGTCTTCCATCGTTGGAACCGTCGAGTCTTTCGCGTTCACAACCATGATTTAAGGTTTGCTCTCAAGCTAGGCCGGTTCTGAGGTTTGAGGAAGCTGAAATTAGGGTTTCGGAGGAGCTTTTTCTTGCCTGAGGAAATTGATGGAGAGGCGGAGAAGTCTGAGAGAGAAGGCGGCGCGAGAAAAAAGGGAAAGGGTTTTAGGAGTTTATTGAGTTTGGGTTTTACTGGTTGTCGATAACTTTCAAGTTTATTGCAGATATAATCCTCATCTTTAAAATGTTTATATTTCGAACCCTTAATTCTTAATAATTTTTCGAACGAGATTGGATACGGATTTTTACTATTTTTTGGTGAATTTCTCTATTGAACCTTAACGATATTTGGTGTTTAAGCTCACTAAAACAACGTTAATCAAGATCGAACAGGTATAAAATAAAAATACTATTATATCACATTTTTAAAAAGAGCAAAATTGATTTGCTACTAAAGCTAGTTAAGTGAAACTTTCGTGTATTGATGATATATTGGATGATGTGTTTGTTTGTTTTGCAAGATATAAGTTTAAAAGTGTGTATCTATACATACTGTTCGAAACTGATTTTTTGGGATCCACCGAGTGGTTGAATTATGCCGAAGATTTTTCGTTTGGGGAATGTCGTGTATGTTGGATTATGGTTATGGTCTTATGGATGAGCGCGATCAGACAATTTGACCGTTATAAAACAAAATTAACTAAAACTTTCGATCCGGGTCCTTTTTCTTAGCTTCTGGTTTGGGAGATGCATCAATGAGGCAATTATATGGTTTGGATGATCCTTGGGAAGACAACAATAGATTTTTCCTCGAAAAATTTTCGACGTGCAAGTTTGAAAAATGTTATGTGACTAGTCGGACAGTATTTACGATAGGAGAAGGGTAAGTATATTTTGCGTGAGTCGTGAGTTGTGTGTTGTGTGTGAAGCATAGTCTCATATTCAACGTTGGATCTCCATCCCATTAGAAACAACAATGAGAGGATCAGGATATCTATATAAGATCTCATATTTTCTACAATAATCATACCTTTACGAATATGATACCAACGTTGAAATATCACAATTCCAAAATTATGTTGTAATCCAAATGCTAACATGAATCTAATGCCGATTCATAGCTATCCAAAATGATCAAATTATGCAATAAACATAATGATATACACATCCAAACCATTTAAATGCAGTAAGACTAGTATGTAATGTTGTACCTTGCAATGGCTCGCATAATATTGTAGAACTCATAAATACTGTACTAGTTTAGAAAAACGTATCTTACTCTTGTGAATCTATTTTGTCATGCATAAGTTATAGTTATCCATTTTGATCATAATATATATATATATATATATAGTTAATTAAAATCCAATATTTTTGTCTGGACATATATATAAAAGCTTCTATTCCTTTCTTGGATCTACAAAAACCGTTCCTCGAAAGCATTGGCTTGAACATGTAAGATCTTAGCTCTGAAACGCATTCATTCTGCTGACTTACACTACGTGAGATTTTGTGTCACCAATTAGATCTCTAGAAGGGTATAACGCATTAACGCTGGACATCAATGTTGTGTATGTGAGATTTTGTGATCAAGACGTTCACCAACATAAACTCAAGTGTACATGTAGCTAGGCTTTGGTGTGTCAAAACATAATAATTTATTATTCGACCATATGATTTGACTGATTCCGTTTGTATTTGAGAGTTTATATCTTTGGCTTCCAACTAGTAAGAGTATCAGATGATATGATGATCACAAGGTAGCCATCAAAATCACCTTTATCCAACTAGTGATGTAGATTTTGAAAATTCAATCAGAACTCTCAAAAACATCATAATTGATTTCGGTCACCGGATTGACCGATTCTGATTGTATTTGAAAAAGTTTATGCATTTTATTTTTAACTTCTGAGAATGTAAGGTGATATAATAGTTAGAAATTAGTCATCAAGATCAATTTCTTCAGTAGCAGCAAGTTTTCATATTACGAGAAATAAGAGCATTTTCCATCCATAGCACTAACAAGGCCTTCCGTGAACACTAAATGTCTTATGTCAGCATTGAAAGATTTTCTTCAACACTAATACGCGTTTTCGTTAGCACTTAAGGACATTCCTCAACACTAATGGATATTTGTCACTATAAATGGTCTGTTGCCAATACCAAAGATCATTCCCAAAACACTAAAGTTTCATTTCCCTTACATTTCGACACTCGACAATTGTTATAAGCAAAAGGCAAACAAGGTACCAACAAGAATATTGATGACTTTGTAACACATTTTTTAAAAACCACACTCAAGCACTTGGTGTGTAACACATTTTTTTTACCTTCCAGTAAAAAAAATTTATACCTTACAAATAAACTTTTGTCTCTTGGTTTGTTTTACAAATTACTTACAACTGTTAACAAAGTTACATAACAACACTCCGTTATAATTGATATTTTTTTATTCCATTCATTTGCTTTTCGTCTAAACTTTTCTTTGAATCTTCTCACTTGGCACTTGGATATTCTCATACCAAAAATGCTTTTCGCTTTAGAATATTTTTTCCCTAAACAAGGCAGAAAAGGAACAGGTTTGACCTCCGTTGAAGTGTTGAAGAACACTTTTGCCATCCATAACAATGCTTCAGAAACGGTTTGGTGTTTGTGTACAATATTAGTTGCATTGTCTCGATTCTTTTAACAAGACTTTTTTTTTCCACTAAGACTTGGAACAAACATCCAGTACTTCAATCGAATGAGTTTTAACAGAAACATAATGATGGATTTAGAAAGAAGCAGCATCATGAGATTAACTATTTCGCAATGTGTGGAATGGTTTCCTTTGAAACTAATGCTGTCCATAATCATGATTTAAATTAAACCCACACGATTCGTATATATTATTTAATTTTAAACCTTAGTTACTTATTGCCAAATATCTACTTTTATTTTTCTCACCAAATATTCTTACTTGTTGTTTGTCGCTTACCAATCAAATAATAAAAAAATATTACCAAGCATACGCATGCCAACATAAACTTAAAATTACAGCTGAAAGTGAAGAGACAAGAATGATGAGTTTGGTTTGGAAATAATAAGTAATATTCTTTGGAACAAGTATGGGGTTGGGACAAGAGCCCAAAGAGAGAGAAGAGTGTGTCACTGTGTCGTCTCTAAAACTACAAATAAAAATTGTCAAAGAAGAGAGAGTTTGGTTTTTTGGTGGGAGCTATAGAGGTCCACAAAAGCTTTTCACGCGTGCTAAAGGAGCAACCAAACCAACGGTCACGATCAAGGCCGCATTAAACGGAAACCATTTGTGATTGTTTCATCCAACGGCTCACACTTTCCCTTGTTTGACTCTCTTCTGTCCATCCCCTCACGCGTGCTCCCTCTTCTTGTTTTTTTTTTTCCATTTAATTTCCACTATTTATTATTTTATCATAACATCTATTTTATTTTTATGTTTTAAAAAACTTTTCATTCAAGAAAATCCACTTACATAGTGATATACATGGGTTAAACACTGTAATCATAGTGTGTTCCATCTTTACAGAAATGGATAACATATTTTCTACATACAGTAATTCTTTTTTCCTAAAGAGAAGTTGTTTGAGTTTTTACTATCCACTTACATAGTGATATACATGAGTTTTTTAATAGACCTAATCTAAAGCATGACACCGGTCAAATAGAGTGATTTAGTAAATTTTACTAGATACAGTAAAAACTCTATAAATTAATAATGGTGAGCCATAAAATTTTATTAATTTATAGTGATATTAATTTATCCTCTAAATTAATATATATTAATTTACCGTATAAGTTAATAAATATTAATTTATAGAAATATTTACGTAAAGTACGATACTATATTCTTTTAAAAATATTTCTTAATGTAATTTTCTATATGCTTTGTTGTTTGCATATATAATTATGTTAGGTTTTTATTTTAATTTGACTTCTTTAATTTATTTTCGGTAAGATTTGTATTTGTATATCTACGACATTAACGTGAACGTAAACGTAAACATGAAAGTTAATCCAGTTTCTCTTTACACAAATCATAGTAATGCTTTCTCAAATAAAAGATTTTATAAAATCAACTATGACGGATCAAATACGCAAATAGTTATGTGAGTACAACAGAGATCATATCAGTTGTATTTTAAAAAGAGTTGTAATTATAGCTTGAACAAAAATTTCATATAAAAATTAGTCTTAAAATATATATTTAAGATCTATAATTATTAATTTATAATATTATTGGGACTATAATTTTACATAGGAATTTTAAAAAAATGATTATCTTATTATTTTATTGATTTTGGTTAATTTTTATATTGGCACAACTTGGAACCTACAAAATTTATTAATTTACCGTGTTTATTAATTTATCGAGTATTAATTTATAGAGTTTCTACTGTAATAGTAATATCCACTTTTATAGTTAGATAGTGAAATAGTTAAAGAATTACTTATGCCGAAAGAAACAGATTAAAGAAACTGAACATTATGAAAAGATTAAGAAACAAATATTTTGTTTGAGAAAAAGTTAAGAAACAATATAGGTATCACGACACTCTTATACTTTGTTGGATTTAAATAACACTACTAATAAAAATGTGTCATCTTTCTACTCCAAGATTTTTTTTTATCTAATCTAACAAGTAAAAAGACATATTTTGTCCAAGCTTTTTACCTTTTTATCTTGGATGAATCAAATTAATAGGAGTGCATTTTTTTTTTTTGAAAATTCCAAAAATTTGCGGTAAAGTTAAACATCTTTTTGCTCCACATTTGAAAAAACAAAACAAGTAGATTCACGCACGAAAAGCGTGAAACGAAATTATTAACTTTAAACAATGTTTGTTTGTGTAGTGACTAGTGTAGTGTGTGTGAGTGAGTGATTAAAGAAATGAAAATGGGCAAACCAAACGAAAAAAAACAAACCGCACCAGAAAAAGAAAGCCACGCTCGCTCGCTCTCTTCTCCTTATTTCTCTACCCTTCCCTTCTCTCTCTCTTTTTGCCACACACATCATTCTCTCTTTAGATCTTCTTCTTCTTCTCCTCTGTAACAACAAAACAAAAAAATCACTCTTTCGAATTTGATCAGATTCTTCTAAAGCTTTAGTTTTTACGCATCACCGATTCATTTGATCCAAAGGGTTTTTGATTTCTTCTACGGTATGAATGTTTTCTGCTTCTTTCTTTCTTTATACCGCCGCAATTTCTGACTTATTAGGACTTATATGTTTTTTCTTTGTCTTGTAATTAGTACTTTGACGGTATCTCATAAATAGCTATTTTATGGTTTATCAGATGATTGCTGAATTTGATTTTTCTATTGAATGTTCTGTCTTGTTTATGTTTGTTTGTGTTATTATTAATAAACTATTCATGATCGCGTAAAGATTCTTTCTTTTAACAAGTCCAATTCTTTTGTTGAGGTTTTGTTTCCTCTATGTGTTCTGTTTTGAAGCAGAGTTGTTAAGTTATTTTGATTTTGGTTTGTGATCATGAAATCGAAAAACATTTATTCTGGATCCGATGTTAATGTCTTTAGTCATGATCCTATCTTTTTGTTTGTTGTACGCAGATGCCTAAAGTTGTGCTTTTTTATTATCTGAATCAGGAATTAGAAATTTCCCATTTTTTTGTTTCTCTGTTTTGTTTTGCCAGTAGTTATTTTAGGATTCTACCTCGAAGTTAGTGCCTTTCAACTTCCTATACTGAAAATATATTAGTATTTGAATAGCGTTGGTCCTAATTTTTGTTTGTTTGTGCAGAGTTTGTGAGAAGAGGAACGGTATTTAATACACTTACAAATTTGATATTGGAAGAACCAAAGATGCCCTGGACAGCATTCTTCATGTTTTTCAACAGAACTTGCACTCGTCTGGTTGTCTTTTTCCTCGTTATTCTGTAATTTTGTTCCTTTCAGGTGAGCCAGCCTCTCATTTCACATCTTGTGTTTTTGTCTTACATTGGTACCTTGTGGAAGCAAATTTTGTTGTTGCCACCTTATATACAGCTTCTTGTGTTAAAACTATTGGCATCTCTTCCTTGTTTTGCAGGTGTTGTTTCCGGAATTCGGAATAGTTCTTTGTTGTTGTGCTTATTATACTGGTTAGTTTGTGAGAATGTGCATTGTTGGAAACAAGAAGGGAAACCGATCATTGAAGGAAATAGGAACTTTTATGATGACTACATGTTTCATTGCTAATTACCAATCCGTTCAAGTTTGCCAGGTACATGCCTCTCTTTGATTTAGTATTTCCTAACACTTCTATCGCTTAGGCAACACTGATTTATGTCATTAAAAGAACTCTATCCTCTTGATGACATGTGGATAGCTATTTGTTAGAGTATTAACCATAGTTTTTCTGATATTCAACCTTTCTTATAAATCATTGCAGGCTGAATATTTCAGACAGTTGCTTAAGCCTGTAACGTAGTCTAGCGTCTGGAGTTTTCGGAAATTGGGGTTTTGAGCGGCTATCTACTTTTGATTTCGAAAAAATTTACTGTGAGTTGTTAAAGAGTCTGGTATTCTGAAGAGCTGTCTGTGGGGGAGCTTCTGGTTTGGGGGGTAAGGGCTCTGGTGGAAACTCGTGATATCTTTAGTATGATGGCCATAACTTGATATAGCATTTGGTTCCGTGTGTCAACTTAGTGTAGTAGTAACTGAGCAGCTGGAAGCTTACAAAGGCGACAAATCGGTAGTAGAAAATATTCAAGCAGCTTGCAGTTTGAGGTGTACAACTTGTTTTTCTCTTTGCGTTTCCTTTTTTACGTTTGCACGGGTTTTCTGATGCAGAACAATCAGTTTCCTCACTTCTCAGATGAAGTGGGTGACAGAAATATGCACAACCCGTATGCATCAGGGTCATCCTATGATGCTTTGTTCCCACCATGTGCAAAGTTGCCATACCATGGTGTTGAACTTCAACCGTCTGCGGTCTGTCCAAAGAACTTTGTCATCTTCGATCAAACATATGACCGCAGCCAAGTGATGTACCATCCTGAGCTGACTCATAAGCTCATGAATACCCCTTCGTTGAACAATTTAGCTTCGACGTTTCAGAACGAGTATGTTGGGGGAAGTTATGGTAACTATGGTAACTATGAGCAAGAAGTATCCTCTTCTTATCAAGAAGATCCAAATGAGATCGATGCTCTCTTGAGCGCAGATGAAGATTATGAAGAGAATGATGATAATGAAGGTGAAGAGGATGGTGGTGATTCAGAAGAAGTCAGCACTGCTCGTACTTCTTCCAGGGATTATGGAAACACCACAGCAGAATCTTGTTGTTCCAGTTATGGTTACAACAACAACAACAACAACAACTCAAGGAAGCAGAGTTTATCGGGCAGTGCTAGTAGTAGTAACAATGATGGGAAAGGACGTAAAAAGATGAAGAAGATGATGGGAGTATTGAGGAGAATTGTCCCTGGAGGAGAACAGATGAATACAGCTTGCGTTCTTGATGAAGCTGTTCAGTATCTCAAGTCACTTAAAATCGAAGCTCAGAAACTTGGCGTTGGACATTTCTCAAACCAATCTTGAATGCTACCGATATTCGGTTCTTCCATCACTATTGTTTCTCGGGAGGTAAATCATCGGTCTAGCGCTATCTGGACCTTTCTCTTTATTTTCCTCCCTCTATACTCACTTCCTTTTGTTGGCAGGATGGTATCTATTTTATGTTTGAATCTCTCTATGTATTTTGCTTTTTGTGTGTTACTGCTTCGATGAAGAAGCAAGGTTTGAACAAGTACTTGTGGATTTGATTTGAGATTTTAATTTGTATGGTTTTACTTTCACTGTAATCATTTGACTATGAACTACAATTATCATTATGTATTTGCTTCTACATAGTTTTAAACATTTGGTCTTCCTTCTACTGAACAATGTAAGGGCCATCATTTTGAAAAGTCACGCTTATACCATAAAACGGGTCCTATACGTAACCAAAATTCAATTTCTGATGGAAATTAACTGGGTTATTAAATAACCGGGTTTATAAATTGGGTTATGATTACATTTTATTTTACACAGTATAGCTCAACGATTCGTCTCAAAGCTTCACACTTTCGTGAAATCTGCAGACTTTGTGTAGTTCTCAAATCTCGATTCGTTGGATTCAGTTGAAGAAATAGGCAATGGCGACTCCGTCGTCGTCTTTCTGGAACACAGCTTCACGAGAAGCCATGAAAAGCGGCGTGTTACTCGCGAAACTCTACTGCTTTCTTCATGTAACAACAAACTATCTCGGATTCATGGCTTATGTGAGTCAATCGAAATCTCTCTTCTTTTTTGGTGTAAATCGAATTCGTTATTGAAAATTTACCATAAAGATGTAGTCTTTTTGAGCAGGCTTATGGTCCGAGCATGACTCCGACGCTTCATCCTTCGGGAAATGTGTTATTAGCGGAGAGAATCTCGAAGCGGTATCAGAAACCGAGTCGTGGAGATATAGTTGTGATACGATCTCCAGAAAACCCTAATAAGACTCCAATTAAAAGAGTTATTGGTATTGAAGGTGATTGTATAAGCTTTGTGATTGATTCAAGGAAGAGTGATGAATCTCAAACCATTGTGGTATGTTTTGTTACTTAACCTTCTTCCTTGTTGACTTCACTTCACTTTGGTTTTGCTTATGGATGAGATTTTTGAATGTTGTACTTAGAGAACTGAGTTTGAAGAAGGTAGATACATTGTTGAGAAATTGAGTGATCAGAGTTGAAACAAGTTGTTAATTAGTATTGAGCTCGATTTAGCTGATTGCAATTCATGGAAAATTTTGAATCTTTTAGCAACGTTAGTGTTATTGGTGTATATTACAATTTCCTTTGGATTGTTTAGTTTGTTGGATTAATGGCGAATTGATCTTTCGATGTTTTTTTGGTTTTAGGTTCCTAAAGGACATGTCTTTGTTCAAGGTGACTATACTCATAACTCACGAGACTCAAGAAACTTTGGTACTGTACCTTACGGTCTTATTCAAGGCAGAGTGCTTTGGAGGGTATAAACTTTTTGTCATTAACTTACAAATATAGTTAGATTATCTGATTTCGGAACTTCAAATGTGTTATTTGCATTTGTTTTGGTAAATCTATTTGGCTAATCTTCGGTATGTATAATAATGTGTAGGTTTGGCCATTTCAAGATTTTGGACCGCTTGGACCAACCCCAACTTAGCATACGAGTTAGCTTGGTCATTAGGCCAATGAGATGACCGAGGCAGATTGGTAGTATGGTTAATCGTTGTTGCCGAGTGAGTCTGGCTCATGACTGACTATGAGATGCAGGATCATCATACCATTCACGAAGATGGGAGAATCTAAACGCTCAGGAAAAGTGAGTATATGGTTTAGACTTGAGAGCACGTAACATTATGTATTTTTGGTCTGACGCTGTATGTGAGAGTCGCCTCTGTATCAAAAAGTTAAAACAAACATCGAATGTTTTGTGTGAAGCCAAGATTATTCATGGGAAAATCTTATAACCATTTAAAAATACTACTTGATCAATAGCATTTCCCCACATTTTAAAGATTGCTCTATTTTCACTTAAATCAATCATGGTGATACCAATTGGTGGTAACGTCAAGTTTGTCAAGCCAAACTGTAGGGATTTTCTTAATTGTGTGTCAAATAATTTTTAAAACAATCATTGTGATTTATTTTCTGTTTTCCCACATATTTGATAGTTATTTAAAATCGTAGTTTCGACTATCACAATTTTTACCAATTGGTTATAAAAATTTATATAGTCAAAGTCCTTACAAAAAAAGTTTTTCCAGTCAAAGTCTCTACATCCAACATTAACAATTGTTATCAATCAACCATAACTATGCGGATAATCAATATTACCAACCTTCCAAACATTAATCTAAGAATTGACTAACTTTTATGCAATTTAAATTACTACCATTTTTCCATCTATATAAACCCTATCTTGCACCCACAAAAAAAACATATTCCTTGGCTAAAGCCAAAAACAGCAAACAAATACTTAGTTTAAATTTCTCTTATTTTTTTATAGCCAATAAACTCATAATTTTGTTTTTCTCCAAAATGAAACCCAAGAAAACCAAAGGAAAACAAAGGATTAACATCAAGAAAATTGAAAAAGACGAAGACAGATTGGTCACATTGTCTAAGCGTCGAAATGGTATCTACACTAAACTCAGTGAGCTTTCCATTCTCTGTGGTGCTGAAGTTGCGTTTCTCGGGTATTCTTGCTCTGGAAAACCATACACATTCGGCAGTCCGTCCTTCCAAGCCGTGGCAGAGCGGTTTCTCAACGGCGAGGCCTCGTCGTCTTCTTCATCATCGTTGCAACGATCGGTCATGAATGCTCATCAGCAAGCGAAGATTCAAGAGCTTTGCAAAGTATACAATAGATTGGTGGAGGAGATAACGGTGGAAGAAGTCAAATTAAAGAAGACGGCTGCATTGGCGGAGATGATGCCCATGAATGAGGATGCGTGGTGGAAAGTGGATCCAAATGACGTGAAGGATCGCGAAGAGGTGAAGAAGATGATGGAGAAGCATCAAGAGCTCTATGAGAAACTGTGCGAGGAAGCTGCTTCAAGGATCAAGAGAGGACATGATGAGAATAATAACAAATGATCCATAATCAAGATTTTAATTAGTAGATCATTTGTGATCATCACTAGTTAATTATGAGTCTTAAGAATTATGTTTTTTTTTTGTCTTTTGTTTTTTATACATTATGAATTGTTATTATTTTCTACAACATCCAGTCATGGGTTAATGAAACCGAAATATTTTGTTTGAATAGATGTCATCTTTGAGTTTAACAAAATCTTATCAAAACAGAAAGAAAAAAGTATTATGTAGTACTATAATACTCTTCAATTTTTTATTTTTTTTTATCAGGTGAACGACCTGTGTCCCCATGAGAAGTTTCATATACGCTCACAACTCCACAGAATTCGGACCTCGACTCCAATCTACACCAAATGAAAGTTCCAAACCTCAGTTCCCCTAAATCAAAAGTTCAAATCCTCGGTCCACAAAATTTTGAATTTTGTGGTTTATCGTTGGTTTATTGTACCCGTGGAACTGAGGTTTGGAACTTTCATTTGGTGTGGACTAGAGTCGAAGTCTGGATTCTGTAGAATTATGAGCGTATATGAAACTTTCTACGGGGACACAGGTCGTTCACCCTTTTTTATGAAAGATAAGTCATGAAAGATTTTGTAACATATTAAACTGTGTGAAAAATGCTGCTACAAGTATTAAATAAGCCCATATGCTTTTGGCCCATATAGGTTTAGTTGTTTTGTAATTTTTTAGCCTGTCTTCTGATTTTGTTTAGAAGAGGGATAAAGTCATCCAAAGATTGTTCACTCACTTTAGCCGATTAGATTGGTTCGTCCGGGTTTGGTCCTAATGAGCTAGTAGTCTCATATGAGTCGTCTAAACCAAAGCTCTAGTCTTCTTCACGTTGTTCGTTCATTTCATGGTAGATTCTAATTACATTCTTTTAAGAGGATATTAGTTTAAGCTCTAATCGTACCGTATTCATGGATTAAGAAAACATCTACAATGTCCAACAAATTTTAGAACGGGGATCAACGCAGACAATTGGGAAACCTAACTAATAAAAATGAACAAGAAAAGCCAGAATCGAAACCAAGAGAATGAATCATAAAACTTCAAGATTCTACCCACAAAATTTTAAAAAGCCAAAACCAGCAACTTCGATCCCTCAACAAGTATGAAAAGTCAATTACCTTATGAATTTATGATAGAAAAATGAGAGAGCTTCTAGTTCTACATAAACAAGTTAGGCTTGTTGGCCTTGAAGGTAGTCTTGAGCTTTCTGGTGGGAGGTCTAACCTTCCTGAAGACCAACGGGAACTTGATCTTGCTGTTGTGAAACTGCTTCGTGCTTTCCCTCTTGCAGAGAGAGGCTGGGACTGTTGCTGTCTTAATAATCTGAATGCAAGGGAACCTTACTCTGTGTCTTGACGCCATCTCAGTGTACATTTGCTCCACTGCTCCATTCAAAGTAGTGTCACGGTACTCTTTGTACATGTTATGGTAACCTGTACGGCTCTGGTATCTCAACCAGATTCCAAAATTCTTGATCGTTGTTGGGTTCTTCTCAAAGATCTGTCACACCAATTAGTCATTTTAAGAATCAAGCAACACGAACGACAAAATATTTTACAGAATCACAAACACTTTACACAATCAAGTTAAGACCAAATATCTAAAAATGTTCCATAATTCTGAGAGACTACTACCGAGAACAAATCAAATTCAGATCCTACAGCAAGTACCTCGTTGATGGCTAGCATCTGTCCATTACTCTTCTTCACCTTCTTTTGCCTCCTTAAGTAGTACCTGAATTCAAAACACATACATGAAGAAACGATTCAATATCACAACGATTCAAACATCATGAAATTGGTGAGAATTTATGATAAAATTAAACTAACCAGAACTTGGATTTGGCAAGAACCTCGTTCGTTGCCCATAGCTTCATCCTGTAAATCTTTGGTTGCTCATCTTTCTCCGTCGGGAGAGCTCGTCCTACGACTTGGTACTGGTGCAGCTGCAATTACAAAATTCCGATCAGATTTGTCGAAATTAGAAAACGGGAAACATCAATGCGCTAAATTGGAAGGAGGAGAAGCTAAAGCTCCGGCTAGAGTTAACGAGATGTTACCCTGATAACACTCATTTTCGTCCTCCGCCGATGATTGAATCCTCCGATAATCGCAAGCTCTATTCTTGCGGCTTTTTTTTATATATGACCTAGCTAAAAAGAATGAAAATTTTAAACCCTAATCTCAAAAATTTAATACTAGATCCTACAGGCTAAAGCCCATTGGGCCTTTTAAATTTACAACCCACTGCCTATAATTCTCTACAGATTTTTATCAACCATCAATTTTACTGAATTCGGATTTTTTTTCGCTATGATCTATAAATAATAAAGTGTGTTGAGTAGAAGAAGAAAAGCACAAAGAAAGACATGAAAACGTATTTAGCTTTTGGGGAACTTTTTGTGTAGCAATGGTCAAAACAAATCACAAAATATTTTACATATAGATAGATATGCCACCAAGGGAATCAACCACATATATACAATATTTAGTTATGATATAAAATTCAACACAAAGTTACAAATATTTCCCTTCTGTAACTCACTAAAATCAGCAATAACTGGTGTAAATGATATTGATATATATCTACGTTTTCGAGTATATATGTAGATATATATACAAGATTGAGTTTGGTTTTGGCTGGGGAGTAGTTTCACCAGATGTTAATATCCCCAGTCATCCCGAGCATGACGGCAATCAAATAGACAACGGACTGGAAGAATTCATAAAAAGAAAAAGAAATTATGAGAGACAATGATGAATATAGATGAGTGACCAATGCCGTTGTTCTACGACAATGTAATGAGAGAGAGGAACTCACTGCGATTGAACAGGCAACGTAACCAGCTTTCTCGCGGTGATCAACAGATGTGACTAGAACAATAAAAGCACCGAGGTACCAAGGGATCCCACCGAACAAGAAGCCCATGATAAACCTGGGACCATAGACAACAAAAACTTTAATTAGCAACTGGAACGAGTTTCAAGTCACAAGATGTATGCTTTCAGCTTTCTCTCGTTAAACGACAGAATCATATAAGGCGGATTGCACTTGTATCTCCGTGTCAGGGAGTTCATCAAAGTATATCCAGATTGAATGACCAACAAATCCATTTATCGAATATTAGCTAATCTTGATGCTCTTGTAAATCTAAACATTAGTGGATAGAGACAAGCCTCAAGAAGGTTTTACACAGACTTTTTATATTGATTCCAAGAGGCAATCAGTTCATCTAGAATCTCACTCGAAACAAAGAGATTCCAGGAAAGAAGACTCTGTTACAGAATCTAGAGCTAGTTCCACAACGAACTGTCACTTAATACTATCAAAGAAATTGGTTATGATAGCATTCTAAAACCTAAAGATCATAAACCGAGTTTCCAACTACCATAAACCTAAGCTTCTGTAATTTTGATCTTATACATGGAATAAAACAACCAGAAATCAATTGCATTTGGCAATTCAAAACACAGAGAATGGGAATTCGTATTGCGAGACAATGTATAACAAGGAACTTACAGAAACCAGCCCATGCCCAAGCCACAACAAGGAAGTTCATGCTCTATCATTGGTCTCACCTCAACCACTGTATAATCTAAAACAACAATAACCAGAATCATTACTCTCACATCAACAAAAATCTACCCTCAGTATCTGATCAAATTGATATAGAAAAGAAAGAAGATTTTTCCAGAAATGATTACCAGGAACAACAACTGGGAATCCTTGAGCATAATTCACACCACCACCATGACCTAACAATTCCAATCACCAAATAATCACAAATCACAAAGTAATTATCCAAAATTAACAAGAGGGATAGAGAGATTTTAAAACCTTGGAGATTTTGGTAAGCATGTCCAGGAAACGTAGTAATCGGATGCTGTGGTTGCATAAATTGCGGTGGTGGAGTAGGAGTAGGAAAATTCGCAACGCCTTGAAACGTTCCGTAATAGTATTGATGTTGCTGATTCACGGTGGAGTCTCTAGGTTTTGCTGCCTCTTCGTCCATAATTGAGATCCGATTAACCTAAATTTTGCTTCCACACCGGCGTAACGCAGATATCAGAGAATTATCTAGCTCCTCAGCTGCGTTTACCGATGGAGAACGGCGAATTTATCGGCTAGGCAGAGACGAGGAGAAAAGAGACTTGGCGAAGAAAGAGACGACGATGAGGGAAGGAGTCAAAAGACACGGGATAGCTGACCCGGATACTATCCAATTTAAATTCCGGGTCGCCCCAATTTCCATATTTTTATCAAAATGGGCTTGATGATACTTTAATATGACCGTAGCAAAAGCCTGTTAACACTTCAATGAATATGATTATGGTCAATGTTTTGCTTCCTCCATCAACTGTTTATTTGTCCAAGTTTGCAACTCTTTATGGTTATTGTGTTTTTTTTTTTTGTTTTTTTTGTAGCTAATCCTTTGTTAGATGATTGGGGGGTGAATGGATCATACAAAACATGAAGCTATCCTAGGTCATTCTTTTGCAGGCATTGTGATGAAATATTCTTTAGCTATTTAGTGTAATATAATGGTTTTTTTCTCAGTCTCATATCTCTCGTCCTCATAAATTGCTATTCCACGTCCTTTGATACAGATATAAAAAATGTGTACAATGTAGACCCTGCAAGCTCTGTTTCTCCGTCGATAGTGTGATGACAACAACAGAACAATGCTATTCCAAGTAGAGCAGACGATGACTTGGAGAAGCAGTCCTCCAAATTGATGAGTCCACACATCTTTGGCCTCTGCAAGCTCTGTTTCTCCTTCAATGACAACACAGTAGGATTCTAGCACGATGGTAATCTATATTAATTATACACTCAAAAAACAAATTCGAATGCAATTTGGTTTAAACTGATAGGACGACAGTTTCTCTTTAACCAATGTGGCATTAGGCTTTCAACTTTTGCTGTAAAGAGTGTAAATGGAATACCTATCTAACTATATAAAGTTATTTACGTATACTCATCTTCCTTTACAATATACCTTAAATAACATCAAGGTTAAAGAAGAAGAAAACACCATTAACATGAGGATGCAACCAACTTCTGTTTTTTTTTCCTCTATAGTTCATAACACATAAAGAACAAGCATTATAGCTGAATCTAATCAATCACACAACCAACAAACATTGGCTGCTCTATAAAGTTGCAGTAAGAAAACATTCATATATATTAACACTAAAAAAACAAACCTAAACTGGATGTTACATCCTCACGAAGAAGAAAACTTTTTCATTTTTGGAGTGAAAACTATCCGAGAAACAAACATTGAGATTGTTAAATCAAGAAGAACTAGTAGATGAGTGAATCAGAAAGAAGCTGATTTGAAAAGTCATTCAGACTGAGTATCCGGAAGATTCTGGCATAGCAAAAGATAAAGCTGCACCAAGAAACATTCCAAGGATAATACAGACTGCTCTTAAGTACCTGCTATATGTCATCATCTTCATCATCTACTATTCCCAGAATCAAAACAAACATATGATTAACTCTTATCCTATTACTCTAAATCATAGATCCAAAATATGAAATGTTCATGGAAGCGAATAAGGGACCAAAAAAAAAAGAGATTCTATAAGCTTCAACATCTATCTACTCATGATACTTCCGGAGATAATTCCGGATTAAAAAATTAAGAAGTTCATTATGGAAATCGGAGACGACGACGACGGCGGTGGAGAGAGAAGAAGCAAAGAGAAGAAATTTAAGAATTCTGAATGCGACGACACCTTTTTATAAACAGTGGAGCAAAATTATAAAAACCTACTTATTCTTTACCAAACTAAACCGAAACATTTTTTATCTCCGGTACGTGTGTATTCGAATTGACGTTGATTTACCCAAAATTATCTGTATACATACATTTTCTAAGATGTTATGTTTGTGGTAGATTTATCCAAATATATTCGAACAAAATAATAAAACTATAGAAAAAAACTCTCGATTTTCGTTGGGACAAGCTTTTGCATAACGATAAACACCTTCGAATTTGCTTTAACCCGATGGATAAATAAACCATACAGAATTCTTCTTGGTTTGCAACAACATTTTACTGGTACACTAGAATAAAACCGGAACATCTAAATTTTGAGTTACTTAAACCAAACCGACAACGAGAAGAACAAAAACCCAAAACCCAAACCCAGCTCCGATTCTCTTCGACCCGGAGAACCACACTCTAACGTCATCGATCACAGGTCCACACAAGGAGCTCATATCATCAGTCCTCGTATTGTAATAAACACTGTAGAACGCAACTCTGGTTCGATCAGCCTTAGCCGTGAAATTCAAACCGGCCTTTTCGAAACTGGAGTTCGCTTGCGCCATGTAATGAAAGTTCTGCGCCTGATCACCTGCGAATGCCATAATAGCCAATGGTTCCTTGCATTTATCACCTGCGTGGCCTAGTGAGAAAGACAATATGTACGGCTTATCTGCTTTGGTCTCAACCATTTGTGAAATAATTCCTTCTTTGCCTGAGAGTAGCTCGACGGCTCGTTTGCCCTTTGGAACAGAGAAGTGATCCGAGTCAACAAACCGAACCGCTCTGTTCGATTCAACAGTCCAACCAGGAAGAGACGAGATTTCTTCGTCGAGGTTTGTCGGAAGTAAAACACCAAGAGACGTGTTCCTAAACATCCATGGACCATCTTCGAAATCTCCATTAATCACCGCATTATCTACAAAATGTAACCAAAAAAATCAGGGTGAAATAGGCACATTTTAGAACTTTGGAGTCGAAAATAGAAATATAGAGAAATTTATGGTTACCTTTGGGTTTATCAGGAGTAAAGAGCTTCTTAATAGCAATGTCATCGATGATTGGTCCACAAGTCGGATCATCTTCCATACCCGGATTCTTAAAAACCAACCGTACATGATCATCTTCCGCTTCAAACGCCCACGCATAAGGGTCCCACCCTTGAACGCTATAAAGCGTTTGCAAATCAACGTTCCGCGACGCCAGCATATCGTCCGCGTCTGCGTTCACAGACGCTACCGACACGTTTATCGATTCGAGTTGAGCGCACGTGCGAGCAGCGCTGAACGTGACTGAATAGACAAAACCTTTCTCAACCGTTAGATCTTGGCTGATCTCTGCGTCGTTCCCTAATCGGACGGCGTGACGGCCTTGTGGGACAATGAGGATCATTCCGCCTTGTTTTTGACCGGAATTTATTAGCTCCACCGTACCGTTGGATTTCCAGCTTGGGATATCGGATGGTCCGTCAGTTACTCCGTCGTCAGGAAAGCCACTTGACGGTGATGTTTCGAAGTCGCCGTTGATCACTAAACCTGTCATAACAAAAAATAAAGGTTACAGACAATTTTAAAATAATAATGTACATTGGATTATTTGGTTAGACAAAATCATTGGAAACGCCAAATGATCACGTTTCAAGATTGTTTTGAAACTAGCTAGCGGTGTGAAAAGAGATTGTTTTTGTCTTTCTCAAATAAATAGTTTGATTCGACATAACACTTTAATTTACTAGATTGTAAAAACGTGAACGAAAAAAAATAATAAGGAGACACGAGGCTTGAAACGTCTAATATGGGGCCAGACATACGGCCCATACCTTCTAGCTATGACTTAGTAGGACCACAATTGTGAAGACTCGTTTTGACTATTTACTAATTTTTATGTTTACACTCTACAGTTCCCAATTTACAAGTTAAAAATGCCCCTTCTAATAGGGGAAAGCAAGAGACAATTGTTGTGTTTTCGGTGGAAAAACAAAAGAAAGCGTGTTGAAAAACTAGAGAAGTATTCAGACACTTGGATGTCGTTTTATCAAGTATTCTTTGTCGTTTTGTAATACTACGACCAAAAGACCACCTACTATTTGGCGCGAATCCTACTCAAGTGGTTTTTTTTTTTGGTAAATTTTTTAATCAAATAATTTCTTAGAAAGTAAAGTACC
>Ga0041059_1000670_pt1 | contig 26525 bp, 26 predicted proteins | sample AraColnosormetaG_FD_56232 | JGI IMG/M metagenome (GOLD analysis project Ga0041059, IMG submission 56232) | Arabidopsis roots microbial communities from North Carolina, USA - Col MF nosort | ecosystem: Host-associated > Plants > Roots > Unclassified | place: USA: North Carolina | collected... | reverse complement strand
TTTTTTTTTTTTTTTGGAATTATAGATTATAATGGTGAAATAAGGTTTTCATACAATAGCTGTCAAGGCAATCAAAACCTTCGAGAGACATAAGCCGGCCAGTACTTGTAGACTCTCAGAGACAAAGATCTAATTAAGAAAAATTAAAGAGAAAAAAATTCAAGCATACAAATACACGCATCTGAGCCAATTTTCCTAGAATCCAAACTCAAAAAATCAAAAATAAAATTACAAAGTCTAAATCACCATAAAAACAAAGAGATCTGAGACTAGAGATTCACATTAAGAGAAACAAAACCATGATTTTCTTTACCATAAACGGTAGTGAACAAACAAACACCCCGCGACCCAAAGGAATGATAATCATAAGATACTATTGTGTTATTCAATTAAAAATTTCCACAATTCTACTAAATTTGGTACTATATATTTGTAACAAATTATCTAAAGATCTTTATAGTTATTGGATCCATCATCATTTTGTTAAGTCCATAATTGTTCGTGTTATGATTTCAAATGAGATTAAAATAACTCTTTTTGTACTTGTATCAAAATCTTGAGTAAAACAGCAATAGTTTCTCATATGCTGATGATATGCGACCACAATGGGGGACATCACATACTGTAATAGAAAAATATTACATCAATTACTCATTTTATTTATACCAGTATCTGGAATCTATAGACTATAGCCGTTATATATGCAACTGACAAAACAAAATATATGTCGAATCATTCGAATAGAAACTGATCCCTAACTTTTATTACATATCCACGTAACAAAAACGCTTAGACTACATCATTAATTTTTGAATATCATTTGTGATTTGCCATAGGGAGTATATAACTAGGTTTGGCTTTTTGGTGTTGTTGTCGCAGCTAAATTAAAAGGCTCATTATGTATGTATGTACAACATCTTAGTCATCTTGGAACAACAATTAAAAAGGCATTTCATCAAAAAAATTCTACAAACGTTACAACACTAGGAATGATGACGCGTACTCGCAACTCTGTCTTCTATCTAAAAGTCCACACGTACACAAGTATGAGTTTAAAGGCGTTGGGGAAAATATTTTTTTGAAAGGGGTTAAAGTTATCAACGTAGACGAGTCTTCGAACAAATTAATGAATATTTATTAGTTTTTAGTTTTGGATTTCATGATTTCATTCAGAACATGTACATAAGTACATTCTCTGTCTATGTCAATCTTCTTTATCAAATAAATAAATAAATAAAAAACTCCCTGTCAATCTTCATAATTGATAAATATTACATAGTTCACGAAAAATATATAGTTCAACATTACTTAGAAGTTAGAAGATTAAATTTTCTTCATATAATAATGATCGGAAAGTTGTTCCAATATTAATAGAATATAATATCGTTTCCAGAACACATATTTTTGTTCTGATAATAAGTAATAAAGTTGATGTTTCCTGGAAATCAGAAGGAAGGAAGGTATATTACGAAAGAGATTCCGAGATCTATACAGAACTGTTTTTTAAACAAACTGCCATAGTTAATCACATGGTGGCCACATAAAGAAGACCATAGAAATGATACAAAGCAGTGCTGAAGTCGTTGCCGTTTACGCGGTTTTATGGCATATGTCATTATGATCTCCCTCTCCCTCTATATCAACTGGATACATAAACACACATACTAATGAACTTCTATAAATATAACATACATAGAATGAAGCTGAAGCATAAACAGCCCAACCAAGTCATATCTTATCTCTGTTCTTTGACTTTCCCTTTTTACAGATTCTTTGCCAATAGAACCTAAGAAAAAGACATAATATCGTTGATGGAGAAAATTACAAAGGAAGAAAGGAGAAACAGATGCCTTCCAAGTTTTGGAAGCATATATCGAAGTAAGAGGACGGGTAAGAAAGAGGCAGCAGCAGCAAAAACCAAGGTAGAGGCGGATCTGATTATTGTAAAAAATGAAGATAAATCTAACGAGGAACAGAAGAAGATTGAAAAATGTTGGATGATGAGTGAGGATGGGGAAGGCGGCAAGTCAACTGTAGAGTATGATGGTTCAAGCATTTTAAACACAAGTGGGGTCTTGCGTGGGGATGAAGACATCAGTGAGGAGGAACCTGAGGAAGTAGCAGAGATATTGATAGATAAAGAGGAAGATAGTGAATTTCTAATAACGATGGTTTTGGACCTTTTGGTGGAAGACAACAAGTCGCTTCAACACAAGTCAAACGCTGCGAACAAAAACAGTAGCTTGCTTGATGAAGAGGTAATCACGGGGGAAGGCAGCAAGGAATGTGATGGAGTTCTGTCCATTGATGAAAGCTTAAAGGTGGTGGAAACCGAGAAGGTTGATAAAGCAGACGAGAAATCAACGGTTGAACAACGCTTAGAGAACGTGGATGCCAATCGTACACAGGCCGAGCAACCTACAACCCAAGAGCAGGCTATAACAATTCAAAAACAAAATCGAGGTACACATATTCTCAAGTGCTAATTCTGCACTTGGAAGTATCTCATGCACTAGTTTGTTTGTACTTTGTAGCAAATAGATTGATTCTTATATGTTCCATTTTGTGTTGTAGCAGTTACTCGGCCAAGGCAGCCAACTTATGTACCCTCCCCATCAGCTCGGGGTCAGGGATATCACGTGTCCGCAGCACCAATTAATATGGGAATCTGTGCTCCACCGAGTCATCCTATGAGGAATGACTTTAACAAGGTGAAGACGTTTGATCTGAAAGGAGTAATAAAGAGTAGCGGTAAGGGATTGAAATCAATTGCTTGGCCCCGACGTTTTTCAGTCAAATGAACAAACTCCTAATTTAACTCAAATTACTATCCTCTTAACTATCTGTATAATTTTATCTCTTCAAAATCACTCAAACAACTTCCTACCATTCTCCCATCTTTTTAATTTGTATGCCTTATACTTAATTTTAATTGGTTCAATCGTCATACTTCATGAATAAGATGTTTCCTTCAAATATATAAACGATGCAGTGTGTAATTTGCAGTCGGTGTCGGATTTCGCACACATTCGACTCAACGAAATTAATGTTTTGAAAATTTAAATTGGACATCGAAAATTTATATTCATTGGATATATGTGTGTCCCAAATAAAAGTAAACAAGAATGTAGAACACATCAAAATAATTAATATCACTTATCCTGCAACAAAATGAGAAAACAACAAAATTAGATCATAAAATATATTATTCAAAATTATACTTAGTAAATTTAATGGTAAAAGATCAAATATGACTTGCTTTTCAAAATGTTAAAACAGTCTCGAATACGTAAAATAATTTGATCACAAAATAAAGTATATAGATAACAAGATTTTCTAATCTATATCAAATTGGAAAATATTTTTTCATAACAGTGAAAAGATTTTTTTTTAAAAGTTTGTACATTGATTTTTGATTCAAAAACCTTAGTTAATTAAAAGATCTCTTACCAATAAAAGTTTCTGAATGGGATTTGGTATTGAACTGTGTCCTTAAATCCGGGTTTTAGTTCAACCACGAGTTTAACTACATAAACGATTTCCGGTCAGCCTGGTCCTGACGGGCCACCAATTTTCAAAACATTGACGAAAGCAAGCCCAATAACATCAAATATAATTAACAAATTTTAGTTTGAATACGGTTACTGTTTTGGAAATTGATACATTCCGATCTTGGACTAATCTATAATCCATGGGCTGGCTATTTTGCAGTTTCCCGTAAATAAAATTATGAAAACATGATTGATTTCTCGTTGGTAGACCATGACATCACAGGACACGTCAACATTCCAAGTATAAAGGACAAAACTGTCCATTTAGATTCCACCACGTGTCCCGATAACGTTTCCGTCTGTATCTCTCTCTTCCGTCTTCTACTCTTCTTCTTCTTCTTCTTCTTCCACTCACAATCTATCGAGCTAAAACACTGAAGCAGACATTAGCGTTGAGAAAAAAAAAAAAGTAAGAACGAGAGAGAGAAAGCCATGTCTGCGAAAACAATCCTATCATCAGTAGTTTTGGTGGTTCTCGTCGCCGCATCAGCAGCGGCTAATATCGGATTCGATGAGTCAAACCCGATCCGAATGGTCTCCGATGGTCTCCGGGAGGTAGAAGAATCTGTTTCCCAGATCTTAGGTCAATCTCGTCACGTTCTCTCTTTCGCTCGCTTCACTCACCGGTAAGTCTCGTCCTTTCACCACCCGTGCTTTCTCCGTTGACTTTTGATCTTAGCTTTTGATCATCGTTTGTTGGTGATGAAGATATGGTAAAAAGTATCAGAACGTGGAGGAGATGAAGCTTCGATTCTCGATTTTCAAGGAGAATCTTGATTTGATCAGATCCACCAACAAGAAAGGCTTATCTTACAAACTCGGTGTTAATCGTAAGTTTTTTTTTTTATCTTTCTTCTCCTGAGTTTGTACTTAAGGAAGTAAACGTATGTATAAAAGACACTGTGGGAAAACGTGGAAACTAACTTTTGTTCTGTCTTGGAATCTTCCAAGTTAATATTTTTAAATTTTGATTTTTTTCTTTCGTTCACGTGATTCAAGATTGTTATTGGGACTCTAGACTTTACAGAGTTTATGAGTCTATGAACTCTGTGTGAGAGACTAGTTTGTGTCAAAAACAGTGTTCTGCTTCTTTAAGATTTAGCTGTCCTGAGTTGAAGATTGGTTCTCGTTCCTACTTCCTTGTAGAGTTGTAGGGATCTAATCTTTATTTGTCCTAGAACTGACACTGCAATGGTTTGATGAATAATGATTTACCTAAATATTGCTAATTGTGTCTTGAATCTATACAGAATTTGCTGATTTGACATGGCAAGAGTTTCAAAGGACCAAGCTTGGTGCTGCTCAGAACTGCTCTGCCACTTTAAAGGGCAGCCACAAGGTCACAGAAGCAGCTCTTCCTGAAACAGTAAGTCCAGGACTCAATCTTGCTGCACTGAACTATGTCAACCACCATCCCGTTCTGTTTTTCAGCTCTAAGAGAACGTGTTTAGCTGCAGACCTTTTTAAAAATTTGGTTCTGAGTTCTCAAATTGTGTAACTGCAGAAAGACTGGAGAGAAGATGGTATCGTTAGTCCGGTCAAAGATCAGGGAGGTTGTGGATCTTGCTGGACATTCAGGTAAAAGTAAAACCAATGATTAAGATACTCTCTTTAATTTTTGGTGGGATCTTTTGATGTCAAATTGAAGGTCGAGATTGTATGTCATATGATTGTTTTTTGTACTGCAGCACAACTGGAGCTCTTGAGGCAGCTTACCATCAGGCATTTGGAAAAGGAATTTCTCTCTCTGAGCAACAGCTTGTGGATTGTGCTGGAGCTTTCAATAACTATGGTTGCAATGGTGGCCTTCCTTCTCAAGCCTTTGAATACATCAAATCCAACGGTGGCCTCGACACAGAGAAAGCTTATCCTTATACCGGTAAAGATGAAACCTGCAAATTTTCAGCTGAAAACGTTGGTGTACAAGTCCTCAACTCAGTCAACATTACTCTGGTAAGCATCTTTTATGGATTTTGAATTTCACTTGCATGAGAATATACATTCTGTAATGATGATTGAAACAACAACAACAACAGGGTGCTGAAGATGAACTGAAGCATGCGGTTGGATTGGTACGGCCAGTAAGCATAGCATTTGAGGTTATACACTCGTTCCGGCTTTACAAGAGTGGAGTTTACACTGATAGTCACTGTGGAAGTACTCCAATGGTGAGACTTTCTTCTTTAAACTGTTAAAAAGACTTTCATTGGTTCACATAAAATCTTCTTAGGAACTTAGCTTAGTGTTCGGTTTCCTTAATGTGGCAATATAGGATGTGAACCACGCGGTTTTGGCCGTTGGTTATGGAGTTGAAGACGGTGTACCATATTGGCTTATTAAGAACTCATGGGGAGCGGATTGGGGCGACAAAGGTTACTTCAAGATGGAGATGGGGAAGAACATGTGTGGTAAGTTCTTTAATAATTATGAAACCATCACACCATTCTCAAATTCTCACAGTTGGTCTTTCTCTATCTATTGTTGATTCGTTCTTGAATTGCAGGTATTGCTACATGTGCATCATACCCCGTTGTGGCTTGAGATGATCAGCGAATGTGGTTGGTCAATTATCAAATTACGAAATGTTCACGTATTTATTGGATTAAGACATTACGTAAAAGTTGGGACTTGGGAATGCATATGGTTTATGCTTGTTGTAACATAAAAAGGTCTGTTAATATGTACAAAATAAAGCCAAAACTATAGACGACAAATTTATAATATTTTCATGTTAAATTTATGAACATAAATTGATTTAGATCAAAGTAGTTTCGTTCTTGATCCTAAGTCAATTTGTCTAACATATAGCTTTTACTTTGAATCTTGATCCTTGAGTCATTTTGTATAACATACAGCTTACAAGTTATGACTTTATTTTGTTTTGGTAATTGGTATTCTAAACGAAAATGAAATCTAATAACGTGATTAATAGTGGTCACATGGATATCTCATAAATCTCTATCCAATTGTGTGATTAAGAACATGCAAAACTGCAAATAAAGTATAAAAAATCATTTACACAAAACTTCATCTAGTTTTTGGACATCAAATTCACAAAAAGCAGCATATAACACTACAATAATTGATTTCACTTTTATTTTATTTGTTTGTTTACCTTTCTAAGTTCAAATATAAATTCTATGATTAGTTTATTATAATTACAATTTTTATTTTTTTTACTCTGATTTGAATTTTTTACATGGACACGAAAGAAGAAGAAGACCACATGTTGGTTCCGAATAAAACATGGCCGAGTCACCCTCCGAGTCAACCTCCGACTCGCTTAGCACCACCACATCCACTAAGCCCGCTCAATCCGGGACTGTTTCTATTTCAAGCCCTCAAAGTCACCATGTCGTCTTCCCCGAGATCCCAATCGAGATCGTCAGTGAAGAAGAAATGGCTATTCTCGATGCAGCTCTTGCAGCCTCCCGCTCCATCCTCCCTTCCGTGATCCGTTCTGTTTCTCCGTCACGGATAACCGCCGGCGGAAGTCCCAAAACAATCCGCTCAATTACTCTCTTCTCCAAGAGGAAATTATCGGCTTGTTCAGATATCGAAGAGTCTTATCTACATCGATTTAGGAGAAATCAAGCTTTAGGTGTCACAGATCTCACCGGAACTGTACGTTTTTTTTATCACAGATTATAGGAAAGAAGAGATCATATAAGCACATTTGACAATGATAGTGATCTCTCTCTATTTGGTTATAGGAATGGTGTGAGAAACAAATGGAGAATGTTCTTTGTTTTGGCAGGAGAAAAGTCAATAAAGCTATGAAAGTTGGTCAGGCTCGTCATTTGCAGCTTGAAGAAGAGGTATTATTCACTATGATGGATCTTAGGGGCTTATTGTTACTATTAAGAGTACTTGATCGTTTTGTGAACAATTTGATGAAATCTACTTGTTGTTGTGTTTATATAATTGGGTAGGTAGTTAAAAAAGTGAGAGTAAAAGTTGAATCAAATGAAGATAAGTGGGCATTGAAGCTGTTGAATTCCATTGCTGGTGTTAATCAGTTCTTGTTTGAAGGACGAACTCGTGAATTGCTACTGTGAGTTCCTTCTACCCCTCTAGTTTCGATCTTCTTTTGTAACATTCTCGTGGCTTTTACCTTTTCCTAGCAAGATAATGTTTTGTAGCATACATCAAATGAGACTTTAAATATGTTGCATTTTACCTTGTAAAGCTTAGGATTTGTTGGAGGTCAATGGATTGTGGGAATTATTGACGAGCTTAGAAAGGCGTATGCAGAAGAGTCTTCTGATAGCGGACCAATATTGATAGATACAAAGACTCGACTCCGTGATACACTTCCAGCTGAGCCACAGAGGAGGAATGGAAGGTAAGTGTTTGATAGAGTTAAGGAAAACGTTGGTCATTTTTGGTTTTGGTTTAATACGTGGGAGTTTTGTGTTAATGTCCTTGAATTAACTATATTTGACAGGCTTCAGCTAATGCTTTACAAGCTTCTATGGGACACTATTGTGAAAGAAGGGTTTCCAACGGGACCTTTTTTCGACTACTTTTCTTTGAATCGCAATTATGTCTTATCCCAAGATGTCAGAGATCACATTGCTAATGCAGGTATCAAAGCTCAGGTATACTTATCTTTGACTCTGTACAATATATCTTTCACTAAACCAAAGTTTATGTGTTTATGAAGAGAGAATTACTCACTTCGAAATGGGGTTGTATTGATATTTTCTTACTAGTTTTAACTTGGTGCAGACACTTGAAGAGATAGTTAGGTACTATGAAAACACTTTTCAGATGCTTCCGATAGCAAATAATCAACTATTACTAAAGTAAGTAGAGATGGCTTGTTCTTGATGTTATAGAATACATTAATATATCTCTGATCATCTGATTGTAGTTGAGTGGGAAATTTTGCCTCAGGTACGAGTTTCAGAAGGACCAATCTATAATAGCTGAAATTAGATTCAACCATGATCATGAATGGGTGATGAGCAAATATAGAGAAGTCATTGAGTTCTGGAGAAATGAACGAGAAGCTGGGTACACTCCTGAAGAAGAACGTTGGAAATGTCGGTATTGCCAATTTGCTAAGTCTTGCCCTGGAAACCCGAGTTTCGAATCTCCTAGCACAAGCTCACCAACAAGAGAGGCTCCTCCTTTACCAAGCTAAAAAGAAGATGAAAAGTTGATTCTTTCACCGAAAGCTGCTAAATGCTAACATATATGTTTGTGTTGTCTTTAATTTCCACATTTGCTTCCCTTAAATTGCATAGCAGTTAAGTGATTAAACCGTGGTTTGATTAGGGTTGGTTAGGCGTACCAAGATTGATTTGTACCGGGATGCCGCAATTTGATTATTGTGTATCGTTTCCAACACACGCTTTGTATGTATCATCATTGTTGGAATCTCTAAGGTAATCGACAATAGCATTTTTACGTTCTGTATATCTGAATTAATGCATCTTTGAATGTTTTATGTGTTCTTAATATACGAAAAAATGTAAATTATACATTGTTCTAGTTTTTGAGCGGCTTACTTTTCGCAAACGGCTTGCATGATTTTTAGTGACCAATTTAGGGGGTGTCTTTGATTCTTAATTTACAAGGAATTTTAATGACTTCATTCAAATTCTAAAAAGTAAATAAATGAAAGTTTTTAAATTATTGTTAGAGAGTTTTTTATAATCTTGTTGATTAGTTTTTTCATAATCTTGTAAATGATCTTAAACAATTTATCTATCATAATAAATTAAATCATTAAACATCAGAGATTCTTTTGTTTTAATTGAATAGCACAAAACTTTTACTGACTTTATAAGAGTATTAATCCAATAACCTCAAATTTATGAAGATTTTAAATTACTTTTTACAAATTTTAAATGAATAACACAAAACTTTAACAAACTTTTAAAAAATCTTGATTGAATAACAACAAATTTTACATGACACTTTAAGTAACTAAAATTCTTTTGAAATTATAAACTAATAACACCCCATTATTTTGAACTGTAGACTTTTGATCGTAATTATAAATGTAGGATATTTCATTTGTTTAGCCGCTCATGAGAGGTATGCGGTAGCAACCAATGAACCAAATACGATTTGCACATTGAATTTTGGGTCAACAAACTGATTATAATTTAGGTAGCATATTTTCACTTTTAGTGTCCATTTACGTTATAAGTTTCAAGATATACGATTGAGTTTTAATAGTAGGAGTCCACAATTCTCGTATCTATACCTTAATAAATTCAGTCAAATGTCCATTTCTCTCTCGTTGACATGGTAATGTATAAATTACAGAGTGTTGTCGTCACAAAACCAATAAAATGTCTACAACAACTAGGATCACTCTTGTTATGAATCTTTTGCCTCTTTTGTTCTCAGTAGCTCTAGTTGGTTCGGTTCAATGTACGGTGCCTCTCAGATCCTTCAAGGTCAGCTCCTTAAACAAACACTTAGACCCACGTCTCACTTTTAGTTATGTTCTCTACTTAATTGATTCAACATCATCTTTTTTCTATCTTGGACGGAGTTCAACATTCTTTATGTTTAAAATTATTACAAAATTCTTTTTTTATTTTTTTGTCATTGGCAGATAAGTGAAAATGTGACATACGATTGCATAGATATTTATAAACAACCAGGACTTGATCATTCCTTGCTCAAAAACCACACAATCCAGGTATATATATATATGGTTTCAGAAATTCGTCTGCTACATACATTTTAGATTTTTAAAAATGTGAGTTTTGAATCTGGCTATTGTTTTTGTTAAGATGAAACCATCATTATCAAGACATGAGCTAAAGAATCAAACTAGCAACAACAAAACATATAAGAAGGACATAGAATGTCCATATGGAACTATTCCTGTATTGAGAAACACAAAAGAATTCAACACCAAAGCCCAACTCTTGGCTGCCAAGTATTTCAATCCGTTATCAGCTGATAGCCCTGGAACACATGTACGCATTCACTTTTCTGTTAATACCTTAGATCTAATTATATATTACAAGTGTTCATGTATATTGGTAGATCGCTGGGGTAAAGCAACACGGTGGTCCATATCATGGTATAGAAGCTAAGTTTAATGCATATAACCTAAACATTGGAGAAGATCAAGCCTCATATAGTCAAATGTATTTAGGCAGTGGACATTATGGCGAAGTCAATTTCATTTCAACGGGGATGATGGTACGTTTTACATTTTATTGTTCTTTTTTTTCCTTAAAATCTATTTTACGTTATGGGTAGTCTTACAGTAGTGCAAGTCTTTTTAACAGATAAATCCAGGCATTTTTGGTGACGGACGTCTTTGGACATATGGATTTTGGATGGTAAGCATGTGAACATATTATATATGCTGAAATCATTAACCAAATAATATGTAAATATTACATATGATTTTGATAGGGTAAAGGTGGAAAAGGATGTTATAACATGGCATGTCCAGGGTTTGTTCAAGTATCGAATGTGGTTCCCTTAGTCAAACCCATGTACCTTAAGCCAGGGGAGCCTGCATCGTTGCAATGGGCCATCCATCAAGTAAGTTTTTAATTTTCTACACTTCGTTTGTTTTTTAATAATATGTTTTGCAGATTTTTTGTTTGTTTCAATTATTTTTTAAAGTTTCTAGGCAATATTTTCATGTCATTCTCACTTAGTAGTGAAGGATTTATGATTCTTAAAACTAATCATTAATACAATCAAATCAGTGATATCAGACTATATATAGCCTTTTTGGTCCAAACACTTTGATTAGCACATGATTTTACTATGATTTTTTTTTTAATAAATGAATTTTGTTTTGTCTCTTAAAAAGGATGAACAAACACGAAACTGGTGGATTATACAAATGTCGCCTTATACATATATCGGTTATTGGCCAAAAGAGCTATTTTACCTTATGGATAATGGTGCTACTATGGTTGGAGTTGGAGGTGTAGTTCAGGCTTCACCTTCTGGTTTAAGCCCTCCAATGGGTAATGGTAAATTTCCGGCAAAAGGTCCTTTGAGATCAGCCATGTTTTCCAATGTTGATGTCTTATATTCCAAGTATGAGAAAGGTAAAATAAATGCGTTTCCTATAGTGGAGTTGCTAGATAGTAGTAGATGTTATGGGCTACGAATTGGTAAGAGAGTTCGATTTTGGACTAGTCCACTCGGATACTTTTTCAATTATGGTGGTCCTGGAGGAATCTCTTGTGGAGTTTGATATTTGCGAGTATAATCTTTGAACTTGTGTAGATTGTACCCAAAACCGAAAACATATCCTATATAAATTTCATTATGAGAGTAAAATTGTTTGTTTTATGTATCATTTCTCAACTGTGATTGAGTTGACTATTGAAAACATATCTTAGATAAGTTTCGTTATGAGAGTTAATGATGATTGATGACATACACACTCCTTTATGATGGTGATTCAACGTTTTGGAGAAAATTTATTTATAATCTCTCATAAATTCTCCGTTATTAGTTGAATAAAATCTTAAATGTCTCCTTTAACCATAGCAAACCAACTTAAAAATTTAGATTTTAAAGTTAAGATGGATATTGTGATTCAACGATTAATTATCGTAATGCATATTGATTATGTAAAATAAAATCTAACTACCGGAATTTATTCAATAACTCCATTGTGTGACTGCATTTAAATATATGTTTTATGTCCCATTAATTAGGCTGTAATTTCGATTTATCAATTTATATACTAGTATTAATTTAATTCCATAGATTTATCAAAGCCAACTCATGACGGCTAGGGTTTTCCGTCACCTTTTCGATCATCAAGAGAGTTTTTTTATAAAAAAATTTATACAATTATACAATTTCTTAACCAAACAACACATAATTATAAGCTATTTAACATTTCAAATTGAAAAAAAAAATGTATGAGAATTTTGTGGATCCATTTTTGTAATTCTTTGTTGGGTAAATTCACAACCAAAAAAATAGAAAGGCCCAAAACGCGTAAGGGCAAATTAGTAAAAGTAGAACCACAAAGAGAAAGCGAAAACCCTAGACACCTCGTAGCTATAAGTACCCTCGAGTCGACCAGGATTAGGGTGCGCTCTCATATTTCTCACATTTTCGTAGCCGCAAGACTCCTTTCAGATTCTTACTTGCAGGTTAGATATTTTCTCTCTTTAGTGTCTCCGATCTTCATCTTCTTATGATTATTGTAGCTGTTTAGGGTTTAGATTCTTAGTTTTAGCTCTATATTGACTGTGATTATCGCTTATTCTTTGCTGTTGTTATACTGCTTTTGATTCTCTAGCTTTAGATCCGTTTACTCGTCGATCAATATTGTTCCTATTGAGTCTGATGTATAATCCTCTGATTAATTGATAGCGTTTAGTTTTGATATCGTCTTCGCATGTTTTTTATCATGTCGATCTGTATCTGCTCTGGTTATAGTTGATTCTGATGTATTTGGTTGGTGATGTTCCTTAGATTTGATATACCTGTTGTCTCGTGGTTTGATATGATAGCTCAACTGGTGATATGTGGTTTTGTTTCAGTGGATCTGTGTTTGATTATATTGTTGACGTTTTGGTTGTTGTATAGTTGATGGTTGATGTATTTTTGTTGATTCTGATGTTTCGATTTTTGTTTTTGTTTTGACAGCTATGGGTAAAGAGAAGTTTCACATTAACATTGTGGTCATTGGTCATGTTGATTCTGGAAAATCGACCACAACTGGTCACTTGATCTATAAGCTTGGTGGTATTGACAAGCGTGTCATCGAGAGGTTCGAGAAGGAGGCTGCTGAGATGAACAAGAGGTCCTTCAAGTACGCATGGGTGTTGGACAAACTTAAGGCCGAGCGTGAGCGTGGTATTACCATCGATATTGCTCTATGGAAGTTCGAGACCACCAAGTACTACTGCACAGTCATTGATGCCCCAGGACATCGTGATTTCATCAAGAACATGATTACTGGTACCTCCCAGGCTGATTGTGCTGTTCTTATCATTGACTCCACCACTGGAGGTTTTGAGGCTGGTATCTCTAAGGATGGTCAGACCCGTGAGCACGCTCTTCTTGCTTTCACCCTTGGTGTCAAGCAGATGATTTGCTGTTGTAACAAGGTAATATAACTTTCGTATTCATCATTGTATCTGCTTTTGTGATTGATTGATTCGTTTTATTTGTTGCTAACTTGCGTCTTTTTCTATTTTCGCCTAACAGATGGATGCCACCACCCCCAAATACTCCAAGGCTAGGTACGATGAAATCATCAAGGAGGTGTCTTCATACCTGAAGAAGGTCGGATACAACCCTGACAAAATCCCATTTGTGCCAATCTCTGGATTCGAGGGAGACAACATGATTGAGAGGTCAACCAACCTTGACTGGTACAAGGGACCAACTCTTCTTGAGGCTCTTGACCAGATCAACGAGCCCAAGAGGCCATCAGACAAGCCCCTTCGTCTTCCACTTCAGGATGTCTACAAGATTGGTGGTATTGGAACGGTGCCAGTGGGACGTGTTGAGACTGGTATGATCAAGCCTGGTATGGTTGTTACCTTTGCTCCCACAGGGTTGACCACTGAGGTTAAGTCTGTTGAGATGCACCACGAGTCTCTTCTTGAGGCACTTCCCGGTGACAATGTTGGATTCAATGTCAAGAATGTTGCTGTCAAGGATCTTAAGAGAGGATACGTTGCCTCTAACTCCAAGGATGATCCAGCTAAGGGTGCCGCCAACTTCACCTCCCAGGTCATCATCATGAACCACCCTGGTCAGATTGGTAACGGTTACGCCCCAGTTCTCGATTGCCACACCTCTCACATTGCAGTCAAGTTCTCTGAGATCTTGACCAAGATTGACAGGCGTTCTGGTAAGGAGATTGAGAAGGAGCCCAAGTTTTTGAAGAATGGTGACGCTGGTATGGTTAAGATGACCCCAACCAAGCCCATGGTTGTTGAGACTTTCTCCGAGTACCCACCTTTGGGACGTTTCGCTGTTAGGGACATGAGGCAGACCGTTGCTGTTGGTGTTATTAAGAGCGTGGACAAGAAGGACCCAACTGGAGCCAAGGTCACCAAGGCTGCAGTGAAGAAGGGTGCCAAATGATGAGACTTTCGTTATGATCGACTCTCTTATGGTTTTCTTTGGTTCTTAAAACTTTGATGGCGTTTGAGCCTTTTTCTTTTTTCTCTTTATTTCTGTGACTTTCTCTCTCCCTCCTTTTTGGATATCTCTGAGACTTTTTATTATGGTTTTCAATTATGCAGTTTCCGGATAATTTTGCTTGAAACTTATTTAGGAGTTGTGTTACAAAGTTGCTGTCTTTCTTTGTTCTTGTTTAAACAATCATTCAGAGATCAACCCAACCATACTTAGCGTTTTAAGATCTATGTAAGAGATAGGGTTCTATAGTTTCGTTAGAATTAACTTGTGCTTAGTGTTTTCTGACAATTACTTCATACGAACTTTTTAAAAAGACTTAGGTTCTCAATCAACAAACAGAAATAGTAATTTATCAATAAAAAATGCTGAGAACTAAAAACCAAAAGAAATGGATAAGGCCAAAAGATGCAGTAAAAACATCTCACCAACGACAAATAAACGTGTCAACAACAACAATGAAAAACATCCCGAATAACTTAAAATGCTTTCCAGCTAAAGATTCTGTGATCTGCAGTTCTACAAGAAACATAAACTCAGTGAGATCTAATAATGAAAAGGCTTTTGGATTTCTTAAACACTAAGCAGCAGCTTTTGCTGTGTGGGGAAGAAAAGCTCCACAAACCTACAACATCTTGTAATAAAAGTAAAAACACTAAGCAGCTTTGGCTGTGTGAGAAGAAAAGCTCCACAAGCCTAGATCTTGTAGTAAAGCAACTAGATCTCTAACATCTTCATTCTCTTGAAGCCTCTCCACATCTTCTTCACCATGGCTCTTGTACTCATGTTTACCTTCTGATCTCCTTCTCCTCTGTATCACCTTCCTTCTCTTGTCATGATCTGCCATTCTTCAACATCCACAGAGAGAGAGAAAAAGAGACAAGTCAAATAAACAGAGAAGATCTCAAGACAGAGAGCATAAGTGAAACAGAGAAATATTACTCTTTGGACAGACTTAATTGCTGAGTGATCCCAGAGATGCACAGAGGGAAGCCATAGTTACCACTAAGAGTTGTAGACAGCATTTCTTTCTTTGTAGTGAATGGATTTTTCAGAAATTTGGATCTTGTTTTTAAGAAGAAAAAAAAAGACAAGATCTTGAATTGGTAATGGGTTAAAGAGAGTATAGATATATAATGGTACCATGTAATTAATATGAGAGAAAGATTTTTTTGTCCTGTGGTGTGTTGTGCATTTGAGAGTAGTAGGTATTAGGTATGGTCTCTTCTTCTTCTACTATTAAAATGCATTAATCAAACTTTATAGAAAAGTACCGTCTGTGAGTGAATTAAAAAGAAAATAGTTCTGAATATGATCTTTGTGTTATAGTGAAAATAAATTTTGGTTTCACTTTACCTTTTTTCCTCCGCATGATAATAAAGACAACTCTAGCTAATTTGGACTGTTCTTTTTTTTTCCTCAGTTGGATTGATAAAAGTATGACGAGGACAATAAGGGCTTTTCAGTTTTATTCTTTTTCAGCAAGAATAAATGCAGCCTCTCATCTGCTAAATCATTCATATCAAGTCTTGTCAACTTGTTTTTTGAACCAACTTGCTCATTAAAGTAATTCCCACCTAAACTTCTGTATTAAGCAGACCCTTAAAAACAGTGATGCAAGATTTAACATCACTTTCACCATTTATTACATGGTAACAATGAGACAAAGGCATTTACTTTTGGAATTGATGATTATTGGAACAAATCTTGCAATGATTTGCATATAACTTGAATAATACCTTTTGATCAAATCTTAACAATGAAATTTGGTCTCCAAAAAGACTAAAAACTAGCAGTCAAAAGTGTTTTGTTGAGATTTATGCCTATAATTAGAATATTATATGCTAGTTGGTATGGTTGAGTGTTACAAGAATCTACTTGCTACAAAGTGACAATCCAGGAGCTGTTCATAGTACATAGTACCAACATTATACAAGGGACTAGTTATGGATAAGTCATTGCTTTTGAGACATAGTACCAACATATGTAACATGGGTCACAAAGGACTAGTTATGGATAAGTACCAAAATTTTCTCCACTATCTATGTTCATGAACATATGTAGCATCTGTGTATAGATGCAAAATCAAGAGCTCAAATAAACTACAGAGTATATACACACACAAAAAAACTTATCAATGTGAATTCTTGGAAATGAAGGTAATGCCAAATCATTGGAGATGACGTTAACAACATGACCTCACTTGGGATAATAATCCTGATAATCATTTGATTGTAGCCACATAGAAAGCAGCAAACTAAATGACAATTATGATTTAAGAGCAAAGATAGTGACAGTGTAAATTAAGTCCACTCTTCTTTGACCTTAAGGTAATAATATATATATGGATGAGGTGATACTAATAGAGTGATTACACATACAAGTGGTCTTGCTTCTTCTATGGTTTTAAAACTGCAAATAAAGATTTGCTTCGCAGGAGAGATAGCGCCATCACCTCTTCTAAGAAGTTAACTAGTGGTGACGGTATCTCTCCTACGTAGCAATCCTTATATATGCATCTTAATACGGAGAGATCAAGGTATTTCAGTTGTTCAATAATCACCCTCTAACAAAGATGCATCTTAATATTCATAAACTATTCTCTTTCTACTTACATAGTAACACCATAAAAACAATGAAACTGCTCCGTAGAGGACCTTGGTTTGAGCCTCTAGATCGTCTTCTCTTACCTAAAATGATAATCTGTTCCAAGATAGGTTCTTGCTATTTGCTCAAATATGTTTTGGTCTTTTGAATGTTAGCTCAGCAAGGAGCTCACATGATTAGCAGCACATCCTCAGCCTGAAAGTTTCAAGAAAAGCTTTATCAATTTAAGAGTTGTGTACGTTTGCAGAATTCTCACAAGTTTGGTTTGATTCTCACCCACAAGAAAAAAATGTCTTTTCTTTTACTTTCGATATGTTTCTTTGCCTTTGACAAGGGACATATAAAAATGTTAAGACGAAAAGGTTGACAAATCTTTGAAAACTATCCACATCATGAACTCAAGATATCTCATTCCATTAGAAGCAAAAAAAATATCAAGTCAATGAGACCAGCTCACGACTACTCTAGAATCTTCATTAAGCAGAACAAGGAAAATCTATAGGTCTAATTAAACCTTTTTTTAATATCTCGGGTTAACACCAAATTTGGTTCAAACTCGACAAGTCATTGTTCAAAACACAGCATCCAAAAAGATAAAAAGCCAAATCTTATCACCAGAAGTCCACCACTAATTGGTATATAATGTTTTTTTTTGTATGTAGAAATAGTGTTGAAGAAAGAGCTTCATGCTATTTGATATCTATAATATCTCATTTCTTGTAACAAATGAACTCCACACGGAATGAAGCTTTTTACATATAGAAAGAACATATAAATGTGTCCAATATCTAATTTGGTCCACGTATCAATTTGCAAGATCACATGCTTACGAGACCTCAAATATTTGGTGGATATATAAGATAATTTCCCACATGTTTTACGAACCATCCCGTAATGAGTATGAATTATCCGGTCTAGCAATCCATTCGATAGATTTACTAGTTGAAACTTGAAAGTAGGGTTTTGCTCACTTGTATCCTTTATTCGTAGTTTAACTATAATGCACATATGGAAGAATTGAGCCACAATTCTCAATGAATTTAGCGAGGGTGAGAAATGTCAATTCAATGTACATTCTATGTCAATTCAATGAAAACAAATGAAGAAAAGAGACATGAAATATGTTTCCAAATTCTTACTTAGAAGAATTAGAATCAAATAATACAATATCTACATATGCCATGAGAGACATATGGAAAACCATGTTTTCGGATGATAAACTTCCAAATTGATTTGATATATACTATAAACCGGCAAATAAACAAATTGAGGTTAAAATATAACAAACCGGTCCGGTCTGATCGAACGGCTGATGTCATAAAACGTGGGGAATATTCGATTAAAATAACAAAGACTCCGTTACGGTCGTAAATAAGTGGTGTGAGAACCGAAAGTCAAAAACACGTCAATATTGGTGGGGGGGACGACCGTGCACGTGACCACACAGGAACTAAACCCGGACGTATTGCGCGAAAATTAAACCGGATTTGATAATCGGCGACTCGTCCGGCAACCCTTGTTTTGTTTTCGTCTCGGCGGATCGATTTTTCTTCGTCTGGGTTTGGTTGTCTTTTTATTTTCCTCTTCCTTGGCCAAAGAAAATCTTATCGTAGCTGTGAAAACCCTAGTTTCTAATCATCTCAATTCTCTCATTAACCTATCAATTTCGATAGGGTTTGATCAAGTATCCGATTTCATGGTTTGTATTTTCCGTTTAATAGTCTTTAAAGGTCTTGTCTTTTGGAATTTCAAGGGTTTTCGTTTCAGTAACTCCTTCTTTTTTTTCTGTTAATTTAGATCGGTTGCTGTATGGAGACTAATTGCTGGAGTTTAGGTTCGTGTGTTTTGAACTGAGCTTTTGGTTCTTGTTTGTGTCTGGTGTTGAAGACATGGATTTGGAAGCTAATTGTAAGGTATTATTGTCTGAAAGATCTATGGATGCTTGTTGGTTTATAATTTTTGTTGATTTGAACTTGTTATGAATGTGTTGATTGGTATATAGAGTGGATGTTTCAAAAAAGCTTTGCTTTTCCGTTTTGTTTATGATCTAGATTGTATTGCTGGGAGTAAAAAACGATCCTTTATCTCATAAGGGTTTTGGATTATGGTTCGTGGTTGCTGTTATTGAATTTAGTCTTGCTCTAGTTAAGCTTAACGTTGTGTTTTTGTTGTGGGTTGCAGGAAAAACTTTCATATTTTCGGATAAAAGAGCTCAAGGATGTGCTCACTCAGCTGGGACTTTCGAAACAGGGAAAGAAGCAGGTTAGTATCGTTCTCTAATCTTCCATTGGTCGTGATTATGTTTGTGATTGTTTTGGAATGATTATAGTAGAGAAGATGATGTTTTGGGTGATAATTATTGCTGTCTTGAGCTATATAGCAGTTTCCAAGATAAATCTAAGACATTACCTTGCAAAGAGTGTTATCTGTTTTATTCTTTCACCAAAAAATTTAACTTCTTTTTGAAATTTTCTTGTGCAGGAACTTGTCGACCGGATCTTGACCCTTCTTTCTGATGAACAAGGTTATATGAACCACTTGCTTTTGTTTATTCACGTTTTGGTGTATTAAGAGTCACTGCTAGCTCTGCCATCTTCTTCTAATAAGCTTCCGTTTTCATTCCCTACTGACAGCTGCCAGGTTGTTGTCTAAAAAGAATACAGTGGCAAAGGAAGCAGTTGCCAAATTAGTGGACGATACATATAGGTGAGTGCTCGTTTCTTTCAATAGATTTCTTAGGAGATGCCATGCTTTTTGTGGCGGTTCTTTGTTACCATTAATTTTATATTGTGTTCCATAGGAAAATGCAAGTATCTGGGGCAAGTGATTTAGCATCAAAAGGACAAGTGAGTTCAGATACCAGTAATCTGAAAGTTAAGGGAGAGCCTGAAGACCCCTTCCAACCAGAAATTAAAGTTCGATGTGTTTGTGGAAACTCGCTAGAAACAGACTCAATGATACAGGTAATCTGGGATGAACTCACTGCGTTTATTCCTGTTTGAGCTGACTGTAGACAATTTCTTTGTATTTTATGGTCGATGGTGTGATGTATTTATCATTGATTACATTTGTGAAGTTTGGTGATACTTTCTGGCTGTAATTTTTGTTTTTTTTCTTCCGATTTCAGTGTGAGGATCCAAGATGCCATGTTTGGCAGCATGTTGGCTGTGTTATTCTCCCAGATAAGCCTATGGATGGGAATCCACCACTTCCGGAATCATTTTATTGTGAAATCTGCCGACTTACTCGAGCTGACCCGTATGTGTTTCAAGGATTTTACTTTTCCTGTCTGAGTTTAAGTTTGATATGTGATTGATTTTCCATCTGAGTTCCTCCCTCACTGCTTTATGATTCTTTCCTGCCATAACTGAAAAGAAAGACATATTTATACATTTGACATGCTTTGCATTCTAGTTTCTTTGCGTTTGATTGTTCTTCTTCTTCTAGTACTGTTTTCATAGTTGTCAATTTTCTTTTATATATTATTTCCTATCTTTACATTAGCACCTGTGGATATCCTATAGCATGATTATTCACGGTTTTCCTACATGGTTTCCTTGTTCAGATTTTGGGTTACAGTGGCACATCCACTCTCTCCAGTGAGGCTGACTGCAACGACTATCCCAAATGATGGGTAAGAATTTTATATTCTTGATATTGCTATTGCTTTGAACGAGTGTACTTTCAGTGCCATTATTGTGTGAATTGGTACTTTATAAGTCACTTTGACTTTAAATTTTCTACTTGGAACTGGTATAAGACATTCATTCTAGTTTCAAGAATGACAATTGTTTCCTGGCTATATGCATAGCACCTGCTGAAGAAATACTGTTACTGGCTTTTGTTTGTACTAATACTCCGATCCAAAACTTTTCAGTGCAAGCACAATGCAGAGTGTGGAGAGAACATTTCAAATCACAAGGGCAGACAAGGACCTTTTGGCCAAACCAGAGTACGATGTTCAGGTTGGGTTTTGTAAACTACATTTAATATGTCAAGGTGTATCTACCTATACGTTTCTAACTGGAAATCAATTTTGTTTAGGCTTGGTGTATGCTCTTGAATGATAAAGTTCTCTTTAGGATGCAGTGGCCTCAGTATGCTGATCTGCAGGTCAATGGTATGACAATGACATCGACCAGAGTTTTAGTCGGTTGAGCATTTCCTTTGAAACAGGGGAATGTTGTTTTATTTCATGTTGCATAAATTCCTGTGGGCACATTCCATTCACATTCACATTGTCTTTATTTGTCTGTTATTCTGATCATACTCAATAAGACTGTGTATGTTTCTGATGTGGGATTCATGATATATACCCTATCATTTCATAGGTGTGCCTGTACGTGCAATTAATCGACCTGGAGGACAGCTTTTGGGAGTCAACGGCCGCGACGATGGACCCATTGTGTGTTTTTTATCATCCCTTTTGAGTAGTAACCCTTTTGAATTACATATAGGAGTCAATCTCTCATACATTGAAAATCTAGCAATCAGTGATGTAAGTTTTAACCATTTCATTTTACTATTTTGGCAGATTACATCTTGTATTAGGGATGGAGTTAACAGAATATCCTTGAGTGGAGGTGACGTTCGGATTTTTTGTTTTGGGGTCAGACTTGTGAAGCGCAGGACTCTACAACAGGTACTGATAACATATATGCATAAGAAACATTCAAAGATTTGGTCGTATATGTGGTCAATGAAGAGTCCAAACATAAATGTTCAAAAAGGAACGAAATTAATATTCTGAATACAAAAAGAAAGAATAAATTATGTTGGCGTACCCAAGAAAGTAATTTTGTGGAAGTTACCTGTGGTTACACACTTACGTTAAACTATTCCCATGTTATTTCCCACTCCCACTAAATCTAGAAAAGTTAGTCAGATTTCAAATTTCACAGTCCTATTCTTCTTCCTATATTTCACGTATATGAGCCACTGAGCCTGGCCTTGTATGAGATTTGGTTACGGAAGTGTAGTCTGTCCTTGTGCTGCAACATTTATCCCTTTAATCAATATATTTATCACTTTTGTTGGTGTTCTTGTATACAGAGGAATTCATATTGTACGTTAATGATCTAATGATCTCCAAGTTGCTTATATATATACTCATTTTTGCATCTAGGTTCTAAATTTGATTCCAGAAGAGGGTAAAGGGGAGACTTTTGAAGATGCTCTTGCACGTGTCCGCCGATGCATTGGAGGTGGAGGTGGAGATGATAATGCCGACAGTGATAGTGACATTGAAGTTGTTGCTGATTTCTTCGGTGTCAATCTTCGGTGTCCTGTAAGTTACTAATAGCTCGTAGCCCAGTTTTTATACTTATCCTCTTCCTAGGGCTATCTTGCAGACTGAATTTTTTTTATTGTCTTTTCTGTTTGCGTCATTAGATGAGCGGTTCTAGGATAAAAGTTGCTGGGAGATTTTTACCCTGTGTGCACATGGGCTGTTTTGACCTTGATGTGTTTGTGGAGTTGAATCAACGTTCCAGAAAGGTAGGTCTACTATCCTTGTCTAGATATTGGGTTATGTCTCTTGTTTTCTGACTTTAGTTGTTCTGGGGTTTGTTAACATGCAGTGGCAGTGCCCTATTTGTCTGAAGAACTACTCAGTGGAGCATGTAATCGTCGATCCTTATTTTAACCGTATCACGTCTAAGGTATGTATTCTTATGGGAATTCAAGAATTCTTAAAATCTTTGTATCTACGCTTTTATTCAGTAGTTGTCTTCCTGCACGACAGATGAAGCATTGTGATGAAGAGGTGACTGAAATTGAAGTGAAACCTGATGGTTCTTGGCGTGTAAAGTTCAAAAGAGAGAGTGAGCGAAGGGAACTGGGGGAACTCTCACAGTGGCATGCACCTGATGGTAGCCTTTGCCCCTCTGCTGTTGATATTAAACGGAAGATGGAAATGTTACCGGTTAAGCAAGAAGGTTACTCAGATGGTCCAGCCCCGCTAAAACTTGGAATAAGGAAGAATCGTAATGGCATTTGGGAAGTTAGCAAACCTAATACAAATGGATTATCTTCCAGTAATAGGCAAGAAAAGGTTGGGTATCAGGAGAAGAATATTATACCAATGAGTAGTAGTGCTACTGGAAGTGGTAGGGATGGTGATGATGCAAGCGTAAACCAGGATGCTATTGGAACTTTTGACTTTGTAGCCAACGGCATGGAACTTGATTCCATTTCCATGAATGTTGATTCAGGTTATAACTTTCCTGACAGAAACCAATCTGGCGAGGGTGGAAATAATGAAGTCATCGTTCTGAGTGATTCTGATGACGAGAATGATTTAGTGATCACTCCAGGGCCTGCATACAGTGGTTGTCAAACAGATGGTGGACTTACTTTTCCACTGAACCCTCCTGGAATAATTAACTCATATAATGAGGACCCACACAGCATAGCTGGGGGAAGTTCAGGCTTAGGTCTTTTCAATGATGATGATGAATTTGATACGCCCCTTTGGTCATTTCCTTCTGAAACTCCAGAAGCCCCTGGGTTCCAACTATTTAGATCTGATGCTGACGTTTCAGGAGGTTTAGTTGGTTTGCATCATCATAGTCCACTAAACTGTTCTCCTGAAATAAATGGAGGTTATACCATGGCTCCTGAGACATCAATGGCATCTGTTCCTGTGGTTCCTGGCTCTACTGGCCGATCTGAAGCAAACGATGGCCTAGTTGACAATCCTCTTGCATTTGGTAGAGACGATCCCTCACTTCAAATATTTTTGCCAACAAAACCAGATGCTTCAGCTCAGTCGGGTTTTAAAAACCAAGCTGATATGTCAAATGGTCTCCGTAGTGAAGACTGGATCTCGCTTAGGCTAGGCGATAGCGCCTCTGGGAATCATGGAGATCCTGCAACTACAAACGGGATTAACTCAAGCCATCAGATGTCTACGAGGGAAGGTTCTATGGATACTACAACAGAGACTGGTTTGTTCCCTGTCTGAGACTAATGCTTTCCTGAAAACATCAAAGGGACCTAAAAATGTGGACCATGTTCTTGATGTTGCATTACCTTTTTCATCACTTTACTAAGCTGCTAGCTAGGTCTTATAAACAACTGAAGAAGAAATATCTGTTTTAGTTTCTATGTGGCGTATTTTGTCTTTGAATATGCTACTTTATATATGTCCATAGTCCATGTGGTATACTTACTGACTATTACTGCGTATTTGCAGCGTCGTTGCTTCTGGGTATGAATGACAGTAGACAAGACAAGGCAAAGAAGCAAAGATCAGATAATCCATTTTCATTTCCTCGCCAGAAGCGTTCTGTAAGACCTCGGATGTACCTCTCCATTGACTCGGATTCTGAGTAATATTCTTCCTGATTTGTCTGTTCTGTTGTGTCTCTCTTGGGATGATTCGGTGTTCCTTTTGATTCTTAACGCTATGCACAGAACAATGAACAGGATCATCAGACAAGACACCGGAGTTTAAACAAGATTTGCATAATTCTCTGTGCAGGCAAGAATTGAACCGGTATTGATATTTTCACTTGTATGATGTTGTTGACTCTCTCTTCAATATCGGTTCAGAATCTTGGCCTTGTCTGCTACACTGCAGGATGTAATTTGCAAAGCGAAGCACTGGCTGATTTAGTTTCTCTGATAGAAAAGAAAAGTGGGCACAGTGGTTCCGATTTAATTAGTAGTTTGTATACTCGAAATAGGTTTTTTTTGTGTGGACGATGATAAAATTACTTCGAAGCCAGGAGCTATAGAGAGATATAGCAATGTAAATTATGGGCTCCAAATTTTATTTATTAATTAGAAAAATTCAGCTCTTCTCCTCCATTGCAAATTGTGTTGCATGTGATTAACTTCATGGTTATGGTCAAAGCCAGAAGCCCAGAAGCATTATACTTCTCTGCCAAAGACAAAGAAGACAACAGTACTACATGATGCTCGTTTAAGGATATAACAACTGTTATAAGCTTAATCCTTGCGGACAATCCAATCCAATCCTTTCGTTGTTCATCCTGGACAAGTGTGCTCGTTGTATTCTGTTTATGTGCAAAATGATGTGGTTCGTGGTGTGTTAGACCAAGTCCAGCAATGGTTTTTAGTGGGTTTTTATGTTAGATTTCTAAGTAAAATGGGCCCAACAGAAAGAAAAACAGAACAATCCATTTAGGAGCGTTCCTAAAATTGGGTTTTTCGCGACCCAATAGAAACCCATACGTGGCTTCACTTTATTGGGTAAAAGTTTTGACTCAAAAAAAACAAAAAAAACACATTCTTCTTCCTTCTCATTTCTTCGTGTTCCGACAGAGACTCCAATTGGAATCGAAAAACAAACTCGGTTCTTTTGATTTGGAGAAGTTTCTGTTCCCGATTCCTCCGCCGATCACAATCACGGCGAGTCCTCATCCTTCTGATTCCGGTGGTGATGGTTCGAACTCGAAGTCTTCTTCCGACGACGAGTTTGTTAGCTTGGACTCTTCCACTTCTGGCTTCTGTTCTTCTTCCGGTAAGTTTTTTGATCTTATGCAATTTTTGGTACTTAATCTTATTTCAAGAAATTGAAGCTCAAGATTGTTTGATTGATTGGGAAAATTTGCATAAATGTAGGATTGGATAAATTTGTAAGTGTTGTTAGGTTCTGCATTTTGCAATAGATCGTTGATTGAGAAGCTGTTAAAAATCATTAGATGATGTGGTCTTCAAGTTTTTTTTGAAAAAGATCAGATCCGTTTCGTTGAAAAAGATGCAAAATTCTGTTCAGTTGTATGTGCGAGTGAGCTTCATTTTTAAAAAGTTTTTGATTCTCTCTAGTTAACTTAAAAGTATCGACATGGGTTATTGATTCAATCACGTAATGATTCTCATACAATACATTCTGTATTTTATCATGTAATGATTCAATCACGTAATGATTCTGTAGTTAACATAATGCAAGGTACAAAGGTGGTTGTTGTCAGTTTCAGTTTCAGTTTCAGGAAATGGATTCTCTTGTGTTGCCGTTGTTTTTACGCAGGAGTGACAAACACTTGGTCAGATTGAGATTTATGGCATTGGTTCTGATGTTGAGATGCTTAGAGAAGCTGTTTTGAAGAATGGAGGTGGGTGGCACGGGCATGGGTGGGTTGGTGATGGAAAATGGATTGTAAAGAAAGGTAATGTTAGCTCAACAGGAAGATGTTTGAGCTGCAGTGAGCAGTTAGCTTGTGTAGATACCAATGAGGTAGAAACACAGAAGTTTGTGGATTCTTTGGTGGCTTTGGCTATGGA
>Ga0041059_1000669_pt1 | contig 26534 bp, 25 predicted proteins | sample AraColnosormetaG_FD_56232 | JGI IMG/M metagenome (GOLD analysis project Ga0041059, IMG submission 56232) | Arabidopsis roots microbial communities from North Carolina, USA - Col MF nosort | ecosystem: Host-associated > Plants > Roots > Unclassified | place: USA: North Carolina | collected... | reverse complement strand
AGGAAAANAAGAATTAAACAAAAAAAAAAAAAGGGAAGAAGAAAGCTTTACTTGAAGAATTGGTCAAGGACAAGAGAAGCAAAAGACCGAGAAGCACTTTCATGATCGCTCTTTACGAGAAGCACAAAAGAGACTTTGACTTTAAAAACCAAGAACCTGCAGGTACTAACCAAAACTAATTAAGATGATGGCTTTGGAGAGAGAAGTTAAAGAGTATTGGAAAATGAAAGGTGGATGAATAAATAGGGTAATATTGAAAAAGAAACCCTTGTAAGTTAGTGTTTTGGTTCCAATGTTCCAACTACGACTATGCTTAAAAACATATTTTTTTGAAGTTTTATAATAGGTTGATTTATAACGTACAATAGAAAAAGAGAAGAGTTGAAAATTGACATGTATTGACGAACTAGCACTTACGTATGGAAGATATGCGGGGCCCTCTCTCGTTGTTGTTGCAACTAATACAATTTTGGTAATTATATTTAACCGATTTCAGTTTGATAACTTATGTCTTCCTCAATAGTCAATATCATATGATTCATACTAGTATACTACTATTGTTAACTTTAAAATTCTTCGAATTTTTTATTTTTTTTATCTCTATATTTTTGTACTTCAAAAAAGCGCAACGGTTCGATCATTCTTATTATATAGATTTCTATTTTGCTGTGATCAATATCATTTCTTGTTTGACAGAAAAAAAATCATTTTTTGATGTGAGTCATATCTGTATGAGCAAAATCAAACAGTTTTGAAATTTACATCTTGTTGAGTCACATATTAGAAATTGGATATGAGTCACATATTTTGATGAAACGTTTCTAAATTTAATAATATAATACTGTTATTTTAGAAAAGGGTACTTGTCTTGTGCACACGACTGAAACGGTAATAGTTTTGGGGTTGAACACAAAATTTTGTTTGCTAATGGTTTGAACTTTGAACTTAATTTAAGAATGGTTTTGACTAGTAAGTGCCTAAGTAAAGCTTTATTTAATTAATTAATGCATTATTTTTTATGAATACCATTACACACTTTTTATCATCATCTCATATATATGAGTCATACATTTACTAAAACTACGATTTTTCTTTCCCAAATGCAATTTGTGTTTGGAGTGGGCCAACGCTTGCTATAATAGTTATATGTTTAATACAGTTCAAATTCAGCAAATGGGGATGTAGCTCAAATGGTAGAGCGCTCGCTTTGCATGCGAGAGGCACGGGGTTCGATCCCCCGCATCTCCAATTTTGAAACTTTTTTTTTGATTAAAGGTTTTTCAGACATCTGCACTCCAGGTTTCGCTGTTGTGTCTTTGGATTCACGTCTTGACATTGCCTCCATGCATATGCGAGATCATTAGGTTTTGCAGATGTCACTTTACTCAATGTTTTTGTGCAGTTTTCTTCGACTTAAAGACTTTTTTTATAGCTCCCATTTCTATTTCCTATGTAGGCTTCTGGCGGACATTAATTAGGGTATAACATAACCAAGTCTTTTCTAAGTCATAATCCTAATAATAAAGCATATCAAGTTTTAGGTTAACAAATTAAAGCATTGGAAAACATAACCAGTTGAGCTGACATATACAGGTGGTGGATTTGGCTTTGCGTTTCTTCTTCCCTAAAGACTTGCGCTTGTAGTGGAGGAATCGCAAATTTGAACTACTTGATCGGAGCTGAGTGAAGTGAAAAACATTCATTCAACATCTATACACTAATACACATATATATGAGCAATAACAACCATCACCATCCATATAAAGAGATTATCAAGAAGAGAAATGGACACCTACCCAAGATGTGTGGAGGTAGTAGTAACATCGTCAGGCTTGGACAATGTTTTCAGCAGAGTAAGGCCTAAAAGGCTTAGGGATTCTTCTAGAAGGTGCATATTATAGTAGTCACATCTAAGAGAACCTGAATAATGCTCCATACACCATTTACACACACCGATACGATACGCCGATGGAAGTCTCCAAAATTGACGACACCTCGTTCGACGCTTCCCCATGATTCTTGTCTTGTGAACTTTTGGTGTGCGTGCCTCTTGAACAATTTGGGGAGGCCAGAAACCCAAGTTTGGGCCTCTTATATTAATTCAAGGTTTTACATCTGACTCACTCTATCGAGAAGATCGACTCTGCTAGTGCTAGGGTTTCCGAGAGGCAGTGAAAATCATATGATTAGATAGAGTGGGCAATAAGTTTATGTAAATACATATTATTATATACTTGCTACAACATCTAAATAAGCAATAAACAAGCAATAGGGGATGTAGCTCAAATGGTAGAGCGCTCGCTTTGCATGCGAGAGGCACGGGGTTCGATCCCCCGCATCTCCAATTGTTATCCTTCTTTTTTTAATAACGGTATTATTATTATCATTCTATAATTTATATTACCAGCCGAAATATCTTTACAACTTTTTAAGTTATGTTCTGTCATTTCTGTTCTCTACAGAAACAATTTTGTTTTGATTCATTAGAGGAATGAATGAATATACGAGAGAGATGATTCTTAATGAATAATTACGAAACGAACAAAAAATAAAACTGAGAACAATTCTTGTTTGCAAACAGAAAAAATGTAAAGAATGTCGTAATTTGAATAACCGTTGCACTGCTAAGAAAGTCGCAGAAGTCTCCCATTTTCATCGTCTTGATTTCTCTCCAGAATCTGCAAGCATCAGTACTTGGATCTGTAAACTAAAGTGAAACTCTGATTCAATCTAATGAATTACGCAGAGATACCCTCAATGTATAAAGATTAAGATATTTGTGTGTTCTTTAAGTTTTCAAAGCTCAGAGAAAAGAGAAAGAGAAAGAGAGAGAGAGAGAGATTACCTATTAAAAAAACTGTACTTAGTGTCGATGGTGCAGAGAAGCAAACTCGTTGACAGTTTGCTAATTTTGCTTCTTTTCTTTTGAGTTATTTTTTTAATAATGGTTTTTGACAAACAAGGAGCCGTTGGTCACTACCGTCTTGAATATCGATGACTCTTGCTTCCCAGCGTACACGAGCAGCAAGTGTACGCGCCATCTCTATCACTCCAAGCTTATCACTTAGCACAACCCATCCCTATCAATCAACCAGAAAACGCTAAGTCTCTCTCAGCTTATGATTTACCCCTAATTAGGATCATATGACAAATGGTCGGAGTGTATAAAAAAAGAACCTCAGGGCGGAGAATCCGGTCCATTTCCAAGAACAAGTCCATTAGGCTGCACCGTTCTGAGCTAAGATGTGTGAGAAGTTCATTGGCATGAAGCATGTCATATGTTCGAGGATAGGTAGGGAATGGTTCACACCTGCACATCAATTAATGGACAAGAAACAATTCTTTTTTGGAGCTCAAATGTTTTAAGCGAAATGAAGATAAATGTGATGCACAACACCTTCAAACTCTTTTATGGAATCTAAGGGAAACACACTCACCAGTCATGTAGAGCGCCGGTAAAACCTCGATCAAGTATTATAGGAAGAGTATTACGTGCTTTGACTGGGACAACATTCATCACCCAAACTGATTTCCCTTGGTTAAGTAAGGCCTGATTCAGATTCCCATAACGAGCATTCATGTCCATAGCATTGCGTATCATGTAAAAAGGTGGGACAGGATCTTCATCGCCAGGTCTTTTTGGGTGGTCTGAGAAAATCAAAGGTGTAAGCAAGGACCAATAGTTTTTAAGGGCTGATCTCCATACTTGTATATCCTCATCGAATTCTTCAGGTTTAATACCTGTTGAAAGATATTTATCGGAGAAGAACATTAATCGCCAGAAAAGTATGAGCAGTGAAAACAGAACATGACACACCAAAATAACTAGTTACCATGAATTTCAAGCTCAGACAAACTTGTTCCTGAAGCTCTAGACCTATTCTGAATAGGAATCCAGCGTTTACTCTTGGTTCCACTTATACATGGAACAAGAGGATGGTAATATGGAACACTATCATCATCTTTGCAAACAGGTATAGAAGCTTGCGAGCTACAACAAGCAGGAAAAAGAAAGAACGGCATCAGTGTGACTGTGAGTTAAAAACCAAGCTTCAGGACTCTGTTCTTTTACTTACCGAGATGAGTAGCAATTTGGGTCTGCTGTTTTCTGCCAAAGAAACGTCTCATCTTGCTGACCTGAGAGACTCCAGCAGATTTTCTTAGATAACTCATCCACTCGTGTTGAGATACTTGTTTTCTTAGTATCAGGAGAATTTCCCTGTGCTTTGCTTGTAGGAGAGGTCAAAACAAAATAACCCCCAGGCTTGAGAACACGATCCACTTCTAAAAGTAGCATTGCATCTGCTCAACGTCAGAAAATTGAGAGCATAACACTGTCAGTCTTAAGAAGATCATTTCAAAAAGATCTTAACCAAAATAAGTGAAAGACTATGAATCATACCATATAAATACCTTTTATATCCCAAGTAATCCCACATTGAGCACAGTGGACCATGTCAAATGATAAAGCTGGATATGGAAGCTGTTTCGAAAAGAAATTTCCAATCATTGCAGGAAGGCCTCTCTCTAGAGCTAATTGGACTTGGCTTCCACTTGTCTCATACTCTGCTATACATATAGGCATCACGTTCAAAGACACTAGATGTGCACCAAAGCTACCAAATCCGCAACCGATGTCCAACACAGTCCGTATCTGCAAGAAACGGTAGACAACTTAAGGAGGTTTCAGTGAAAACAGAACTAACAATCAAATGATAAGAGGAATTAGCAAAAGAAGGAAAAACGACTTACACCAGCTTGAGGAAACTCAGTATCGCTTCCTAATCCAATCATCTCAGCAATTTGAAAAGCGTAATCTTTAACCCCATCAAAGATCAAGCCATCATCCGAGTGAAACGTAATTTGATTCTCTTCAAGCAACATTAGCCTGATGATAAATATTAACAATAGATTAAGATGGCACAACACTAGCTGCTGAAACTGCATAACAAAAGGTGATCTCAGTTACCTTTTAGTCATAGTTCCTGATGAAAGAAACTGATCTTTAGTAATCTTCACATTCCCAGTCCATATGATATCTCTACCAACAGGCCATCTAAGTGGTATCTTATAATCCCTTGGAGGACGAACTAGACATCTTTCCTCTTCTCTTGCAAACTCACAATTCCGATCACTCTCTGTTACGTTATAACAAGGAACATAATTGTCTCTTTCTTTACCACATAAAGGAAACTCTTTTAACCGATTAACCCCTAAGGAGAAAAACCTTAGATCTAGATAATCAACAGCTGCTTGTTCCTTAACCCTCCCATAGTTACTATAAATGTTGCTTGGCGGTACTCGCGTAGTTGAAGTTGTAGAAGAAGAATCTGAATTTGGTACTAAAATGGTAATGAGAGCAATAACACCGAGGGTTAAGAAAAGTAAACCACTGATCCTTGGTCTAAGACCAATAACTGAGGCAACCTTCATGGTCCCAGGTTCAAAACAAGAGCTTTTATTGTAAGCAAATCTCTACACTATACAACAACCAACTCCTCTTTCTGTCCCTAAAAGGCTTCTCATTTACCTAAAACTCCAACTAACATTTACCTAATCAAGCCATTTATTCTCATGTATAGGCAACATTTGTTTCACATTGAATCATTACCCAAAACTTCAAGAATATTCCAAATCAGGAAAGACCATTAGTCACTGAACGCCAAATCCATAACTAACTCGTAATTGCCAATTACGGTACACCAAATCAACAAAACCTGCAACCAAATTTCTCAGATCAAAAATCAAAACTTTTTACACTTTTCAGTATTTTGAACAATGAAATGCAAAAAGGAAAATTACTTTTCTCTACGTCAACGTATAGTTATCGTAAGAGAATCGAGCCAAGAACGAACCTCGTGATTCTGTGGACAAAACTCAATCTCAAAATCCTATTAGTGAGATCTCGAAGAAGATCAGAGATCAGATGATTCAGATCGAAAGGAAAGAGATTGAAGCAATGATCGACAACGAAAACAAAAACCAACAAAAGGGTTTTGAGAAGCAGTAATTATATTTCGAAACAACAATGGCGATTGGCGAAGCCAAAGCAGCTCAGTGATATGAGTGTAAGCTTTTTCTGCTCTGTGTCTCTTACTTCGTCGTTTTATGATTTTATATTATTTGTATGAATAAAAGTAAGCTGCATTCATTAATTATTAAATGAACGAATGTCGACAAAAATAAAGCATTAGCGATTAATGAAGCTGTTTAAAATAATTAAGAATATGATTAGCAAAGATAAGAACTGTTGCTGTATGTTTTCTTTTAATTACCGTAGTGGTTATTTTCAAATCAAAGCATATTTGTTGTAAATGAATAATTTTTTATTTGCCGACATATTTATTATAAATTAATATACATCCAAAAATGTCAAACGTGTCGTTGTCTTTTGAAATTTCAATGTTAGAAAAACAAGAAAATACGACAACCAAAAAAGAAGAACAAGAAAATATACTATAGCCCCAAAATATGTTTGCATTATTATAACGGGCCTATTATAACACATCAATTTAGCCCCAAAAAAGAATTTCGATGAAGAAGAACAAGTCTTGAGTTAAGAAAATACATAACCAAACCTTTAAGAAATAAGATGTTTTTCACCCAACAAATTTCAAGCGTTATTACCTCCAAACTCTCTGTTCAAGTAATCCACAAAACGTCTCTTTGCACTGTCTGCATCAGTTGGTAACGGTGGACCGCTTAGACTCGATTGACCCATCAATTTAACAAACGTTCTTCGAAGCCTCCTTAGCTCCGGTAGCCCAATCGGTCTGCAGATTTCAATCGGAGGTAGTTCATTGCCAAGAGTAACTCTGCTTATAGCCGCGCCCAGTGATTGTTGTTCCACAATCGCGTTGATGATTTCTTGTGTCGCTCTGTCCAACTCGTAAAGAGAATTTGCTTCTGAAAATCTAGCAGCCTGAGTGGCAATACTTGGTTGGAGAATTCTCACATCTTGGGTTTTGGAGTCAACAGTCTTGGTTAGATAAGTCACAGCCTCTAAAATCACAGGAGAGGATTTGTCTATAACTTCACGAGAAGGGTATAGCTCAAAGAGAGGTGAATCCCATCGGTTTCTTCTCTCAGGTTTCTCAAATCTTCTAACCAGATCTTCGAATATACCATCGTCATATCCATCTTCACCTCTATCACTCCGTTCCTTATTCCATTGCCTACAATGAGCTTCATCTACATCACAATAAACAACACAATACCTAATCCCAGCAGCACGAGCGATACACCATAGCTCATATCTGTAACCTTTGATACTATTCAAGGAATCTACAATAACAATCTCGCCTGTCGAAACTGATCTATCAACATCTGACCTAAGCTTTCCTCTCAGATTCTTCTCAGCAGGCATGTTAGCATAGTTTTGGTTGCGGTCTAGATGAAACGAAGCCTCATCGATGATCCTAACACTCTGTTTCGTTTCAGACTCTTTCAATGTTTCAGCTAAAGTTACTGCAGCTATTGACTTACCACTACAAGGTTGCCCACAAATCACAACTAGCGCCATTGGTTTTTAAACACACTGCCTACAAAAATGGAATCAATACAAGACTATTTCAATTCAAGCTTTAGGTGCATAAGAACATCAACACATAACAAACGAATAAGCTTTAGATTCACATATAAAAACTAAAATTCCAGAAATTCATATCATAACGGATTCAATCCCCAGAACAAGTTAAAGTATCAAACTTTATTAGTACATACTTCCACAATTATCAATTCCGACGAAAAATCAAGCTAATAAAAACATTACCAGAGAAAAATTCGGGAGTGTTGTCGACAGGTTGAAGAAAGCAAAAGTGAAAATTTGATTTGGGAATCTAGGGCTTATAGATTAGAACCGGTTTAATTCGCTTGGTCCGGTTTGTTCATATGAATATCAATTTGTGTCCGGTTTAGAAGATAGATACGAGCCGGATATGCCAACACAAGTTGCTAGGCACGTTGATGGTATACGGTGAGGATAATTTGGTAAATTCAAGTAATTCAAAGAATTTAAATAAAGTACAGCTCATTCGATGTTGTCTCGGTATCCGAGTTAAATCCGGGTTTCAAAATCGGGTCTTTCCCCTAATCGAAAAGCACGAATTTTCAACCCTAGCCGCTTTCGAAAATTCCCCCAATTTTATTTTTTTCCCCTACCAAATTTTCTTCGAATTTCAGCTCAGATCCCTTCCTTCTTCCAGATCGATCTTCAGATCTATTGTAATTTTCTTCTTCCTCTTGATTTGATCTTCCAATTGATACCTGTTTTGTTATCATCCCTTTGTTTTGGTCAAATCTAGGGTTTGAGTCAGATCTGGATCTGATAACAACAGATCTGATCAATTGTTTGTTTTTGATGTTGATTTCCTTCAAAAGTATGAACGGATCCGTTCTTAATTTCAGTTTCCCCCAATTTTATTATCCGATCTGGGCTCGTAGGTTGGGATGTTCTAGGGTTCGTCAGATCTGTCAATTAATCGAGGGCTTTTGTCTGTATTCATGATAATTAACCGATTCATTGATTTTCGATTCTTGATTTCGCGATTTAATCCGTGAATTGAAATCTAGGGTTAGGGTTTTCAAATTTGGGGATTTTTTTTTTTAATTTACTTAAATTAATTGGGGTTAAATATTTTTTCTTTATACTCTAATTTAATTACTGAACTGGTTAAATAGACTTATAGTTGTCACTTGTCAGTGTGAGTGTGGTTCACACAGATAACCTTCACGCCAAGTAACTAATGGCTTTGGTTCTCCTTTTACAGGTTTTTTAAGAATGGGTTTCAAGCGAACGTTTGACGCTGAAGATGTTCAAGAGCTCAACGTTAAGAATGGAAGACAGATTAGTTACTGTAATAAGCTGGCCAAACTAGATGAAGGAGTTCCATATCGTCTTTCACTGGAGAAGCCAGGTGTCGTAGGTAATAATAACACCTTGTTTCTTGCAGAGGGGTTCACATGATAAACTTAAGCAGTTCGCTTAATGATTATCTGTCTTTATCATTTAGCAGGATATGATATAAGTGATCTCTACGGGTATAAATGTGAGGATAACGTTGACAAGGGGTTTGAGACCAATGCGCCTTTCTCTTGGATCACAACTGGTTTGTCTGAGGAGGATTCTCAGTCTGGAGCTACGATTCAGTCTACCATTTCTCATGAATCTCCTGAGTCAGATATACCTTGGAGACCGGTTTGCTCTGGGGAAGAAGATGGCTATTGGTGTCCGATTTCTCCTAGAAAAACGGTTCCAATCGGGTCAGATTACCAGGCTGATATTCCTGAATGTGTCAAGGAAGAGGCAAATGATCAGTCGGGTCAAGGTGTTGGTTACGATGAAGAACAAGTGACAGGGAAGTGCGTAATTCCAATGCCTGACTGTGAAACCGAGGTCTGCAAGATTGGTAAAGGAAGAAAGGAATGCATTTGCCTGGATAAAGGTTCCATCAGATGTGTACAGCAGCATATTATGGAAAACAGGGAAGATTTGTTTGCAACTATTGGGTACGACAGGTGTCTGGATATAGGTCTTTGTGAAATGGGGGAGGAAGTTGCTGCTAGACTAACTGAAGACGAGGAAGATCTGTTTCATGAGATTGTTTACTCCAATCCGGTTTCAATGGACCGGGATTTCTGGAAACACCTAAAGTCTGCGTTTCCTTCACGAACCATGAAGGAAATTGTGAGCTATTATTTCAATGTCTTTATCCTGCGAAGACGAGCTATCCAGAACCGTTCTAAAAGCCTGGATGTTGATAGTGATGATGATGAGTGGCAAGTAGAGTATGACAACACCTTTTATGGTGCTGAAACTCCATCAGATGACAAAGCCGAAAAAAGCCTCTCAAGAGACGAAGGAGAAGAGGTTAATGCTAATGAAGATTCGTACATGTCCTTTGAGAATCAGTCCAACGCAATCTACTCTCGATGTCCAGTTAGAAATAGAGAAGAATCCAACATTGGGAATTACTGGCGCCACTGCAATGATCTTGTGGATCAGTCGTATTCATTTGATCCTTGTGATTCAATACTGCCAGATCATTGTTGGACTAAGAACATTGATCTGCTTCCAACTTCAAACATTATCGACGAAATCTTTGGTCAAGACCACCCATGGGATGATTTCTCCAGAGGGAAGTAAATGAAGAATTGTCTCCCATGTCCATTGCTACTCTGCTCCAAGTTCTGAATCTTCTGTATGTAAATGCATTATTTAAGAAAATCTCAAGTTGGAAGTTTTGAGGGAGGCATGTCGTGTATAGTTTTATGGCCGTGGAAACTTATGTGTTTTTGATACTTTAGGTTATTTTTATTTACTATTTTTAGATTTTGTTGTAAGAAGATAAAAAAAATTCTTCAACTGTTTAATAAACTAACTTTTGTTCATATCTTTTAGTATACATATCTCACTTCCTATATGCACAAGCAAAACGAAATTAATATGGGTCTTGACATTTCTCCATTAAACATGTTAAGACATAAGCCTTCTCTCTGAAACAGTGTTTGGTTATTACACTCTTAACGGTCCCAAAATAGGGAGAAGCATAGGACGTTATTACATATCTCTGTCACAGGTTTCTATTTTTGGATAACCATTTTCTTTTTTCTAATCCCTGAAGTTTTCTTGATTATAATCTTTTTTTTTCTAATCTTTGAGATTTCACAGGTAACCAACCCATCAAATTCTATTTCTTCCTGATTCAATCTTTTTTATCAGTTTAATCGATAATCATCATCACCTCATTGTTACATAGATGTTTGGGTTTTTCAAATCTCCGGGGAACAATAAACTTCCCAATGAATCATCAAACAACAAAGGAGGAACAATCACTGCAGGAAGAAGGACTTCTTCAGAACCAATCCTGATAACACCAGATTTCGACGATGACGACAAATACAAGAACGGTTTCAACGATTCTGGTGGTCTGCAGAGCCAAACGACAGAAGAATTAGAAAAATATGCAGTTTATAAAGCTGAAGAAACAACCAAAGGTGTTAATAATTGTCTTAAGATCGCTGAAGATATAAGATCAGATGGTGCAAGAACGCTCGAAATGTTGCATCAGCAAGGTGAACAAATCAACAGGACTCATGAAATGGCTGTTGATATGGATAAAGATCTCAGTCGGGTAAAACTTTTTTTAATTTTTCTTACTTTCTTCGATACGAAAATGTGAAATTATATGTTCTGTTTTATGGAGCGTTGATAAGAAAAAATGTTTGTGAGATCAGGGGGAGAAGCTTTTGAACAACTTAGGAGGAATGTTTTCAAAGCCATGGAAACCAAAGAAGACTAAAAATATCACAGGACCTATGATCACACCAGGTTTTAAAGCTTCCGAGCTCTTGATATTGATTGGATAAAATAATGTTATGATGATCATGTATCTTATAATATCTTAGAGAAGGGTTGATTCATACCTAGCCCGTTAATAACTCATATAATCTCAATCCTTATTGTATTCACGTTGTTAGGACTCTTGATCATGTGTATGGTGGTCATGTTTAATATAGTTATCGAAATTTTAGATAAACCGTCGAAGAAGAGCGAGAATCACAAGGAAGAGCGGGAGAAACTTGGTTTGGGTGCAAAAGGACGATCGAGCAGTCAACCAGCATTAGATCAACCAACAAATGCGTTGCAGAAAGTTGAGGTTTGTGTTCTTTTTACAAGTTTTTGCATCTTATATGCTTTCTTTATTAAGAATACGTATTAAAAGGTGTATGTTTAATGCAGCAAGAGAAGGCAAAGCAAGACGATGGACTTTCAGATTTAAGTGACATATTGGGTGATCTTAAGAGCATGGCCGTTGATATGGGATCTGAGATCGACAAGTCAGATAACACAAATACATACTTTCATACATTTTATGCTTATGTTTGTAGAATACTTACTATTGTTGGGGGCAAATTTGCAGGCAAAACAAAGCTCTTGATCATCTCGGCGACGATGTTGATGAGCTTAACTCTCGTGTTCAAGGAGCTAATCAACGGGCACGTCACTTGCTTTCCAAATAAGAAAACACCTTCCACAAAATACCATTGTTCTTATATGTATATTATATTGTATCATTCTCTCTTCTTTTTTTTACGTTTGAACAGTTGTGATTTTCTTCTTTATTCATTCTTTGCTATGAAAATTGTCAATATTAACGCATTTGATTCAATTTTTTTTCTCAAGCTTAAATTTTCCAGACAATATTCCATGAGTGTTTAATCCTAATATATTGAATTGATCCAATCTAAATCAAACCGATCCAAATAAATTAATCTAATTTACCTTTTGATATTCAAAAAGCATATAACCAAACAAAAATAGAAAACATCAAATCCATACTATAATTGGTTACACTTATGCTTTGGCATAATCAACATTCCAATGCTCGATTGATTAGCCTCTACAATTGTTGAATGTATATATACTCTCATACACTACATAATGTAATTACAGCAAAACTTCTTCAATCTGTAATTACAGCAAATTCTTCAAAAAAAAACACATGAATCATACTATGTAACAAGAATCACTATTATTATAGTGCACAAAAACTTATGTTATATATCTTCCCAGCTGTAGTTGTAAAGAAACATGGTTCTTACCGTGGGAAAAAAAGGATACTATACAAATCGTGCCTCTAAATAATAGACTCAGTTCAACATTATGTGATTATGTCTCCTCGTTCTTGACTGGGATCCAACGGTTTCCAGACGAAGATTTCTTTCCCCGGGTAAAAAACCCGATAATGAACCCTAAAAGCACACCCACAACCATCAAGCCTGCTCCTTTGGCATACCACAAAGCATTAGATTCTGATTTTCCCATAAGTGTAGCAGAAGCAGGAACGGTTTTCAGATTTGGGATTTTAGTACTCTCTTTGCTCCCACTGATTACTACCCCAGATGCTAACATCTCAACAGTATCATGAACTTCGCCATCGTGATTACCCACAAAAGAAACAGTGAGCTTTTCTTTGTTTGCAACTAAACGAGTGTAACCAAACTCACCTGTACGATACATTGATTGTTCAGGCTGAGGGAATATAGGAAGATCTGGATGGTTTGGTCTAGGCTGCCAAATCGGTTGCCAATCTTGACCAGCCATACCGATCACAAGATGAACCGGATTTCCTTGCCACTGTGTGCCGCAAGTGTTGTTGCTTATGGGACAAAACCTTTCGTATCTATGAACATGTCCCCATAGAGCAAGTGTGACATTGTTTTTCACAAACAAAGGTTCTAGATGCTCAACCATCTTTTGTCGAATCATAGTGTCTCTAACCTCGTTGCTCGTAGTGTACATTGGTCTATGTCCTTGCACAACAACAAACGGTGTTTTCTTCCTGTCTACAGACTCTAGATCTCGCTTTATGAATTCATATTGACTACCTCCTTTAAGAAAATTCGTCTCTGTGGAGATATAAACGAAATGGACCGTTCCCATATCATAAGAATAATATAAATTCCTTGTCGGAGGAGCTTTCATTCCTGTAGACTCTGAAGAATTCCCAGGCATGTTAAACTTCAAGCTATACGGCACACCACATTCGCCACCACCATCGTTTCCATAAATAGAAGCTGCCCAATCAGGTTTCCACGGCTGAGTAGAGAAATCATACTCATGGTTACCAATGCAAACATGGTAAGGAACTGTCGAGGCAATAGGCTCAACCTGAGCAAAGAACTCATCCCATACCCACGAGTAACCACGAGCATAACTTATATCTCCAATGTGTGAAATCATAGCTGGCTTATCACCAAGAGCTTCAATGTCACGGAGGATCCACTTCACTGTAGATATGCTCTCATCTTGTGTGCGGATAAATGTCGTGTATGGTGTAGCACAACCCATATCTCCAAACATGAAAGCTACGGTTTCTTCTGCAGTCACATCTCGAGCAATGTAGCTATGGATCTCACTCCATCCCTTAGAATCACTCCCAACCTAATTCATAGAATCATAAATTTGATCAATCAAAACATATTTCTCCCAAATCTATCATGCATAAGCTTCAAAATCGAGACTTTATATTACCTGATAATAGTATCTAACGCCATCATTCAAATTCTTCATGACGGTATCAAAAATCCAACCAGGATCTCTCCAACCAATAGTGGAATTCGCCGGCGAATCACACATGTGCTCTCTCTCGTACCTCATCCCACGCGCCGCCGCGGAATTACCTAACAAATCCTTCGATTCACCGTATCTAACAAAACGTTCTTCACCATCTCCAGCTACAAACATAACACGCATCGTGTTAACCATATTTGTGAACGACAAATGGATCTGCTCCGGCATACCAACACCGGATCCGAAAGTCAGCTGCTCCGATTCAGCTAGAAGATGTTTAGTTCCTGGTAAAGGATTCTGATCATGATCCTTATGTTTCGGATCAATCTCGGATTCGCTCCAACGGAAGATCCGGAATGTGTAATTTGATCGGAGATTGGTTAAAGGAAGAGAAATCGAACCGAAACCATCTTTCCAAGTGGACGATTCATTGAGGAATTTGTAACCAATAAAGTGATCATTAGGAGACTCCGGCGGCGAGTAGAGTCCTAACCAATCGAGATCTGACGGAGAATCGACACCGGACCATTGTATCACAACGGAATCGCCAGATCGATTGAGAGCATTAGGGGAAATTGAAATGGTCGCTTTAGAATCAGCAGAGGAAACGAAGACGGAGACGAAGAGAAGGAGGAAGAAAGAGAAATTAACGATCATGGCGACGGAGGAACGTAAGAATAAATGTTGCCGGAACACCGGAGATGGAAGATATATAAACAGTTGTTTAAACGACGACGTTTCTACCGTTCGTTATGATTGGTTAGCTATTTTTAAAACCAATATTGATTTATGACGTATCACCTTCTTATATATGGGCCTATCTAAGCCCAATATTATGGGCCTTACTCGGTCTATTTAATATATTAAAATATTGTTGGAATTTGAACTGTTTTTGGTTAGTTTAGTTTCCACTGAGCTTGCTTTCTTCCATGGCGATGATAAATAATTCTTCTTCTTCCTCACACACAATTTCACTTTCCGATTTTATAAAATTGATTCTTCTCTTCTTCTTAAACCCATGAAGAGTTCATGATTTCTTAAGCTCGCAGCATAATCGATGGCGAATTTGAGTTTGAGCTTGTATCTAATCCTCCGGATTTACGCTCTTTTGTTGCTGTTCAATGTCTCCTTCGCTAAAACACTTAAACGAGACAGTAAGCTCTTCCAAATTTGTGATTTTTAGTCGGGTTTTTGCTTTTTCTGATTTGAGTTTTTGGTTTTGGCAGTGAAAGCTTTGAATGAGATAAAGAAATTGGTGGGATGGAGATTGGTATACTCTTGGGTTGGAGATGATCCTTGTGGCGATGGAGTTTTGCCTCCGTGGTCTGGAGTTACTTGCTCTAAAGTTGGCGATTATCGTGTCGTCGTCAAGCTGTAATCTTTTGACTCTCATTCTCTTAAAGTTTGAGGCTTTGAATTGATTTTTCACTTAAAAATGGTTTGTGATCTTTTTTGCAGAGAAGTGTATTCAATGTCGATAGTTGGGAATTTCCCAAAGGCTATAACGAAGCTCTTAGATCTCACTGTTTTGTAAGTTTCACTGACTTTGCAATGTTGTTGAAAAGTTGAAAACTTTTGGGTTCTTGTTAATTTTGATGGAAACAATTTTATTGCTGAGTGTATGATTGATTGTTTAAATGAATTTGGATTATGGTTGGCAGGGATATGCATAATAACAAATTAACAGGTCCTATTCCTCCAGAAATTGGGCGGCTTAAGCGGCTTATCACACTGTAATACTCTTCAACTTGAGGAATTCAGTTTGGCTACTTGCTTTGTCTTGATCTTGTTTGGTTTCGTAGGAATTTGAGGTGGAACAAACTTCAACAGGCACTGCCTCCTGAAATTGGTGGATTGAAGAGTCTAACTTATCTGTGAGTAATCCTAGCTCATTTCAGGATGGTTGAAGGGGTTTTCTTGTGGCTCTGTAACATGCTCTTAATATTGCAGGTACCTGAGTTTTAACAATTTCAAAGGAGAAATCCCCAAAGAACTTGCAAATCTCCATGAGCTCCAGTACTTACATATTCAGGAGAATCATTTTACTGGGCGAATTCCAGCAGAGCTGGGAACATTACAAAAACTTCGCCACTTGTAATCTTTGACATTCAGTGCTCTTTATTGTAGATCATGATCAAGCAACTGACTTCAGATATGCTTAATATCTCTGTCATGAATCTGTAGGGATGCTGGCAACAATAACTTAGTGGGGAGTATAAGCGATCTTTTTCGCATTGAAGGATGCTTTCCAGCTCTTAGAAACCTGTAAGTGAGTTTAAGAGTTAGCCATCAAAAGTAGTATTTTGTCTAAGCTCACTTTTGGCTGTAGGTTTTTAAACAATAATTACTTGACTGGAGGACTCCCAAACAAGCTTGCAAATCTAACAAACCTGGAGATCTTGTGAGTACTTGATCACTTCTTTTGATTTATTAACATCATTTACATGTTTTTTCTCTCCCTATCTTATCTTTTTTATGTTTAGGTACTTATCTTTCAACAAAATGACTGGAGCAATACCCGCTGCACTTGCCAGTATACCAAGACTAACTAACTTGTAGGCCTCTCTCCTCTACTAAATACATAACTAAGAACTGATCTGAAAAACGACCTATATGTTCTTCTGCATCCTTAGAGCATGTTTTGATTTAACTTCAGGCACTTGGACCACAATCTATTCAATGGAAGTATACCTGAAGCCTTCTACAAGCATCCAAACCTAAAAGATATGTATGTTCATAAGCTCTCTAAGGTCTCATTGTGTAAGACGATATATAACACACATGTTCTAATTTAATTCTTGATGGGATGTATCATGTATGTGGCAGGTACATAGAAGGGAATGCTTTCAAATCAGACGTGAAGGCGATTGGTGCACATAAGGTCCTCGAACTTTCTGACACAGACTTCCTTGTTTAGTTATGTATAGCACAACTTTGTTTCATTTACAGATAGGAATTTGGCAGTGTTAACTGGTTATTTAAGATTCATTTTCTCTGTTAAAGCGAGATTGTAGTTGATGTGTTTTCTGAATGTAAAAGATTCCTTATCCATGTATGAAAATTGAATATAAAAGGAATCTGGTTTGTTCTTTTCACTGTCGTTTTGAGAAAGCAAAGAACCAAAAAGCTGAAGAGGGAGAAGAATAGAAAAAGTGTTCTTTACTTTACCTGCACATCTTTATGATCCAAATATGAAACTTGCATGCAAAGCAATAATCTCAAAAACCCTTAAAAAACCAAAACCCTCAAACACATCTTCTCAAGTCCTCCCACCATATTTTAGTTTGAAAATGGATACCTTAATCAAGCAGACAAGGTAATTCACTAAATCTCCAAATTCAGATTTTCTATTCAGCCACATATACATATATTGATGTAAAATGTTGTTATCTTTGTCTCAGGAGGAAGCATCCAGCTTCCCAGGAAAAAATTAGAGAGGTTGGTAGCTCAACTAGAGAGAAAAAAGTGTCAGCAAGGAAGTCTGTTTCATTCAAAGAAGGTGCCACAAAATTCTGCTCTGTTGTTCTTAATAGCCTATCAATCTTTGATGCTTGATTAATTTCACATTATCATATCATGTGTGTTGGTAGATAAGAAGAAGCCTTCAAACTGGTTACAGAAGCAGTTCTCGAGGCAAATGAGTGGCCAAAGTTATGATCCCATCGGAGAAATGGATCATGCAGCTGCAGTTGCAGCCACTGCCTATGCCATAGCCACTTTTGAAGAAACTTGGCTAGAGAACTATCATGTAACGGTTTTTAAAAACAGAGTTTTTGTTAGAGTAAACATTTTCTCGTAATTTGAGTTTGTTGTGGTTTGAAATTGTAAAACAAAACAGAGTGGCCTTGAACTTGGACCTTCTTCGTCAAGGAGCAAGAGCAGAAGTGAAGAACTGTTGCCTTTAGAGGAACCAAGAAGCTTATCAAGAAGATTCTCAGGTGAGGTTACAGAATAACTCAAGATCAGATTTTGTTATTCAACTGAAAATGTTTTCTGAAATCAGTTTACGTTTTTGTGTTGACACAGGGCAACTTTCGTTTATAGATTCAGAGACGAAAGATCATAAACCTCCTACACTAAAGTCCCCAATGAGAAAGTCATCTTCGGTAAAAAAGACTTTCTCCATGAACTTGATGGGAGACCACACCAAACAGAATCAAGATTCAGAGGAGAAACATGAAAGACAAAGAAAACCGGTTTCTGAACCACCACGGATACAACCACCGCTTAGGACACGATCAGAACCTCGTGCTCCACCGCCACCTCCTCCTCCTCTTCTATCACCTTCGCCTCTGCGGCTTCCACCTAGGGAAACCAAAAGGCAGAGTTCTGAGCATACTAGTCGAAAGGATGATTCTACAGCTGATGCTTGGGAAAAAGCTGAACTATCTAAGATCAAAGCAAGGTAAGTAGTCTCAATTCACAAAAACTTATTTATGTGTGTTATTTACACTCACATATGTATTACACAAGCAGGTATGAGAAGTTAAACAGAAAGATAGATTTGTGGGAAGCGAAGAAAAGGGAAAAAGCTCGAAGGAAGCTGGACATATCTGAGGTTGATAATATAATGACTTTGTATAATCTAATCTCATAATCATTATATTATAACTGGATGATAACTTGAGTTCATTATTCTCTAACATGTTGGTACATGAACAGCAGAGCGAACTAGAACAGAGGAGAAAGAGAGGTTTGCAGAGATTTAGAGAAGACACAGAATACATTGAACAGATTGCTGCTGGAGCCAGAGCTCAGGCGGAGAAAGACAGACAGAGCAAAGAGTTCAAGGTGAAGGAGAAGGCCGGTGTTATCCGTAGTACCGGTAAACTCCCTGGAAATGCATGCTGTTTCTGACACTAAAACAAAGGATTTCTGATAACTGTAGCTAGCTATATGTATGTATGTGTGTGCGTGAGAGATGATATGGGTTTTCATTAAAAAGAAAGAAGATCTTGAAAGCCAAAAGTGTATGTTACAGAGAGCTCTCAAAGATACTTTCTTAAACCAAAATCAACACAACACTCAAAAGACAGCAAATATAGCAGCTTCAATCACAACGTAAATAGTAAAAAACATGATGCAGTTAATATGGACTTCTCAGTCACTAGATCAACAGAAAAGGTTTCATAATCACAATCATTCCATTCTTCTAGTGTTAATTTGATGGACCTCTTGATTTGTTCCTAGAGGCGTTACTGAAAGGTATCATAATCATCAGCAGATGTTTCTTTTCCAGTAATTTAAGTGATTAACAGATTCCATAGTTTCCACCAAAACTTCCAGTGAAACACTTGCTAACTAGTGAAGCTATTCTAAGAACATAAATAATGTCAAAATTGGGCCACTAATGTTGTGAGCTCAATAACTTGCTTTTAGTACACTGTATCGAGCTTAGTTTTCAAGCCCCATCTAGTGTTATTTTGGTTTTGTCTTTATAAAAAGCTTGTAATATACACTACCGACAAAATCAAGTGATTGGATTTATCATTATCACCCATCAAAGCTTCGACCGACAGTCTTTAATGGAACACGATAATTCCATGGAAGATATTTATGTGATATTTCGTATGAATCATAATGACCACGTAAGAAAATTTGTGATCGAGAAGAGAACACCACATTGGTCACACTGTATGACAATAACTGATCACTAATAAATGTCTTTTTCGGCAACGACAGAATGATATCAACTTTAGTTAGCCTATCATCAACGTCCAAATATAAACTTTTCTAACATAGAGCAACATTATTAAGACAAATAATATGAGTATTAAACTCCATAAACTAAAGTGGTGCTGTCAAAAAAAAGAAAAACTTAAAAGTGATTAGAGTTTTATTTATTTATTAATATTCATAGTGATAAAGAGATTTTTATCTCTTTCAATTTATGAAATGTTTTCATAATATTTTGTTGTCAAATATGGAGTATTATTTTATTTTCAATAACAAAAAATTATAAATAAATGAGTCGTTTTCACATTTACGTCTACAATCACAATGTATGTTATTTAGAACAATAATTATAGTGGCTTAAAAATCATTAATGAAAGTAGATAATAGTATACTTTTTCTTTTTCTTTGTGTGGCCAACATATCCATTTTCTAGTCTATATATACACATATCCATCTCTTAACTCTTCCATCCAAAAAAAACAAAACAAAAAATTATATTCAAGAGAAAAAGGAAAAAATGAATTTCATCTCCGATCAGGTAAAGAAACTCTCAAGCTCAACACCAGAGGAGCCAGACCACAACAAGCCAGTCGAAGGAACCGAAACAGCTACAAGACCAGCTACCAACGCCGAGCTCATGGCAAGTGCCAAGGTTGTAGCTGAAGCTGCTCAAGCCGCAGCTCGTAACGAATCAGACAAACTCGACAAGGGTAAAGTCGCCGGAGCCTCTGCTGATATCTTAGACGCTGCCGAGAAATACGGTAAGTTCGATGAAAAGAGTAGCACTGGTCAGTACCTCGACAAGGCTGAGAAGTATCTCAACGACTACGAGTCGTCACACTCCACCGGTGCTGGTGGTCCTCCTCCTCCGACGAGTCAGGCTGAGCCAGCAAGTCAGCCTGAGCCGGCGGCTAAGAAAGACGATGAAGAGTCTGGTGGTGGGCTTGGAGGTTATGCCAAGATGGCTCAAGGTTTCTTGAAGTGATTTGATCTTTAATTGTTGTTCATCATTTTCGTAATAATAAATTAAATAACTAGTATCGTTTGTGACTAGTTTATGTTGCTTCGTTTATGTTTATGGGGAGTGACGAGTGAGTGTAATAACTTCTGGTGATCATGAATCTAATCCATCTTTGTTGTGATTATGCTTAACTTATTGGTGTTTACAAAACCAAATCAAAAAATGATCATCCTTTGGATTCGAACTCGTTAGATTCTATATCATTAGGTTTCTATGTAAAACTAGTGTTTCATTTCTTAATTCACTCATTTAATAGTGAGGTTTCTGGTATTGCAAGTATGCAACTACACTACTTTAAAAATGTGTCAAAATACTTAATCATACAACAACAAGAAATGGACTTACAGAAACAGAGAGAATACATATATAGAAATTAGTTGCAATTACAGGACATTGGTGTATACTAATCAAGAATCTGTCATAAAACAAACGCTTAGAGTTATGAACAATCCTCTCAGTCCCACACAAAATCTGATTACACCGTTCATGTCTATATTCAGGCACAAAACCACTCAGTTCCACAAGTGTCACTCTTATATCTCCCCAAAACACAGAATGACAGAATCTCTTTCAACCCTAAACACTGAGTTGTGGAACATAATATCAGGGAATCTTCTTCCATAGATAAGCCTGTCTTTAAGGACCATTCACTTCAGGCACACCACTTGAACACAACCTATCTTTAACCACATGAATGTCTCCATCTGGTGAACCTCCTAACCAATCCTCTTCTTCTTACTAGTGAGTGCTTCAAACTCTTTGATATTGTTCCCTCATGTAGCTGCATTGCCTGAAAATGGCTCTGTTGCTCCAATTTTCCCTTACCAAACATCACCAAAGTTTCAAAGATGATGACGTGTCGTGACATGAGATGATTTTAAGTGTTTTAGGCAAAAATAAATATAAAAAGAGGTCAAAGGGGATAAAATATCTTTCTTCATGTATTCACCAAGCTAAAAAAAATAAAATTAGTCGATGAAAAATCTCTATCACAAACGGTTCTCTTATATTATATCTCTCTCTATACGAAAAAGTTTTGAAAAGAATCGTACTAGTACAGTAATCATCTCATGGTCACAACAAACATTCCCAAAGTTCAATATCATTGTCACGTGAAAGGCGCGTGTGATGATGAACGTTGGTTACTTGTAGTTGCAGTTGTAGTTGAAGCTGAAGGACATCGTTGTCTTCTAGGCCTTCTTGTCATCTTACCCCAACCTGCAAAGCTTCTATCTTCTAAACACATTTCAGTTTCACCATTGTTGCTTTGATTGCTCACATGTTGTTGAACTGAGGGAGGAGGAGGAGCTGGAGCTGGAACCGGACAATAGACCGGTTCAGCAGGGATTGTTATGGCTCGTCGTGGTCTTCCTCTTGAACCGGTTTTCTTCCTTGTTAAACCGGTTGGAGTCCAAGATCTTCCTGTTGCTCTCATGAACCCATCAAACATTTGAATGTCTTCTGTTACTTCGTGTTTCGAAAGAGACAGAAGTCCAGGGAGAATGTCTCTTTGGAAGTCTCGTCTCTGTTTCCCTTTTCTCGCGTTTCCTCTTCTCGGTCTTTGGCTTGTGACCAGAGCGGTTCCTGTAGTTTCCTCCAATTTGAGGTTTTCAGGAACCAATGGCTTAGGCATATACTCTTGTTCTGAGATATCAGGTAGTTGCAGGGTCATTGACTCAAAGTAATCAATATCTTCGATAGAACGCGATTGATTCCTTGAAAAAGTATCGAGCTTTTTGTCCAGATTCTCTTTGTGAGTATTTACTGTTTCTGCAAACCAGTGAAGGATGATGGTTTCAGAAACTTCTGACGAAGCAACAACTTCAACCTCTCTATCTAGGCAAGCTGAATAGATGGCAACTATTGTTTCTGCTGCTAATTTTTCAAACTCAGGCGGTTTCTCTAGAGTTTTTTCCTCAATTGATTTTACTTCTGATCGCTTTTCTCCAGAGATATTACCATCTTCTTCTTCATCATCAGACTCAGGAACAGTTTCCAAATCTATCATAGGAGCCTTTGAATTCAGTCTTGAACTGGCAGGAACAGAGCAATTTTCGCCTTCATCATCACTGCCCAAAATGTTCAAATCAATCTGACACCTATTACTAGCTGAAACCCTTGTCTCAGTCTGTTCCTCTGTTTGCTGATCTTCATCCCAAAGAGGATCACACGGTTCGTTCATGTCTAGCATCCTAACGTAATGGACTTTACCTTTCTCTACATTGGATTGATCTTTATAAGCCAATCCAGGAATTTCCTTGTTAGCATCGATCTTCTCAGTCACCGGATTATTGGAACAAGAACCAGACTTTAACCTCTCTAGCCACATAATATTCTGAACTTTGTCTCCTGCCTCATCTCTGATATCCAATGGTTTCAAAGAAGAACTTGGAACAGCATCATTACTCTTCAGACTCCATTTCCCATCAGCTAACTCAGAGTTACAAACAGACTTGGGTTTATTAAGCCATGGTAAAGTAGCCAGGTGTTCTTCATCCTTTCTGACTTCAACAACAGAAGTGTTTGAAAGTGTCACATTTAAGTTCAAATCCCTCACAAACTTCCTCTCCGAGCTGTAATCACTTCTTCCTCCGTTAGGATAATTATAGCCAGTCCCAGCGACTTTCGATTTTGATGAAGTGGAACACTCATTGTAAAACATATTGTGGTTTAACCGACTGGAATTCCCGCACCCTGAGTCAAATCTAGAATTGCTTTCAAACTGCAATCTATCTCCAAGATACCCTTGCTTCTGAGCATTACCAATCAGTGTATCAGACATGTTTAGAACCGGATATCTCTGAGCTGAAGCAACTTTCTGAGGGAATCCAAAGCTAGGATTTTGCCAAGAAGAGTGCAAATGGTTCCAGGAGACAGCAGAATCTGGACGAATATATGGATACAAGGGGCGCTGTTGGTGAGAAGTTAAACTTGAATCCAAGTGATTTTGATGAATGACGGCTTCATGACTACTATTGGTATCAGTATCAGCCTCTAGGTCAATAAACGTTCTTTCTCTCCAGACGACTGCCTTACTTGGTGGACCTGAATTAGGTAAACTCATAACTCTTTGTGAACTGTTCATCAAAACTTGCATAGGCTGAGACAAAGAATCCAGTGGTTTAGCCGGTTGAAAAAATGGAGCAGCAGACTTGTGTGTGCCATTATAATGATCTGCAGATGGTAGATTTCAAATGATAACATCCGAAAAAAAAGTAAGAAACATGTGTGACCATATAAGAAAATCCAAGAATGGCATTCACAAGTTAATAGATCATCTTACCAGTTCTTAGGGGTTGGTGTGACCAAACTTTTGGTTTGCCGTTCAAATCTGGCTGCAGAGGGATAACAGGAATATGCTCCCTTACACTACCTGAGTTTAGAGATTTTCCGTAGTCACGAATATGGCCTTGAAACTCCCCATTACGCAAGTCACGGGAGTGGCCATAAGCAAATTCGTTTGCTTCTTGAGCATCAACTGGTTCATTTAAGTCAGCCAAACCATTGCTTCTACTAGACCCATAGCCAATTCTCACACCATCTATGCGAGATTCAGTCTTCACATCTCCATTAGGAAGCTGACTCGATGTACTGCAGACCCTGTGATCCTTTAACTCAACAACTTCTTCATTGTCATCAATGTACTCATCAGCTGGAAGGCAAAGATCTATCATCTTTCTTCTGATTTTCGTCGGTCTAACCTCGGACACTTCAACACTTTTGGAACTAGCTCCATTTTGCCATGAAACTGGACCTTGAGAATTGCTTCCTTTCATGGGAGAATGGCCATTATCCTCAACAACCGACATGGATGGTCTATCGTAAACCGAGTTCGCCAAAGGGAAGCTAGGGATTTTCCATTTACGAACATCATCATTCGTAGCTTGAGAAGAAAGTGATGCCTCAATCTGAACCCATTCTTTATTAAACTGTTTCCTTTTCAATTCATCCATCATATCCTTCTGTGTCCTATATACCCGGTGAAGTTCCAAAACCTGGTTAAAAGGATCAAAATTCACAAAATACAATCAACCAAAAGCCAGAGGAACTGATAAAAAGGTCACAGAGAAAATCTTCCACTAAGTTAACCTGTGTCTTAAAAACAGCTTCGTGTTCGAGCATTGTCCTTCTCACCACATCTTTGTCAAACCCAAATGTAGTCTGAGACGTGAACCCATTATTGTAGCATTGATCGTTGTTTGATGCAGAGGTTTTATTGTCACCGTAGAACAATGGCCATCTACAACCGTTATTAGATTCTTTGTTGAGATCTCCCATAGAATGATGATATCCACCAAATAAGCTTTCACAGTGCACCTTTGTTCCCATTCCTGCGCACAAATATCCAAACTTTAGTACCAAAGACTAACTAACACAAATCTGATTCAATGACATTGAAATTGGCAACAAAAAACAAGCATTAATCACATTTCCTCCATAAAAACAAGAACTTTAGCTCCATGAGCTCTATCTAGTTAAAACCCATTTTGAGAGTAGCTTCAAATTCATCAAAAAGTCAAACACAAAGCAATTGTAAAAGTGATAACACTATCTATATATAAAGCTAAGGGTTTTGACTCAAAACAGATGAGTTCTAACGCCGACGAGTCAAAATAGGATCTTGAGTAATCAAAGTTGGAAATCTAAAGTTAGATAACAAAGAATCTGCAAAAATCTTAGGACAAGATTGTACCAAATAGAAATTAACAAAAAAAAACCAAGCTTTAATCTAGGGAAAATTAAGCAGATGAAATTGAAATTAAAACAGAGTTTATAAAAATGAGATTTTTATTTTTGTTACCTCAAACCCACATCTTCTTATCGCCAACCTTGTCTCAAAACTTTCTCAGAAGAAGAAGCAATTTATAAAAAAAATCTATGAATCAAAAGGAAAAAAGTAAGAATTTTTTTCGAATCTCTCTACTAAAGGGAAGATTGAGAAACAAAAAAAATAAAATAAAGTGTTGGGGGGAGGGTATAAGAGTTATAGCGTAAACACCATTAATGGAAATAATTAGATCGTCATCTTCGATCTAGCTGGGCCACTCTTCTCTCTCACCAAACTAACAAAAAGAAAAATTGAGGAGAGGAAAAAGAAATCTGCTTTATATTTAGCTTCTTCTTCTTCTTCTTGTATGTGAGGGGGACGATGATGATAAAGAAGGTTTATATTATAGGAGAAGAGAAGAGAAGATCCGAAAATCAGAAGAAGAGAGAAAATAAAAACAAAAAACGAGGGCTTTGGCTTTTGTACAGTGACATGAAATAATTTGTCAACATCCGGTCTTCTCTTCCCTTTTATTCTCTGCTTTTTCTTCACCTTTTTTAGTTCTCTCTTCTTCTTCTTTTTTTTTTACCATCTTGTAATAACTAATACTAATATTCTTCCATTTTTATTATTAAGTACATATTATTATAGGATAAAAAACAGGATTTATCAATTAGTTTGACTCATAAAATTCTTGGTTCTATTTTTTAGGGATTAAATGATTTTTCAAGATAAATTTTATTTTATGCTTAATTTGTTATATTTATTTAAATATTTTATGTTACCTTTTTAGTTTTTAGTTTTCATTCCATTTGAAATAAAATAATCTACTACATTGAGCAGTAGAAGTAAATAATTGGTGAAATGTGGAAATGGGTATCTTCTAGGTTCTCTTCATCTTTCTTTCTTGCTTTTTAATGCTTTTAAGAGATTATATAATTACTATATTTTTGGCAAATCTAGAAGGGATAAAAAAAAAAAAAACTATGATGATG
>Ga0041059_1000668_pt1 | contig 26541 bp, 16 predicted proteins | sample AraColnosormetaG_FD_56232 | JGI IMG/M metagenome (GOLD analysis project Ga0041059, IMG submission 56232) | Arabidopsis roots microbial communities from North Carolina, USA - Col MF nosort | ecosystem: Host-associated > Plants > Roots > Unclassified | place: USA: North Carolina | collected... | reverse complement strand
AAAAAAAAAAAAAAAAAAACAGAGTAAAAAGTCTAAAAACTGCGTTGAAAAATGTAAAAGCGAAAGATCGTCTTTTTAGAGTTTTTATTTTTATTTTCCTCTTACATCTGATTTATTGGATATTTTTTACAAGAATTGATACATTAAAAGTACTTTTTTTTTTACGTACATTCTTAGAGAGTAAATACATAACCGATCATTAAAAAGAAGAGATGAAGAAGTGAATTTCCACAATGTTTTAAACCTTCAGAATTTATATTAATGGGGTTTGCAAATGATTGGAGGTATACAATTACAGGTGATTCACGTCATTATTGTTCTCATCGATGGACCCTTTGCATGGTTTCAATTTTTTCTATGCGGGTCCCGTTTTTTATTCACACCCATTTTATCAATGTTTTTTTTTTGTTATGGTCTTCAATTTTTTATATTTGGTTGCATTGAATCTTGCTCCTCATAATCGGAAGATTTGACCAGTGTTAATGATATTATATAGTTTGAACGTTAAAGTATGTTAACATGTTAGTCTTCTTTTTTAATGTTATCATATTCTGTTTACCAAGTAGGTTTATTTTAAATCTCAATGCTCTATATACTATCTTATTAAACGAGGTAAACTTAACATTTTTCATGTCTAGTAATACCGTAAGATTCTTTCTATGTAACGAATGAGATTTATATATATATATATATATATATAAGGAAATTTGTAATGATGCCTAACATGCAAAAGAGGCCAACTCCACGAGCACATAGAGAGAGTCACGCTTTAAACCAAACAAAACAAATTTGTTGACTTAAACCAAATCCACTCTCTCATTTTTTTTGCCTTTGAGTTTCTGACTACTGACAAACTCTTTCAACGCCCTAGAAAATTATGCTTTTGGTTTCACATTGTTTGTTTTTTGTTGTATTCTTTTATTTATTAGTAATTGCGTCCACAGATCCAAAACCAAAGCCATTATCATCAATTCATCCACTAACTTAACTATTTATATTATACTATATTTTATTTCAAAACCCCAGAATAAAACAAAAGTTGTATATTGGAGTGGGCAGGCACCTCCACAAAAATGAAAACTTCCCGTTAAAATTCACCGTTCTGTTTTACGGTTTTTATTTATTTACATGACTTAGTATCATAGATTCATTTAGTAGTAATATAAGACTGCGTAAGAGTGTCTGCAGAATTTTCACAATCAGTTTCAATGTTTCATCCAAAATTGTATCATACAGTTGGATCATACGGTCCTTGAAAGAGCTAATAGTGAGGTGGGCTTGTGATGATTAAATAGGCCCAGTGATTATAAAAGGCCTCGTTACAGACCATTACTAACACGTGTGATGCGCGGATGCGGCATAAGATACTGTTAAACAGAGCCGATGCCGACAAAAATGAAATAAACTATTTAAGCTTTTTAATTAATGATTTAATTAATTGGTTTTGGCAGTAATTGAGGAGGAACATTCAAAAGACAGACACTTTTTGTCATGTTAATAACAGTAAAAATCCTCTAATAATTATGTCTCAAATAAGATAAATTAAAATTGCAAGAAAATTAGTACTGTATCTTGTATTTTTAGAACCATATTAATTTCAAGAAAATCAATTAATTATTCAAAGATTTGGTTCGTGACGTAAATCAATTTATTACCATAATGATGAAAGCGTGAAAGAATTTAACCAGAAAAAGCCATAAAGACTTCTCTCGCTATCAATCACACACATGCAACAGTACAAGATTTGTCAGAGTCCACAGAAATCGATCTTTTCGAGTCAAGATTTTCAGCTCTGTTCAGGACTCCGGCGGAGATGAAGAGTGTGTTGCGTATTGCGGCGGCGATATTCTGGCTTTGGCTGTTTATCGTGTTAGGTGTGATTGGGAGTGGGAATGTGAGAGATACAGACGATGAGATCTCGTTACTCGAAAGTCAATTGGTGGTGACATCTCCGTCGCAGCTTCTTATGGTGCCTCTCACTTTGATTCAGGCTGCTGCCTCCAAAGGAGCTGGTTGGTACTCTCTTTCTCTCTCTAGTTGCTTGCTTGCTTGCTTCCACAGATGTGTTGTTGGTGATACTTGAATTTGAATATCCTGGTCATGTTTTTTGTCGGATTCATTAACACAAAAGATTAGGGAGATGTTGTAATTTGAATTTGTCATGTCCTTCTTTGAATATGTTTCCCTCAAATTTGATATTGTCGAGTTTTAAAGGTCAGTCCTTTATCTGAAATTACTTGAATATTATCACTTCATTAATGCAGTGTGCCTGGATGGAACACTACCTGGTTATCATCTACACCCTGGTTCTGGATCAGGAGCTAACCGGTGGCTCATCCAACTCGAGGTATATACCTTATCCAAAAGCTTTAGTCTTTTGGCATATTTTCATATAAGTAAGATTCATATAGGTTCTTGTTTACAATTGGTTTACTTGTGATGCAGGGTGGAGGATGGTGCAACACACGTAGGAGCTGTATCTTCCGGAAAACCACTCGCCGTGGTTCATCAAATCATATGGAGAAAGTTTTGGCCTTCACTGGAATATTGAGCAATAAATCTAATGAGAATCCTGGTACTATGCATGACAATCTGCGCACTTACACATTTGGTTAATCTTTACCTACCTGCATTGATTCTCGCTTGACTATCTACGGGTTTGCAGACTTCTTCAACTGGAACAGAGTCAAATTGCGTTACTGCGATGGTGCCTCTTTCACCGGCGATAGTCAGGATGAGGTTAGTCACCAATAGTAGATTGTGCTTTTCAGTCTTCATGTTTTTCACTTCTCTGTAACTTGGGATTTAATTGCTTCTAATTTCTTTGAACTAGAGCTCACAACTTTACTATAGAGGACAACGAATCTGGCATTCAGCTATGGAAGAACTACTCTCTAAAGGCATGCAAAAAGCAGAACAGGTTTTGCTTTTCATTTGAACCATCAGCCCTATCATGTTACTGGATTTTGCTCTTGTTAATGTAAGTAAAATGATCTATCTCAGGCTCTACTTTCTGGATGTTCAGCTGGGGGATTAGCTTCCATCCTACACTGCGATCAGTTCAAGGAACTATTTCCGGGCACTACGACAGTGAAATGCTTAAGTGATGCTGGAATGTTTATGGATGCGTAATTCTCTTCAACTTATATCTTCCTTCCTCTGAGATCTTTTAGTTAACTGTGCATCACATAGCAAATTCAAAACTTAAAGCCTTTTTACTTGAAAATGTAGAGTGGATGTCTCTGGGGGCCACTCGCTCCGGAAAATGTTCCAAGGTGTTGTTACAGTACAGGTAATCTGACAATCAGAGAATTTCTTGCATTCTACTAATCTTTACTCTTGTTGTAAAAATAATTATTGTTTTGTGTCAAAATGTAGAACCTCCAAAAGGAACTGTCCACTGCTTGTACAAAGCATTTGGATCCAACTTCGGTAAATTTCTCACTTTGTTGATATTCACAGGCAAATTTTCCATTAGACAAGACTCGAGCATCTTCAAACTAATTTATTATGTTCTGTTTCATACCCTCAGTGCTTCTTTCCCCAGAACTTGGTTTCAGGCATTAAGACTCCAATGTTTCTTCTCAATGCAGCATATGACGCTTGGCAGGTACTTCTTTTCATCATCACTTATCACTCTCATTGCTTCTATTTCACTTGTATCAAAACATTTCATTCTCAAAAAACAGAACGAGATAGTTTAGCTCAAATCAGGTAAAAGATTTCACTTCTATCTCCAACAGGTACAAGAGAGTTTAGCTCCACCATCAGTTGACCTAAGCGGCTCTTGGAAGGCATGCAAATCTGATCACTCGCATTGTAATTCATCTCAGATCCAGTTCTTCCAAGGTGAGTTATTTTTTTAACACTATCCCACATTTTCTATACTATATCATCGATGTGGTTGTTACCCTTATCTTATGTCAAAAATAGACTTCAGGACTCATATGGTAGATGCTGTAAAGTCTTTCGCGACATCGACACATAACGGTGTGTTCATAAACTCATGCTTCGCTCACTGCCAATCTGAAAGACAGGACACTTGGTATGCACCAGATTCTCCTACTCTTCATGGCAAGGTAAACTTTTATCCCCCACAGCTCGTAAAATGGTTTCTATTTCGTTACAAGCTACTAAAAATTTGTTTGCTTGCTCCATGATGTTTGTGCAGACCGTTGCTGAATCTGTTGGTGATTGGTACTTTGACAGAACAACAGTGAAAGCCATTGACTGTCCTTACCCCTGTGACAAAACATGTCACAATCTCATCTTCAAGTGAGATGACAAATGACATATACTCTTCAAACTCAAACAGCTTACTTGATTCTTATACCATACTACCATTAGTAACAACAATTCCTGAAAAACCGCATTTCATCTTTTACATAATATGTGCTATTTTGACTCAAATAAAGTTAGTTTTTCGTGTGTTTTGTTTAATCCTTGGATTCATTGTATTCTAATACACAAAGCATCAGACTCTGCTTTTCATAAAAGAGTAACTGATTTTATATGTGATTTGTAGAATTGGGTGCTTGAGCTTTTTAGCTTTTAGAGGGTCCCTTGTATGCAGAAAATCTATATTCTGATCGTTTAAAGGAAAAAATTTCACTCAGAGAGCACAATATTAATCATTAGGAAATAGTGTAATGACCAGAAAAAGGTAGGAAAAACAATCCACGTGATTGGTTTATTTACAAGTAATGTGTAGCTGATCATATATTCATTCATATTTACAACAAACCCATTAAACGAGTTACCGATACAAGAAAAGACTTGAGGAACAAAAAGCTAAAATTTTGAAAGACAAACCCTAACAGAGCAGAACAGAGTAATAATAAGAAGCTTAACGTGACGCAGAAGCTAAAGCTACTGCTTGTGCCCACATCTTTAATCTCGCCTTAACCTCTTTCGGATCATCCCCTAATCATATATTAATCACACAATTAATAATATTTTCTCTTTTTAGAGAAGAAAATTAAAAGTAAATGTGAGATTAGATAATAAATTACCAGGACTTGAGATACGCCAGTTGGCAATGGGAGAGTTGCCGCCACTACTAGTTTCACGGTTTGACCCTGAAACCCGACCCGGAACATCCAGTTCGAAGCCGAGATCTCTACAAGCTTTGACTTCTTCAAACCCCATCTTCATTGACTTCTTCTTCCCTCCCCTCACCTTCGTTAACACCGTCAACTCTCCTCCGCCGTCACTGTCTCTCTCCACGCCGTTAAACCAGTGACCGTACTGATTCCCTCTTTTACTCTTTTCCCTTAATACCCTCCGTTGACTAACTATATTACACTTACTCCCATCGACTTTCGTCTCACTCTCTTTGCTCGTTTCTAAACCGCCGGAAACTGTGAGTTTTCTTCTCCGGCGAGATGTGATCGTCGGTAGAGAGTAAAATCCGGAAGAGTCTTTGTCGGAATCCGATTCGCCACCGTCATCGGAGATTTCTACGTCAGCTTCGGCTCCGACGTCGTCGTTGAAGCTCTCTAACGACAACGTAGAGAAGAAATTACCCAATTCTGAAGGATGATCTTCGTCGTCTTCGTGGAAGGAGTTTGTGCAGATAGATAATCTAGACAAACTGTTTTGCCTTGTCTCGTAATGAAACCCATCATCTGTATATTCATACTCTTCGTCTAGAACTGAAGAAGAACTTATCATCATTCTCTCTTCAGACCCCATTAAAGATATGACCGAAGAAAGTGAAGAGTTATACAATTCAAAGTTTTTCTTTTGCCAAAAGAGGTTTAGTTTTTTTTTAGTGAAAAATGAGTCAACTCATGGCTTTAACCAGATGATCTTTATTTATACGAGTCTTGTCTTTTGCGCGATTTACGTATTTGCCCTCCCTAGTTGATTTTATATATATAATAAAAAGCCGAATATTCGGATTTTGCAAATACGTTAGATTATTTCACAAATCACTAGCAAAGAATTGTTAGTTAACTGCATACAACAATTCATTCATTGATAATTCCAAAAATTCCACACCTTACTCAGAAAACACAACTTGGTCGAAATCCAAACACTAGTAATCTATGGGTAATGAACTAATGAAGTAATGATTACGCACGACAAAGTCGATTATAGAAATTTAACAAATTTATGTTCTTAGATATAAAGCTGAAACTCCACCACAGTTGATGATTATATCTTATTATCGACTGTTTTCTATAAAAAAAAATTTGGAAAATTCGACACTTTTTGTTCTTTTAACGTCACCGGATTAGTGTCGACCCCTTTGATTTTGGTCTTAATTTAGAGACTGAGTATTCAGACCTTTTTACAAAGCCTATCACTCTCAGGCATTATAAGTAGCGACACCTGTAACGCGTGTTTAATGCATTAATCCAAAATTGTAGCTTTAGGTAATCGACCGTTTATTTACATTTTATTAGTATTATCATTTGCATCTATATAAAATATTGTTTCCATAACCGCGAATACCGTTTTGAGGATCTCTTTGGTTTTCTCTAATTTGCCCTTTCTTATTAAAGGCAAGATTAGTAGTATGCCTTATTTGGTGGGGGTAATTCAGGAATCATAAAACACGTTCGTCAACTAATAAATTGATAATACCAACACCTATGCCTTTTGTCGATGTTTTCTACAATCAATAATTAAGAAATGAGATTTCACTAAAATAATAAACAAAAAAAAGCTAGTAACTGTAGCTTTTCCACGCATACTTAAATAAATAAGATGTGTGTATACACACTCTGAAAGCTATGTTGAAATTTGAAATTAAAAAGTATAATCGATATCATTAAAAACCTAAAGATCCTAACCCTGAACATTCCAAAATTTTATACAGAAGACAAATTTACTAATCAGAAATTATGTTTGCAATCAACAATTATACAATACAAATGAAAACGGTTGAATATATTTGTTTAGCGAAGGTTTGGAAAATTTGATTAAATGGTAACATATATAACCATGTGAATATATTTGTTTAGGAAGGTTGCATCAAATAAAATATGTGGTGTTATGAACAAGTAACAGAGATATATCATTCTCAAAATTAATTACACAATAAATGTTAAGAGAGTTAGTGGTGCAGGCAGGGATAGTCGTATGTGGCTTACACTTTTCTCCGTCACACCTCTTCAAACTTTATCACGTGGATCCTCAATTCCGTATTTTATTGATTTTATTTCGTTTTCACTTGCGAAATTACTAATTTATATGCTGTTCTCTTGTGCATTTTCATTGAAGAAATTTCTTCATCGAATCATGAATCAACGTGTAATGAGCACCGGACCGGACAAATAAGATGTTTACATCTCCTTGTAAACGAAGATCTTTCTTTTCTTTACTATACTGGTCACTTTCTTATTGAAAGACAATTACACTACATTGATATTGTTAATAAATCATTAGTAGGATGTGGATTTATCTGATGGTACATTGTTACCAAAATTCCTGATCAATCTGACCGTAGGGTCTTTTGACCAGTCGCTTTGACTTTACTCTTTGGCGCCTGATATCCGAACACGTGTTACGTTAGTTAGCAATTGACGCCGTTAGTTGCCATCGTTAATGGGCTAGCCCAAATGATTCATAGTAATATCCCAATATCTTAATTAAGTCTCTTTAGCCCATGAAGGTTCATATACAGAGTAGTGTAGAAGCATTTGCTTCAACCGTCGATAGGTTCAAGTATCACAGGTAGATCGTACTGAGGTTGAAGAGTGAGGTGATCCGCCGGCGCATGTTTATAATCGGCGGAGAGATTGAGCCGGAACCGTTGAAGAATCATGGCGAGAACGGTCTTGGCTTCCATTATCGCAAAGTTTTGGCCAATGCAAGCTCTTGGTCCCATTGAAAACGCGAGGAGAGCGTTCGGATGATTAGCGGCCCGAGAAAGACCGTTTGCAAACCGCATAGGGTTGAATTTGTCGGCGTCACTTCCCCAAACGGCTTTGTCTCTGTGCATCTTCGCAATCGGGAGGATTATAGTCGTGCCTTTAGGGATCTCTAGGTTTCCTAATTTCATATCTTCTGATGCTAATCGGAGCAGATTTAACACTGGTCCGTATAGACGAAGGGACTCCATAAACACCGTGTTCATCTGCAATGATCAATTGTAGTTAGGTCAAAAGTAAAACCGTTTTCTTCAGCCGCAAGGAACTCTTTTGCAATTTGCATTTACCAGTTTTAGTTTGGAGCATGTCTCTGCATCTGGGATTTTGTCTTTACCGCATTCATTGAAAACTTCTTCTCTGAGTTTCTCTTGCCAATCTTGGTGCAAGCTAAGCAACATTGTACTCCATGTCAATAGATTCGCAGTAGTTTCGTGTCCTGCGAAGAAGAACGTCTTGCATTCTTCTATGATCTCATCAATGCTCATCTTTTTCTCAGACTCGTTAGAGCTTGCAGCTGTTAACATGATTCCCAGAAGATCGTTTCCGTAATCTTTGGATTCCGATGTTAACCTCGCATCTATGATTCTTTTGATCGAGCTATTCACTTTCATATCAAGCTTCCATATTTGAAGATTCGAAGGCGTAGGAAGGTACCTTGGGATACAAGAAATAAAACCAATTTTCAAATCACTAAAACAAGAACGAAGTTTAAAAACAAAAGAGTGATTATACTGAAACTTACTGGATTCCAGGGAAATAGAGGTCAGTAAGAGCAGCAGCACAACACTTTTGGAGCTCTAATTGTGATTTAAATACTTCAATTCCTTCCGCATAACTGCTTCCAAACGCAGCCGTCGCTATGATATCAGCGGTCAATCTCTTAAACTCTCTGCTAATCAACACAAATTGCTCTGTTTCTACACCATTCCTCTGTTTTTTCCACTCAAGGAACATTCTAAAAGTGCAATCCACCATCAATTGGGTCATGAGCTGAAGAAATTTAGGAAATGTTAACAAAGTGCTATCTTCTACTGTCAACTAATTAGATATAAGAAGGAATGATTTTAAAGAACCTTGAGTTTGTCCATAGAGAATGCAGGGTTTAAGATTCGTCTGTGACGAACCCAATCAAGACCATTTACGAAGATAAGTCCATTACCAGAAAGTTTAAGGATCTCAGGTTTTGTCTTTGATTTAGAAAAAAAAACAAACTTGTTCGATAAGATCTGTTTCGCGAGCTCATGATCTGAGATGCACAACCTTGGATCTGTTCCTTGCCAGTAAAGAAAGGTCTCTCCTAAAGAAATACCATTGCTAACGTGTTAGTTAGGCATCTTTGTCTAGTGAAACAAAAAACTTAAGAAAAGGAAAGATCAAAGAAGATGGAGAACTAAAACGGCACCATATTGAGACTTCCATTGCTGAAGATGAGGTAAGACGCGAGGGACGATATCGTTGGAGTTTGGATCAAGAACCATAAGCTTAGCTTCGTTCTTCATCTTCCTAATCTCTCGGAGGTTCCCATACAAGATCCTGTATTTTGGACCAGAGATTCCTTGCTTCTTGAATCTTCTCGATAGCATCCATGGCCGCCAAACAAGGATCCGACAAGCTCCATATATCTTCGGAACTACAAGAAGCACTAGAGCTATTGCTAAGAGATTGATCGTGCTCAGGAGCTCCATTCGAATAACAAACAAATTTTTTTTGCTTTGTGGTGGATTCGCAGTGGGGCTTTCAATTTTATGTGTCGTGTGTAGTGTGAGGGTCGTCGTGACTTCTGTTTCTGATATAAGCACAAGCTGTTTTGAAGATATAATGAATAAAATTCTAACCGAACAAAATAACATAGGAGTAATGGGAATTTATTTTACATGGGAAAGAAAGTAAGACAACGTAACGGACAATAAAGGAAACTTCGGATTCTAAAATCGCCTATCGCTAATGGAGGTGTGGGGACAGTCTTTTAACAGCATCGATTATAACAGATGCCGTCATTGCTTATGGAAGTAATCTTTATCTTCTTGTAGCTTGCTTACACGTTACAAGTTAGAAACAGAAGTTGTAGATGTTGTTTCTTGGGATATATGACACACGTAGAAAATCGTGTAAAAGCTAAAGTTCACGTGATCGTCTCACAAGGCAACCACAAATAATGTAAACAGCGATCCAGATTTTTCGTTTGGCATTTTGCCATTTCTGTAATAAAATATTTTGAAGTCATAGAGGACAATTTATATTGTTATAACTTATTAACATTTTGGACTGTCTTTTTCTGAACGAAAGGAGGTTCGAGATTCCTATAATTTCTGAATTGTCGATTACTCATGTTTTCAAGTTGCTTTAGCCTGGCTTTTGAATTCATAACCGTTACACACTTCCTTCCACTTTTCAATTATACATGCAATGTCACAATATATTAAATTATTAATAACTATTTAGCCCATCAAGGGTTCCAAACTGAGATAGTAAAAGCCCAATAACTTAACAAGGATGATTTGTTAAGCCCCCACCATCAGCAATAAGCCGGCCTATATGGAGGAGACTTGTCACACACGTGAGGTATATTCATTAAGACATCCGATTTATTTGGGCATTTTACTTCAGTCTTCCAGAGGCTGAAGCATTACGGGTAAGCCGTACTGAGGCTGAATAGTGACGTTATCCACAGGGGTGTGCTTATACTCGTCACAGAGGCTAATAAACCGAAACCGTTGAAGAATCATGGTGAGCACAGTCTTGGCTTCGATCATGACAAAGTTTTGGCCAATGCAAGCTCTTGGTCCGACGGAGAATGCTAGGAGAGCGTTTGGGTGATTGGCGGCTCGGGAAACGCCGTTTGCAAACCGCATTGGGTTGAATTTGTCGGCGTCGGATCCCCAAAGGGTCTTGTCGCTATGCATCTTCAGAAGCGGGATGACTACGGTTGTGCCCTTGGGAATCTCTAGGTCACCTAACTTTATATTTACTGATGCTTCTCGGGCCAAAGCTGACACTGGTCCGTAAAGTCGAAGCGACTCCATGATCACCATGTTCATCTGCAAGAAATAAACAGGTTTCTTCAACCGCAAGAAACATTGTCTCACAAGAGACCCTTTGAAAAAAATGAACATTACCAGCTTGAGTTTGGAGAAAGTTTCTGAATCTGGGGTTTTTTCTTTACCGCATTCTTTGAATATCTCTTCTCTGAGTTTCTCCTGCCAATCTTGGTGCAAGCTCAGCAACATCGTTGTCCATGCCAATAAATTCGAAGTAGTTTCGTGACCTCCGAAGAAGAAAGTCCTGCATTCATGTATGATCTCTTCGATGCTCATCTTCCGTTCCTTCCCTTCAGTGTTGTAAGCTTTCAACAAGATTCCGAGAAGATCGTCTCCATAATCTGACTTTGACTGTAGTCTCGAACTTATAATTCTCTTAATTGAGTTATCCATTTTCCTCTCCAGCTTCCATACCCGAATGTTCGAAGGCGTAGGAAGGTACCTTAGAATACAAGAAACAAGACCAATATATGTCAAAACCTAAGAATCTTGTTTGAGAACTGAAAGTAGGAGAATGATTAACTTACTGAGTTCCAGGGATAGAGACTTGGTTGAGAGAAGTTGTATAACACCTTTTAAGCTCCATTTGTGATCTAAACACTTCGATTCCTTCGACGTAACTGCTTCCAAACGCAGAGGTTGCTATTATATCAGCTGTTAGTCTTTGGAACTCTTCGTTCATTTCCTTTTTAATCTTCGGGTGCTCTGTTTCTTCCTTAGTGCTCTCTTTTCTCCACTCCTCTAACATCTTGAGCGTACAATCAACCATCACGGTCGTCATGATCTGATCAACAAAATGAGAAATTTACAACCAAAATTAAGTTATTCGGCTCTAATGTTTAATTTCTCAAGTCAAGCTAAGAAAGAAGGATTAAAATACCTTGAGCCTATCGATGGAGAAAGCAGGGTTCAAGATTCTTCTATGGCGAACCCAATCAGCACCTTCGATAAAGACAAGTCCTTTGGAGCCGACAAGTTTAACAGCCTCAGGTCTTGCCTTTGATTTGACAAAGAAACCTAACTTGTTCGACAACATAGTTTTTGCAAGTTCAGGATCTGAGATGCATATCCTTGGCTCTGTTCCGTTCCAGTAAAGAAAAGTCTCTCCTAATAATATATAACATAGATAACTTGTGTGTTACGCATTATCCTCGAATAAAATCTAAAATAAAAGATGAACAAAGAGAGAGTTGGAGAAAACGACACCGTATTGAGACATCCATTTTTGATAATGAGGAAGAATACGAGGGAAAATATCATTGGAGCTAGGATCAAGAATCGAAAGATGAGATTCTCTCTTCATCTTCTTTATCTCGCTGAGGTTTCCGTAAAAGATTCTGTAATTTGGGCCTGAGATTCCTTGGTTTTTGAGTCTTCTGGTCAACACAAATGGATGCCAAACAAGAATCATAAAAGCTTTGAATATCCTGAGACCAATAATAAGGATTAAGACAATTAGTGCCAAGAAAATTACGAGCCCCATGGAAAAGTTTTTTTTTCCTTATGTTTGTGTGTGTGTATTGTTGTTCTTGGTTAGGTGTTTTAAGTTCTACACTATATAATGACATGCACATATAACTTTGTAAAATAAGTCTATGGCCAGTGAATGAAACACTATCTAAACACTACATGAAGTTAGCACAAACACGTCTGTTTATTTTCAATTTGAGAACAAACAAAAAGTAATTAATAAAGTAAAATGTGTCTTATATATGGTATGATGATAGAGTAGATTCTAAATATGCCTATAGCACATATTTGTTACGTAATAAGACAATTATAGAAAGTATATAAAAAATGAGTGGATAAAAGAAAAATATAAAATTACTCATGAAAGCTAAGTAATCCTTTTGGGAGAATAATTTAGTTTTAGCATTCATTGTATCTTAGGTTTACTGTTTCTGTATCTTTAAAATAATCCGGCATGGACAATGAATCAATGATTTGTTGTTAACATATCATTGTGAACAAAATACTTGATGAACTAATTGTTTGGAGAGTTAATTTGGTATTTGAATTCAAACGAAAATGTTATAGAAATAGAAGTACAACATTGTGAAAATAAATAAACAAAGATGAGAGATATTTATCAACCAACGGTGCAATGTGATGGATCGTGACATCGAATCTTAAAATGAAACACTTTTTCGTTTGTTATCTACTTTTGCATGGTTTCATATTTAAAGGAAGTGGTTGAAATTTTATTTCTATACTAAAAGAATTGGTTTAGACTTAACTATCCACTTTCTTTAAGTATCATGTTAACTCATGAAATAAGAGTCATCTATTTTTAAAAGAGAATCTTCACATTGATTTCAAGTTTTCAACGCACCTGACGCTAAAATATCAGAAATTCAATGTGTGAGTCTCATCTTCATCACACTATTGCACTCCCTTGTTTTCGTGTTTGAAAAAGCCCAATTAATTTTTTAATGTTTGAAAAAAGAAAGAATAAAGTAGATATTAGTCCACTAAAAAGCCCATCAAGCCCAAGTTTTGTAGTACTTTACTCAATCTCATCATTGAGATTGTTCCTTAATCCCAAAAACATGGCAAAATTCGTTTCAAATTACGATTTAGGTCAAATGAGTTGTCTTCATCTTAGTTGGGTTTGCGTTAAAATCGGTTTATCGTAATTGAACACTCATCATCATCCATCATTATGCAATTGCACGTCCTCTACTTATAACTTTGTTATAGAGTCTATGATAACTTATATTTGTTATATTTTACTTTGTACATCCACTTTGAAAATAGTTGGAATTAAGTTCAAATCGTTCCAAGAATCAAGGCCCAAAAGCCCATAGACTAACAACACAGAGTAGACGATCATTTTTTTTTGCTTAAAGTTAGTTAGTTGGAGAAAACATCAACTTTCTACAAATCATTAGTTTGGCGAGCGATAATAACTAAAACCGTTGCTTCCTCTATATTGCATTGCATCTTCTAAGTTTGAGGCGGACGCAGACTTTGGGAATTGAGTAAAAGAAGTAGCCTGAGTCTGAGAAACACACGAAGGCACCACGAATGGCTGAGAGCAATTTTCCAATGGAGAAAAGATAGGAGTGTTTGGAATTAGTCCACTTGGGTGATTAAGAAAGCTTAGCATTTGTGGTGGTGCATTGTTCATCCCCGGAAAACCGGTTGCTTGAACATTCATAGGCAGGAATTGCGGTATTGATGTTGGTGTTGCTGCTGCACCCATATGCATTCCTAGACCCATGGGAGAGTAATGACCCATTGGCAACATCGTAGGTGGTCTTATTAATCCATTTCCCATACTCATCATCTGTAAATAATTATTAGAGCATGTTAATTAAGAATCTTATATATATGTAAAAAAATTTGTAGTAAAATAAATAAGGAATAAACTTTTGATTGTTTATTGATTAGTGTTTAATTACGTTTATAATTTGTTTTGGTTTCTCTTATGAAACTAGTTTCTAGTGACTTTATCAAGAATCATTCGTAAAGGTAAAAGCCAAACGCAATAATATTTGATAACAAAAACACTTTACAAAGTATATTTTAATGTTAAAAAACAAATTTATATGTAAATATAAACACAAGTCTGTGTTTAAATAATTAACACCTGAATCATTTTATTATCTCTCAATGAAATTTTATTGAATTGGTGTATTATTTTGAATACCTGAACTTGAAGTTGAAGGGTCCGCATATATTTGATAGCCTCATCCAACAATGAAGCCTTATCATCCTATCATCAACAATTACAGATATTCAGAAATCTCCACAAAGAGAAAATTAATTAACTCTCTAAGACTAAGTAAACAATGTAATGTGATTTAAGTTAATCTCAAACCTTGTAACAATTTGGTAGTAGGTCCTGCAAAGCACGCATTTTCTTGTTGAATTCATCTCTTCGTTTCTGTTAACAAATCCTTAATTAGCATTAATTTTCATACATTATTTTTTTTCTACTAACTAAGGTGAAATTTTCATACATATAAACTCACTCTTTCATATAACTTATGGACTTCTGTGCTTCGTTTTCTTTTAGTCACCGGCTTTCTTGTTCTCGCATGAACTTGTGTCTTCGCATCATCTGATTCATCATCTGAATTCTGCATAAGCAATAAGAAAAAGACAATTAATGATCTACCATGTGAAAGAACTAAGACAAGCAGCTAATTAATTTCTCTTACATTACTTAAATAGGTTGATTCTTCTTCTTCAATATCTCCATACTTCCTCTTTAAAGAACAACAACTTAGATCTCTCGAAGTTCCTCGAGAAAACTTCGATGAAGAAGCAAAATACAATTCCGTGGATCTACCAACAGCTGCAGATTGCTCATCAGGAGGAGCTGTAGTAACTTCAACATTCTTTGGACCTTTAGCAGAAACATCAATTAATGTTGATGATTCAACACATTTGTTGCTTTTCGAAACATTTCTCTCAAATTCGATTTTGGAGGACTTTAGCTTCTTCTTATTGTTGTTCATTTGTTCATTGGTTTCTTTATCTTGTTGTGGCTTAGACTGACTCACCGGAACAACTTGTGTGTCTCCAAGAATCTTGATGTTTTTCTTGAAACCCTCGCTGTACTCGGTCTCATACAAATCCAGGAGAGATTGCCTACGTTGCTTTTGAAAAGAACCGTTGTTCTTTGGTCTTCGAATCTTTGCAAGAATCTGCCCATTTTCACACACCAGCTCCATATAATCTTCATCTTTTAATCTGCAAGAAAAGAGTCACGTATAAATAACCTATTAACAAAAAAAAAATAGTCAGGAGAAGACAAAATTGTTTCAAGCACCGACAGAACCATAAGCGCCCATTATTTCAAAACCACGCATGTGTATATGTTTATAGAAGTCGCAAAAAGTGTAGATGAAACCATAATAAACTTACTTTGGTTTAATGTTTGATGATGGAGAAATCATGTTTGGTTCAGATGATGATGATGCTAAGGGTTTTGCTTCCATTGAAGTAAACTGAACAAAGCTTTCTTTACTTGTCTTTTTTTTTTTCCGGTTTTTGTGAATTGTAGAATCAGAGAGATTCGGACTTCACACTTTGGTTTTCTTTCTTGGGGTTAATGAAGAGCAGCATATATATATATATATAGTCGGTTGTATATATGTATATTCGCTTATTTCATTTATGATTGATTGATATGGAGGATTTGTTTTGGTCCACAACTCATATATTTATCCTTGAATCGTGATTATGACACAGTATGGAGAATTAGTACAAATTATTACCTTACAAACTTTGGTCGACTTCAAATGTTACATTTCAGATTTATAAAATTTACAGTTGCTTTTTTTTAATACAAAACGTATATATTTGTTTGTATATGTGAAATGAGTTTTCGCACGTTTTATAGAAAAAATATAATCATAAATTCATAATAACATAGACTATACTATATATACGCGATAAAGAGTAGTATAAGTATTCATGTTAATGTGTAAATCTTTCATTTTAAAACAAAAATATTGATGGAATAAATGAAAGAAGCAAGATAATGTATGGGCGATAGTGAAAGACAAAGAAATAGAGAGAGAGACATTCTTATGACCGACTTCTCTACTCTCCACCGCTCCATTTTTCTCTGCTTTCGGAAAAAGAATAGAAAAATTAAATAAAAATAAAGTCAAATCTACGATTGCAATTCCTTTTTTTTTTTTTTNTNTTCATCTAAAATGAGAAAATATTAAGCATGATCATTTTTTTAACGTCTGATCCGTGAATTTTACTTGAGCACAGTCAGATATATATATACATATATTTATATATGGTTTTGTGTATTTCCTTTTTATTTAAAAGGTCAGGAAAACACAATGTAGTAAATAGGAAAACACAAAAAAAATCACTCCCGATGATGCTCCAACAATAATGCAACTAGTATTGATTTTTTCGTCATGCAAATTCCTATAAGAACGTGTTCTTAGAAAGTTTAGGAATAAATTCCAAACTATGCAATGACAAAGCGTCCAACTGAACTTACTAAATAATCTCCAGTATTGGAACACACTATTTCTATATTATGTTCGTGTGTTATTTTTTTTATTGAAGATAAAAGTATTATCAATAAGTAATACGCATGTTCAATTGTTCACAATTAAAAAAGAAAGGTCAAAACTTAGGTAGACCGAAAAAAAATCAATAATGTTGTTATCAAAAATAAAACAAAACACTAGTAAAACTGTAGTGAGTGACATGCGAGAGAGACGGGCACAAAAGGCCCACGTGAGCGGAAAGAACCTTCACGCCATTATTAAGACATATATGGATGGGCCCTTTCTTAAAGGCTTTAGTTTTCTCTTTAAATGGGACCCACAATTAGGCTTTTTTTGGCCAAGTTCACGTGCACTTCACGTGAATGCCGCGTGATTCATCCACCCCTTTGTGTTATTTTGTCTCCCTCCCTTCTTTCTTGTTTGTTTCTAACGACTGCTACTATCTTGTCGTCTTCTCCATTTTTACCCTCTCGACACATTCTAAATTCTTTTACCGACCGTAAAAAAAGAATCCTCTGTGATTTGAGATCTCTCTATTTACAAACAAAATTATCTCTACCATGTTTTTATCATCACAGTAAAATTGTTGGGTCCAACATTTTATTTTCTGTTTCATTCGATTGATATCGAATTGTGACCATTCTTTGTTCAGTTTGGTTTTGATATTCAATATGAAATACATCTCTGTTAAAGTAAAATATTGTAATTAAAATTCACATCAACGTCTGCAAAATATTCTGGTTTTTAAAAGAAAAATGTTTGGATTGGTTTTGCTTCGATATATATCAAGATATCAATAACCTAATTAAAAGTTGTTGGTTTAATAAAAAATATCTGCAGTTGCTGGCAAAAATAAATTAAAAAGAAACCTTCAAACTGCTATATAAAATAAGGCTCTATGATATAAGTAGTTTTGTAGTGGTTCAGTGAACAATAAACTATTCTATACGAATACGAATCAATGACAATGAGTCAAAGCATCATCTACTATATCTTCTTTATTCGCCTGAACTCATGAGACCACTAAACCAAAGGCTGGTTTTGCTTGAGAGGTTTTTCTTTCCTGGTTAACACAGTTCGTCTAGTTTATGTTTTAAAATGGAGAATAACGACGTACGTGTGGTTGATTGATTCTGTGAGACTCAGTGTCAATCATCCCTCAAACATTCTGCGACAATCATCTTCAGCTGCAGCATCTTTCCTCTCGCAGACTGTAAACCAATACGTCATTTTTAAGTTGTGCTTTTGAATTCATGATTTAACCATTTTTAGAATCTGACTCTTAAGAAGCAGAACAATGACTTGCCTTGTTTACAGAATCGATTCTTTTGGTCGCATCGTCCAGTTTTGTCTCGATGCCTCCTTCAAAATGTGCAATGAGTTTTTGGTGTGATGTTCCTGTCATAGAGAGATAAAAAGTTATCAAGTGAGTTTAGGAAATACTTGTCCTCCTGCTATTATTATATTAAAACTATCTTGCCATGAAGAATCTAACTTTGATAACATCATATGTTTCAAGTATTTCTAGTGTTAGAATTCGTTGTAGTAAAAGCAGGAATTACAGAAGTTAACATACTTTGCTTCTTTATGCTTCCTTTCAGCTCTGACTGGTTTGCTTCAAGCTCTTCGATAGTACTCTTAAAATCTTCAAGATGATGGCTGACATCGTCCTTGAACTTTTCATGGATCATTCTCATTTTCTCTTCTTGCTCTGTTAGACGATTAGATATTATCAGTGAACACAATAGATCAGAACGGATCTTGCATATTTTTATTCAATGAGTGGAAATATGGAGACATTTCCAGACTCTCATGTTCCACAACAATACACAGCTCAATTTTTTATTATTCTCCACATAGGAATGAATTGAGCATTTAGCTTTGTCTTGATATAACTATGTTAAATGCAAGTTTCATGTCTATGTTAGAGCCGAAAGTATAGTTAGGTGTGTGTGTGTGTCTAATCAAAGAGACATGAAAGCACAAGAATGAAGCAAGATGGTGAGTACTTCAAGACTAAATGCAATCTAAAGAGTAATACTTGATATCAAATTTCCGATCTACTACCTTGAATCAGGATTAAACTGCAAAGATAGTATATTTGAACTTCTAAGCTTTCTTAATGTTCATGACTGTGAATTCGAGTACAGTATTAACTATTAAGATATAATGTGTTGATGTACCTTGTAATCTTGTTTCGGCATGCTTTCTCTTAGTTTTGGCTAGGTTACTTGTCTTTCCCCTGTACCATAATTAACAAGATCTTTGATTGATAATTTAAAAGAAAGAATGCAGAATAAATTATACAAACATACGCTTCTGTTATGATATGGGACTTGATATTCTCCAACTCCAGATGTATCTCCTCGGAGACTGATGCTATAATTTCTGAGGACTTCTTTTCAGCTGCAGATTTCAGTTTTCTCTCAAAGTTTTGAAGAGCCATAGCGAACAATGCAACAGCCCTGAGACATGGTAAATAATCAACTTAAGACAGGAACAAAGATTAAAGATAGACACGTAATATTAGTTATATCTACAAGAGACCTTCCCAAGCCTTCATCTTCATCCTCATCCATCTCTGAACAATGCTGGAAGGAATCAGTTTTATCGATCCCTGCTCAGTTTCCAGGACAAAACAAATGAGGGTGCAGTATATAAACCCACAACAGTGACATACAAATGAGCATTATACCTTTTGACAAAGGGGAGGGAGGACTTAACACGACACGTCCAATGCCCTTAAGGTTAGAGTTCCGTTTAACTGAGCTAGGGCCTAACATAGATCTCTCATTAGTCCAATTGGCAGTTTCTCTTTCTTCGGGGCCTGAATCAGAAGATCAATAGAATAAGCAAAACATGGATTCTGTTAAGAAGAAAATAAGATCCTCCAGTTTTTATATGGTCTAGGATAAGAATTAAGAAGCATACTGATGTTATGGCCTAACACTGGTGAATCTTCTCTTGAACCATCTGAGTCTCGCTCATCAGACGACGGATCAGACAGAACTAAATCTTCATTTGGCTCAGGAGAACTTTCTCTTCTGAAAGAATAATCTCTTTTCTTCTCCAAGAAATCCTGAAAATAAATAAGTAAACACAAAAGTCAAAGAGGAGTATATAAAGTCAATATGCAACTTAAGTATAGATAAAGCCGCTTCAGTTTATGAAGGTTACAGGCAATCTCTTTTCTGTATCTGACGCTTGGCCTGTTGTCCCTTGAGAGGTTTTCTTAGTACCGAAGCTAAATATTGGTGTTTCCGTCTCATCTAATGTGGGACTAATATTCCTAGGTTGCAAAGGAGATGCTTCTGGAGAACAACATGGGGAAGGACTTGAGATTGGTGCTTTATATCCAAAGGTTGGACTCTGGAATTCGTTTTCTGGCTCAACAGACTTTTCCCTGAAAATATTACTCGGCCGTTCATGTTTATCGCCATTTTTAGATAATCCCTGGGACATCTCTGGCAGAGCTGCTGCCTCAGCTTCTGGCGATGGATGAAAATCTCCTTCCCTTGTGCTAATATCTGGTTTCTGTTTCCGGGCTTTGCTCTGTGGATGAAGGTCATGGGAACTTCCCTTTTTGTCTGAAGATGAAGATCTTTTGCCAGTTTCTGTGCTTTCAGAACGTGGTGGAGTATTGCTCTTGCTCGCCTCCTTCCGACTCCAATCAGCTTCATCCTTTTTTCGAGAATGAGCCTTACGGCATTTTACAACAGTGTTTTTTCTTCTACCCCTTTGTTTCTTTGGCATAACACTGGAATTCACAGCAGTGCCAATTTTTCCGCGCAAACCTTCCTCAAAAGAAAATACACTATTTACTTGTTCTGTGCACTTGCGACCTAAGTTGGCACCAGCTTTGGTTTTCTTCTGGACACCTTTGGCTCCTACCCTCCTCTGCAACAAAGATCTGGTTACTGGCCTTCTGGTAGCATTTTCAGGGCTTTCAGAATCAGTTTCGATAGAATCTGAATTGTGTCTAGGCTTAATAAGAGGATCATCATTTGAACCCTTGTCTTGACTCAACTTGAAGTTGGTCTTCTCAACTTCTGGGGTCTCAGAGTTCACATCTTCATTATTTGCTGGTGAAGCTTTTCCCAATATCTCCCACAGTTTTGATCTCAAAACATCAGTAGTTCCATTTGTCTCCTTCCCTGGCTTATCCATCTTCTCTCTCTGTGAGGCAACCTTTTGCTGCAAGACTGCAGATGGAGGTTCTTCCATCCTCTCTGGACTCCTATCCATCACTCTATCGTTCCTGCCACCATTCAGCTCACCAAGACTGTGCTGAGGACTCGAAATGGGACAGTTTTGAAATGATTCACGAGCTGGTGTCTGATGTGCTCCATTAAGTCCCTTGTTTAATCCTTTGCTACCAGACAAACTAGATGTTTGCTTACAAAGAACACTCTCAAGAGTCCCTAATTTCCGATGAGACGATCTCGGAGACCTCCAAGGTGAGGTCACATGTCCTGTGACCTGAGCTGAATTCCTTTGCTTGGCAGCTAAATCACTTTTCTCTTTCTTGTTCGCCTGTAATTCAGTTACGGTGGCTGATTTCAACTTTTCTACTCTAGCAATAACATCTCCATCATCCTTATCTGGCACAAGATTCCTTTTCGGTTGTGAATCAGCCATAACTCCTATAGAAATCTTTCTAGATTGACTTGATGGATGGTAGTTACTGCCGAAGCTTCTATAGTCGCTCATCTTTTCCTGAAATGTATCACCACAAGGTTAACAATTCTGCTGGGAAAAAGAATGTAAATATCAACGAACACCTAATCACTCATATAATTTCTGAATAGCAACACAAACAGAGAAGTAAAGCAGTACAACGCAGGCTATATTCAGCGATAATGGATGATAAATTAATCATTAGGAATGGTAAATTTCTAACACTCGGATAAAAAATTTGGTAATAGAAAATCCCAAAATAAGAAGGTGCTAGATCTGGATAATATGACGAAAACAAGAGAAGCAGCAGATAATAGATGCTTGAAACGATGAACAACTAGCGAGATGTGATATCTCTAGCAACGAATTTCATACCAAAACTCTCCGATTATGCAAAGACAACACTATAACGCTGGTACTAAACTCAAAATCGAGACGATAACACCAATTTAACGAAAGGGGGCATAGATCGCGACGACTTATCACTGAATATGAGAGTAACGAGCCATGAATCGAAAACGAAAACAGAGAAAATCGAGCGATGGTATCATTGGCTAAGAAATTACCTAATCAAAGCTCGCGGGTACAAGTGCGAAAGCCCTGACTCTCTGATTCCGGTGAAGAATTAAGTGATCAAAGAGAGAAAGAAGATCGCCGGAATATTAACTGGAATAAGATCTGAGAAAACTGATAGAGAGAGAGAGAAGCAGAAATTCGAAATTTCTAGGAGAGAAGCGGGGGAAAATGAAAATTTAGATTTCTCAAAATGGTGTGTAACAAACACTGTCTGTAGCTGAATTGCGTATACACGACGCCGAACATTTGGACGATTTTAACCCTGAGATTTCTTCGTATTTACATTGCATCGTAACCGTCAGATTGAGGTGAGTACATGTGTCGTAATCTACTTATCATTCTCAAAATTTTGGCGCCTTAATTCGCCTCTCAAAAAATTTCAATCGCTTCAAAGTTCAAACGGAGACGGTCTTTGCATATGTCAAGTTTCCGTTAAACTTTGACGGGTCAGGCTAGAGCCATCCAAGTCCAACTATCCCGGTGACTAGCGTTTATATATATGCTACATAACCAGGCCCGGCCCAAGTGGGTAGTGCCTGGGCCTAAGGCCGGACTGTACATAACTGATCATTAATTTGAGTTCTATTTAACAAACATTCTATTGTTATTCCATGTTTTATTTATGATCCATACTCGTAAAATAATTCACTTATTTATTANATAGTTTATATATATATATATATATATATCAACATCGTATTTAATAGTTCACAAACATACATAATTTGTAGAGGATAAATTTACAAAAAAAATGATAGGGAAAAAAAAACACTCGATTAAGTGTCATAATGTGAGGAACGAGATTACGTCATACAGAATCCACAGGGACAAAATGTCACACTACCAGTGTATTTGCTTTGTAAGAAATTTAAAATCAATTCAAGATTTGGTAAATCTATATACAATTCATGAATTGCGTGCGTAATCTTAACATTTTTAAGGATTTAGAAGAACCAATAATATATAGTATCTATAAAAAGACACGCACGTAACATCTCGACTCAATACCTACACGCACGCATGCAAGTATCTTTTACTTTATGGAGGCTATTGTTTATCTATCTATATAAACGTATTAAGCTTCTGCATCCTAACCATGGAAGACCTCCACTTGATTGCCCTCGGGGGCTACTCTTCCATTCAAATTATATTACATATTTTAACACTTTTTGCTTCCATTAAATTACTTTCTTTAATATTAGCAGTTTACCTTAGAGATGAAAGTAACCAAACTTTATGTAAGGAATACAAATACAACTTTAGATAATATAAAAAAAAATTATTAAAGGATAAAAAAATATTAAAAAAATATCATGCATGCAAATTCTAAATCAAAATTGATTGCAAGAAAAAAAAAATACATATATAGGCACTCCATTCATTTAATCACCAATTACTTTTTGAATAGAAATTCTATGAGTTTTAAATTTTATATACGATATCAACGAAGAAATAATTCGACTTCTTCCAATATCATAAAAGTAACATAAGCAAGTTCAAAATTTAATGCTTCATTAAACCAAAATAAAATAAAAAATGCTTCATGAATATATATATATATATATATATATATTTGAAATTATTTGGTAGGGGAAGTAATGTTTTAAAACTTGTATATTATAACAATGAATACACATGTAATAATGTAAACATACATCCAATCAACAAATGAAAGAAACAATCCGATAATTTCAGTAATGTTAAAGCAAAGGGAGGAAACAAAAGGCTATGATTAGTCCAACAAGAGGGGCTACAGAAAAAGAAAGCCACGAGACATGCAAATGCAATCACGCATCTTAAAAGCAAGCCCAAGTTTTGACTGACAAGCAACCACGACGCAGTAAAGTGGAGTTCTCAAAATTAGCGCATATATAAAGTACTTGAACTATGTGTGTATCTTTCCAATAAAATGCAATTCTATAATGACTGCCAAAATCAGTACTTCATATTATTTTTGAGGAAATATCGTATATGTGTATCTTTTTCTAACAAAAGTTTTTTTATTCAATATAGAAAAAAATGAGTATATTTACAATTTACATATCATAAGATTAAAGTTGCAAAGAAATAAAGAGAAGATGCAAATGAAAATAATGGAAGAAAAGAGGGGACAGAGAGGAGGCGGAGGCAGTAAGAAAATAAGAAAGTGAGGAAATTGTAATTTGTAGTGTTGTTAGGGAACATCTCTCCTTTATCCTTTTTCTCTTGATTTTTTTTTTGTTTCTTCAATATTTCTCTAAAACTCAATTGGTTCCAACTAATTAGTACATTTTTTCCAAACTGAAATATCGAAACCTGAATTAAGCGAGGGAACCAAGCCGGTTTCAACTCTAGTGCGTATATGTCTCTAATTGCTTACATGGTTCAATCCAAACCAAGCTACACTATGCTTGCACGTTGTGTTATTTTGTGAAGGATGAAATTATAATAACGAAGTTTGATGAATTGAAATGAAATTAGTTTCGTCACGAAGCACACATCCATTAAAATTTGATTCTTATATTATATTTTCAATGAAATTATATAATTTTACCATAAGGCACGCATCCATTGTACAATGTACATGTTGTGGTTGAGGGAGTCCACGTGGAAACAAAAATGCCACGTGGGTAATGACAAGAAATATAGTCGTTGGTCGTTGTGTCGTGAGTGTGTGTGTTTCCTTTTTCTCGTGCTTGCAAATATGAGAAATGTGACGTCTCCTTAAGTTCCATAGACAAAGGAACTCTCATTAGGTCCTCTCTTTAAGGTGAACCATTCATTACTCATGCCCCCTCTCTTCCTTCGCTTTTTTTTTTCTTTTCAATTTTCAAATTTTCTCTATTTATTTAGTTATTATTACGTCTAACAACTTCTCTTTCGCAAATATATTACGTATGATTTACATCATTATATAGGCACTTTTTACCGGTTTGGAATAGTCCGTTTTAGACCGATTATGGCAGCGCTGATACAACTTGTTTAGTAGTTGACTAATTTTTTTTTATGTCTAAGCTTCGAATAAACGTAATTGTAAAGAAACAAAAATGAGATTTATCTTCTTTTTACATGAAATAAAATCGGTCTAAGACTTACTTATTGGGGGTTTTGATTATTCAAATCATCTGGTGGAACTAAATCGCATTGTTTTATGGTTAATAATGACTTGGACTTGAATCATCGTAGGCTCAAACATTTGTCATGCTTGCATACATATGATGGGTCCACAACTCCACATCGTAACTTTCGTCATAACTTTTGTTAAACAGAAGTAAAGAACTATACCTAATTAACTTAAGAAAGAAGTGTTAATCCGATTACTAAGCAAGCATTTACCCAAACACTTTCCGAAAATAATTTGTTTGATTAAAGTGTTAATTGTATCGAGGTCATATGAAAACACATTAATTTTGGAAATGTGGGAAGTAATGTAGTTCCACAAACGCCTCAATGCGCGTCACGATAACCTTTCATGCATTGAACACGATTAAGAAGATGTAATTTCTCAATATTAACTTTAATACTACTTCATATCATCAAAACAGCTAAATGTATATATTTATTTTTTGGGGTTAGATATCAAACATTAACTAGCGAGAAACCGAACCCACAAAATCATAACCAACACTTTGATCGAATCATCGTTTGACACGTGTTTTGGTCTGCTACACTAACAACATTTTTAGCGGACGCTGTCTCATCATTCCACCGTCGCTTTTTATTTGTGTGAACTTTGAACAAAAATACGAATTAAGACCATATCAAATTTAAAATAAAATAAAAACAAGTCCTAGTTTTATCTTCTATATAAACACACACGTACAAACCAAGCATGGCGGCTCATTACTCATTTGTCTTAACCTAAAATTATTATAAAAAGGATAGAGAGAGAGAGAGAGAGCTAGAGATATGGGAAGAGGGAGAAGTTCATCGTCTTCTTCAATAGAGAGTAGCAGCAAGAGCAACCCATTCGGTGCTTCGTCAAGTACTCGAAACCTAAGCACGGACCTGAGACTCGGACTCAGCTTCGGGACATCCTCAGGGACTCAATATTTCAACGGTGGCTATGGGTACTCCGTTGCAGCTCCGGCGGTAGAGGATGCGGAATATGTGGCGGCTGTGGAGGAGGAAGAAGAGAATGAGTGTAACAGTGTAGGGAGCTTTTACGTGAAAGTGAACATGGAAGGAGTTCCAATTGGAAGAAAGATCGATCTAATGTCTCTTAATGGCTACCGCGACTTGATCAGAACCCTTGATTTCATGTTCAACGCATCCATTCTCTGTAAGTTTCTATGTATACATAATGTCATATCAGAATGATTTATATGTCTTAGAGGTAGCAAATTTCTAACGATATTTTTTTCTTTCTTATAAGTCCGTTTTGATTTTTTTTTTTTTTTT
>Ga0041059_1000667_pt1 | contig 26542 bp, 34 predicted proteins | sample AraColnosormetaG_FD_56232 | JGI IMG/M metagenome (GOLD analysis project Ga0041059, IMG submission 56232) | Arabidopsis roots microbial communities from North Carolina, USA - Col MF nosort | ecosystem: Host-associated > Plants > Roots > Unclassified | place: USA: North Carolina | collected... | reverse complement strand
AGAGAGAGAGAGAGAGAGAGAGAGAGAGAGAGAGAGAGAGAGAGAGAGAGAGAGATAAAGAATATTTTATTGTGTCCATGAGTTGGTTAGGTGATCCTCCAATTCCAATTGGCTATCCATCTATCCTCTTCTTTTATTTATACTCTCAGAAACAAGAAATCAAAAAGGCAGCACAATAATACTGTCTAAATGCTTCTCTACTTTCTCATCACTTGTCTCTCTTTCTTTTTCTTTACCAAATCTCTTTCTCTTCCTCCATGGGCATCTGAAACCAAAACCTTGCTCTCCTTCTACTTCATCAAGAATCCCTTTATGAACACCCTACATCAGACCAAACACGATCCAGCCTCTCCGGTGATCGACCAAATGTCGGTTCTTGACCTCCCTGAGCTGGCTCTTGACTGCATTCTTGACCTTCTTCCACCCTCTGGACTCTGCAGCATGGCTAGGGTTTGTAGCTCCTTGAGGGAGAGATGTGTTAGTGATCATCTATGGGAGAAACATTTGAAGACCAAATGGGGCAAAATCCTTGGCCCTGCTGCTCACAGAGAGTGGCAATGCTATATCTCCTCTTCCACATATCATCTTGATTCTCCTCATCATCAAACTGGGAATCTTGGTTTTGCCAAAATCATCTCTCTGATCCGATCTCTTTCATCCGTTTTCCGAGAGGATAAACAAAGGAGGGGATATGCATCTTCTCTGCCACTTGATTCCAGCATGAGCTGCTACCTCTCCCTTGAAACAGGTCGTTTTTGGTTCCCAGCTCAAGTTTACAACCGTGAGGTAATCATTTCATAAACATAGTTGCTCCATTTTTGCTTTATGGATTTGATTAAAGTACTAAGAGGCTTTTTTTTGGTGAAAGAGCAGAATGGACATGTAGGGTTCATGTTGTCATGCTATGATGCGGAGCTCAGCTATGATACTCACACGGATACGTTCCAAGCCAGGTATAAAATATCTAATGTCCACATTTGACGCTAACAAATTTTCTTATTTCTCATCATAAGTTTACGTTTATTGGGGAGTTTAGGTATCCACCACATGGTAGACGAGCATCTGCGATTGAAAAGGGTGTGACATGGGATAGAATAAGAGCAGCTCCCATTGATGCATCACCTCATCTTCTCCATGTATCAGATTCTTTAAAAGAGTTGAAACCTGGAGATCACATCGAAATCCAGTGGAGAAGGAACAAAGAGTTCCCATATGGTAAATAATAATAATATGATGCTTTTGGTTTGAACTTGCAATCTGATTCTGAAAAAAGCTTGTGTGATGTTGTTGTGTAGGATGGTGGTATGGTCTTGTTCGCCACTTGGAATCCTGTGATGGAGATCATAACCATTGCCATTGCCATCTTAGTGGTGAGTTCTCATCTTCATCTTCATCTTCTGTGGTTAAAAAATGGAGTCTTGGTTGGTTGTTTTAAAATTGGCTGTCATATTCTATGCATTACTCATTGTCTCAGCTCATAAAGTCCATTAAATTCCCAAAACATAGTTGAAAAGGGTGAACATTGAAGAGAGCCAATTCAAGCAATGCCTTTTCTTGTTAAGATTGGTCCCAAAACGACAAATGATGATGATAATGTGATGATATGTCTTGATTTTCCTTGACATTTTGATAAATGTGTGTCTTCAGTTGATGTTGAAACCTCCACTTATGTCCTCATCGTTGGAATTTGCATTACTAATGGGTGTGGGGCTCAACAATGATTCTGTCTCTTTATCACTCCAAAAAAATCTCTTATTTTTATCATTTTGCTGGCACATTGCATGACCACATAAAAGTAGAAATCACATCGAAATAGATAATTTTTGGGATTTCTCTCTGCCCACTTGCATCTTGATTTAACCTTTGTCTACTGATAATGTGTTAAACGAGTTTTTGCATTCACATGTTGTACTAAATTGTCAAGTGTTGATGAATGGTAAAAACAGAGACGGTAGTGTTGGAATTCAACCAGTACACAGTCGGATCAAGGTGGAGAAGAACGATGATCATGAGAGATCATAAAGAGGAAGGTAACGAAGAAGACGGGTTCTATGGAGGAATCCGAAAGCTAAATTGTAAAGAAGAGATTGCAATGTGGAAACGTCACTGGCCTTGCTCCATCTTGGAATAGCATTAAAGAAGCTTTGCTTAAACACATGGGGAAAGATATTACACATCACTATACTGAGAGTAGGTTGTTAAATTTAGACGTCTATTCTCTTTTATCCAATGTATGGTTGATCGTGAATTATTTGTTGGGAATAAAGTCTATACGTGAAATTATTGTGTCACTTCGATTTGAGAAATATTGTGTTGTATAGGGAAAACTTAATACAATTGATTTGAATACTCAAAGAGCATTTTGGTTTTGATCTTGTTGCCGCTTGCTATGTCAAGCTCTCCCAGAGTTTCAGGTTTTCTGCTACACCTTCTGATCTCCTCTGAATTTTTTTACATGCCCTATTTAGAAATACACCTTTGTCACAATCAGTATCCAAAGACAAAGTTTCATACTGCCCATTGTCTGTTCCTCATTCCTATCTTGAGTCTTTTTTTCTTCTGCACCTCATCAGTATCATTGCCAAACAAATCATCTGTGGAGACAGAAACATTGAAACCACCTGTTGGGTTTGCATCAAATGAACATGTCGCTGCTCCTGGGAAGGATTGTATTTGAAAGTCAGAATCCTAATCAGAAGAAGAGACAAAAAAAGAAGCTTACCATTGCAGCATTAGTTGCTCCACTCTCAATAAACCCAAACTAAAGATTCTCATCTTCTTGAGAAGAAAGATTCCTGTAGTCATATTTTCCTTGCAACAAAGTAGCAATTCCATCGCCTAACGTTATCTAATAAGTAGCACTTTTGTAACGCTATAAGGAGGATCCTCCTTAGACACATCCTCAATAGTCAATACATAAAGTCATAGATATGTCTCTACACAGCTTCGGGATTCAACGTAGTTAGAAAATTAGTATCTGTAAGTCAAAAACATCACCGAGTAAAAAGAGTCCACCCATTAACTCAAGTCTCAACTTACACTTTGTTTTATTGGTCCCATACCTAAGTATAGAAAACCATTCAGTTGAATCTCCACCGACACCATAATCTGAGTGCAAGAGTCCATACTCTCCATCAGAGAGACTCAAATCCAATTCTCCTTACTGCAACAGCTCAAATTTGGAATCTTTTGTAAAAACCCAGATCAGCGGATCTCGAATGGCGAAGCACACGGCAGCGTTGAAGGTGGGACTAGCTTTACTGGCCCTCAGCATGATTGGCTACATACTTGGTCCACCGCTCTACTGGCACCTCACGGAAGCCTTAGCCGTTTCAGCCACTTCTTGCTCTGCTTGCGTCTGTGATTGCTCTTCGTTGCCTCTTCTCACCATCCCAACTGGTAATCACTATTTCCCTTTATTGGATCTTGCTTGATCGGCTCTAAAGTTTATTCATTTTCCCTGAGACAACGAGAGCAAATTTAGTACCTTTTTCATATTTGGTATTGTTTAGTAGTAGTTGGTGATTGAGTTGCCAGATTGCATGCTTTAGCTTGATGAGGGATTTTGAGTTTGAATCTCTATGCAGATAGATAGACAAGAATTGTGTAGATCTACAAGAATTGTTTTGTTTCTCTGATTATTTGGTTTGATAAGTATATCTGAAGCTATAGTTTTTGGTCATGGAGATTTGAAGTTTGCAGGCTGCTGTTCTTGTTTAAACACCAAGTTTGAGTCTTTGAGATCTGACTTGTGTTGTGATTTAGCTTCTGGTTTACTTGTTCTGGTCATTGTGACTTCTAATAGCAGTGTATGTGGTTTACTCTGTGTTTATCTTTATCTTTATCCATGTATGTGATTCACTCTTAATGAATTCATGGAGGTTGATATGGTTGTCCACAATGCCTTGTGATCATTGCTTCTTTACTATCTACAAACTTCTTTATCTACTATATGTGTATTTTTCGGATGATACCAAAAATAAAAAGCCTAACTCTTTTTACTTGTTTTCATATTGCTGCAGGACTCAGCAATGGTTCATTCACTGGTGAGTTTCTCTGTCAATTGGATTCATCAGTTAAAGAGTTCCCGGAAGAAAACTCTTGACTATGTTTTTAGTAAATGAGTCTTTTAAGAACATCTTGTCTTTTGATGCGCAGATTGTGCAAAGCGTGATCCAGAGGTGAACGAAGACACAGAGAAGAACTACGCTGAACTTTTAACAGAGGAACTGAAGCAGCGTGAAGCAGCATCGATGGAGAAACACAAACGAGTAGACACGGGTCTGCTAGAGGCCAAGAAGATAACATCATCTTACCAAAAGGAGGCAGATAAGTGTAACTCGGGTATGGAGACTTGTGAAGAAGCAAGAGAGAAGGCGGAGAAAGCACTTGTGGAGCAGAAGAAGCTGACTTCTATGTGGGAACAGAGAGCTCGTCAGAAAGGATACAAAGATGGAGCCACCAAGTCAACTGTTAAATCCAAAAGCGGCACTGAGGTTGCTTAAGGACACACCAAAGGTTTTGATTTCTTATCACACGAAAGAAAAGTTTCAGTGTATCTGTGAATTTGATTCATACTATTGTATTTAAGTTTTCTGATGGAGATAAATCAATCAGATGGAATGAAAACATGTAACCAAAACAACAAAGGATTAGTGGATTTTGAACAAAGTTACAACACAATCAAGTCATTACATTGAACTACAACATACTTATTAGGCATAGTGATGAGCACAAAGGCACTCTCTAAACACTCGGCTTCTCCTTTTGGTCTATCTTCACTTTTCTTTCAGGCAAGGTGTATTGTTAGATCATCCAAGTTTTGAGAACCAATGAGGCTGAGATTGTGCTCGTTCGCCAAATGCAGCAAGCAGATGAAACATAGATGTGGTGAGATGTCTTGGGTTCTCTCGGCTGCTTGGCAATCATCTGGGAAGCTAGCCAATAGCACTTTGAAAGATCTACTTTCAGGTGGTTCTTGTTGATGTTCCTCATCCTGCACAATCAGATTCTGTTAATATCATCACAGTAATGGGCAGAAAAGAAGGAAAAGCCATCCTTGGGTTAGTTTCGGCATGGAACCATAAGAAAAAGGTGCACTGCACTAAACAGGAATGTATGTGTGTGGAATTCTAGATTGTATGTTGACAAAACTTGGCTGATGTGAAGTACACGAATGAGTCATGTAAATCATAAGAGAGATAATCAGAGTATATTGGTTAACCTGAATTGGAGGTTGATGAGATTCCTGAAGACACTCCCAAAGAGTTTCCTTTAGCACTTGCACATCAACTTGTTTTGAAGCTTTATCGTATTGGACATCAATTTTGTTGACCTAAAGCATGAGTTGTGTAGGATAATTACAACAATGTTTCATTCCTAAGATAGATAGCTACAGCCTTTTAAAATGATTTGTAATGCTGTAACCATATGCAGATCAATCTATCATACCTGGCGTGGCTGAGAGATTAATGTGTTGGTATCCTCTGCATCACTTTGATCATTTTCATTATCATCGAATGGGCCATCATCATCATCATAAACATTATCATTTCCCCAGGATTCCCCATGTTCATAATCATCAGGCTGCTGTCTTGAAGTTTCACCTGGAATATGCACATAACAAAACAAGTGTAACATAAATATTTTTTTTTCAGAAACCCAATACAGATTTAGTGGTAAATTGTTGAAACCATTTCCTTTGTTACGGAAATTTAATATCAGTAAAGAAAACAAAGACACTGTTATACGCCTCATAAACCGCCACGGATACCAACAAGTGATGATTTTCTTAATGACTGGAAGTGTTACCTGAGTTTTTTCTTCTCCTCCTCCCAAGGCACTGTTATCATTCAGGAGAGTAAATTCAGAAAAGATGACACAAAATGGAAAAGAAAAGATAAAAAAACACAGAAATAATAGCAAACTAGTGACTTGGTCTGTGTTTGGCAAGCCATACCATCACATTCGGTAGTAGAAATAGCTTTATTAGATTCTCAGGTTGATAATGGCAATCCTCTGGAAGCTTCGTTTGACAAGGGGTTCTACTTGCTGGGAGAAGTAAAGTCTTTGGGTTTTTTGGAGGGGCAAAAATATCAGGCATTTCTTCCTCCAAAGCTTTTGCAAAATCTAGTTCAGGCTCTGCTTGCTTCTTTTTCCTGGTTTTCTTCGCTGGTGGAGAGGATTTAATTTCTGAAGCAGGTTGAACATCTGGACCTGCAAAAAGAGTTCAGAGAATGTAAACCCTCAGAAGAAAATCGAAAACTAAGAGGACTTATGTTATTTCTTGAAATCAGAGATATAAGCGCATACCTTTTGTTTTTCGATACTTCCAGTGATCAGGACCTGCCCAAGAATTTTGCTTAGATGAAATTCCCAACGACAAAAAGAGATAGTCATCAACATTCTCCAGTCTGTCATCTGAATCCATGTCTTGCAGGGAGGCTGGTTCAACTTCCTGCAAAGTGAAAACATTAGGTTTTCAGTACCAAATAAAATTCATTAAGAAAAAAGATTATTAGAAGAGCGATGGTAATAACCTCATGAAAATTTGAATATATTGGTTCTGCTTCATTGGGGCCAAAGTTTTCATCAACATCACCGGATTGACCCTCATAATCAAAAGAAGTTCCAAAGTTCTCATATCCTTCATCATCGTCGGCATAGCTAGCATCATTACCATGTGAAATATCAAATGACTCGGTCGTCTGCTGACCACAAGAAAACGTGTCAGATGGTCTTTGGTTCTCTTCATCAAATTGATTGATTATAGCCCGAAGAGATGGTACAATCTCATCCTTCTTTCGCATGTTTAGCACCATTTGCTCCACACATTCTACAAATTTAACCACAACATCAGAGAAAGCATAATGCAATAAAACATGTACAATGGTAGAGCGAGGCATATCAGCCAGTAAAGCCAGACCTTTAACAAAGGATAGATCAATTGTTTCTGATTTGTCATGCTTATTTGCAGACGAAACAAGCTTTCCAGGGATTTCTTGTGAATCAAATAGAACTTGACACCCTCCATAGACTCCTAAATTGTTTAGCAGCAGGCCCTTTGCTCCACCTTCATCAAACTGTGCTGAAGTCTGATGATAAAGGGGATCCACTGCAAATGCCACTGGAAAGAAAAAAGAAAGATAAATTATTGTCGTACATAACTTACTTTCACAAACGAACAAAGGGAGTTACGTTAAGTTAAGCAAATACCATCAAATTTCTTCACGTTAAGGGCATCAAAGGAAGGTTCCAGTGTTGATAAAGGCGATATCTGAAAGTTCGAAACACATCAGTAAATAGTCTCATCTATTAAATCCAGAATTAGATTTTGTGTATGAACTACCTTTTTCTCTGGCTGCTTCTTTTGGTTAGTTGCATTTTCTACGGCACCAGCAGCATCCTCGTGATCTAGTTCATGAAAGAAATATCAGAAAAGAATATAAGAACTTTTTTTACTTTAGTACCTACGTTAGAAATTAGAGCTAAAGAAAGAAATTCAATGCATTGCATAGCCCTCTTCAGAGATTTTAAATTCTCGTGTAGAAGTCAAAACAATAAGAAAAGTATTCATCTGTTTACCTAATGAGTTTCAAGACTAGTTTGGCAAACCATATTAACAAAAATGAGTGAATAAATATCTCCACAAATAGATAAAGCTACATGTTGTCTGTTGAAGTTTACCCTGACAGTTATAACCAAGTACTAAAGATAAGATAGTTTCTTGTGTGTAAGGTTATTAATCTAACCTCCACCGTCATCATGGCCAGCTCGGGTAATTCCACCCAAGACCTTGTATGCCTCTGAATGAACAGAGTCTACCCGCATTGAGTAAATCTTAACTCCAGCTTCAAGAGTGCAACTTGCCTGACTTGGACGAACACATATGTCTTAAATATGATTCTGAACTCTTGTTTTTCCTTTCAGTTTTATGTTTTTGTGTATTCTCAAACGTCTTAACAGCATTTTAAAAAAGCCAAAGAAGAATGAAATCGAAAGCTTACCTTTTGAAAATTTGTTTCTGTATTGTTCTCATCTTCAACTTTGATAATCTCACAAAGATGGTCGATCAAATTCAACTCCCATGTATTCTTTTGATTGATTTTCTGTTTAACACAAAACCCACATAACATAAATTAAATTGCAAAGCTAAACAAAGATTATAGTGATTAAAAAGCTACTTGTAAATCTCATCAGAAGCATATTTACCCAAGACCAAGGTCAAAGACAAGGACTTTTAGCCACGAATTTTCCTTTTTCACTTGCTATAATTATGGGGGAAAAAAAGACAGAAGAAAGTAGTTGCTTACGTTTTCACTGGCTAATTTGATACAGTTCTGAAACAACTCGAGAATTTGCTGTTTGTCGAAACAAGGATCAGACTCCGTCTCAGGCTGAGACCCACGAGCGAAAATGACAGACCTACGACGGCTAGCAGCGGCTCTTGCGGCTCGAGCTTGTTCCCGTTCCAATCTGTCATCGTTAGATCCCAAGAAGAAGGGACTCGTCGGAGCCTGGATTCGAGTCGTCGTTGAAGCTGGCTTTTGCTTAGGGTTTGGAGTTAAGGATTCATCCATGACAGAACTTCTCCGCTTGTATAAACTCAATGAGAGAAAATGCGTTTGTTGGGTTCACCGGAGCTTTGTGGATCCGAGAAAATTCAAAATAATTTGGGAATTAGGGATTTTAATATTTTGATTTTCCCTCTTCTTTACCCTTTTGAATTTCAGAGACACTGATGAGAATGTGTAAATACATGATTACCCCCGTCGAAAGGTGAGTGACGTGGTATACTCCACTTTGATCATCGTTAGAAATAATTTAAATATGAAATATCCATGGCCGGTCATAGGACTGATAGATTGGGTTAAGACTTGGTTAAGAGTTAACCGATATATAACAAATGAATTTTGTTTCGCCAACGCTAATTGTACTATTAACGGAAAACAATCTTGTCAAAATGGTACATACGAGAAGCAGATAGAAGAAACTCAAAGAAGGTATCTAGAGAGCTAATACATCCGTAGAGATCACAGCTTTGAGAATCCATGTCAAAACAGATTTGTTTTTCAGTCAAAGAGCAAGTCTCTCTTAGTAAACCATGATCAGAGTACTGTGTTTTTAAACTGCTTCGCTGGATTCTCTTTCACATGTTAGGATGTCCGAAACCTCCAGCTGGTGGCATGGGCCTAAAACCATTGTTAGCCATTGGAGGTGGTGGCGGTGGGAATAAACCAGATGGAGGTGGTGGTGGCGGTTGAGCTTGATGAGGCGGGGGTGGTGGTGGCGGTGGAAGACCATTTGCTCCAACAGCTGACTGAGGCTTGTTTGGTTCTGGCTTGGTAGGCTTGAAATACACCTGCAGCTGTTTTATTACATTCTTTGTCAGTATTTTGATTAATCCAAACACAAAACTTATCCAATCTCGGAAAAGAAACTAAGCTTATGGCTTTATGAGAATTATGATGAGAAGCACTTACTGTAAACATCTTGGAGTCTGGATCCCAGTGAGAGAAAAACTTTGGGGTTGATTTATCAACCTCTGTGCTAGGAACCTGAAACCAATGCGAAAACACAACCATCAATATCAGTAAACAATTCGACCAAGATATGTTGGGCTACTAGAGCTATAATCCCAGATGACTTGTAGAATGTAAATGTCACGAATAAAAGAAAAAAAAAACACATACCTTGAAAGCTATGATTTCATATGGTTCGGCTGCAAATAGAAGGTATTGATAGCTCTTGTCATAAGGTTGAACTTTCTGCACACAAAAAAAAAGGAAGAAAACTATTCAGTATGAAGGAAAAGAAAGAGTTTATGAGATACATAGACAAGGAGTTGTAACACTCACCTGCTCATAAGATGACATGAAACGATGTCTTGGCTTTATGTTGTCCTCTATCTCAGGATATTCAATCTGTAAAACATTGTTTGAGGAGTAAACAGACACAGTGAGATTTTACTCTGGCTAAGTCTCTAATGATGATCATTGAAGTTCAACAATAACAATTAGATGCTTACCTGGAACAGAAGAGATCTTTGTTGCAGCTCGGGATCATACTGTTTTGTAACCCGGTACCCTGGTCTACCAATTTTAACTGCAAGACCATACATAAAATGGAGTTATTAATAAACCCTTTAAAGCAATCAATTAAGTAAAATCTATGTACTCAATAGCAAAGATATACAATTTTGCTATTACTTCTAGACAATCACTTTCCCATTATATCCAATTCCAGGCCTAGGCAGATTTGATATCAACAATGGGAATAAAGCTGTATTATAATTATAGAAAATAAAACAACTTATTACCTGTTCTGCGAACTGAGACATTGCGCTTGAGTGGCTGCGGCTTAGTAGGAGCATCCTTAGCCTCTCGAGCAGCTCTCTTTGCCAAGTTTGTCTGATGCCTCTTACCTTGAGTATGTGCCAAGTAGTTTCCTTCATTGTTATGCAGTGTTAGACATAGTTTACACTCATAGCTGCACAACATAAAAACACACCAAAAATCAAATTAGTGGCATGAGGGGAAAATTAAAAAAAAGAACCTAATTCTAGAAACAACAGCCAAACAAACTCAAGAGCTATCACACATATGAATAATCAAACTCAAAACGGAGCAAAAATGTAGATGAAGTTGGTAAAATCACAGTATTCATAAATCTCAGGTTGATCATCCAACAATTGAATCTGCTACTTACTCGTGCAACAAAGCATACATAAATACAGTAACATACCTTCCAAGATGATTTCGCATGAAATACGGATCTTTAGCAAGGTCTATGGTTTCAAGAGCAAGACGACGGAGACGCTCACGGCGATCTATGGCCTCGTTTTGGCCGGAGGCGGCGCCGCCACTACCAGGCTTGGAACCCCATTCTCTATCCATAGCTGCTACTAGGATCTCCTTTCACGCTAACTAATCCCCAATCGGTCCTTCTATGCTCTCTTGTGCTGCTCTCTCGATTGCTGGAAAATTTTGACAATTGCTGAGATTTTTCTTATGACTTATGAAGATTGGGGAAAAAAAGCACAGATGGGGGAGATTGGGTGGTTTATCAGAGACCCTAATGTGGGTTGGGTTTCGAATAAGATGAGACAGTTTAAGGCCCAATATCAGCCCATCAATGTGTTAAAGAGAAAATAACGTCATCAGGTTTTATTTCATACATGATTCATTATAATGATAAACTGATTAAATTAAAATCCTAGATAGACAGACAATTTCTGCTTTCACTTATTGGAATTTATAATCAAGCTAAATCACTACTTGATAATATAATAAGAATGATATAAATTACTTTAAAATTATTATTAATTATCAAATAAATGCGTGTAACTAATTTCATTGCTTTAAAACATGAACATCAATGTCTTACGTTACTTCTTCCACAAGAAACAAGTAAGACTTTGACTTTTTAGGTTTCTTGTTCTCGTGATCTTCACGAAGGTGAAGCTTCCCTGCTTATAGGGAATCATCATTAACTCTTAGCACATTAATTAGGAGTTTCCCACATGCGTATTTATATACAAGCATGAAGCATTCATCGATGTGAAGTTCGAAAACATATCCAAAAACTGCAAGAAAGCTCCTCCCATGGCGGATTCAAGCTTTTCTCTTCCTCCTCTTTGTGAAAGGATCTCATACACGAACTATTTTCTAAGAGCTGTATATCTCACGGTTCTAGGCCTTTTCTTTTCTCTTCTCTTGCACCGAATCCGACATACGAGCGAATACGACAACGTTTGGCTCGTGGCTTTCTTTTGTGAATCTTGTTTCTTCTTGGTATGTCTGCTTATTACTTGCCTAAAATGGAGTCCTGCTGATACTAAACCCTTTCCTGATAGACTTGATGAAAGGTATCATTTTCGTTTTACACATAAATCATATATACAAATATTATTTTTAGCATATATACAATCATTATTGTTATTAACTTTGTATAAAGTCTGAGCTAGTTTGCTACCTAGCCTTAGTTTAATCATCAAGATAATATTCATTTCTATGTTATCTTTTACGTAATTCATTAACCTGGCATATAAAATATTGTAATTTCAGGGTTCATGACCTTCCTTCGGTGGATATGTTCGTGCCCACAGCAGATCCGGTTCGAGAGCCACCGATTATGGTTGTGGACACCGTGCTTTCGCTGTTAGCTGTAAATTATCCGGCAAATAAACTAGCTTGTTATGTGTCGGACGATGGATGCTCACCTCTCACTTATTTCTCTCTCAAGGAAGCTTCTAAGTTCGCCAAGATTTGGGTACCGTTCTGCAAAAAGTACAACACTAGAGTTAGAGCTCCTTCTAGATATTTTCTGAAACCTATAAGCGTCGCAACAGAGGATTATGAATTCAATAGAGACTGGGAAAAGACGAAGGTAAAAAGGGTTTGATTATTTTTTAGGTGTATGACATTTTTATGTTTACAAATAATATTATTGTGCTTATTTACAGATTAAATTCTTGTTTTGAAACAATTGAGATACCTAATAAAGTTGCACATGATCTGAAGATTTGTTCTTAGTCTTTCATCTTATGTATTGAGAAATTTCTTGATGTTTTCTTTTTGTGTAAATACAAAGAGGGAGTACGAGAAGTTGAGGCGGAAAGTGGAAGATGCCACCGGAGATTCTCATATGTTGGATGTAGAAGATGATTTTGAAGCATTCTCAAACACAAAACCAAATGATCATTCAACTCTAGTTAAGGTATTTAAAAAAAATTCCTTAAGTAAAAACAATCAAGTTTCTAACTATAGTTATATACGCACACGTTAATTGTTTTATGTGTATATATGTGAAGGTGGTATGGGAGAACAAGGGAGGTGTAGGAGACGAGAAAGAGATCCCTCATATCATATACATATCAAGAGAGAAAAGACCAAATTATGTTCATAATCAAAAATGTGGAGCCATGAACTTTCTGGTTAATGAATTTTCTTACACATCTCTCTCTTTTTCTTCTTATTTTTTTCTGAAGTTTCACATCTTATATAGTGTATTTTTTTTTTTTGTTGTACCGAAAATGTGATAAGCATATGATATGATGAATTTGAACAGGCAAGAGTGTCAGGGTTGATGACAAACGCACCATACATCTTGAACGTGGATTGCGACATGTATGCCAATGATGCAGATGTAGTCCGACAAGCAATGTGTATACTTCTGCAAGAATCATTAAATATGAAACATTGTGCTTTTGTTCAATTCCGTCAAGAATTCTATGATTCAAGCACCGAGCTAATAGTCGTCCTACAATCAGTGTGATTTCTTCTTTTAAATTTTGTTTATCTATAATTCTAATCAATACATTGTTATTTATGATATGTCGTTTTCTTTGCTAAATTTAGCATTTGGGACGAGGAATCGCGGGAATCCAAGGACCGATATATATAGGATCAGGATGCGTCCACACGAGAAGAGTTATGTATGGTTTATCTCCAGACGATTTCGAAGTTGATGGAAGTCTTTCTTCAGTTGCTACAAGTAAGTCTTTCATAAAAATCTTCAAAGCGTTATTTAAAACATTTTTTTATTGACCCTTGCTGTTGCTATCAAGGGGAGTTTTTGGTTAAGGATAGTTTAGCGAGAAGATTTGGTAATTCTAAAGAGATGATGAAATCAGTGGTTGATGCAATACAAAGAAATCCAAATCCACAAAATATACTTACAAACTCCATAGAAGCGGCTCGAGAAGTGGGACATTGTCAGTACGAGTACCAAACCAGCTGGGGAAACACCGTATAATTCACTTTTCAGTTTAACCAAATAATATTATATTGTTTCGAAAAATTCTATAATATTGAAAGTTATGCAGATCGGCTGGTTATATGATTCAGTGGCGGAAGATTTAAACACGAGTATCGGAATACATTCGAGAGGTTGGACTAGCTCATACATTTCTCCGGATACACCTGCATTTCTTGGATCTATGCCGGCAGGAGTACCCGAGGCGTTACTCCAGCAGCGTCGATGGGCGACAGGATGGATCGAAATCCTTTTCAACAAGCAAAGTCCGTTGCGAGGATTGTTTAGCAAGAAAATAAGATTCCGACAACGATTAGCTTATCTTTGCATTATCACCTGTCTAAGGTCAATCCCTGAGCTTATTTATTGTCTCCTTCCTGCTTATTGCCTACTCCACAACTCTACCTTATTCCCCAAGGTGACTCTCTCTCTGACACTCATAATAAGGTTTAAAGTTCTGTTTTGGTTTAAATGAAGTTCAATTTACTTTCATAAAATTAATTTTGAAGGAAATTTTTAATGTTTTATTATTATTATTTGTGTGTGTGTATGTAGGGACTTTATTTAGGCATAACTGTCACACTTGTTGGGATACATTGTCTCTATACTCTATGGGAATTTATGAGCCTTGGTTATTCCGTACAATCGTGGCTAGTCTCCCAATCAGTTTGGAGAATAGTAGCCACTAGTAGTTGGTTATTTAGCATCTTTGATATCACACTCAAGCTTCTTGGCATCTCGGAAACGGTGTTCATAATCACTAAAAAGACTGTGGCTGGGACCAAGTCAGCATTAGGGTCTGGACCCTCTCAAGGAGAAGACGTTGGTCCAAACTCAGACTTGTTTAAATTTGAATTTGATGGCTCACTTTGTTTCTTGCCTGGCACATTTATTGTGTTGGTGAATATAGCCGCTCTAGCTGTTTTTTCTGTGGGTCTACAACGGTCGAGTTACAGCCATGAAGGAGGTGGTTCGGGTCTGGCAGAGGCTTGCGGATGTGTTTTGGTAATGATGTTGTTCCTTCCATTTCTAATGGGTTTGTTTAAGAAAGGAAAATATGGAACCCCATTGTCTACTCTCTCTATAGCTGGCTTTTTAGCAGTTTTATTTGTTGTTTTCTCTGTTTGAATGTAGTATGGTGATATGTGTTTGTTGTGTTACTACGCTAAGTTTACCATGACATTGTCTTAATTAATAATTCTATATATGTAACTTTATTTTGCGTGCAAAATGTTTGCCCAAAACTATAATTAACTAATGTGAATTGAAGCAGTTTTAAGTTGTGAATTAGAAAGAAAGAAAGAGTGATTCTCAAAAAAAATACTGTTAAACTTGCAAGCTATTAAATGAGAAAAATGGAGATCCAATTTATAAGTGTGAACCATGTAGTCCTAGGTTCGAGTTGTATGACTACAGTCTACAAGACTAAACTAAATTGTTTTAATGCCCGGTCAGAAAGAAAAAAAAGTTAGGATCTTGCAATTTAAAATGTTTAAGTCATATATAGAAAACAAAACATGTAAATTAGTGTGTAGTCATTACCTTAACTCAAAACAATAATGACGAAGTTCAACCTTCTTGGCGTCTCTATCATAACCGGTTAAACTATTGATTTCACTACTCCCTCTTTCCGTTTGATAAGATGTTTTAGAATAATTCGCAGAGATTAAAAAATAATTATTTGTTTTGTTGAAAAGTGTGGTTTAATTATCTGGATTATGGTTGATGCTGAGAAAAAATTATTCTATAAGATTAACTATACTATTTCACACATGCGGACTATGCCACTAGCTATTGGTGTTAAATGCTTAGAACGATATAAATTGTTTTTTAATTATCAACACCAAATTAAACATGAAATATATATCATTGCTTTAAAACAAGAACACAAGCTACTCACTATCATGTCCTTCAGAATCCAGCTATTACGTTAAGAGTATGTCTCTTAACGTAATCCACTTATTACGTAATTCACTTATTAAGTAGCGCTATGTCTCTTAACGTAATCCACTTATTACAGTAGCGGTATGTCTCTTAACGTATTCCACTTATTACGTAATTCACTTATTCCAGTAGCGGTATGTCTATTAACTTAGCTGTATGCATGTCTCTTAACGTAATCCACGTATAACGTGTTACTTCATCCACAAGAAACAAAGACTTTGACATTTAGGGTTTCTTGTTCTCGGGATCAGTCATGAAGCTGGAGCTTCCTTCTTATAGGGAACATTAACCCTTACCATGCGTATAAAGCTTAAATCTTTGTTAGAAGCACTATATATACAAGCATTCATAGACATAATAACGTACATTAAGCCCTTTAGAAACATATTCAAAAATCGCAAGAAAGCTCCTCCCATGGCAGATTCAAGCTGTTCTCTCCCTCCTCTTTATGAAAACATTTCATACAAAAGTTATATTCTAAGAGCTGTGGATCTCACGATTCTTGGCCTTCTCTTTTCTCTTCTCTTGCACCGAATCCTATATATGAGCCAAAACGGCATCATTTGGCTCGTGGCTTTCCTTTGTGAATCTTGTTTCTCATTCGTGTGGCTCCTTAGTACCTGCACAAAATGGAGTCCTGCTGAAACTAAACCCTATCCAGATAGACTTGATGAAAGGTACCATTTTCATTTAAACAGAAATCATGTGTATACACAAATATTAAATATTATTTTTATTAATACATGAAAAGCAATATTCTTAATAAATTTGTATAAAGTCTTAACTAGCTGCTACCTAGATCTTAATTTAATTCTAAAGACGTATTATTCATTTCCATGTTATCTTTCTATTTATTTGAGCTGACCTTGAAATTTCAGGGTTTATGATCTTCCCTCAGTAGATATGTTCGTGCCCACCGCAGATCCAGTTCGAGAACCGCCAATTATGGTTGTGAATACCGTACTTTCGCTGTTAGCAGTGAATTATCCAGCGAATAAACTTGCTTGTTATGTATCGGATGATGGATGCTCACCTCTCACTTACTTTTCTCTCAAGGAAGCTTCTAAGTTCGCCAAGATTTGGGTTCCCTTCTGCAAAAAATATAACCTTAAAGTTAGAGCTCCTTTTCGGTATTTCTTAAACCCTTTTGCCGCAACAGAGGGTTCTGAATTCAGTAGAGATTGGGAAATGACTAAGGTAATGAATTTGATTGTTTATTTTGCGATTGTGTTTGTCTTTAGATTTACAAATTTTTTTAATCAGTTTTTTTTTTAATTATAAATACGGAAGGTAATTATATATAAAAGGAAATTTGGTTAAAAAAAAGAAGCAATTAGTTTTTTTTTTGGTGGTAAAAACAATTAGTTGAAATTGTGTTTTTGTATTAATTTAAAGAGGGAGTACGAGAAGTTATGCCGGAAAGTGGAAGATGCCACCGGAGATTCTCATTTGTTGGGCACAGACAATGAATTGGAAGCTTTTTCAAACACAAAACCAAATGATCATTCAACTATAATCAAGGTATTTCTACAATTCATAATAAGGGTTAATTAAAACAATTACATGAAATCTTGTTAATGTGAAGGTGGTATGGGAGAACAAAGGAGGTGTAGGAGACGAGAAAGAGGTCCCTCATATCGTATACATTTCAAGAGAAAAAAGACCAAACTACCTTCATCATTACAAAGCTGGAGCCATGAACTTTCTGGTCAGTGAATTTTGTAGTCAGACCATCACAAGATTGGTTGAGATCACAGATTAGTTTTTTATGAAGCACACATTTGATCATTATGGTTTAGATTCGTATATATTTAAATCCATCAATAACATAACTTAAATTAGTAAAAAATTTACCTTTGATTTTTTTTTTTTAAATTTGTTGTACTACGTATCTTATGGTTTTTTTTTCCAACAAATCATATCTTATGAATTATGATCACTAAACCAATGAGAATTGATATATCATAAATGAGAAGCCATATCGAACTATATCAATGAATGTCGTTTTACTTTTTCTTTTGCATCGTTATATTAAATATCTGATGGAGTGTGAGATGAACTGAACAGGCAAGAGTGTCAGGGTTGATGACAAATGCACCATACATGTTGAACGTGGACTGCGACATGTATGCAAACGAAGCAGATGTGGTGCGACAAGCAATGTGTATATTTCTGCAAAAATCACAAAATCAAAACCATTGTGCTTTTGTTCAATTCCCTCAAGAGTTCTATGATTCTAACACCATCAAACTCACCGTCATAAAATCAGTAAGATTTCTCCTTTTTAAATTTTTGTTTATAATGATCGATCGGTTCAATATGTTATTTATCGTTCAATACTTAAATCTTTCTTTCTTTTTATTTTCTTTGTTAAAATTAGTATATGGGACGAGGAATTGCAGGAATCCAAGGACCAATAAATGTTGGTTCAGGTTGCTTCCACAGTAGAAGAGTTATGTACGGTTTATCGCCGGACGAATTAGAAGACAATGGAAGTCTTTCTTCGGTTGCTACAAGTAAGTATTTTAAACATTTCAATTGTATATTAAAACCATGTTCTCATGTTATCTGATTTTAAACTATATATATTCATCTAACATACAATTCATAATAATTTTGTTGTTATGTAGTGTATTACTATATATTTGAGTTATTTCATTATTCACCGTTGCTGTTGCTATTTATTTCAGGGGAGCTTTTGGCTGAGGATAGTTTGTCAAGTGGATTTGGGAATTCAAAAGAGATGGTGACATCGGTTGTTGAGGCATTACAAAGAAAACCAAATCCCCAAAATATACTTACAAACTCCATAGAAGCGGCTCAAGAAGTGGGACATTGTGACTACGAGTCCCAAACCAGCTGGGGCAAAACCGTACGTAGATTTTAAATCTCTTACATCTTTGATATTTTACAAAATAGCTGGACCTTTACCATATAAATCATGCAGATTGGTTGGTTATACGATTCAATGTCAGAAGATATGAACACTAGTATCGGAATCCACTCGAGAGGTTGGACTAGCTCATACATTGCTCCGGATCCACCTGCGTTTCTTGGATCTATGCCGCCGGGAGGACTGGAGGCAATGATCCAGCAACGGCGATGGGCAACAGGATCGATCGAAGTTCTTTTCAACAAACAAAGTCCGTTGCTAGGATTGTTTTGCAGAAAATTAAGATTTCGACAGCGAGTAGCTTATCTTTGCGTTTCCATTTGTGTAAGGTCAATCCCTGAGCTCATTTATTGTCTCTTGCCTGCATATTGCCTACTCCACAACTCTGCCTTATTTCCCAAGGTAACTCTCTCTTTCTCTGTCATTCATACTAAATATCATATTGTTCTATTTGTCATCATATATATGAAAAATTTAGAAGGAGATTTCAATTTTGATCTTTGATACTTTTTCCTTGTGGATTTAGGGACTTTGTCTTGGCATAACAATGTTACTTGCGGGGATGCACTGTCTCTACACTCTATGGGAATTTATGTGTCTTGGTCATTCCATACAATCGTGGTATGTCTCACAGTCATTTTGGAGAATAGTAGCCACTAGTAGTTGGTTATTTAGCATCTTTGATATTATACTCAAGCTTCTTGGACTCTCGAAAAACGTGTTCTTAGTATCTAAAAAGACTATGCCCGTCGAAACCATGTCAGGATCTGGGATTGGACCATCTCAAAGAGAAGATGATGGTCCGAACTCAGGTAAAACTGAATTTGACGGCTCACTTTATTTCTTGCCCGGCACATTTATTGTCTTGGTGAATCTAGCCGCCCTTGTTGGGGTTTTCGTGGGTCTACAACGGTCAAGTTATAGTCATGGAGGAGGTGGTTCGGGTTTGGGAGAAGCTTGTGCATGTATTTTGGTGGTTATGTTGTTCTTTCCATTCCTAAAGGGTTTGTTTGCGAAAGGAAAATATGGAATCCCATTGTCTACTCTCTCAAAAGCTGGCTTTTTAGCAGTTTCATTTGTTGTTTTCTCTGTAGGAAACTAGTATAGTGATATTGTTTTGTTATATATGTAAAGAAGTTAACTTCATTATTAAACACATCAATTTGAATACAATCAAACATTCTCGTAAGTCATCAATCATCATGCATATAAAAACATGAATAAGAACACACAAACAACCGACTACCTGTATGTTTCTGTGTGACTTTTGTCTCTGTCTGTTTCTTTTGGTTAGTTTCATTTCCTACAGCATCAGCATCATCCTCGTAATCTAGGGGAAAATATCATAAAAGAACATTAAGATAAAACTTTACTTGCCATTCTTTAGACATTAGAGAGAAAACTTAGAAATTTAATGCATTGGATAGACAATAACAATCGCCAGCTTAAACAATAAGAGACATATTCATCTGCGTACAATTATTAAATTGGTTAACTAAACCGGGTTTGGTATTGCTGCCAAGGGCGCCTAAACCAACACCAAGATTTAGAGCGAAGCGAAGTGAAGTGAAAGAAGAGTTTTGAACTCTTGAGTTTCTTCTGCAGTGAATCATGAACATGTCTTCTTCTTCTCGCAAACTCTCGCGACTCTTCAACATTGTAACTCAGAATCAGAAATCTCCAGTTTTGCTTTCTTCTGACCAAGAAGCAGCCAGAAGAATCACGGCGTGCCTGGTGGAGAAATCCACCATCGGAAAACTTCAATCGAATCCATCACTCCTCTTCAATTTGAATTCAAATGTTACCCGTCTCGTTCTATCTGAGCCAACTCTTCCCACTCAATCCTGCATCGATTTCTTCAAGCTTCTTCGCGAATTCGAATCTAATCTCAAACCTGATCTCACGGCGGTAGTGACTTTATCTCACCGGTTATATTCTAACCGGAGGTTCAATGAGATGAGATCGCTTCTGAATTCAGTTGTTAACGACGGGTTTTACAAGCGTCCGGTTGAGGAGTTAGGATCAGCGATGGTGGATTGTGACATTTCTGAAGAAAAGTTTGAATTTTTCGAAAAGTTTTTCGATTTGGTATTTAGGGTGTATGTTGATAACGGAATGTTTGAAGAGGGTTTAAGGGTTTTTGATTACATGGTTAAAAAGGGATTGAGTATTGATGAAAGATCCTGCATTGTGTTTTTGGTTGCGGCGAAGAAGCGACGGAGAATTGATCTCTGTTTGGAAATTTTCCGGCGAATGGTTGATTCTGGAGTGAAGATAACTGTTTATTCATTGACGATTGTGGTTGAAGGATTATGTAGAAGAGGTGAAGTTGAGAAGAGTAAGAAGCTGATTAAGGAGTTTTCTGTTAAAGGGATTAAACCTGAAGCTTATACTTACAACACTATTATCAATGCTTATGTTAAACAGAGAGATTTCTCGGGTGTGGAAGGGGTTTTGAAGGTGATGAAGAAGGATGGTGTGGTGTATAACAAGGTTACGTATACGCTTTTGATGGAATTGAGTGTTAAGAATGGGAAAATGAGTGATGCGGAGAAGCTGTTCGATGAAATGCGTGAGAGAGGAATAGAATCTGATGTTCATGTGTATACTTCTTTGATAAGTTGGAATTGTAGAAAGGGAAATATGAAAAGAGCGTTTTTGTTGTTTGATGAATTGACAGAGAAGGGACTTTCGCCGAGTAGTTATACCTACGGGGCGCTTATTGACGGGGTGTGTAAGGTAGGGGAAATGGGTGCAGCTGAGATATTGATGAACGAGATGCAAAGTAAAGGAGTTAATATCACTCAGGTGGTGTTTAATACGTTGATTGATGGGTATTGCAGGAAAGGGATGGTTGATGAAGCATCAATGATTTATGATGTGATGGAGCAGAAAGGGTTTCAAGCTGATGTTTTCACTTGTAATACGATTGCTAGCTGTTTCAATAGATTGAAAAGGTATGATGAGGCAAAACAATGGCTGTTCAGGATGATGGAGGGTGGTGTGAAGCTTAGCACGGTTAGTTATACTAATTTGATCGATGTTTACTGCAAAGAAGGGAACGTTGAAGAGGCAAAGAGGCTATTTGTGGAGATGAGCAGCAAGGGAGTACAGCCCAACGCTATCACGTACAATGTGATGATCTACGCTTACTGCAAGCAAGGGAAAATAAAAGAAGCACGTAAACTAAGGGCCAACATGGAAGCAAATGGGATGGATCCGGATTCATATACCTACACGTCGCTCATACACGGGGAATGTATTGCTGATAATGTGGATGAAGCAATGAGGCTCTTTAGCGAGATGGGGTTGAAGGGTTTGGACCAGAATTCTGTTACGTACACGGTGATGATCTCGGGTTTGTCCAAAGCTGGAAAATCAGACGAAGCCTTTGGATTGTACGATGAGATGAAAAGGAAAGGGTATACAATAGATAATAAGGTTTATACTGCACTCATTGGAAGTATGCATTCACCTGAGACTTAAAACATATTCGTCAAACAAAGACCTGTATGAGCTGGTAACCCCTGAAATCTCTACCTGTTAATGGTTAAAATCGGTTACTTGAACAGAACCATTTATTTTCTGAAAGATTCTTTGAGCTAGTTGGGACAGGGTATGTATCAAACTTTGCTGGAGTATGATCATTTGGTATCCACAATGGATCAATCAAGCCACCATTGATGTCTACGCGGTAAAGAAAACAAAGCTCGACGCTTTTGGTGTATTAAATTACTATAAATTTGTCTGTTCATAGAACAAAGCTTTTCGAATGTAGGTGTGTATAAACTGATATTGAAGGAGTTTTCTAGAACCCTGTGAATCAAATCTAAGGATTGAGATGTTGATTCTGTGTATATGAGCCAGACATTTATGAAGCTTATGAAGTACTAGATGTTGATATCTGATGAACTTTTATTCTTTCAAAAAGCCAGTGACGATGAGGGTACCATTCTTCAGAAATACGAACAGAATCACAACTCATAATCGAGGCCAGCTCCATATTTCCAGGCCTCGAGACATCTCTTCCACTCGAACCTCGTCTTTGAGGGAAGTCCTTCCAAAGACGGCCTGAGAATACACAAAAATATCAAGAAAGTTCAAGAAACACGACATCCATAATGTGGCAGAGTCATGGCAACAGAAGCAACAATCCATACATAATTTCTTAAAGAGATTCAGAAATGTTTCACCTTAGCAATGGATCGATGTATGCCGAGAGGAGCGTATACAAGCCCAGCATGAAAAAATGAACAGACCAATCAAGCAGAACAGGTATCCCAACCTGAGGAGAATCACCAAAGAAACGAAGATTTCATGAATAAACCAAGAACATTTTCAATCTTTTGTTTCCGTTTTCTGGTTCAAAAATGATGCAACGATTATCAAAGGAGAGCTATACCTGTCTGAATATTGACGGAATTATCTGAGGTTTGGTCAGCATGACAAGGCCTAATGTCTTTGCTAGAGGACCAAACTGTATTATATCCTGAAGAAATGGTCTGAGAACTGGATCGCCCAATCTCTACAAGAGAAATATGAAACCATTACTTAGAAGCCAAAGTTCGAAACTCTCATTTCCCGGTTTAGAAAAGTGTACTATACCTGCATGCAACTGAAATTTACATGGAGAAGCTCATTGGTGAAGCCACGGGAAACATCGAGCTGTTGCTTTGCAGACATTGCTCTTTGAAACAGCCATGATGCGCTCAAGTTTGGCTGTCGTTCAAAAGCCAAATGGATTCAGTGAAGTTAATAGCAGGGAGAAAGATATTTAGCTGAGAACCACAAAGCTATATTACCATATAAGGATTTAGCTTTGATAAGCTGTCAGAGTCCAGAAGATCTCCATCTATTGCGTCATAGATTCCTTTTTTAAGTTGAACAATAAGATTGTCAGAAAATCTGAATATTCTGAAAGAGTTCATGATATAAAAAGTTGTATAATGTTCAATGAGATATGGAGACAGCAAGTGTACTCTCAGAGAGTGAGTGTATATACCATTGGACAATCTTCCAAGGTGTCTGGTCAAACTTCCAAAACCCCCAAATGAAACAGGTGATTGAATACCGCTAGCATCACCAAACTGAGTAAAAAATTTGTAAGTAACTTTGATTATTTAGTTTATCAAATTATCAATCCGCAAACTTATCTTGGAAGCTTATATATAAATGAACCAAACCAACCTGTAGAACACGATCAAATGCAGCTGGCAACGGACTGGTGACAAGTCCAATCCAACAGGGTTAGATATGTCAGAATGCAGCAGTATTATTGTACGAAACTGGTAAACAGAATTATAATATCAATGATAGAATTTCAAACTTCCAGAGATGATAGATATAGAGATACAGGCATCAACGGAGTTTCTTGTCAAAGTCGTACCTATTTCGGTATGTAGGAAAGATTCCGTATACAACTCTCAGTATTTCCAATTCATCAAGAGAGACTCCCTTTGCCAAAAGACATCAGGAAAAGAAAGAAAAAACGAAAGTTGATGAAAGATTGTGATATAAGATGGAAGGAAACTCACTTGGTATTTTGGCATCAGTTTCCAGTATTCTTCGAGTAAATCCTCTAAACTCGGAGATGTTGATTGCGGTTCAGTGTAAGTGAACATGTAAGTAGTGCGGTCTAATGGACCAGAGCCAGCCGGGAAAGCCTTAAAGCAACAATAAGCATCCTTATATTAAAACCATTTCTTTGTGGTTATGGGAATTGTGTTAGAATGGGGACAGATTTTTTTACCTCCCAAAAGAGTTGTACATTGGAATCTGCAACTCTGGTCACCGATGAACTGCTATATATAACGTCGCTTGATGAGTTCTCTTTAAACCCATGAGCACAAGATCCAACAACAAGGCACATTCCATCTGGCTTTCTACCACGTTTGATCTTTTGTAGCAGAATACATAACAAGAAAAGTATTATGCAAGGGCAATACACAATTTGCTCAAGAAAAGCGAATCAGTAAGTTTTATTTTTTTACCACCATAACTAATGCAAATGAAAATGTAAAAGTAGATATGTTCTTAGGCCAAGATATGACCTGCTTCAGAATAGGAGAAAAGTTTCCCATGGCATCAATAACGAGACGGGAAGATAATGTGTCACCTTTAGAAAGTTGCATAACCTGTCAATCAAAATGTTCAAACAATTCATATCAATAAGCTGAATACTCTTCTTAGGTACAATGTTTTTGGAGAAAACGCCAGATAACTCACAGCTAAATCATTGTAGATGACGATGCTCGAGAGGCTGGAGTCTTCTAAAATGACTCCACCAAGAGAAATGAAACGTTGTTTTACAGTTTCCACAAGTTTGGCTGGGCTGTTTTAACATACAAAACGAAAAAACAAACAAATCATCACTTTCAGAAAGTAGCAGAACACAAGGGGATTATTCTTTTCCTATGTATTAGAGAATAAGAGAAGACAGGACTCACGAAACGCCGAGGTTAAGAATATCTTCAACCCATATATCACCAAGATTCTCAAATCCACATCTGTTCTGCATTTGTTCAAGATAACCTTAAGCTACATGACTTTTATAAAGCATCAAGATATTGCTTACTGAAGAGAAGCTTTACCGGATTGAACTTTGCAGCAATTACTTCTTCGATCTCATCTTCGGTTAAAACTCTGACTTCAGTCAGTTCTTTCATCTCTTTTCTTGAGATATTCCATTCTTGATCTCTCTAAATCACCACAAAACCAAAAAGCTTTAACAATAGCTTCTCCAACCAGACCTCAACCACAGCATTAACTAGAAGCTTTACCCCTTTGATTGCATTTCTCTCCACCACAGCGACTCTTAAACCCTTGGCACATAGAGCCGTGGCTAGAAAAATCCCCAAAGTACCCCCACAAACCACTATGTCAAAGGTTCCAACGAGATTATTCCCCATACTATAATCTTGAGAAAAACCAGATACCCTAGAAACAATTTGCTGAGTTTCTTGTGGTCCTGCAAAGACTAACATTCATCACCAAGAGAAGCATATTTCTTAATTATCTGAATGGTTACCAAAAGACTATTGTTCTTATTACCTGTTGGTTGAGTACATATGTTGGACCAAATATTGTCAAGTCTCTTCAAGGCATTATAAGAGTAAGCACCACCAGCACCTCCAGCTTCTCCACCAACTGAAATACTCTCCATTATCTTCTGCATATCGAAATGATTGAACTCATACTCAGCTAAAAACAACTCATCGTGAAGTTAAACATGCTTATGCAATCTCGCTTAAAGGCTCTCAAGATTCAAATACTAAAACAACTAAGAAAGAACAAAAGCGATGAAAATTTCTTTTCCTGTGCAATGAAAATCAATTATCAGTTATCAAGAGCAAACTTTCATCACAATGCAGACCACAAAATCATCTCTAATCCTGATAAAGTTCACAACTTTTTCTCATTTCCCCCCAGAGGATGCGTAATTGAGCAGAAAGCTTGACCTGTGTAAGAGAGGGAGCCAATTGTGTTTGAACGCACACTGTCGTCGAAGCTCTCCTTCTTCCTTGGTTTGTCTGAGCCCTTGATACGGAACTAACGAACCCATTGAACTGATGAATTTGCAGAACCACCATGACAATGAGTTCCAAAACAAATGCTATAAAACCAAGAGCGAACTTTTGATAAACAGAGATAAAACTTGTGAAGAGAAAACTGGAAAGATTGTGCAATGTGTCAGAGAATGTGACACGTTTACAGTCTTACAAAACAAAAACATTTTGGGTTACATTAACTCAAAACAAACTTCTGTTCTAAAATTAAAACAAATCTAAATGTTAGTATCGTTTCTGTAATATTTATTATATCCTCTTCTTCTTTTTTACTGATTCATCAAATCGGGGATCGGATAAGCCTGACTGCTTCAGGGTTTAAGGGTTACTCTCACTCACACTTCCGCTGGTAAGAAATTCGATTTCGATGCGTATAATCTGTCTT
>Ga0041059_1000666_pt1 | contig 26566 bp, 21 predicted proteins | sample AraColnosormetaG_FD_56232 | JGI IMG/M metagenome (GOLD analysis project Ga0041059, IMG submission 56232) | Arabidopsis roots microbial communities from North Carolina, USA - Col MF nosort | ecosystem: Host-associated > Plants > Roots > Unclassified | place: USA: North Carolina | collected... | reverse complement strand
AATGAATGGCGAAAAATTGTGACACAGAGGTTCCCATATTAAAAAAAAAAAAAAACTCACAGGGTCACAATCATTCTTAATGCCACAATTAACAATCCCAACTCCCAGCAGAGCTCCAGCAACGACGGGATTATCGTTACTATGGAAATATTTGTCGAGATGACCTAGTCCGGTCTCCACATCCCACAATTGAATCATACCCTAGAATTGTTGTTAAAACAAGTTCGTGTTACAATTTTACTTCCAAAATAAAAACATAGCTAATCAATTTATCAAGTAAGATGAGGTATACCAGACTAGCAACTGCACTGGTCTTTCCATGTTCTTTATTTTTGAAGAGCCAGTTTCCAGCCGATCCACTGGTTGAGTCAGATGGTACTGTCATTAATTTGTCCTGCAATAAGGAAATATATGAAAAGGGCAGCTTCCAAAGTTCTTCTTATGTTGCACATTAAGATCCTGTAATCATACCTGGCCGAATCCAGCATTTACAAATGCATTCACAAAAGTCGCAGATAGATTTTGCCTAGCTGAGTCCACACTTGGACCAGAGCTAGCCCTACCATCAAGCAAGTGAGCCTGCAAATTTCAGTGGACAGGTAAGAGGCACTTCCATAAACATATCCTGTAACCAAATAAACCAGTAACAGACATAATATTCAATTAAACTGATATACCTTGTAGATGTCTTCAGGCGTCTTGGCCTCCATGACCTCAATATCCCTAGCAAGCGTCAGATATCCTTCACTCAACTTAGAGTTGTTAACAATATCCTGTAGCGCTTCTTTGTCTTCGTCATTTGCAACCATCTCTTGGTCAAGCTCAAAGGTCATACCCTGCATGGAGAAATAACAAGAGAAAAATAAATATAAGAAAATAAAAAATCAGGTACTGCACCTTTATGCTAATTTAAATTATTAAGAACTTACATGACGTGCAATCATGTAGCAGAACTGTTTCTTTTTTACCAGATCGGTACATGAGGTAAATACTTGCTTCACATACTGCACAAAGGAAAAATATATATCATAAGAAAAATACATAAGTTAAAGAAGAGCTTTTCCCAGCTGCTCCCATGTTGCAGAAAGAGGATATTAAGTTTTATATGAAGATTAGAACCATACCTGCATGTTATCAAGAAATAATGCAATTTGCAGCGCGTTTGGATATTCTGCAAACTTAATGTAGATCATGTAAGCAATATCTAGAACCAACATGTCATCTGGTCCTGGAAGATACCTGGAAAAAAACATACAATATCAACGGGACTGATAATGTGCAAGATAACCAAGCAAAGCTCATGAGAGCTTGTCTCATATGAAAATAACATAATTAAGGGTGAAACGCCAGTCGAATGAATAAGCTAAACATATTGAAATTACTTTGCTGCACTCGTGAGATAGTTGCACGTCCTCCTGAAATTTGTATTGTCAACATGCTCAAGTAAGAGATCAAGATCCTCAACATCCATTAAAAGGTCAACAGCTTCGGTTTCGGCATTATGCTGCAAAGAACAAAAGGGAATCCTTCAAAAATGTGAACAAAACAAGAGGCGCAAATTTCACGCCTATCAATGAAACTTATATTAATATACAATGGACCCCTTGTTATTACAAGAAAAGTAAGAATGACAAGGATCTCACCTTCATGTGAAAAGAAACAATTTGCTGCACAAGATCCATTAAGTCTTCAATAGAGGACTCTTCACCCTGATATAACAAAAAGAATGAGCATTATAACCATATTCAGTAACGAGCCCATTGTCATAATATTCATTAACAAACCATAATATCCATGACGTTGCCAGAATATGAGTGAAACTCCTCGAGCTAAAGAACATTGCCAAAGACCAAATTGTTTACTAACCTGACGTATTGTATACTCTTTTGCAATCTCTCCAGCCAAATTCCTGACATACTCGTGACCCCACGATCCGATGTCACTCTCTGATCCATTCAACCTATAGTTTAAGCTTTCCTGAAAGAGTATTGCATAACAAAGGATCAGCAACAAATAGCTTAAGTCAAATTCTACCAAGAACCACAAAACACAAATCTGGTAAGGCATATCATAAGAGGAAAACAAAAGGGAATCTAGTTAAATGAATGTGAAGCAAATAGCAATAGGCAAGAAACTCCTACAACAGTAGCAAGAAAGCATACCCTTTCACCTTCAGCAGACATGGTCAGTGCCAGGACAGAAAGTATATCAGCCAACATTTTCTGCAAAAACGAGTGCGATCTTATAATCCAGACTCAGTAGAACGACTAAGACGGTGTTGATGAGAAATGACTTAAAATGTTTGAAATCGTACTTTGAGATCAGACTCTGCCATTTTTGCATGAAATTCTTTAAGAACTCCATAATGAGGGCGGAGAAACTTGAGGGGTTTTGGAACTGATGTCATGGAGCTTGTTGAGTCACGAATTTCCTTCCTACATACCAAAAGAGATCGATCAAGATTAGACTATGAAAACAGTGAAAGCACTAAAAGCAGCAAAAGAAGTGTCATAAGCCCATTAAAGAAACTCCAATAGAAAATTATCAGAATATTTGCATCTAATCAAATCAAGGATGGGTTTAAGAGATACAAAAACTACCTCATGCTTTCAAGAGCAATCTTCTGTAACTCAGGATTGGGGTCCTGAACTCTCTCAACATAGAGCTCCAGATTCTGCTTTAGTTGCAAGTCCTCTTCAGACTACAATAACATCATATGCAAATTGAGTCAGCTGCCAATCAAACCAGCTAAAACCATAGCCATAGTACAAAAGATTCCTATTAATTTAACTCCATGTGACTTAAACCCTAACAAGAATTGTATCTTCCCAGAACGAGTTATAATGTGGATTTAACCAACTTCTTAACCTCGCTTTCTAAATAGCAATGCGACATTCACAATATATCAGCTAAACCGTACATCTCGGAAAATCTACAGCTTAATCGTGAGTTTTTTCCGATCTCCCTGGATTCTTTCTAACTCAGCTAAGCACGATTCCAACTAATAATCGAAATCGATATAAAGAAAACTCACCAGATCCTCTTCCTTTTTATCATCTTTCTTCTTGGAATCCTTAGAAGGAATCTTCGTCGTAGCTTCGTCCCGCTTCGCACCACCGCCAACACTGTTCGGATCCGGAACTGGAGCCATTGTAAGTCAGACTATCACCTGATCAAATCAACGAATCCAAACAATGAGTATCGAAATTCGTAAAACTCGGAAGAATCGAGCAGCTTCTATCTTATGAGCTCTCGCGTAAACCCTAAGTCTCTCTGGAATGGCTCGTTAGAGAAGAACTATGCTTTTCTTCAGGAACTGTAGCAAAAAGGTTCAACTGTAAAAAATAAATACTATCAGATAAAAAAAAGTACTTATACGGAAGAAGATTACCCCTCGATCAAGAATTCCATTGTGGGCTCAGCCCATAATAAATTGGGCTATTCATTGGGCCATAGTATTCTACTATGGTCTCTATATAAAACACCTTGTCTTTGGCAAACATCTCTATATATAATCAACACTTTAAAATTTATTTTATTTGGGCGATATAGCCAATCACAAAATAAAGGACTCCAAAAACATCTATTTTATCGGATTTACATTTGATCAATTTAAATTCGAAGCAACTAATTCGATCGGATTTAAATTCGAACAACATAATAATAGCAACATTTATATAAATACGTTACATGTCTTAGTCGACATGTTCTTTTATGGTAAAGTTAGCAATATTAGTCGAACTCAAACATATACCTTCACATAATGAAAGAGGAAATAACATTTAATTGTTTTTATAATTAATAATATAAATGGGAGAATCTGAATTACTTGAGCGATAATAAAAGAAGAAAAGGAAAAGAAATGGAGAAGGGAAGAGGCAAGATGGCAAAGCTGTGATTTAAAACACCGTCACCTCCCCGTCAACGGAGACAAACAAAGATCGTGTTTTCTCGAACCTTCCACGAGATATACTAAGCCAAAGAAGAAGAAGAGACCTGAGACGAACAAGAAATCCAGAAATTACCAATTCCTTTTTTTTGTTTAATCGAATTCAGGAAAAGTGAAGAAACGAAAGAGAGAAGACAAAGAAGAAGAAGGTGAGATGGGAGTTGATTATTACAAGGTTTTACAGGTTGATAGAAGCGCTAACGACGATGACCTTAAGAAAGCTTATAGAAAACTCGCTATGAAATGGCATCCTGATAAGAACCCTAACAACAAAAAAGACGCTGAGGCTAAGTTCAAGCAGATCTCTGAGGCCTACGATGTATGTGTTTGATTCCTCCACTGCTTTTGCTTTATTGAAATCGTCCCTAAAGTTTTGATTTTTATTTCTATTGAGAAATTTTCATTCCCTTGATACTGTCGGTGGTCACGAACTTGTTTCTGATTTTTGATATGAGATGCAATTAGTCTGATTTCACGATTTGATGTTGTGTTGGTTCGTGGGGTTTTTAGATTTCGTGTCCCTGAGTAATTCGAATCATAGTATATAGTAAAAGATGATTGCTTTATATTTGGGCAAGCTAGGTTATCTCCAAAGCTCTTAATTTGTGCTTTCTTTGCTGATCTTCTGAGTCATGATTTATCCGTTTTCTTAACTCTGTGATTGATTATTGAGAACCTCTTAGGCACTCTGTACTTGTCAATGTGTAGCTTAGGATTATGAGGAACATACTAAGATTGTTTGATTTGACTCAGGCTTTTATGAGGCTAATGTTGGTTTTTGTTGTGAGATGATTAGGTTCTTAGCGATCCTCAAAAGAGAGCTGTATATGATCAATACGGTGAGGAAGGGTTAAAAGGGAATGTGCCACCTCCCAATGCTGCTACTAGTGGAGCATCCTACTTCTCAACAGGAGATGGATCTTCGTCTTTCAGATTCAACCCGAGAAGTGCAGATGATATATTCGCTGAGTTTTTCGGGTTCTCGACCCCGTTTGGTGGCGGTGGTGGTGGCACTGGAGGGCAGAGATTCGCTAGCCGCATGTTTGGTGATGATATGTATGCCTCGTTTGGTGAAGGAGCAGGTGGAGGAGGAGCTATGCATCATCATCACCATCATCATCATCACGCTGCAGCTAGGAAAGTGGCTCCTATCGAGAACAAGTTGCCTTGTAGCCTTGAAGATCTCTACAAAGGAACCACCAAGAAGATGAAGATCTCCAGGGAGATTGTAGATGTCAGCGGGTAAGTGATTGAACTCAGATACCATTTCGATCACACTTATAACATTTTGTTATTAGGCTTATCTACTAGTCAACCTAGAGCATGGTTTTAGAAATATACAACCTCCCAAGTCCCAAGTATGATGAACATATATGAAACAAAGTTTCAAGCTTTTAGATTCTGCAACATTCCCCAGCTTCCATATGGTTAATTGTTGATTTGAGCTGACCCTAGTTGTTGTCTTAACAATATCTAATATCTGTCTTCTGGTAAATGCAGTAAGGCAATGCAAGTGGAAGAGATTCTAACGATTGGAGTGAAACCCGGGTGGAAGAAAGGCACAAAGATCACATTCCCAGAGAAAGGCAATGAGCATCCAGGTGTGATTCCAGCGGATCTAGTCTTCATCATTGACGAGAAACCCCATCCAGTGTTTACCCGTGAGGGCAACGACCTGATTGTCACACAGAAAGTCTCACTAGCTGATGCCTTAACAGGCTACACCGCAAACATAGCGACCCTTGATGGCCGTACACTTACAATCCCGATCACAAATGTGATCCATCCAGAGTATGAAGAGGTGGTTCCTAAAGAGGGAATGCCACTCCAGAAAGATCAGACAAAGAAAGGGAACTTAAGGATCAAGTTCAATATCAAGTTTCCAGCGAGATTAACTGCGGAACAGAAAGCTGGGTTTAAGAAGCTTATTGGGTGATGATTAAAGCATCTCTGTCTTGTGATGTGTGGAGATTGGGATAAATTTGGTAATATACAATTTATAGGGAATTATCTCCCTCTTCATTAAATTTCGTGTTGTTAAACAAGTCTTCTTTTTAAAGAATAGTTTTTTCAAGATTTGGTACATGTCCTCCATAAACAAAAATTGAAGATCACAAATCTTTTTGTTATACAAAAGTTTTTCAGTTCTTGTCTAGAGTATGAAATTATTCTTTGGTAAGGGGAGATCCGATGCCATGACGGCGTGTAGGGAACGCTAGGAAGAAGGCACCACAAATGACGCCGATGACAAAAGGTAAACTGGTAAGAATCTCCTTGGTTTCCTCGGAAGGAACGGGGAATAAACAACGGGTTACGTTCTGATCAAACATGGAGACTGCGAAGAAGACGAGCATTGACATGATTGCGTGAATAAAATCAAGAATCTTGAGCTTATACTTTTCCTTCTCCTCCTCCGTTAAAGTAATCGATCCATCCATCACTAATAGCCCACTCCACGTTGCCAACCCGTACCTAACCTGCAACATTAAGTTTGGTGCTTATGTCAACAAGTTGTTATGAATGGTACAAAACAGCGGAAAATGTGACAGAGATATGTATATATACCTTGCCGTTTGGGTCTCTAATGGAGTCGGTAAAGGAGAAGAGGAAGCAGGAGATGGCGCATAAGGAGACGAGGAAGCAGGTGAGCCAGCGACTGGTGATGGTGGGACACTGACCTTGATGGGTTAGGACCGGACACATTATTTGAAAACTCATTACAGAACCGGTTGGGAGCAGATTTGATAGATGAGCTGTTCCTTTGAATGTTTTCCTCACAACTCTCTCTACTTTCGACTTTGGTTTTCTTGGTGCCGACGGCAACGATGCTATCAATGACTGCTTCGTCTCCTCCATCTTCAATTGTTTTTTCGTTAATCACTCTGCAAATTCGAATGATTATATATGTTTCTTTTTTTTGTCTCTATGGTTAATTCTGATTTGAAAGAATTGCACAAGATTTTATGGGTTTCGATTTCTTTCTTTTTTGGTGTTTGCTTCCGTTGAGTTGTTTGTTCAGGTTTCAAGGTTGATATTCTGTTCTTCCATTTTTATGTTTCTGTTGCATGTCAGGATTAGCAATAAAAAACGTAAAAACCAAATAACATTTGAGTAACGAAACAAGAAATAGGAGTTTTGTAACAGAAAGGATTAAACTAAAACTCTGTCACCGTTTCCTAAGAAGATATATCATTATCAAAGTTACTTTTATTATATTGATATAGTAAAACTTTGCTAAACTAGTAAAAACTAGTTTTTCGAAAATAATCTAGATTAGAATTCTCCAAAGACGTGGCTTAATTCTAATCTGTCTAACGTATGGACCATAAAGAATTGTATTAAATTGGTCTTTGAACGAATTTATTCTTCGGCTAAAAGAGGTTATCGGTTGTGAAGTGGACCTGCAATTTCATTTGTTTGTTCATAAGAATATATGAACGAGAACTTAGGTGACCTCTATTTCATATAACTTTTACATACTGCATACTGGTAAATCATATGAAATATGGACTTTTAAAACGAAACAAAAATCACGTATAACCCTATTAGTGTATATAGAGTCTCTGTTGTGTTGAGACTCTGTTGTGTTGAGACTCTATATACACTAATAAACCCTTTTTACTTCTTTGTTCCATACGAATTAAGCTTCAGAATAACAGAATTTAAGAGAATATCGTTATTAACAGCAAAAGTCCAAAACAATTAAAAGGCAGAGTGCTTGTGGAGACGTAAAGGGAATGCAAACTAAGAAGAAGAAAAGTCATTATCGTTAGAGGACCAAAGACTTAAACATTATTGGATTAAGGTGACATCATAGTGCATAGTGCGTTGTACCATCGCGCAAACTCGTGATATTCGATCACGGATTAAAGCCATGATCTATCATTTTCTCTTCTTTCCCCCCTTAAATCTCGTTGTTTTTTCAAATCATAGTGACTGTTGCTTTTCCCATCGAAATGAAAGTAATCTAACAAAATCTACTGTTAGATCATGTTTCTCCGACCAACCAAATTTGACCTTGTCTACATATACACGTGGCTTCACAAATGCGCATCAAGCAATTGGAACTTGGAAGCATCACTATAGTTCTAAACTTCCAATTAAAAGATTGTTAGTCAATCTAGGGTTGGGATCATAGGTGGCTAAGTTTTCGGTTTAACAAATTTTCGAGATCATCGATATAAAATCATAGGATATGTCCTCATCACAATACAGTATACACACACACATAAGTGATTAAGTTATGCATTCATAACATTAATCCAGAAGCTTTATATGCAGACTCGAAAAGTCAACATAAATCCAGCATTACATGGCCCATTTGTCTCCATCATTTTGACCATCATAGCATTTCAGTTGACTTGGAGAGTGACCATTGGTCCATTCTGTTTCTTTTCAAATGAACAATTAAATGTTTGTTCATTTATCAAAAAAATATTTTTTATAAAATTACCTTATGTAATTATTCATAATCCGATTTTTTTTTAATATCACTTTACAAATTTGTTTATGATTTATATGTACAGTAGTACTTTGCTCCGTAATCGATTTCACATGGATGTATACTATTGCCTCCTAATTCTTCCAATATCGGAAAACATGTCTCACCCATGTCTTGTCACAGTGCTCGTTTCCCTTTTTGCTTCTACAATTCCTTATAATTACCAATCCATAATTTCGTTTTATTCACAAATCCAAAGCATGAAAAAAGAAGAATAACGATTCCTTTTCCAAAAAAATGCTTTATTGTCTTATTCTCCTCCTATGTCTCTCTTCTACGTATCTACCAAGTCTATCTCTAAACCAAGATGCCACCATTCTCCGGCAAGCCAAACTGGGCTTATCCGACCCGGCCCAGTCCCTATCTTCATGGTCCGACAACAACGACGTCACCCCATGCAAGTGGCTAGGCGTGAGCTGCGACGCCACGTCAAACGTTGTCTCCGTCGATCTCTCAAGCTTCATGCTCGTCGGACCTTTCCCCTCCATCCTCTGCCACCTTCCTTCTCTCCATTCCCTCTCTCTATATAATAACTCCATCAATGGCTCTCTCTCCGCCGACGACTTCGATACGTGTCACAATCTCATCAGTCTTGATTTATCGGAGAATCTATTGGTTGGATCCATCCCAAAGTCACTTCCTTTCAATCTCCCAAACCTCAAGTTCCTTGAAATCTCCGGAAACAACTTATCAGACACGATCCCGTCGAGCTTCGGAGAGTTTCGAAAGCTTGAGTCTTTAAACCTCGCCGGTAACTTCCTCTCCGGTACAATTCCCGCCTCTCTCGGTAACGTCACGACTCTTAAAGAACTCAAACTCGCTTACAATTTGTTTTCTCCGAGTCAAATCCCGAGTCAACTCGGAAACCTCACGGAGCTCCAAGTTCTCTGGCTCGCCGGCTGCAACCTCGTCGGTCCGATACCTCCGTCTCTGTCCCGGTTAACTAGTTTGGTTAACTTGGATTTGACATTTAACCAACTCACAGGATCTATCCCAAGTTGGATCACGCAGCTAAAAACCGTCGAGCAAATCGAACTATTCAACAACTCGTTCTCAGGCGAGTTACCAGAATCCATGGGTAACATGACGACGCTAAAAAGATTCGACGCGTCGATGAATAAGCTGACAGGAAAAATACCCGACAACTTGAATCTGTTAAACCTCGAGTCACTCAATCTCTTCGAGAACATGCTCGAAGGTCCTTTACCGGAGAGCATAACTCGCTCCAAAACCTTGTCAGAACTCAAGCTTTTCAACAACAGACTCACCGGAGTATTACCGAGTCAACTCGGCGCTAACTCACCGTTACAGTACGTGGACTTATCGTATAACCGATTTTCCGGCGAAATACCGGCGAATGTCTGCGGTGAAGGGAAGCTAGAGTATCTAATTCTTATAGACAATTCGTTTTCAGGAGAAATCTCTAATAATCTCGGAAAGTGTAAGAGCTTGACCCGGGTCCGATTGAGTAACAACAAGCTTTCGGGTCAAATCCCACATGGATTCTGGGGATTGCCTCGCTTGTCACTTCTCGAACTCTCTGACAATTCGTTCACCGGAAGTATTCCTAAGACGATCATCGGCGCGAAGAATCTATCGAACCTACGAATCTCAAAGAATCGATTTTCAGGTTCAATCCCCAACGAAATCGGATCGCTTAACGGAATAATCGAGATTTCCGGAGCGGAGAATGATTTCTCCGGTGAGATTCCTGAAAGCTTGGTGAAATTGAAGCAATTGAGCAGGCTTGATCTCAGTAAGAATCAACTCTCCGGTGAGATTCCTAGAGAACTTCGTGGTTGGAAGAATCTAAACGAGCTTAATTTGGCTAATAATCATCTCTCCGGTGAAATCCCTAAAGAAGTCGGAATCTTACCTGTTCTCAATTACCTTGACCTTTCAAGCAATCAATTCTCCGGTGAGATTCCGTTGGAGTTACAGAATCTGAAGCTAAACGTTTTAAACCTTTCGTATAATCACCTCTCCGGTAAAATCCCTCCTCTCTACGCTAATAAAATCTACGCACATGACTTCATCGGAAATCCCGGTTTATGTGTTGATCTCGACGGCCTTTGTCGGAAGATCACACGGTCTAAAAACATCGGCTATGTATGGATTCTTTTAACGATTTTCTTACTCGCCGGTTTGGTTTTCGTTGTCGGGATCGTTATGTTCATTGCCAAGTGTAGAAAACTCAGAGCTTTGAAGAGTTCTACTTTAGCAGCGTCGAAATGGAGATCATTCCACAAGCTTCATTTCAGTGAGCACGAGATAGCTGATTGTCTCGATGAAAAGAACGTAATCGGGTTTGGATCTTCTGGTAAAGTCTATAAAGTTGAGCTTAGAGGTGGAGAAGTTGTAGCTGTGAAGAAACTTAACAAAAGTGTTAAAGGAGGAGATGATGAATACAGTAGTGATTCGTTGAATAGAGATGTTTTTGCAGCGGAGGTTGAAACGTTGGGGACGATTAGGCACAAGAGTATTGTGCGTTTGTGGTGTTGTTGCAGCTCTGGTGATTGTAAGTTGTTGGTGTATGAGTACATGCCTAATGGGAGCTTAGCTGATGTGTTGCATGGTGACCGCAAAGGCGGTGTTGTGTTGGGTTGGCCAGAGCGGTTGAGGATTGCTTTGGACGCTGCCGAGGGTTTATCATACTTGCACCATGATTGTGTTCCTCCCATTGTGCACCGCGATGTGAAGTCGAGTAACATACTGCTAGATAGCGATTATGGGGCTAAAGTTGCTGACTTTGGGATCGCTAAAGTCGGTCAGATGAGTGGTTCCAAAACTCCAGAAGCTATGTCCGGGATCGCCGGTTCTTGTGGTTACATTGCACCAGGTATAAACCAAAACATATTTCAGCTGCATTTTGTAACTTTTGATCTTATATTAATAGTTTTCAATTTTGCAGAATACGTATACACACTTCGGGTGAATGAAAAGAGCGATATCTACAGCTTTGGTGTGGTGCTTTTGGAACTGGTTACAGGGAAGCAACCAACTGATTCAGAACTTGGAGATAAAGATATGGCAAAATGGGTGTGCACTGCACTTGACAAATGCGGTTTAGAACCCGTGATCGATCCCAAACTCGATCTCAAGTTCAAAGAAGAAATTAGTAAAGTCATTCACATTGGTCTACTCTGTACGAGTCCTCTCCCTCTAAACAGACCTTCCATGAGAAAAGTTGTGATCATGCTTCAAGAAGTCTCTGGTGCTGTTCCTTGTAGCAGTCCAAACACATCTAAACGATCTAAAACCGGTGGGAAACTCTCGCCTTACTACACGGAAGACTTGAACAGCGTTTGAACATTCCAATATGGGCTGAGAATCGGTTTGGGCCGGGGATAGCAATTTGATGTTATGATGCTAGGTGAACTGTAAGAAAGATATCAAAAACAGAAAAGTGGAGCTTTCTGATTAGGTAATTGCTCTTAAAGCTAATATAAAGTTATAATTTGGATATTAATTTTAATTTAACGCAATATTTGCAATATTTGGTGGTTGGTCCACCCAATAGCCAACCTTATTTAAACTCGAGCTCGTTACCAGTTCAATTTTGGAAAACGGATCGATTCTGACGAGTGATGATCAATATTTTTTTTTCTAATTTTTTTTTCATATTCTTATAAAGTAAAACTTAGTGTGGTAATACTAATGCCATTATAAAAAGTAAATTCTAAATAGCCAAGCATAGACAGCATATGTCAGTATAATGTGGTTAGATAGATTTCTTGAATGACACCTTGCCGCGGTTTCGATCCACCAATGAAAACAACAAGCTAACCACAAAATTTTCCAACAGACACAGAAGTGTAACATTTGTTCATAATTTTTTGTTTAGTTTGATAATAAATTAAGAATAGGTTGTATAACATGTGTTTAGAGTTAACAGGGGAGAGCAGAAACAAAAATCAGAAAACAAAGAGAAAAAATAAATAAAGGTTGAGGAGGTTCCTTGTTAATGTTATGCATGAGAAGTCTACGTGAAGAAATAGAATAATGACTAGCTTTTTAACTTTCCATTTTTTTTCTTTTTTTTTCTTTTTCTTTTTATCTATCTAAAAACCAATATTATAATGTTTTCTAACGTATATCACTAATATCAGTATGTGATTTCAGTAAAATTTATGTACATACAGTAATATACTGATGATGGAGATGTTAAATATGTGTAAATTATAAGTATAAGTTTATGTATAATATCTTTACATACACTCTAGGGTGACATTGGACCTTAACTTCTCTTTCTTATTTTTTGTTCTACCATATCACGTCTGAGCTCTCACAGACCAGCAACAACACCTTGCCCCAAACTTACTCCATCTCATATTCATTTTCAAATCCTATACATTTAATCAGCAAATTACCAAGATTAATTGATTAGTTATAGGTTTTATTATCTTTACTCAACATTCAACATTATACATTGGATATAGAGATCATCCCACACAAACTACGACAAGACAAGTTATTTTTGTTCCATGCATGTTATTGTCAAAAAAGGAAAGATTAGCTCACATATGTATTCCCTCATAAGATTTTGTCTTTCATGTTATTTTGTTTGATCAGTCTTTGTCCATCTCTCTCTCACACACCATACATACATGCCATGAGCCCAACCAAACTTAAAACCCAAGCAATCTTTTTTTTTCTTTCCTTCTTGGTTATTCATTTATTTATTCTTCAAAATATCACATATATGTATTTTTAAGAATAAACTAAAGTCTATTCAATTTATATGTTTTTTTCTTCAAAAAACTGTATATGTACATGCACACTTGTAAAAAAAGCGAAGAAAAATAGTTCCAATAATTTATCAAACTAGTACATGTTACAATGTAAAACTAATTAAGGTTTGAAAATTTCATAGTTCTTTAGACTTTACTTTCAAGTTGTAGGTGGGCATCTCCCTCTCGTTGTTACTTAACATGTATGTTTCTACATACTTGTTAAACAAACCTAAGTCTTTAAATAATTATTTCTCACTATACAGTATATAGAACATTTGTACACATTATAAAAATGAGGTTTAAATAATATTTCTTCTAGGATTATCTCATCTCTCTCTTTCATGGATAGTACAGAGTTAAAATCAAGTGCAAAAAGGGGCAATTATCTCAGCTTAAAAAAGTGATGAACAAGAATTTAATTCCTTCCTCTTTCTCAAGATAACCTCAAAGAGATCTTCTTATGAAACATATGCTTTAGCTATCTTTAACCCTTTTTCCCTTCTCTCTTTCTATTTCTCCCTCATACCTTTGTTTATTCTGATGAAGTTGTGAGCACTGAAAGAAAAGAAGAGAGGAGAAGAGAGATATGCACAAGAAGAATTAAACTTAGGGACACAAAACAACATGACTTGGTGCAATGACCGTAGCGATGTTCAGACCGTTGAAAGAATCATTCCCTCCCCGGGGGCGGCTGAGTCCCCCGTAGCCTCACTTCCGGTCTCTTGTCACAAAACTTGCCCTTCTTGTGGCCATAACTTCAAGTTTCACGAACAGGTTCTTGTTTCTCTTTCTACCTATATCAAGTTTAAACTTTAGATGATATTGGATATTTGAATATAATATATTAATATGTAATGTAGGCTGGGATCCATGACTTGCCGGGACTTCCTGCTGGAGTAAAATTTGATCCGACGGATCAAGAGGTCTTGGAGCATCTTGAAGGCAAGGTAAGAGATGACGCAAAAAAGCTTCATCCTCTCATTGATGAGTTTATCCGTACCATCGATGGTGAAAACGGCATTTGTTATACCCATCCTGAAAAATTGCCAGGTGATTCTATGTTGCATGTTCAATCATCAATTAATCGGTTACAAATTGAGACTATAGTTACAAATTTTCCGTCTTCAAATGATCTTCTAGTTATGCTTATTGAAAACTACATAAATACGTTGAAAAAACAATTTAATCATATTTTAATACGATGGAAATTGTCATATAGAAAAAGAAAATGTAGCTAATCCAATTTCTTAATTAAATTAAGTTTGATGAATGCTAATTAGTCGTTGAATACATATATAGGAGTGAACAAGGACGGGACGGTGCGTCATTTCTTCCACCGACCGTCGAAGGCATACACGACGGGAACAAGAAAGCGACGTAAAGTCCACACTGATTCTGACGTCGGTGGAGAGACACGGTGGCACAAGACAGGAAAAACACGGCCAGTTCTTGCTGGAGGAAGAGTGAGAGGCTACAAGAAAATCCTAGTGCTCTACACAAACTACGGCAAACAAAAAAAACCCGAGAAGACTAATTGGGTAATGCATCAATATCATCTTGGCACTAGCGAGGAAGAGAAAGAAGGTGAGCTCGTCGTCTCCAAAGTCTTTTACCAGACTCAACCACGTCAATGCGGTGGCTCCGTTGCTGCTGCAGCCACCGCTAAGGACCGACCTTACCTCCACGGCCTCGGTGGAGGTGGTGGCCGCCACCTTCATTACCATCTTCATCATAACAACGGTAACGGTAAGAGCAACGGCAGTGGGGGAACCGCCGGAGCCGGTGAGTATTATCACAATATTCCGGCTATTATCTCGTTCAATCAGACCGGGATACAGAACCACTTGGTTCATGACTCTCAACCTTTTATCCCTTAAAAACAAAATGATTTTATATCAACGATCCTAAAATAAAACAAACGGTATATAATCTAAGCATTATCTTTGATATACACATACATATATACGTTGAAAATAATTTAAAATTTACAGTGCATTCTTGTATTCGTAACTTGTTTTTTGTTTCTCTTAATTCTTTTTTCCTTTTGATTTTACGGCTTTGTACAATTTAAATTCCTTGGACTGAGACTGACCATGAAAAATATGTACAAAGATCTCCATTGGCTATTGACTATTGTTACATGAATTCATTTTGATATCTTGTCGGCTGAGATTTATGGACTCTGTAGCACGTTGTCTACATAAGCGTAAAAACTAAAACAGATAGGAAAATGTTGCCAACATATAGATATACTATCAATATTTACCAATTAATACACATCTTCATGATCAATTTTATACAAAAGGTGTATCGGGACACTGACACTCGTATAAGCAATAACCATGCAAATGCCTATGGTAAATCCAAATGCAAGTGTTTTTCTCCCCCAAACGACAAGTTTATTACAATTAACTCATTCAGCAAGACAGTATCTTCTTTTTCAACTTTCACCTTGAGATAGACTGATCCCAAGAATTTTAAAAGTAGTATTTAGTAGTACAAATCAAGCTTTTGTTCCAACGGATTCTAGGAACTTAAAAGACGAAATGACCCACATGCAGTTTTACTTAAGAAACCTCTCTAGTTCTTTGCATCAACATCCAAATTCATCCCTTGTAGGTTAAGCAAAAGATCGTCTGAGCTCAAGTAAACCTTGTTCGCCGAGTTTGCTATGGTCTGTGCAATCTCTCTTGCAGCCTCGATCTTCCTGAGCGTGATAAACGCTTGGTTGTTTGCAATTGCTTGACCAATGAGCTGAGCACTCTTGGCTTCTCCCTACACAAGCCATGTGAACTTTCGTCACACAACAATTTCGCTCTCAGAGTTTAGATTACAAGTGGAAATGTAGAGAATCTCTTTACCTGGGCGCGGATAACAGCACTTCTCTTGTCTTGTTCGGCCTTCTCAACAATGAACTTAGCCCGCTCAGCCTCTTGAGCCGCCACCTGCTTTGCTTCAATGGCAGCTGTGAACTCCTTCCCGAATGTCAGGTTTGTGATGGACACATCGTCAAGCGCAACATTGAAGTTTGCTGCTCGTTCAGTCAGAATCTTCCTGATCTCCCTACTGACCGCCTGAGAGAAGCCCGGAATAAATCTTTAAGAACTTCACTTACTAAGAAAGAGAAAAAAGATGATCATATATTCACAGTCATTTGTATACCTCTCTCTGAGTAATAAGCTGGCTTGCATTGTACTGAGCAACCACAGCTTTCAAAGTCTCGTTGATTATAGAAGGTAGAACTCTCTCGCTGTAGTTCTCACCAAGGCTTCTGTAGATTTCAGGTAACTGGTCTGCCATGGGACGTGTGAGAACCCTAAGCCCAATTTTCACCTGAAAGTTTTAAAACCACAAAAAACTTAAGAGCTTATGATGTTGAAGCGAACGACTTCACATTCACTAAATTCACAAAACAAAATGACTGAAAATGGGAGGAGTAGAAGCAGAGTACCATCTGAAGATCACGGCTTCCGGATGTACTCTCAACAAGGTAAGGTCGAGCACGAACGTCATAGATGACCGGCCTTTCAAACCAAGGAATCATAAGGTGTGTACCCTCAGGGTAAACCTGCGTAATAACAAGGTTACAAGCTACATACTTGTGAATTAAGAAGACTGTTTTTACGCTCAACGAGAACAACAAAATTTCATGACTAATCAGTCTCAGGGATTAATGAACAACATATGAGACTTTAACTAACAAATCAACCTGGAAAATTTCATCCAAATCTCACAAACAGCAAAAAAACTCATTGGGAAAATACATTTACTGAAAATCCAAAAAGACCCAATTTGAAGAAACACTGACTAACCTTATCTTTAATACCGACTAAACGATTGAACATGATGGCTCGATGTCCTCCTTCAACATTGTAGAGACTGTGCGTAGCACCATAGAGACCAAGCCCACCAATAATCCCAACCTTAAGCAACGTCGAAATGGCACCACCACCTGGTATCTTTGGAACTTTGACGTTGTTCATCTCTTTTTCTGAAACAATCCCAATACATGATTAATCAAAACCCATGTGTGGTGGAAAAACTACACAAACATACACTCAAAATCCAGACTCACATCTACTCAATTATGCAACTTCATCATGAAAACATCAAAAACAGTCAAAGTAACAAAATCAAGTCAGATTCAGCACACAAAGCCAGTAAAGATAGAAAATTTAACGAACGCTCATGCTAAGCTGCGCAAAATACTTCCTAATCAAAACAGTAACAACGAGTAATTAGCAAAATCCGAGCAGAAAACTCTCACCCACCTCCGAAATTCACGTCTTCACTAAAATTTTCGAAAGGAATCGATCAATACCAACCCATTACACAAAATACATAATCAAAATGGCGAGAATCGTACCTGGAAACTTTGCTTCAAGTCGCAGAGAGAGGAAAAGGAAGATCGTGGAGAAAGGGGTTTAGGGTTTAAGCTCAGACTTCTATTGGAGTAAATGGGACGGTGTCACATTTTCCGTTTTGGAAATGAACTTTGGGCTCACGTTATGGGCTATTAGATATTTGATGGGCTTTCTAGTAAATACAATATAAGTTATTGGGCTTAGTTTAAATAAGCCCATGTTGGAAATATTTGACACATGTCTTGGCTACTAGTGCTAAACATGCAACCGAACAGTTGTCGAGACAAGTCGCAGCATATACAATGGATCAAACACGCCTAGTGTCGCCGCGTCTCGCTCATGTGTCACCTTGTTTCCTCGTTTTTTTTTAATTTTTCATAAGTTCTTTTGTTTTATCTTCAATACAAATTTTTGGCTGTATCTTGCAAACTCTTCGATCATATCGCCAATATACGTGAACACTGGTGATCTAATTTGTTGTGTTAATTGTTAAATTTAGATTCTATTCTCCGGTTTAAAAGTGAATTATATGTATCATGGTTAAAACATTGTAAGTAAGATGATAATAAAATGATAAATTTAGTTGATGGATAACGTGAAGCAAAAAATGAGATAGATACATTTGATTTTGTCGTATTTTGACATATGCGGAGAGTGAGCTACGCGCATGAAGATCAAGAGACACTTGCTCGAGCTCACAGAGTGACGTGTAAAAAGCTTAGACTGAAGTCCCCATGCAAACCTAATCCTACGTGGCTCAAACCACGAGCTCACTTGACAATATATAAACTCCTCCTAAGTCCCGTTCTCTTCATCCATCTCTCACAACAAACAAAAAGAAAATGGTTAAGCTCAGCAATCTCCTCGTTGCAACCTTCGGGGTTCTCCTCGTCCTTAACGGCTGCCTTGCGAGGCAGTCACTTGGGGTTCCTCCTCAGCTACAGAACGAGTGTAACCTCGACAACCTAGATGTTCTCCAAGCCACCGAAACTATCAAGAGTGAAGCCGGTCAGATCGAGTACTGGGACCACAACCACCCTCAGCTCCGATGTGTTGGTGTTTCCGTTGCTCGTTATGTAATTGAACAAGGCGGTCTTTACTTGCCCACCTTCTTCACTTCCCCAAAAATTTCCTACGTCGTTCAAGGTTCATACATGATAATTACCCTTCCAATAAAATTAATGTATATATCATGTCTAATTAATGAAGATATAATCGATTCACCATATGATAACTCTTTTTTTTCCTCTCTACCTAAAATTAATTTACAGGAACGGGTATCAGCGGAAGAGTGGTCCCTGGATGTGCCGAGACCTTCATGGACTCGCAGCCGATGCAAGGACAACAACAAGGCCAACCATGGCAAGGACGACAGGGACAACAAGGCCAACCATGGGAAGGACAGGGACAACAGGGACAACAAGGAAGACAAGGCCAACCATGGGAAGGACAGGGACAACAGGGACAACAAGGACGACAGGGACAACAAGGCCAACCATGGGAAGGACAGGGACAGCAGGGACAACAAGGGTTCCGTGACATGCACCAGAAGGTGGAACATGTGAGACGCGGAGACGTCTTTGCCAACACTCCAGGCTCTGCCCACTGGATCTACAACTCAGGAGAACAGCCACTTGTCATCATCGCTCTTCTCGACATCGCCAACTACCAAAACCAACTCGACCGCAACCCTAGAGTAATCTCATACTATATACAAAGACGCACATCCGCTATTAGAAGATCTACCATATCAGTTTAACTAATTCATTTATGTATTGCATTTGTTGATTCTTTGCTATAGGTGTTCCATTTGGCCGGAAACAACCAGCAGGGAGGCTTTGGCGGTTCACAGCAACAACAAGAACAGAAAAACTTGTGGAGCGGGTTCGACGCACAGGTCATAGCTCAAGCATTGAAAATTGACGTTCAGTTGGCTCAGCAGCTTCAGAACCAACAAGACAGCAGAGGAAACATCGTTCGTGTTAAGGGACCTTTCCAGGTCGTGAGGCCACCTCTAAGACAGCCCTACGAGAGCGAGGAGTGGAGACACCCACGTAGCCCACAGGGCAACGGCCTTGAGGAGACTATCTGCAGCATGAGGTCCCACGAGAACATTGACGACCCTGCTCGTGCTGACGTGTACAAGCCCAGCCTAGGTCGCGTGACCAGCGTCAACAGCTATACCTTGCCCATCTTGGAGTATGTCAGGCTCAGTGCCACTCGTGGCGTTCTCCAGGGTGTAAGTACATTTTTCTTAATAAATTAAATATAGATATTAACATTTTTACCAAAAAGAAAAATTAGTCATATCCTAAATTATTTAAGAACGTATACAAATGTTTTAAAAATGAATTTGATAGATATTTATTCCTTTTTTTTTTCTTTAGCAAAACATATTAAAATTGGAAGTTCTATATGACGGATGACGTGTTCACATGTTTTGTCAAATGTTACAGAATGCGATGGTGCTTCCTAAATACAACATGAACGCTAACGAGATCTTGTACTGCACTGGAGGACAAGGAAGGATCCAAGTGGTCAACGACAACGGACAGAACGTGTTGGACCAACAGGTGCAGAAGGGACAGCTCGTGGTCATCCCACAAGGGTTCGCATACGTTGTCCAGTCCCACGGAAACAAGTTCGAGTGGATCTCTTTCAAAACTAATGAAAACGCAATGATCAGCACTTTGGCGGGTAGAACCTCGCTCTTGAGGGCATTGCCATTGGAGGTCATATCAAATGGTTTCCAGATCTCTCCCGAGGAAGCTAGGAAGATCAAGTTCAACACACTTGAGACCACTTTGACCCGCGCTGCCGGTAGGCAACAACAACAGTTGATCGAGGAGATTGTCGAGGCTTAAATCAAAACGTTTTTCTTTTTCTTAATAAAGTATGGTCAGTTTGTAATCACGTCCCTTTACCTTTAACGTACGTGTAAAATATGTGTCTGCGGCACCTCACTTGTAATAACACTTTCTTCTCATAAATAAAAGGGAAGTTTCGAGTTACATACTATAATATAGCGCCAGTTTTTTCGTCTATTCCACAAAACATAAGTTTGTGTCCATCTACTGTAGCTTGAGCTTCGTATATATACTTGGTCTTTATTCTTTTTTTTTTCAAAATACGGCTTTCTGCTTTCTGTGGGCCTAAACGGAGGCCCAAACGAATTAAAGTTCCGTCACTTGGAAACGTTATCCTAGATTACTCTTGCGGGGAAAAGTGTAGATTAGTTCCAATTTTTGAAGTGAAAAATTGTGTTGGATTCTATGTCGTAACAAGAAATAGCATGGCCTCCAAAGATTATTCTCTCTTTCTTTAGGCTTTAGCTTCTAAAGCTAAGCTACGGAAAAACTGTATCATTCTTCTCTTTTTTTTGGCTTATGATCCATATAAGAGAGCTTGGAAGAGCTGCTTTTCATCTCCTGATCACTAGCTCATACAGTTTTTGTAATTTATTAACGAAACTATATAAAAAAAGGGAAGCCGAAAAAACAAAACAAAAAACAACCTTCATCGGCTGCTCAAATGCCAATCATCCCAATTGGTCTCCATTATTGTTTTCTCGTTACTACTCCTCCATCTTTGATTTAATAATTTTTTGAAAAAAGTTTTACTATATGAATGATATTCTCTGTTAGGGAAATATAAAAATTGTAAGCAAATGATTCTATCGAGCTATAAAAGAAAATATAATATGCAAAGGAAAGATGATAATCTAAAATATTATTTACAACAAAGAAAACTAATTGTATTCATAGTAATGGGTTTTCATATAATTTTAAAATGAGAATAAATCCTAAAAACACGCTAAATATAACAACATACATCGTCCTAAAAACCTAGAATCACACAAACCCTATACCCAAATGCCACACAACTTACATGTTTGATAATGTGATAAATCTATAGATAAAATGTTTGTATAATTCACGAATCAACAAATTGGCGAACCCCTTGAATTATGTTCATTGGAAAGCGAGGATATTTTCGGTCTCAAAACTCAATCCACCACATTCCATGTGAAGATCAGAGACCATACCACCATCCGATGATGATCCCATACATGTCTTGTCGTGATCCAAACTCGTCATGTCTAGTGATGACAACAAAATCTTCTCATAATTCTGATGATGATCACCACTGATGTTGACACTGTTGTTATTGTCGACGTAAAGCAAATTTAGCAAGGACTCGTGATCAGGGCCATGACTCGAAGGTGATGACAGCGAACCGATCATCATCTGCTCCCAACCACATGCTATGGTTTGATGATGACAATGGTGATGATAGGGGTGGCCGGTGGTCCTTGAAGGCTGCTTCATTAGCTGCTCCCACTGATCACAAACTTGGATTTTCATCTTCTCATGTTGATGATTATGAGGAGGGGATGATAGCAAAGGTGGCAACTGATTGTTGTAATTAAGATCCGGAGCGTCATTAACTTCAAGCCTTTGCGTCTGATTATCATTGTTATAATAATTATTGTCTTGTAGCGATGAGTCTCTGCCTTTGTTGAACACTCTGCACAAGACCCAGTCTTCCTGTGTCCACATACCGACAGAAAACGAGAGGACATCGTTAAAAAATAATCAAATAAACGTATGTATATAAAAATGCATGAAATGTTACGTTACGTGCGGTCTCGTGCATGCAAATGACCAAACACGCATTAAAGCCACTTTTGTCTCTTTCTTCAATTTTTATTTTGTTTTTTTGTTTTATCTGCATATATTCGTCATTCCTTCTTTTAACTTGCTGTCATCTCATCATGCTCACCCATGCATACATATATACGTTAATACGTACATATATACATACACTAATGCTTAGATACTTGACTCCAAAAATAACTAACTATCCGGAGAGTAAACATATGTATAGAATCTAGATTGGACGTCAGAAATAACCAAAACTAGTGTAATTAAGAGATGTTGATTATTAATCTCTTCATCTGACAATTCGTTTTGAATTTAAGTGTATGATTCTTTACATAGTAGTTAAGTGACTAAGTTTAAAAAGGTATAGCCGACTGAAACAAACAAATAAATGGATGAAAAATCTCTATTTTAATTGAATACACATGCATGATTCCTCACAATGTTTGTGTATATATAGTATGATCAGATTTCGTAAGTCCAGACTAAAGTTCGTGAGGTGCAAAATATACAGCTATAGACTATATGATATTGGATGGATGTATATAAATATGATGGATTAATGGATTACGACAATTTTTTGACAAGTTCTAAATAAATATTGAAAGTAATTAAAAGGATGGATTCATATGTTTATAGTGAGATAACTTATTGAGATTTTCTACCTAAAAAGAAAGAAAAAGTATGATCTCATTTTTCTTTTTCAAATTTGTTTTGGGATAAAATACCAATACGCTGGTACCATTAATTTGGTATCTATATCTATGCATGGGACATCCACGAATAGACACATGTCGTGAGTTTAGGTACGTTGCAAGTTATGGTTATCAAGACGTAATTATTATGAAATGATGATTACTAATTATGGTTAGTAGTGTCAAAGAGAGAAGGACCAATTGTTGGGGAATAACCAAGTACCTTAGGTGGGATGTTAGGACACTCAAGACGGAACTCGTGCATGATCCAAGTAGTTTTGATCCCATTTGGTGCTCTGTTTCTGTAGAACACTAGTGTTTTTCTCATCCCTACCAATTGCCTTGTACGTGGATCCATCACCGTTCGATCTTTTCCTGTTGCTTTCCAGTATCCGCTTACTGTCGCTCTGTTCGTGCGATATCCAGTAGCATACTTTCGATCACGGAAACTGAAGAAGTACCATTCCTTTGCGTTTAACTTTGCCACATCTATACACAACATACAAGAGATATATAATCATCAGTAAATTCTTAAAAGTGTTTGTCAAGATACCTATCAGTCTATCACAATACTAACTAAATATTATTTTATTTTTAAACATAAAAAATCGTATTCTAAATATTATATATAAAAGCGTCTAGTAAATTTGAATTATGGTGACTTTATGGTGATTTTATACCAATTTATTCAACATTAATTAATTTTTTGAATTGGGTTTATAGGCTTTCGATATAGAAACAGTGACATGTCAAAGGTTAATGTGGTGATATATGACTTGTGTGATGTAGACAAGACGAGGATGTGAGACATTATATTATTAGTTTTGGCAAAAAAATAATTACGATTTTGACTTCAGCGGAGGAAATTATTGCTCTCTCAAACATTCCTCCTATCAGTTTCACATTAATTTGATCCTTACAGAAGATGATCAAGAAGATAATGTGATGACTACTTACTTAAAAAGATTCCTTTATTTTGCCATAATTGAGAAGAAGAGTAATAGACCACAATTACTTTTTTGTAAACATAATTATCATAAACCATATCCAAAATAGAATATTATATGTATATTGCTTAGTTAATTATACTATTTATTCATATATTCGACTATAGTAACAACAAGATCGTACTGGTCATGTAAATAATTAAAGGTTTCTTGAGTCTCTAAAGTTGCTTGTGATATGAGGCAAAAAAAGGTCTTCGTGTTTACACACAAAGCCTACTTTTTTGTTTAGTTAATCTTTTAGTATACATTTATATTAATGTTCATTAATGCAACTAATTAACTAACTTTGTATTTTATAATCTGCAAGTTATCTTATTTAACAAAGTCCCCAAAAGTCAAAATTACGAAGACAACAAAAACTTGAAAAAGATAAGAAAAATAAAAAGATGACAACAGGATTCTCGGTCCCCTTTTAAAAAAGCTTCCTTAACTTCTCAAGGTATATCATCAAACAAAGAACCACAAACAAATAATGAAAATCACTAGAAACATACAAAGAACACACATATATATCTATATATATATATATCATGTTTTGATATGATGTAAGTGCACCTATAATTATTCATTAAAATTTACCATCTGATTTACGAGTATAACGACAGCTGTGATTTTGCATATTTTGCTGCTTTTGTACAGCCTCCAGATCTTTATTCTATAATTGCAAACATATTATTAAAAAGCTAGCATGTATCTCAACTAATCATGATTCATGACACTCCGGATAATGTTTACACTAATATTAATGCAATTATGATTTATGATCATAATTAATGAATCAGTCTAAAATCTAGCATTTATGTGAACTCATCACCCGTTTCACAATTAAAAGATATTTGATCTTTCATTCATTTTCTAGAATCACGAACAAGAAGATTCGGTTTGTAAGTATAAGCATATCATAAATCTGTAAATATGCAAATGCGTAGATATGTATTAAGTTGACAAACATAATTAGACACATAAGTAAACATCATCTAATTGTAATAATACTAAAAAGTTTATAGGTTAAGATTTACAATAACAATTAACAGACGCGGATGATAATATCTGATTTCAAGAATTAGTTTTCTTCTTTATGTTCAATTAATTTCAGGAATATTGTTTTCCAATGGAAAGTTTCAAGAATCTTTACGAAAGCAATTTGAAACCCAAGAAAAGCCAGGAGTGAAAAGATAGTTAAACAAATTCATATAACCTATGACTATATATCAGTTTGAATCCAAAAAATATAGAATTAAATATCAGAAATAGTAGAGATATATGTTACCAGGAAGCTCCCATGGCTCACAGATATGCAAGTCAATCTCCACAAGATCAGTAGAACCCTTCAAAGCTTCATCAACATCATCATCATCATCATCAACATCACCATGATCAGATTTGGCCCTAATCTTGTTGCAAAGATAATGACAAACCAACTCTTCATCACTTGGATGAAATCGAAACCCCGGTGGCAATTTGGACCCAATATCTTTCAAACCCATTACGTGAAGAAATCTTTAGCTTTATATATGTCTGTGTTAATGTACGAAAATATATATTTAAGAGAGTAATATCAACAAGGCGTGTAAGGTTCAAAGAAAAGTTTATTAGCAAAGGAGGAAGAGAAAGATAAAGAGGGAGAGGGAGAGGGAGAGGGAGATCGGTGTGTGTAGATACATATATAGGTTTAATTATGTATATATTTATAGTTAGTGGGGAAATTAGCTTATATGATATATGGAAATACAATAATATAAATCATGCATGTAGCTAAGGATGTAAGATGGCAAGTTAGAGTTTCTTACAATATTGTAAGATTAATTGGGTCCATGGTTGTGTAATATATGTAGTTAGTTATGGTGGGAAGTTTCAAGAAAAACCAAAGTTACAAGAAATCTTAGTTGTGAGGTGTCTCATGGGACACTATTATCAAATATTCTCTTTTGGTTTCATTGTTATCCACTTAGGGAAAACAAACCAAACTTTTCCCTTCTTTTTCTTCTTGTTCGAATAACCGTTTCATTTAGATACTATTTTTTTTTTGTGAATAGTAGGTAAATTATGAATGTCTACGATCGCTAGTCTAGATTAGTCCGTATTTTCTTTTGGTATCTCAAAATTAATAAGAAAGTCAATCATAGTTTTCCGTTTAAGGATTGTTACCTAAACAAAACTTGGTGGTACGATTTAATTTGGAGATACAATAGTACTCTAAGATTAATTAGTATGAAGTTAAGCTTGAATTTTTTTTTTTAAATCAAAAATATTAGTAAGAAAGTCAGAAGAAAGTTAATTAGCATACTTTTATTTATAATACCTACAATAATGTGTTTTTTTTTTGCTGCCAACAATTAGTATTGACAATTAATGGGTAACATACGTTAACTGTGTTAAATCGATTATTCTTGGCCATATATTTAGGAAAAAAATAATATGGACCTAATTTAATATGTCAAATATTTTTTTTCTGATTTGATATCAAATTCAAAAGGGGTTGGCAAAGCATGATGTAAAGTTGTAAACGAGCATGCAAGAGTATACATATATAACTTTTACTACAAGGAAAAATTAGTTACGGAATTTATTTTGTTTTTATCTTGATTTTTTTCAATAAGAGAAACAATAGAAACCATACTTTATACTGAACTCCTTTTTTTTTTTTTTTTAATTT
>Ga0041059_1000665_pt1 | contig 26573 bp, 20 predicted proteins | sample AraColnosormetaG_FD_56232 | JGI IMG/M metagenome (GOLD analysis project Ga0041059, IMG submission 56232) | Arabidopsis roots microbial communities from North Carolina, USA - Col MF nosort | ecosystem: Host-associated > Plants > Roots > Unclassified | place: USA: North Carolina | collected... | reverse complement strand
TTTTTTTTTTCTTGNATTATATATATATATATATATATATATATATTGACTTATTGTCTTGTCTAATATTAATTTTCCAATGTAAGAGTCCATCAAATTAGGCTAGTTTCAATATAGTCGTTGATTTTTTCGTTAGCTTAGTATGTTTGGCCTTGGTCATATATATCATGGTCATCTAATTAAGGAACATAAACTTACCATTCGACCAACAACTTATTAAAAATGAGATAGTCCTATGCGGCCATTCACTAGTCGAGCGGGATTTAGTGAAGGACGTAGTTTTTTAAATTCGACTGACAACAGATTCTTTTTTATTCATGACCTAAAATTCTTCAATTGATATCTCTAATAAATAACTATTTGACTTTATACAGTAATATAGATGTTTTGACTTTATTGAGAGAATTTGGAGGTAGATCGATCTTGAGATCCAATAACACAGGCTTCAGCACGTGAGGCAAGTCGCATATCGATTTATATATTATAGTCTCTTCAGTTTTATAATACCAAACAAAATTTGTATTACGCATAAAAAGAATATAAATAATAATTACTTTATACGTTTGTGTTGTGGTAAGAAAGTAATTTAGGACATTTCCGGAAGTCAACACAAAAAAATTAGGAAGTTTGTTAATCACTGAATTGAAATCTTTTGTCGTTATGATGATTATTTTCTTAACGTTTTTGTTTGTTTATCATGGATTCATGGTCGGTTGATGATATTGATAGATGAGTCGATTTCAATAAGTAACGTTTACTACTATTCGGTTTTTAAATTGGATTAATGTTATGTAATTTTGGTCATTGATAGTTTAATAGACAATGAATAAACCAGAGTTCTTTTTTGCTGCTACATGATTCAAAAGTTTCAAACTACTGTACATGATGTTTTAAAATAAAATAAAAAATAAAAGAGATATAGTGGCATTACAGGCCCACTAGTTGGAAAATTTAATTTGGATTTCTCTTATATCAAGCCCACTAGCTGCGTTTCGGTGGATTTACGGCGGTTTGTTGCCTTCTTTTTTTTCTTTTATGACAAAACGTCAATTCAACCATTTGATGCTGACTAAATTTTGTGGAGTAGTGTTGGAAATTGGAAGTTTTGAATGAAAATGAAAGTTAGAAAGCAAAAGAAAATGTAGCTGAAAAACTACATGGGAAATAATTTATCATCATATATACTACAGTAAACACAATGAGAAAATTATGGAATTTTTTGGCAGCAAAGGTATATATAAAATTTTAACTATTTATGGGATAACATTTTCTCCACAATCATAAACTGACAAGCTTATACCCAAAATTAACAAAATTATAATACTTGAAAAAAAGAAAAAGAAAAAAAGAAGTCACTCTTGCTAAAAATGCCAATATATATTATCTATATAGTAAGCACCATTTCCACAATTACCCCTTTTTTTTCAACCCCACCAGAAGCTATTAATACTACTTATACCCCCAAAACTTAGAAATTAAGCTTTAAACTACCCTCCCAATTGAAAAAACAAATCGTACTAAGAGAAATCAACAAAAAAGACGAGGGAAAATTGAAATATCCATAATGTAAAATCCCCATTATGCCCTTCCATCAATCACCTAGGCCTTGGCTTCGCCGGAAAACTGAGAGCTTGCCGGAGTTTCCTCTGCCCCGACGGACTCGAATTAGAGCTAGCGATAGGCATTCCGAAAGTCATGGTCTGTGAGAGATTCACCATATCCACCATTGATTGCGTCTGGTAAGAAGTTGTAGTTGAATCACTCATATCGCCTCTCGCCGTTGCTCGCTGCCAGGAGTGCGAGCTCAGACCGGCGAGCACGTAAGCCCTACCCGAAGCCTCATATACTTGACGGCTCGCCATTCTCTCTTGCATCTCCTTCAGCTCTGCACACAGTGTGACACACAATTGATCTCCGGCTCGACCCGACACGGACTCGGTCAGTAACCCACGGCAAGTCTCGAGAACCGACACAGCTTCAGTCAAATCACCGCGCTCGGCTAAAACCCTAGCTTCAGAGATTGCTTCTGCCGCACGTAATCTGATCCTCTGTCTGTCAACTTCAACTGACACTACAGGTCTTCTTTCTGTCATCACTATTGGCCTGAGAATCTTTACTTCGCCGGAATTATTCAAATTAACCGTCTCTTTCGTCACAGGGTCTTTGTAAACGCACTGAACCTTAAGTAACGACATCACATCTGAAACTCCATCGACAATAGGGATATCGAGATTCACCAAGAAATTCCTCTCTTCCTCTGCATAGAGATCACCAACTGCGATAGATCCGGTTCTCGAATTCGGACCATTATCGAACCGGTAGCTTCCAGCTTTAACGGATCCAATCCTCAACAGATGATGCATGCACTCAATTGTAACGCATAGCTCTTGAACCACAACGCTAAGAAGACCTCCAATGCACTGTGCGAATGCATCTTGTATAACCGTTTCAGACTCTATGAAAGAAAATGTACCTCCGGAGTTTTCTGCAATGGAATGCATTAAGGAAGCATCGTGGTCCGCACCAAACCCAAATGCGTGAACTGGAATCCGGTTTCCGTTGATCTCTTTAGGAAGAAGGGCTTTGTAATCCGTCCCTCTGGAACCGTTGGGGCTAGTCATGGTATATGTATCTTGGCCATCGGATAAGAGTACGATGCTAGATACCGGGTTCTTGAATCTACGATCGATCAAAACTCTTGCGCCCTTCTTCAATCCCTCTGCAATGTTAGTCCCTCCGTTTGAGACCAATGAATTAACCGCCTGAAGCGCCTCTTGTTTACCAGTCTCGGTCATGAGACGAAGAGGGAAGTTACGACGTGCTGTGGAGGAGAAGGATATAACTGAGAGACGGTCAAATGGACCAAGATTCTGAATCACAAAACCCATTGCTCGCTTTAGCAACGCCAGTTTTGTTCCAGCCATGCTTCCACTCACATCAAGAACTGTGACTAGATCGACAGGAGCCCGAGAAGACGAAGATGGATTTGAAGAGGACTTTGAAGAAGTAGGAGCTTTTAGATTGATCAGTACAGCAAAATCCTTGAATGAAACCGATCTCACTACTTCCGAAATCTCAGGGTATGTTTTAACTTCCAATGTCCCAGTAACACCAGGTTTATCCAAACCAGATTCAGCAGAACGGTCTTGATGTTCCAGAGCCTCATCATCATTAAAAACCGCAGGCTCGGTGTTAAAGATCGAGGAGACCCTTAGACAGTCAGGCCGTGAAGTATATTGAATAGGGGACGACCTCCTTGGAGGTATAGACATCCAGGCATCATCCCTTGGTCGACCTATCGGTTTGACACCAGATTTAGGCTTAGCATTAGGGCTCTGAATAGGAATCTCGTTCCATTTCGCGCGACAAACAGGACAAATCTGGTTCCCGTGTTTAACATTCGTAGTGATGCATTGGAAATGAAACGAATGAGAGCATTCCGCTGTGAAGATGGCGTGGCCTTGCCCAGCTTTCATCGCCGTCAAACATATCGCACAAGTTTTCTGCAAATTTCACAAAGCAGAATACAACAATGAGCTTTCAAATTGTGTAAAAAGGTTCTTAGTTTGATGGTATCCACAAAGCAGAAGAGAATGGTATCCACGTAATACAGAGTCACACACAGGTCATTGTAGTAATTACAAGAATCCAAAGAAACCTGACATAAGTGAGATTGTGTCATAGTCTCTGACACATTTGGTTCTGTTACTATGACCTCTCTATTATTGAATGATGCATAAAAAGAAGAGCAAACATTAAAAAAAAATGGAATCTTTCTATTTCCATAACCTGGAAAAGAAAAAAAAAAGTCTCAAAGACTAATCGTTTGATCATTCAATAATCTTGGGACAAAAAAAGATGGTTTATACGTTAGAATTTGGATCTTGGAATCTATGATCAAATTACTTTGGAATCTATCAGGTCAAACAATTAAAAGAACAATGAATAAAAGAGAGGGAAAGACAAAGGACACAACTTTATAAAGTTAAAGGATTGATTTAACCAGACCAGTAATCAATAGCTTTTTAAGTAAATTCAACGCCAGAAAGATCAAACTTGAAAAAGAAAACAACAATGCAAAGCAAAGTTAAAGAAAGTGTGAAACTTCAAAAGCTAAACCAAATGCTTATGTATGTAGTTATGTAATTTCATGGTTAATACTAACAGTTATCTTGGTTAGGATTTAGAAAATGCAATTTTAGTTTAACTAGATGTATAACATGAACAAAAAAGTATACTAGATTAAGGAGAATATCTAATTCACAGTAGATATTTAGAACACTAAGAAGGGTATCTTTCAATAATAATTAGAAAGTTGAATGTAAAAAAAGCAACCAAAAAAAGATTGGTCCTTGAAGTGCACTTGACTATTGCCAAAAAACTTTATCCCCACAGTGGCTCCATTTGGGAGAGTTGATAATTACATGACAACAAATTGTTCATCTTTCTTCAACACTACCAAGAAAAATTATACTCAAAAACAAAACAAAAACAAAAAAGAGAGAAAGAAACAAAAGGCACTATAAACCGGGGAAAGAGACAGAACAAATAGAAGCCAATTTTAAGCCAGCTATAATGTCAAATTCTTGATGAAGATAAAATGATTCGAATCATAAGATAAAGTTGGTTATGGAAGAGAGACCTTTACCAAGTGTACTAATCTCACTAATCATTCTACATATTCATCTACTAATCCCCATTTAGCCCTCTTAAGACATTATTTACTTTCACCCATAGTTTTCAAAAAGGTCAATACTTTCAAAGCCTGTAGGTCTCTAAAACAACAAACCTATTGACAGATTCTAAGTTGATGATAGACACAAAACATATGAGGGTCATAGTAGTTGAAAAAACACATCTAATTTTTTTATGAAACATATAAAAGCAACTAATAAGATCATTTGATGTGTGTGAAGATCCAAACACTTTATAGGAAAGCAAATTAGTTGAATAATTAAACAAATAATAAAGTAAGTTTAGATACAATAACAGCTAGTAGAAACTAAATTAAAATTAATTTTTTAGACTCCCAAGAAAGATTAGCCCTTGGATTTGCTGCTTAACCAAATCACAAATTTGAACCACACAAGGATCCGGTAATCCAACGGTGACCCATAATCGAAAAAATCAAACTTTACCATTTTTGTAAGTAAAAAAACACAAAATTTGGCACAAAATATCAAACAATGAAAGAAAAATTCAACCCTAGAGATAAAAATCAAAACTTTATGTCAATTTCAATGATTGTGACGAACCCGCAATTCTTAAAAACGTAAAGGACAAACCTTTGATGAGGATTTGCTCATGGAACGAGGTAATCGGAGACCAGAGGAGGAAGGAGTCGGCGTTGATGGTCTTTGAACAATAACCGGAGAAAGTGAAACGGCGTCGTCGGATCTTCTTGGAGGAGAAGAATCTTCAAGCGTTTTGGGAACGTAGAGACATAAATTGAGACCTAAAGCCACCTTTGCTTTTCGCCATTTGCTTCCCATTTCTTATTGAACAAATCAATGATGAAATTTGATGGCTTTGTTTGTGAATCTGATAACTATTTTTGTTTTGTGGAGAGAATCTTAAGCTTCTTATCTTCTTGTGTAGATATGTTTGAGCTAAAGAAGAGATTGGGTTAATGAATGTGTTGCAAATTGCAAAGTTTCTCTGCGCAGAGAGAGGAAGAGAGAAGGAGAGAGAGAGACGGTGGTGAAGTTTTTGACCTTTTTTTTTAGGATGAGTGAAGGGTAATTTGGTAAATGTGTTTAATCATGAAAACTTGGGATTTATACCAAAGTTAAATTTGACCTTTGATTTTCTTTGGTTTTTGAGTTTCCTTTTTTAATTGGTCACATACGACTTTTACTTTTTTTCTTCATTATTTTTGTTTCCTTAATTAATACTAAGTACTTCTCAATTTGGTTTTGATTTGATACGCCGCTTTACTTTACAGTAATTATATAAATACGACACCGTTTTGGTAATAAATGATTTAATGGTCTTGACATAATAACTATAGTTTCCAAATTATGACATCATATTTTGACAATTTATCTAACCGAGAATTCATAGAGAATTATTTACTTTTATTTTGTACATTTTATATTTTTTGTTTGCCATCTTAAGAAAGGATTTCCTAATTTCTACGCAATAATCTCATTCCATGGATGCATCTAATATTTGTTTCCTTTAATTAGAAAGTTGCCTAATATTATAGTAAATGCTTAGCGTTTGATTAGGTCTCATATACCCAAAAAAGGATGGAAACTTACCGTGAAACTTGTAAGATTTAAGCCATGGCCGTTGAAGTAGTTGGAATTAATCAATGCATGCCTTGTGCATACAATCTACTAAATTAATGATGTTGTTGACTTTACAAAAATTAGCTACCTTGCCTTATTTGCTTTTTTTAGCAACTACACTATTTACCTATTTAATAATGTCAAGTAATTTGGGCAATTGCTATTTATTACTGTATATTTCATATATTGCATTCTACAATCTACATGACCTTCGCTTGCAAAATTAGTTTAAGCTGTTATGGCAAAACAGTTAATGTTCATGATCATATCTTAAACATATGACAACATGAATGAAATTGGATTATTATATGATCAAATATGCATATTGTATTGGATTCCCTTCGTCCCGCAAGCAAGGACTCTTTCCATGGAATTTAATAGACAGAGTCATAGATTGATGGTTCACCAACTTTTACCTAAATTGTATAACAACTACTCCGGAGAAAACAAAACTACTTACATGTATAAAACAAAAATCCAAATCCTAAGTTTAGGCCTGAAATAATTATTGAAACAAATTTTGGAAGTTATATAGTAGATTCTAGTATAGCTTTTATTTTATATTGTTATTTAAATAAGTCTTTCTACAAATGCACCAAAATATATTTGAGTACAAGAAGGCTTCTCTGTACTTTAGTGCATTAGTTTGGTATTCTATGAAAGTTAACGAATGATGTAATAAGTTCTTACATGCATAGAAGTCATTGCTTTGAAATTAGGTTAAACTATTTCAACGATGGGCGGTTGATAAACTATTTAAACAATGTGCATGTGTATGTGTGAAGGTATGGGACTATGGGTATAAATTTATGGAAGTGTAGTAACTCTTTTATACAATAGAGGAAATTGATAAGGAAATGCATTAAGTTTGGTTGAAAAAGAGAAGAAAACGCGAAGAGAAATGAGTTGAGGATAGGAAAATAAAGGAGGGGACAAAGATAAAGCAAAAACCTTCATAGCCATTAATTAGAACCCATTCATTAGGTGGAGAATATTGAAATTGTGGTCTATTACAGGGTGTCAACCATCATAGGAAAATTAAAAAAAAAAAATAACAAGTTTTTAGAGAAAACACAAAAATATCATGGAGAAACCCATGTCCAAAACAAAATATCTTAATAATTAATGAGATTTTGAGAATTCTCTTTTTTTTGTAAATTAAATAGCCAAATTCTATCTTCTTTTATTTATTTTTCATTTTTTTACAAAATGATGGATGGCACAATATAAATAAATTGGTTCAATTATCGGTGTTCTTTTTTGATTAATACTGTAACATATTTGTCTGTTTTTAAAAAAATTACACTAGCTATATCATTTTATTCTATTGTCATGTTAATTTTCGTGATATCATTTTATTCGTTTAAATCATACGTAATGGTAGTCTGAACTCCCTTTTTTGTAATTGATAATTCGTCTATATGGAGTTCTGATGAAATATGTAATTAATAAGATAATGCTTTGTTGTATACAAAAACCAAACGAAGATTGCGAAATGCAAAAAGAATACACTTGCACATACCAAAAGTCAATCCCCCATAGTAAAAGCCCCCCTAATAAACGGTCTCATTTATTTGCATCCACCGTATCATGTGACATAATATTTCTTTATTTTCTTCTAACGAAAATAAAAATAAAAAATCATCCGCAACACATACATATATAGATATTATTTTATACAGAGACAGCGATGAGAAAGTGAAATGTCAAATGAAAAACGTTAATTGTTTTTTCTTATGATTTAAACTAAAAAAAAAACAAGGATTTGGATAACATGTCAAAGCTGAAAGTTTCTCATTGGTTTGCGCTGAATCTTCCATTGAGTTCTCTGACTTAAATCGCCGCCGTTTTGTTTGAACTTAAAACATTACATACCCTTTTTGCTTCCTAACTAGTATTCTTTATCAACAGAAGAAACGTGCTGCCATTAATCATCCTTCGTTAATCGAAATTATTTCATTGTTTTCTTTGATAAAGAACTTTTTTTTGGGCAAATCTGTTTGTTAGTTTTTCTTTCTGTGAGTGTGTGACATTGTCTCTCGTATGCATTTCTTGATTATCTCATCTTCATTTGAACTTTTTTTGTTATTTAATCATATACCAAATATCTGACATTTTACATGCCTTGATTAGTAGGATTTTCAGTGTTAATGTTATTAAAAAAAGTCATTGTGCATAAATATGGTTTTTATTTAAATGATTCTAGCTAGACATAATGTGAAGTCAAAGATAAACGATTTGGTCAACAAAGCAACCTAATATACTATTTTGGATAACGCAACAAGAAATTCATTGTCAAGGATATATTGGTTCATCTTTAGTTTAAAGTATTACTAAAGCTGAGTGAATCACGAGAGTATTAAAAATCTCAAAAATCACGAGAGTGCATATATATCGTCAAACATTTTTTGGTTGACATCGAAACATTCTCTATAAATATTTTTTTTTTTAATGAAACTAAAATTTTGTGATACACAAGATTAAGTTCATGGGAACTATAGAGTTATGTTAAATAATATTTAAAACCTGTATCTTTTAACAAATACAAATATTCTTTAGTAAGAGTTCTTAATTTCGTACAGTACAACATCTTAGAAGGTTTGATTAATATCAATCTTATAATCTACTCGGGAGGATCATAAGATATACGATGATTATGTTCAAACATATACACGTCATATTACAATCAAACATATTCATAATAAAAAAACAAACAAATTTTGATATTTTTATTTGAAACACAACATTTTCACAAATAAACGAATAAAAAATTAGTAGTAGTACCCTAAATGGCTAAAAGATACTGAAACTCGAAGTCATAAGGTATCTTCTCAACGGCGGAGGAGGACGAAGAAGCTTTGGAATTTGGATTCTTAAAACAATCCACCATTGATTTTCTCAATGATCCAGAGGTTGGTAATTGGTTGCAAACCCATTTCACCAAAGATCCTAACTGCTCCATCTCTCCAGTACCACCATCCGCCGTGAGCACCACGAAATCGGTGGCATGTTTCAGGAGAAGTTCCGGCAAGCCTATCCGTTTAGCCGCGGTAACCACCAGCGAGGCTTGCAGATACTCCAGCTTTGATTTCTCTAGCTCCGTTGTCACTCCTTCTCCAGTGTATATCCTCACCTTCAATTTTTAGTTTTATAGCTTTTAACCATTTGTGCATGATAGCCATATCATTTTACCATATAACATTCATTAAGAAAAACTTATCGATAAGAAAATTATGATAATCTTATTAACCCTTGTATATATAGTGAATATGAACAATACTACGTACACTAATAAATCACTAATTGCCAGATTAACAGTGAATTAATATATATAAACTTACTGCAGGAGAAGATCGAGTTCCACAAGATAGAGCAAATGTGATGTTAGGATCCGTTGCTTCTACGCCATATAGTTTACGAATAATCATTTCTTCGTGTCGATCCTATAACAGTTATATTTGAATATATATCAGCTTATCGAATTTGATCTTAAACATGAAGAGGCTTCATATACATTAAAATGATAGATATGTATATACCTGAGTCATTGTAGAAGATGTAGACTTCCTTAGGATACAATGCTCTATGGTATGAGCACTTATGTTTTTGCCTCCGACATTCATTGTAGCCTATAGTTTATACTTTATTATTATATCAAATTTGAGTTATTTAATTCATCAGTGTTTATATGAGAAGGACCGAAAAAGAAAAACATACCTTATTGTATACAAGAGATTGCAATCTCTCAGCAGTTTTTGGAACTCCATGTTGTAGATATCCCTGCTCATACACGGAAGTTAAGATATCCGTTGAGTATATGGTATTGACTTTATAATTAATGAAAAAAAGAAGAAGATTTTTTTTAAAATATGTTTGTAATCAGTGAAAATATCGAAGAAATATTACATGCATAACACAAGCATTGAACATGTTGATCCAAAACGCTAGCTTTTGTTGATGGCTCAACACTTTTAGATCCACAGTCTCAAGATTGTTCATCAGTACCCTGCATTTAACGATATATTTATGTGATTTCATCGATGTAGATAACATTTTCTCAAAAATAAAATCCAACACTTACCTGAGTTTCTGGATTAAAGAAACCGAGCTAGAGCTTGAAATGCACTTGGAATCCATAGAACTCGAAGTGAAGATAACAAGATTCTTGTAAGGACCAATGTCTCTTGCCAAAGATGATTCTACATCAAATATTCCATAAGGATCTTGTTGTCTTGATTCCTTATAAGACACAAGATTCATCGATTTTGACAAGCTTGAGGTTGCATTGTCGACCCTAAAGCTTCTTGAGCTCAAAGAGAAATTAGTGGATCTCGAGATGGGTCCTGTTTTCTCTAGCTCCATGACTCTTGTGGTTCTAAGAAGACGAACGTAGATGAAATTGAGACACTTCATGATGTTCTCGGCGAGCTTGTTTGGGTGCCACTTCTGAATGTTTTGGCCGTCTTCCATCAAGATTGTGCTTGATAAAGATTTTGGTGGAATGTCTAGTGATGCATCAAGTGCTGCTACACGATCCTTATTAGGCTGAAATAAATCATAAATCAAAATTAATTGAACGAATCAAACATATGTTTCAAACAAAGGATCATATAAGAAAATCGGACCTTATTAGGAGAGGTATATCTAGGTTCACGTAGAGGCGAAGGCGATTTCATCGTCCTAATCTTTTTCATTTTCATATTCTCTTGCACCTTATTTTCATGTTGGACCGACCGATGATTTTCCTTCTCAACAACTCCAACTTTCTCGTTAGACTTGCGGAAGCTTTCAATCGCGTAATCACCTTTTATAGCTTTGTTGATGAAATGCAATGTCTTTGTACCAAATGTTGCATTCTCTTGATGATGACTAGTAGTAGATTTGGTGTTGTTGTTTTCACTCTTCATCATGCCTTTGTTTACCATAGGGCTTGGAGGTGGGAGCTTAGGGTATTTTGGTAATGTTGGAGCTTGATAAGGGTTTATGTTGTCATCCTTGTAAGTCTCACTAGTTTGCCATGCTCGTCTTGAAGAACTTGTTGTAGCTTGTTTCAAAGTTTCGTCTTGTTCTTGCTTGAGATTTATCTGAAGATGGCTTATTTGAATTTCTAGTCTTGAGATTTCTCCTTCTACGATTGATAGTTCCGTTATAAGTTCCTTCATCTGCACCCATAACAAAGTGTTAAGGTAAATTTAAACATTTTACCGCTTAATTAATAAAATGTTAAGACCTTTTTATTTTCACAATAAATGTATCTTTGTTTATGATCAAACCATTTTGTTTCATGTAGACATATAATAGTGTTAATTAACAATAATATTTTTCGTTGACCAGAGACTTGGTTTAAAAGCAACGTTACCAAAAATATGTGTATGATGTTAATATCATCACATATATTAAAGTCTTGCTGCTTTTTTACACTAGCCAAACTTGGAACACTATACACGTATATGTGTTACTAATGAAAACGTACCTTGGGAGGGAGAGAAGCAGGAAGAGTAAGGGAAGAGGAAGAAGAAGGAAGTTGATGTTTTTGGACTTGTTCCAATATCTCACGTGTCTTTTCTTCTTGATCCAGCATCTCTCGTAACATCCACACCTAACGATTTATCATATCAATACTTTTTTTTAATTTCATTAACAACAAAAATATTAACCTCATAATTAAAAAGTAAAAAAAAAACTACAAATGTAGAATCAGAAATACCATAATCTTTCAATTTCGTTTGGTTCTTGATTATAATAATACCATGCATGAGTGCTAATCGATCTAATGTATTTACGATTTTTTTATTTATTAATTATAAAGATAAAATTGAACCGAAAACTTGATTGGACACCTATAATACCTTGATCTAGATACATATTTATAAGGACATCACTTGATGTTTGCCTAGACATAAACATAAGTACGTAAGCTAATTTTATGGATTCCCATACCTCTTTCTCTATTTCTTCCTTTTTCTGCTGCCCATTTGGCTTTTTCGTCCTCTATACACATCAAAAAAATTCCCAACTTAAGCATAGATTCTTCTTTTACAAATGAGAAAAAATGAGAAAAACTTATTCAAAACGTAGACATTCATACAACAATAGAATTATGCAGAAGCTACTGATCAGCTTAATGTGAATGAAAGAGACGCATAAATCGATCCGGACATGTAGCCTATATATGGAAAGAGGTTTAGAACAAGGTGCATGTAACCCAAATTAACACGATATCTTTGAACAACTAACCACTAGATTAAAGATTTTATAAAATTAAAGTTGTACGCAAAAATTAATCAACATATGAATGATCAGAACTACGAAGCATTGAAAGTAAAACTCACAACACTATGAGGGACATTGAAGGGAGAGATAGAGCCAGGGAGAGTTGTGGTGGGCATGGCTAAGATGGAGCAGTAATCGTCGGGACTAGACCAGCGAGAGGAAGATGGAGCAGTGAGACAGAGCCGGAAAGAGTGGTTAAAATCAGGAGGAAGGTAATGGTAATGAAGGAGGTTAACAGAAGAAGAATGAGACATATTGAGATATATTAGCTTTGGCTTCAAGATGAAGAAGAGAGCGATCGTGAGAGGGTTGTTTGGTGAGGGAAGACGAGAAGCAGTTTTCAAAGCTGATGCTCTTAACCGTCATTGAGATAGAGAGTGGTGGGTAATAATTTTGGGACCTTTTTAATTATAAAAACATTTTTCATTTTTTACATATATTTTTAATATCCGGTTTATGATTATTATGGACCTTTGTTGCGACGTAAAGATTAGGTTTTTGGTGGTGATGGTTTTAATCCATTAAATTATGAGTTTAGCTCACTAATCATTTTATGAACAATTAGGTTGAATTGTAACTTGTAAGGGCTTTTTGTGAAACTTTATTTTACCTTTTTAATTTATTTTGGCCAAAATGAATTGAATAAGCAGTTTTTCTTCAAATTTGAAAGAACAATTTTCATATTTGAAAGTTAAAATTTTCATTTACAAAGTGATTACTCAAATTTTAACATATTTTTATTTTATACTAATAGTAAAAAAAAAAGAAAAAAAATAATTTATGAAAAATAATTTATTTCCTAAAACCCTCGCAAAGCCCTTCTTCCGTCGCCGGCTCCGTCCAAAACAGAGTGATTCTTACTTCTTCGATTATCCGGGAAAAGTTCATCCCTTTTTTCTATTCTGAATTCTTCAATGGCGGCTTTACTTCTCCTCAATCGTGTTTCTCGAAGTACTAGCTCAATCTCTCTCCACCGGGTCGCAGGAACTCTGGGTTTCAATTCCTTCAATGCTCAAATTCACGGTGACAGAATCTCCGGAACACTCTTTCGAGGTAGCCCCTTGTTGCTCTCTCTGCAAAAAAATTCAAACTTTATGACATTTCTTCATCACCGTCTCTTCTCTTTTGTTTAGCTAGAATTTTCTCCGCAGAGTTGACTATGGTTTTCAGATCCATTTTTGGTTTGAGTTTTGGACTTGACTCTTACTATTGTAAGAACTCTCGTTAATTGGGAACGTTATTAATTGCAAATATCTGATCTTTGTGTCCTCTTGGAGTGATGACATGACTTCAAGATTCTCTGTGGAGTTGAAAGATGAGAACTTTACTGATTGGTGAATAGATGAGTTGTGGTTTATCATGAGAAACATGTAGTTGAATATGTAAATAAATTGCTGTTTGGATCACATAATGAAGAGTAAGCTATGTTCACCTTGCTCTGTAGCCTGTTGAACTGTGATTTTATCCACGGAAGCAAGTGATTCTGCATATAGAAAGTTCTGTCATTTGATATTTGGTTTCTTGTTTGTTTGTGTAGTGAGATCATTAGCTACTCTTGCTGAAGGAGCTTCTCATTTTAATGAGATGGTATCTGTGAATCAGCGGAAGTATTATCTTCTGGGTGGTAAAGGAGGTGTTGGGAAAACGAGCTGTGCTGCTTCTCTTGCGGTTAAGTTTGCTAGCCACGGTCATCCTACCATTGTGGTTTCTACTGACCCTGCTCACTCCTTGAGCGATTCTTTTTCCCAGGTATCAATTTTTTATTTGGTTCTCTATGTTTTCGCTTGGATTATGTTTTCAGGCATCAGCTAATCTCTTGTTTTGAAATCCAGGACTTGTCAGGAGGAGTCCTAAAGCCCGTTCAAGGTGTTGATTCTCCACTTCTTGCTCTTGAGGTGATTAAAAAACTACTTGTCTCTGCAAACTCCGGGATACCTTACATATGTTGCTGAGTTTTCTTCTCATGTTGAAACAGATCACACCTGAGATAATGAAGGACGAGATAAAACGTCAGACGGGCGATAAAAGTGTGAAAAATATGATGGATAGCATGGGGCTCGGAATGTTTGCCGGCGAGGTTCATTTTCCTTTTCTCTCTTGTTGATTTTCCAAGCCTCCATTATGATTGGAAAACTTCATTTATGTCTTACCTGTGTTGTTCATTTTTGGTAGTTAGGGGACTTAAATCTTGAAGATATGCTCAACGCTGCCTCTCCTGGTATTGACGAAATAGCAGCTATTTCCAAGGCACTTATCCCTCTCAGAATTCCCCTGAAAAGTGAAAACTATTCATGTTAATTACTAATGTTGAGATCTCATTCCAGGTTCTTCAATTTATGGAGGCACCAGAATACAGTAGGTTCACTCGTATAGTTTTTGATACTGCTCCCACGGTTAGTTATTTTGTTTCTTTCTAATTTGTACGGCTCCTAGAGTATGATGCGTTTGTTAATCTGATTGATTCCAAATAATTTCTTGCAGGGGCATACTCTGCGGCTTCTTTCCCTCCCAGACTTCTATGATTCATCCATTAGCAAAATAACTAAGGTTTGAGGATGAAATATAGCCTTTGGTTGTGGCTTGCTTACACAATTGATATGTTTAGGGTACTTGTTTCTAACTGGATTGTTTGATTATTCAGCTCAAGAAGAAAATCACTGCAGCAGCTTCAGCCTTTAAGTTGGTCTTTGGCAAAAAAGAGATACAACAAAAAGAACTTGTAAGTATAGGTTTTCCCTTGAACCATTACTTCCCCTTCACCTTCTTTCAAATTTTGAACATTCATTGCTTTAACAGCCTAACGAGTTAGATCAACTGAAAGAGAGGATGGAGAAAGTTCGAAATGTTTTCCGTGATGTGGACACTACCGAGTTTGTTATTGTAACCATCCCAACGGTAACACCATTCTTTTACTTGTTCCTAAAGATCATTAATTTGTATTAAGAAGAACACCTGGCTTGGAAATTATCTTCTTGGAATCCTGGGTACATTTGGTTACATATTCACTTGGCTATTATATTTCCCTTTAGGTTATGGCAATAAACGAGTCTTCAAGGTTACATGCATCTTTAAGAAAAGAAAATGTGCCAGTCCACCGGCTTATTGTTAATCAGCTTCTACCTCAATCTGAATCCGATTGCAAATTTTGCTCAATAAGACGAAAGGTATCTACAAACTCTCTGCAAGCAAAAGTTACTGAAACTTTTGATTTTAATTCAGTATCTGTTTAGTATATACTATAGGCATAGCCATTGCTTGTGACTTAATGTGATATGGTTGTTGATGTTTCAGGAACAAACGCGTGTGCTTGGACTTATTCAGAATGATACAGAACTTTCGGGGTTAAAATTGATCCAATCGCCATTGCTAGACGCAGAGATAAGAGGGGTTCCCGCACTTAAGTTCATGGGTGATCTCATTTGGAAATAAGATTTTTTTTTTTCAACTTTCGTTTCCAGTGCATAACAATAAGTTAAATTCTTTTGCTGTCCTAAGATCTAAAAAGTCTTGCTGATGAGATTAAACAAAATACCAATGTTATTAACTTTAAGCAAAGAAAGTAATGGAAGTTCTTGAAGGTTTCTCATTGCTTCTTCTATATGCTTCTACATTTTTACTTGGTGTATAAAACAGAATCGATACGAAACAGGTGATAATCTATGTTATATCTAAAGCAAAAGAAAGATGTACAACACGAAGAATTACAGGTAGGAAACTCTTAAACTCTGATGATGGAACTACCTATGAACAGCGTAACAGGGCTATTATCTTCTGCAAACGATGTGTTCTTTCTTGTAAAACCTTTGTGATTTCTCTATGTCCTCTATAGGGAAGAAATTGGTATTTTCGAGTTTTCCCAGATTTGCAGGTATAGAAGGAAGAGGTTATGGGAACGTAAAGCTACTTCTTTTGGAAAGTTACCATACAAAAGAAAGCTGCACAGCGGCTCAAGATACCGGTTAATGTCAGGAAGACGAGGCAACGAGGGAAGTGCTTGATGTTATATCCATTCTCCATCAGTGATCCACACCGAGTGATAAGCCAAACTCCTTTATATCTGAAATATATACGGAAGAGTAAGCAAGATGGTCTAAACTCTAAAGACTGCAGATATATGCGTTGCAATGCAGTTTTATAACAGGGAGAGATCAAGTTTGCAACCTTTGAGCGTTTGATACCACAAATGCTTCTAGAGCCCATCTCGTGTAGCACAACTCTGAGATTGAATCTACGATTTTGTTGTCGTTTGTACTGGTGGCAATTAGAGTCAGAACCACTGGAAGTAACACTGACCACTGCACAAAGAAAATGAGGAAGAGATGTTTTTTTGGGTCAAGAAGTGAAACAGAGCTTTCTAGTCCGAGTCTTTGGTTCTATCAACAGCATTGATGAGACACTTACTAGTTGAGCTGGACCAGGTTCGAAAAGTATGGCCAGGGTATAAGCTATACCAGTCACACAGTATACAAGACAGATGAGGACAACATAATTGTCTGTAACTGTTGATCTTGGATTGTTGAAGAAGTAGAACATGGATAGATAAACAAGCGGCTTAACGATGGTGTTGAAGTGATCAACTGTGTCTTTCGCTAGGAAGTAAGCCAGGCTGCTCATTCCGGCTCGGCTTTCTCTCCAATAGTGTAGTTTATCCAGAGAGAAAGATCTTAATGCAGTAATCTTACACAAGAGAGCTGAAAAAAACAAAAAATTGTTGCCAGAATAGATGAAAGAAGCAAAGTTGTTGTCAAAATAGCTTGAAAGTTTCTACTTACAAACAGCAATAACTGTATATGTATATCCCATGGCACCAAACGTTTCATCGCTCACTTTAGCAAGCGTTCCTAAGCAGATACCAGCAAGTAAAAGTATTAGGTAATCTACAGCTAGTGTCCTTGCTTCTCGTAGTCTTTGTTTACCTAACCTGCAAAGCAAACACATCGAGGTTAAGAAAAGGATTCTCTGTGAATCGATTGATTTTGCAAGTATTTGGAAGGGATCTACCTTCCTAAGAAGTATCTGTATTGCTGATACACACCAGGAACTTCTCTTTCGGATAAGTCACCTGAACTACTGAAGTTATTCTGCAAGTTATCTTTCTTGATTTCAACATTTGCCTTGACATCTTGCCAGAACTCTCCAGCGAAAGATGTTCCGTCATCTCCTACAACGCTCCCGTGAGCGCTTCCTCCATGAGCAGAGTTCTCACCGGAAGCAGAAGAAGCCATCCCTTCAATGCTTTTAAGCATGTCCATAGGAACTGGATACCCATTATGAAGCATCCATCTAACTGGAAGCTGCTTATAAGTAACTCCTGAACTTGTGCTTGGCTTTAGTATACCTTCCAATATGTCAATGTAGTAATCAGGCGGATTCACACGTTCAGGGACAACGATCCCGAGACTTGAGAAGTATTCTTCAACTTTCTTGACTGGTCCTTGATAACATATTAGTCCACCTTTTGCTAGAAGTATCAGATCGTCAAACATCCGAAAAAGAGTATAGCTGCAGAGAGAGAGGATAAAATGAGAATAAGATCTAATAGTCTCTTTAGTATTAACAAATGGGAGAGTAAATATGTTGAACCTGGGTTGGTGGACAACCATACATATGTTTACTCCTTCAAGAGCTTCACGACGTAAAGCTCTGAGAAGTAACTGAGAAGATGAACTGTCAAGGCCTGAAGTTGGTTCATCTAATATCAGAAGTGATGGTTCCATCACCATTTCAAGACCCACATTGACTCTTTTCCTCTGACCTCCTGATATTCCTCTCTTTTCCACAGTCCCTACAAGAGAGTCTCGAACATGTTGCAGGCCAAGTGACTCAATGACTCTTTCCACAACTAAAACTTTCTCCGGCTTTGGGAGATCTGCAGGCAACCTGTATGCAGTGACCAATGAGATTATGCATACAGTTGAATAAGATTTTCATTAAGCAAAAAAGTAGCTAACCTGCATCTTGCGCTGAACCAAAGATTTTCCTCCACTGTTAAGTTTCCATGGACTATGTCATCTTGAGGTACAAAACCTATAATCTTCTTGTAGGATTGAATTGATTCAACCTTGCCGTTTACGAGAATCATTCCAGTCATGATGCAACCTGGTGCTTTGCCTGTCAAAGCTGTTAGGAAAGTTGTTTTCCCGGCTCCAGAAGGACCCATCACAGCAGAAACACGTCCAGGTGATAGTTTTCCGGTCACACATCTCATAAGATGTTTGTTTTTTCCTTTTAAAGTAATTGAAAGATCTTTAAAAGCAACTTCAATCATAGGTCTCTTTCTTATATCAATATCATTAGCCATAGAGATAACTCCAGAGAAAGTCAAGTTCTTGTTCTGCTCCTGCATTGCTTTTTCCTTTTCAATCTGGCCATAAGCGTACCTGAACATCTGGCTCTGTGTATGCAAGGCCTTGCCTTTTGGAGCATGTTTTTTAATGTTTTTATCACCAATCTCAAGATTAAACCCTTCAGGATCTTCAGGGTTTTGTTCAATGTCATGTAACATCTCTGTTAGTTTGTTCTTCTCCTTTTTCTTTCCCTTTTTAGTGTCTGAGCTGCTTCCTAGCATTGGTGGTAAAGCAGCATCTGATCCAGGTTTTGCTTGGCTTAAACCTCTCATCAAATCAGGCTGTTTCATAGATTTCCTCCTCGAAAATGTTCGAGAAAACGATTGTTGCAGCTCGGTTGCATGCTTCTTTGCAATATCTTTGGCAGATTTCCATTTCTCTCGCGATTGCGAATCACGCACACTCTGCACTGCTTTTTCTCTGGATTTTGCCTGCCTTCTTTCTCTCGTTGCAAGCACTTGATCAGAGCAGTTGTATAAGATTATGAGCAAGAAACCTAGCCCGGCCTACACAGTACAATAACCAAGGGTCAAATGATCAGAAATAACCAACAAAATAGATGAAACTAAGGAGAGATCAATTATGACTCACGAAAAGCATGATTCCATATGCTGTGATATTCTGATTTGTTGATCTTGGATTACACGTTGCCAACTTAAAACAATCTGCAAAATATTCATCAGAGAAAAGACACCGTAAGTTCTTTGCTTCTCCTTCTTTATCTCTGATATAACAAGTAGTGTTGTTTGGACAAAATACATCACTTACTCAGTTCTGCAGTAGAACCTGTCCTGCAGTAATGTCTGGAGAAAACAAAAGATTAGTCTACCTGATTAGAGAAAGATGAATCTTCAAAGAAAGTAATGAAAATCATTCTTAGTTAGTTACCCTTTAGTACAAGGAAGCTTGTCGATAGTGGAAGGACAAAAGGATCCAGCTGAACAGAAAACTTCACTACTACTACCAATATCAGCCCAAATATCAGCTCCACCACAAGTATGATTTGGCTGACCAGAAGGAAGCTGGTAATGATATCTGCAAAAACAATAATCCTGCAGCAATCTTACCATATGTTCAAGACAAACTTAGAAAAATGAGCAAAAACAAGACTTACGGGTCGCATAATCCTGTTGTTCTGTTCAGATTAGCTTCTGGACAATAAGCTCCCAAAGGACAAGCTTCACATCATAGTGAGGAAACAACATTAGAAATGGATCAACAACCGAATCTTTCATCGTTTCTGAATGTTTAAAGGAGGTTAACTTACGGATCATGCAGGTGATACCACGAGGGCAGAAGAAACCTGCGCAACAAGGCGCACATTGCTGAGTTCTAACAGGAACATTCTTGTCGTCTTTAAGGTCAACTTTCACATCTTTAGCAGTACGACAAGCCCATCCAGGCTCACATCCAGACATCCATGAAGATAGATTGCAGTTCTTGTTCGGTTTCAAGTAATTAGTAGCTCTCTTTGCACCTCCTAATAATCCATTGAAGTATATTCTCACTTCTGCAGCCGTACATATCCTCTGCATCATGTCACCTATTCTCAAACCAAAAACATCAGCAAAATTAAAATATTATTTCGGCTTCTGTCAATGAAACAGAGGATGTATAAATATACCTTTTGTGGTTTTACCACATGCGTTTAAGAAATCTGGCTTTGTAGAGAAATTAAAGGCTTCGTTATAATCTTCTTTTCTGAAACAAAGACAATAACATAAACATCTTCAATGCTATAGGATAAAGGTTAATGCCATTTTGAAACTAACACATTGGTAATGCAGAATCCGAGCTCTCTTTTGATGTCATCCTCAAAAACTTCGGTGAGATTCGATATTTTGTCGAAAACGAATTGGTTATAGAGACGATTAGCCGCGGGATTATCCAAGCTTCTATCTTCTTGACAAATCACTCTTTCTTGCTGAAGAATCAACACGATAAACACGAAGAACAATGGAACAAAATTCCCTGGAAAATATGAATTTCTCCTTCCCATCCCTGAAAATTTTCCAAGAAAACAACGTTGCAAAGAATTGTCTTGAGATCAGGATGGATCAAGGAGACATTAGACAATTGAAGGAGACAGAAAGAGAGAATTAGGGTTTGTTTGTTTTTTCTTTTTTTCTTTTTCTTTTTGGGGAGAGAGAGATTGTTGTGTATCTTGAGAGTCAAGAAATGGATGAGAGGAAGGCATGGCGATATATGAGGAGGAAAGAGACGAAAACAGATTTTAATTTGACCGTTTGACTTTCTCTAACTCGTGTCATGGTAATAGATTCTTCACCAAGGAATCATACTATGTAATTTACAGTTAAGGCTCTGTATTTTGATAATGTTTCTACTGTGACCTCTATAGTTTTGACATTTTTGGTGCAATATGTCAAATAGAAAAGATTTGTTTTTCTGAAAAATATAAAAATAAATTTACCAATGTGTTCTGAAGGCAATTCAGCTATAAACTATAAAAGGATAATGAACAAATTGGTTTATTCATCAATAAATTGGTTTATTTTGGTTTAAACATCGGTTTTGTTCGATGGTCCGGTTAAGACGGATTGTTAATTATTGTCGTTGAAAATTCAACAACTTTTTTTTGGTGAGAAAAACTGAAAGACACAAAATCAGTCACGAAAACCCCCAAATCCACAGATTAATTAGGGTTTTCGATTTCTCTGATGAAACTGAGAAGAATCTCTCATTAGGGTTCTTCATTCTTCAGAGGGATTTCTCATATCTCTCTCATTGAGCTTGCTAAAGCTGAAATCTGAGTTTGAAATTGGAATTCAGATTCCCATCCCATGTTGACCTCTTCTTGCTCTTCTTCGTCTCTCCTCTGCCATCGCCCAGCTCTCTCTAGTTCGCGTTCCAAGTTTAGGGTTCCTTGTCGAACTGTTTTCTCTCCTGCTCTTACCAAGATTTCCCCTTTAACTGCTTCTTCACCTTCTAAGTCCGCCAAGCATGTACGCTTCTTTCTTCTTTTCTCTGTTTATATTCAAAAGTATGAAACTTTGAATTGAAAAAGAGACTTTGGTGTTTGAATTGTGTTGAAATTGAGGAATCTTGGATTCGAATAGCACTGTGGATTCAGTTTATTTACGAAAGAGAGTGCTTTTTGATAAGGATTTGCTTGGATTACTAGTAGTTTTAGAAATTTGTGGTTTCTTGAGGTTTTAGTAATCTTGTGACTTCTTTATTGTAAGAATTCAATATTTGTATTGATGCAGTGTCAAATGGTTAATGGAAGAATCGGTAGTTTGTCTCCAATGTATTAAACTTTGGGGCTATTTTCTGCAGAAATGGAAGATTTTGTGTTTTAGAAATGAAGATTCTGCTCCCGAGAATCCGGAGCATTTTGTGCCTGAGGAATTAGTTAAGCCAGATCAAGATTCTCCATGTACAGATAAAACAGATTGGAAGGCAACTTTTCAAAAGGTAAAGATCTATGGACGTTACTGGATACTTGTACAGTTGAAGAAGAACTACCTTCTGTCTCTGTTTTAGTCTGACAAACCGGTTTTGATATTAGGGTCTAGACTCTAGAGGTTAGGACTGCAGCAGAATCTTATATTTGTCAATAAACTGTTATGTATATATCCATTATCCACTCTTTGTTTTTTTTTGTTTACTAGTGAAAAATAAGAATTTGAGGTTTCTTTTGATCTGGAAATGTGCCATACAAATTGATGAGGCTTTCTATTTACTAAATGTGATGGCAAAAATGCAAATAAGGAAACTCTCACAAAGGCTTATCGATCTTGTGTTCAACCTATTATTATTGGGTCTAAAAAGCACTTTGTTTCGTTGGTTTTCAGGCTGCAGATGCAGTTTTGAAGGCCATTGGGACTCGTTGGAAGGTACCATGGACTGTCGAGACCATTGTGCAGGTACCTACATCTTAATGTTACTTAACCTCTTTTGTATTACCGTATCATATTCATAACTTTTACACAAGAACATTATTGAAACCTATATAGAAATTTTACGGGATTATCTGATAAGAGTGTATTATGGATATTGAGTCTGTGTAAGACGTAGTTTTTGAATGTATAGACATTTAAACGTGGGCTAATATCCTTGACTTAGTAACTAGGGACTACAAGATAACATCAAGCTAATAGTATTATAGATGCTTTGGTTCATACAAAAGATGCAAAACAAACAGTAATGAGAAATGAGTTATATACCAAAGCTTTCAGTTATTTCCTTGGTTAATCCTGCGATAATCTGCCATGCCCCTAACATACACTTTTTCAGGTAATGCTTCTGTGGGTAGCCGCTTTCTGGTTCATTGGTTCATGGATGATCCCATTCATGGCTCATATATCAGGTTTCCACAAAGAATCCCTAACATTTAGAGGCCAAGCTTTGTTCAGTCTGATAACCGATGTAACAGAAGGCCTAGCCGGGATTGCTATCCTCCACCGTTGCCTCTCCATGTTCCGTCCACTTGCAAGTGATTGGTTCCGCTTTACCCTTAAAGGAAACTGGCAACTAGATGTTATCATAGGCTGTTTCATGTTCCCTTTCGTTAACCGGCTCTCCCAATTAAACCTAAACCTCTTGCCACTCCCACCAACCTCAAGTCCAGTCTCACTCTCAAGTGTCGAGCAGTCTATAATGGCTAGAGACCCTGTGGCAATGGCACTGTATGCAGTTGTAGTATCAATTTGTGCACCGGTTTGGGAAGAGATAGTGTTCAGAGGGTTCTTGTTACCGTCTCTAACTAGGTACATGCCAGTTTGGTGTGCGATTCTTGTGAGTTCGATTGCATTTGCTTTGGCACATTTCAATGTGCAGAGGATGTTACCATTGGTGTTCCTTGGAGTGGTATTGGGTTTGATATTCGCAAGGTCAAGGAACTTGTTACCTTCAATGCTGTTGCATAGCTTGTGGAACGGCTTTGTATTCATGGAATTGATGCGATGATGACTATCTTTTGTAGGTGTCTTGTTTCTTATTCTTCTTGTAATTGATTCAAAGTATGATGTTAGCTTTTATTTTTTTATAATAAATGGACAGTTCAATTGTACAAAGATAAAACCAAAAAAGGTCAAAAAGAAATTCTAATTTTACAACTTCAGAAAGTTGAATATGATTGGTCCAAAAATAAAATAAAGCCGGTTATACTTTGATTCGTCTTTTCAAAATTCTTTTTCAAGCTTTTTCTATCGATTGGACTAAGCTTATATCTTGAATTCTTGATGGATATGGAGGAAATGATACGAAACGACATCAACACACACATGTATAAACAAGAAGTGCATGTCAATAAAGTTATATGACTTTCTCAATTAAGGTGGTAATATGAATTATCCGGCCCTTGAGCTCAATTAAGGCCAACAAATTCTTCTTCGACCTCTAATTCAGTTTGCTAATACTGACAAACTCAAATCCATATCACTGTTAACTTTTTACTAAGATTTTTCCACTTATCGTTAAAGGTTGAGATATTTAAATATCTTTCTTCCTCTTTCCTACAGATAAATTCGATTAGTATTTATATAAATATATCAGGTTACACAATACACATGTTCAGGAGCTTATATTATTCTTTATACAGCCTTTTAATCCTTTTGTTAACAACTTTTTGTTTCGTAGTGAAAGATTTAAATAACTTGGTCTTCCCAATTGTTCCGAGTCTATATATTAAGTTTTGGTTAACCTTTAAGTACACTATAGAAATCACTTTTGGCTGCTATTTATTTGCATATTTCTTCTATCCAATAAGTAAACATATTTTAAAAATCTAGAGAGACTCGAGCCTCGAACATCGATTTCCTCAGGATCACCGGGAATGTCTAATTCTGTTAGCCGAAGTCATCGCCGTCAAATCAGACATATTAATGGTCAACATATATTACTTGGTCAAACCTTCCATTCATGTGTAATATATGGTTACATGCACATGTTGGTTGGTTAGCTAAAATGCCCACTCACATATAAATATTGCAAGTCGTATAAATAATCTAGGATCAAGATTGTGGTCCTTTCTTTATTTAATCTCATAAAGTTTCCTAGATCGATTTCTAGATAGTGACCAAATATATAAGATAAGTTGATTGATTGTATTCTTACTTGGCTGCTTGTGAATGTACATCAAACTGAAATATTTTCATATATATCGAATCATGCATTTTTAATAATTTAAAGAGAGTTAGGTTATAGATCTCATGATATATTGGAGAATCGCTTATAATATATAACATATAAAGCTAAAGACTAGGGTTATTAACTTATTATCACTTTTTGGTTACTATCAAAACTGAAATCATATAAGACATGCAAATGACTGTTTATTGAAATGCAGTTTGTTTTGTTCAAATAAAATTACATTATGACAAATGATATGTTAATGTATAGTTTTTTTTTCCTTTTTGGTTCAAAAATATGTATTTTGTGGATTTGAACATGGGTGGTAGTGGTAGCACAATAACAATATTACCACAAACCATTGGTTTAGAAGACCTTTTGCAGTCTCTCATTGGGATGATTTGGCATCTTCTTTTAATTATTTATTTACGATCGACTATAAAGAGATTGGTTGTTTTTAAAAAAAAATTAGATTGGTTGTTAATGCTTTGGTTTTGCGAAAAGATGTGATTGCCTCTTTGGCACTAGGCTGTTGAAACATATAAATTTATTTGAACTTTTTTAAAAGGAAAAATTCAGCAGAGAAAAATAAAATAGAAAAGATGAAGATCAAGTCAAAGTGAAAATGAAGATAAAGTCCGTGAAGCAGTCTTCGTAAATTAATCACTCTTATATGTGTAATTTGCGTGTCTATATAACATAAGACACATATATTGACGGACTGAAAATATTTATCGGCTAACTTCATTACAATTTAGAAAACTGCATTTCAATCTAAGAATACTAAGAAGATTATTCATATATATTCTCGGAGTTGTGCTACCAATTTCTTTACTATCTTATGGAACCCAAGTCAGCTAGAGGTTAGCCGGTTATGAAATATCATATCTTTAGTATCTCTAACAATTTGGCATTAATCCCTTTTTTATATATCTCTAGTAAAAAAAGCAGCCAATTTGAGTATTTAATTTTATGGTGGGCGTAACAATCAAAGAAGAATCTAGTTGGCCATTAGCAACCAAACCAGGAAAAATAAAAAAGAATTTCAGTTGTTTCATAGTAATATGATCTGTTTATATGCATGCTAACAATAAAAACTTGACATGTTGTAGTATTTAAAGTCACTGAAACTACCTAACGCTTTTTAAAGTCATTTTCAATTTTATGTTCCAACATGCAAAATAATACAGACTTTCTGTTTTGCGCATGTTTTTGAACTTGAAACTTAGTGGTAGGGTCTCCCCAAGAACCAGTTACACTGTTACAGGCATATAAGCGTATAATTAATTAATATATTTAAATGTTCAAAACAAATTGAAATCAAAAGTTCTTTTCATATATATATATACTAGATAAGGTCCGCCTATTTAGGCGGGTGTACCCGAAATTTTCAAATATTCGAACGGGTCTAAACTTCAAAATCTGAAAAACTCGAACCCAAACCCGAAGAGGTATCCAAACATATTTCAAATATAAGTATATATTAGTTATATTTATACTTATATATAGAAAATATTAGGATTTTTTGGATATTTTAGTTATTTTTGTGTATTTTTAGATATATTCA
>Ga0041059_1000664_pt1 | contig 26573 bp, 24 predicted proteins | sample AraColnosormetaG_FD_56232 | JGI IMG/M metagenome (GOLD analysis project Ga0041059, IMG submission 56232) | Arabidopsis roots microbial communities from North Carolina, USA - Col MF nosort | ecosystem: Host-associated > Plants > Roots > Unclassified | place: USA: North Carolina | collected... | reverse complement strand
ATNAAAAATATATATATATATATATATATATATATATGTACTGTTTTGATAGAGTGACAAAATGTAAATGCAGAGACTCCGGATCCACTGGTAAAGATACTAACCTTAACAATTAGGTCACCGGATAGAGAAGACATGGTATTAACGATCCCTGAAAACGGAAAACCGGCTTCGAAAGGACCATGGTTCACTCTCAAAGAAGGCTCTAAGTACACTCTCATATTTACTTTCCGTGTCACCAACAACATTGTGTCCGGCCTCCAATACAGCAATACAGTTTGGAAGACCGGAATCAAGGGTATTTTTATCTTTTACACTTTCGCTAACCACAAATACACACATTTTAGAAGCCGTTGTCTAATTTATTTTCTTTAACTTTGTGGAGAACAGTGTATAGTAGAAAGGAGATGTTAGGAACGTTTAGTCCACAGGCGGAACCGTACACTCATGTTATGTTTGAAGAGACGGCACCCTCTGGTCTACTCGTTAGAGGCTCTTATTCTGTTAAATCTAAGGTACCAAAAATCTAATAGTTACATTTTTTTAGTTTAGTTACAATATATGTAAGTATGTATGCATCATCTAGCAAAATATGTTGTCTTAGAGTTTTATTAATTTGTAGACTATTTTATGGATTATTTAAATCACTTACTTATTGTCTTGTATCTATTTTTCAGTTCGTCGATGATGATAATCAGTGCTACTTGGAGAACAACTACACCTTCGACATTCGCAAAAATTGGCTGTGATATCCATCACAAAAGTTACTGGAAGAAGAGAAAAAAATATAATATTATTCATTATTGTTTCTTCAATTTAAATTTGTTCATATCGTTATTCGCCTAACTTTTTTTGGATGATTCTTCATCTCACTTGATATAGACAATATGCTTGTTTGTATTTCTGTAAGTTACTATTTTCGGATTTTATTCTATTTTTCAAACTAGCTAGATACAGATTTTGTTACATGTGCATGTATATAGATGAACTACGTACGTCATCGTTATAGATTCCCTTATTCGTTTATTCATAGTCCAAAACTTCTATATAAAACTAAATTTTGAAACTTAACTTGGTTTGGTTTTCCCTTGGAGAGTTCTAAATATAAAGAAAAAGCCTAAAAGAAATTTAGTAGGTTCTTCGGTTGAAACTGGGATATTTTTACTAAAAATAATTCTACGAATGTTTTGACCCTTGTTTCATTCATACCGTTTTCAAAACTAAATTCAGTTTGCCACATATATATATTATTATTTAATTGTTTCATTCTACAAGTTTACCAAAACTCATTTTGTATATTCTATATTTTCATCTGGTTTTTTAAAAAAATGTTTCATTCTGTTACCGGAAATATATATATTTAACATATCATTGAAATAAAAAAAGAGTGAAGAGCGCATTTAAGGAAATTGTACACTTCAAGAACAATGAATGCCTCACTTAAATGCATCTTGGTGTACTGCACTATCAATCTCGTCTTTAACTCTTGTGGAAGTCACTAGATAATAATCTAATCAACAGAAATATTTTTGTATATCATGACAAAACCTCTATATAAATAAAGACAATAACATTCTCAAAGATATAAATTTCCAAACTCTCTCACAAACCAAAACCAAATTCCAACATGAAGAAGACCTACAAGCTTCAAAGCCTCTTCTCTTCTCTCATCTTCCTCATAATCTTGCTATTGATTTCGAGAGCCGCGGCCGTCGGCTCTGGCGGTGTCTGCCGGCATCCACCATCACAAAACAGCTGCAAGACATGCATGGCGGAGCAAATGAAATACGACTGCCCTAAGTGCGTGCCGGTGCTCCGATGCATGGCTCGTTGTCTTTGGGGCGGTGTTACTCAGAGGAAGTGCACCACCACGTGTCGATGCGACACCGCGGCCAAGCCGTCGTTGCTGGAGTGTAAACGCTGCGTTTCTAGGTGTAAGTGTAGCTGTGCGGCTTAGGAACAAATCGAGTAAATGCTCTCTTGATGGTAAAATAATATGTTAAATGTTACCATGTTGGATCTTTGTCTCTTTAACTTGATGTTATATATGTATGTTGAATCTTTTTGTCGTTTAACTTGATGTTGTATACGTTGAATGCTAAAAGTATATAGTTCCTATTTATAGTCATATATCTAAGAGATATATCACATTATTCTTTTTTCCCGGTCAATATACTCACACACACACACATTTGATGAATTTGATTCCGGATTATGACACAAGTATTTTGTTCCGGTCAATATACTCACACACACATAGTAATCGGATAGAATTGACTAACTAGTATTTTTTTTTCAAATTAGCTATGCAATTTTTTAGTGTAGGATCAAATCTATTTATTTTGCAATTTTGAATTATGATTCATGAATAAACACTAAAAGATCAATACGCATTCATAGAATTTTGAATGTCAATAATTATTTGGATAAATAATTTTTAGTAACAAGTTATTTCACTTTAAACCATATTTTGACATTACCATGGACCCAAATTTGAGTTTTAGACTTTGGAGACTAATTTATTGTTTAAGATTCGTATAACATACAAAAAAAAAGATAATTCGTTCGTTATTAACCGTGGAAATTTTCGTTATTTAATGGAACATAAACGGACTAAAAACAATAGCAAACGATGACCTATCGTACACGGTACACCGCGACACACCGGATTAAACCGCCGTCATTCTCTGAGAAATCTCTGGAAACATCTGAAACCCAAATACTGAGCACAGAATCTCTCCATCTCCTCACCGCCTCTCTCTCTACACATCTCTTCCTCCACCGCTTCTTCCCAATACAAAGGCCACGCGCCACCGCCTTGTCCGGAGTCTACTCCGCCGAGATCGTTGTAATTCCACCATTGAATTTCGTCTTTAGTCTCCGAGATTGAATCGAGTATTTCCTGCATCCCTACGATCTTACGGCTCACTTTCCTCCGAGCTTCTCTGATCGTCGGATCTAAACCAGGGACGGAGTCTAGTTTCAGAAGCAGAGCCATCAGAGTCTCGTTCATTCTCAGACGTTCCTTCTCATCGCTTCTAATGGCGTCTACTGTTTCTTGCCGTTGGATTATGCTCTGTACACGGTTCGCTTCCCGATTGATGGATGAGATTTTCTTGTATAGGTTTCGGATCCTATAAGAACGGTAGCCAGACTGAATCCTCGCTGCTGCGGCGGTGGCGTTTGTTTTGACGTTGGCTTTCGTCGCCGGTAATGGAGTTTCAATCGGGATTTCTTTGGTTGCCGGAGGGGTAGTATGGTCATTATAGAAAGTGTGAATAACGGTGGTTGTTGTTGTCGACGATGAGAATTTTCTTGAACGTTTCATTTTTTTGTTTTCTTTTCTTGATATGGATGAGATTGTTTTTTTTTTTGACGGTGGTCGTTAGTATATAACTCGTGAATGTGGTATAAATAAATATAACTCCCTAGTAATTTTGCAAAGACCAATTATTGAAAGTTTTTGTGTATAAACGACCGACCGTTGCTAAAGGACTCATTACCACTCGATGATTATCACTTTTTATATTGAAAGTTACTAATATTCCGTTGTCTTTCTTTATAAAAGATTCAGTAACATATTACACTAATATCGAGAAATGACTTATTGTTAATGGGTTGGGGTTATCTGCTTAATAATATTCATATCCCCAAGTGCTTAATCGTGATTATGGAAATCTTTCTTTTCACCATTTTTCCTGCAATAAAGTGATACTCCCATCAATTCCATTTTTTCTGTAAACAATTCAGGTGACGGGATTTTTTTTATTAATGTTATAAAAGGTACGTTACCGGCGACAGCTGATCAAGGCGGTGAAGGAACAATTTTCCCTGTGCATGTTCCAAACCCAACATTGTAACCATCTCCCTACAACGGTTTAATCATAGACGTAATTTGATTAATAAGCGTTAACCGAAATGTCATGCAACGAAATTCATTTGGAGTTGTTGGGGTATAAAGCAAATTAAACTAAAGCAGAAACCGTGTTAATCAGCTGATACCTTGCATACACCTGAGAAGGTGACTTGGTCTCCGTCTTCGAGAAACGTCTGAGTTGTTCCATTGAGTGATAGAGGTTTCTGTCCATTCCATGTCAACTCAAGTAGGCACCCATATGAATCTGGCTCCTGCGTTTAGAACCAAGAAACAAAGATTTTGCGAGTTATTGTGTAGTCATCACGTGATATAGTAGACGAGAGAACTGGTTCGAAAAGAGTTTACCGGTCCGCTTATGGTTCCTGTGCCAAGGAGATCACCAGGCCTCAAATTGCAACCGTTAACGGTATGGTGTGCTAGCTGCTGCGTTATGGTCCAATATCTGTCACAATAAGTTTAAAAGAGTTTGAACCAAACTGTTTAATTATATGGAGGAATTGGGTAGGAGATTATAGAGGAACTCACAAGTTTTGGAAGTTGCTCTTTGTTATTACACAAGAATCATCTCTGCCAGAAGGTTTAAGTTGAACCTATAAGAGGTAAAAACATGATGTTTATTTCAGTTCAGTCCACCATAAGCTGTTATAGTTGATAGCAAAAAGCCAAAAAGTGAAACTCCAATATCGAATGCTACCTCCAAGGAGATATCGTAATTTACAGACTCTTTCTCAGCCAAATATGGCAATGGAGGTGGATCCTGCCCCAAGAACAAGTTAGATCATGAGAGAATCAGTGATTGCGTGACACAAAAAGAATGTGATGCCTAAGTACCAACCTGCTTGGGAGCTTGACAACCAAAAGGCTCAAGCGCATCCAAGGTAACAATCCAAGGGGATATAGTAGTCCCTACAACACAACAAGACAACATTCACCGAAGTTCTTTGCCCATATACTTCAACTAGAGGAAATGAAATCAAAGTATTGAAGCCAAATATCTCACCAAAACTCTTCCCCAGGAAAGGACCAAGAGGTACATACTCCCACGCCTGAATATCCCTAGCTATAACAACAAACATTTAAAAAAACCGGTCATGCCCGGTCAGGTTAAAGATGACTCAACGAAAACTATAGTTAAGTGAGTACCACTCCAGTCATTCATCAGTAATAGACCAAATATATGATCGGCTGCATTATTCACGTCAATAGGCTTTCCCAATTCATTTCCTGGACCAACCACAGCAGCCTGAATATCATGTGATAAAAGAGAGGTTTGTCAATGCCGTTATTCTTAACTAGCACCAAAAAGCATCAACCGAATCATTGTAAAACAAATCCACATAACTGAGGCATCAGATGCTTACCATCTCAAGCTCAAAATCAAGTTTCTTCGAAGGTCCAAAATATGGTTCAGAGTTTCCTTGTGGATGGCCCTGACCTCTGGAAGAAAGCAAAACAAGCAAAGATAAAACTGGAATTAGCATTTCATTATTAATTTGTCTGCATGAAATTTTACCATCCGCCAATATTGGTTTCAATGTAATAATATCTTATAAAAAACTATATTTCTTGTCAAAGCATAAAACCTTGCATGATGCATGACTTCAAATATGACATGTGAATTATTCTTAACAACCATTCTCAGCCCACCAAAAACCAGATAATAATACACAATTTCCTAACCTTGGTCGAATAATGTCAGTCCCAGAGATGACAATAGATGATGCCCGTCCATGATATGCAATGGGAAGACGAAACCTGAAAAATATGGTAATGTCATGTTAATACAGAGTCATCCTTTCGACTTGACCATTTCATGAAGAAACTCTCAGCTCAAAAGTAACATAAACGCACCAATTTGGGTTTATCGCATTCTCAGGCCCACGGAACATAAGTCCGCAGTTCTTCGCGTGATGCATAGATGCAAAGAAGTCTGTATAGTCCCCAATCACCATAGGAACAATCATTTCCACTTTACTCTGCAAATTTGCATCAAACAGCAATAAACGTAAGTAACAGATATACAAACAATTTCCCTAGTTTAAGCAAAAAACAATTTCACACTACTAACCATCTGATGGAATGATTTTCTCCTCAAAACATCATTGTCTCGCAAGATAGGTTCATTAGCTGCATGAAAACATACCAAAACCAAAACCTTGAAGCCAAATAACAAAACTCCATAAAAATCCAAATAAATCAATAGGATCAAACAGAGCATACATGACAAGATTCTTTGCAGCGTAGAACGCGCTTCCTTCCACGCAGGCCGTCCCATGGCCAAGAACTTATTCAAATTAGGCTGCAAACAGAGCACAGAAACTAAACAATATTAACATCAAAAGAAACACACCAGAAAATAAACACAACCTCATTTTCCTCATCACTAAGTGTAAGCAATACACTATACCGTCAGATCATAAAGCAATAATCATAGTTGCAAAAGTTCAAAATCGTGAACAGAAAACTCAAACTGTAACAGATAATGAATCGAAGCAACGAGCAATTGAGTAGAACAATGGATTTTTTTCGAGCTAAACGGGATTGATCTATCCAATAAACCATGGAGCAAACTTCAGAGATCAGGTTCAAATAGCAAATTCGAAATCATTTACGGAAACATTCCCAGGGTACTACTACATAGTAATCCGAGTTTATAGGAATCGGAAAAACGAACCTGAAGAAAGCAATCTGCGTCCTTAAGGATCAGACCATCGAAAAGCCCAGCTTCAGAGATAGCGGAGAGGTCCAGAACCAAATCGCCGATAGCGACGGCAGGACGAGGAGTTGAGTTCGATTCCGGTTTGAAGACACCATAAGGGAGATTCTGGATAGGGAAGTGCGAGTCTGAGCCAACATCGATGAAAGACTTCAGCAACGCCATTGACGATACAGATACTAAAGACGACGACGACGTATGAATCTCCGGCGAAGTTTCCCAAGCTAATCCCCAAATTCCAGTAAGCGAGAGAGGAGAGTTAGTTCGAAGTGGTAGGTATAGATTTTTCTTAAGCTTCCGTTTTTGAGATGATGACTGAGAAGTTGACGTCATCTTTACAGTTTTCAATTAAATATTCAATTTTAATTTGAGATAAAAATGGATTTTGTGAAAGGATTTATTATTTTCTTTATTATTTATACAGAACATTTTAGTATCAAATTAAATAAACTGAAACTATATACTCCATTGCTGCTAATGAGCAGCTCTGTGTTAGGGAAAAAAGAACATAATATCCAAAAGAAAAAAAAATATTACAAGAAAAAGTAACTGGAATGTCTTTTTTTCTTTAAATCAACAAAACACACAAATTAAAGTCTCGCAGCCAAAAGAATATAATTGTGAGTAGTCTCGTTAATCATAAGGCAATGCATTTTTTTACTCAATGGTTGAAACTAGTAGTAAGACGGAGGAGGAGGAGGAGATGCATCATATGAGACGCTTGGCATCGGTGGAAAGTAGGACGTAGGAGATGGTGGTGGTGGTGATGATGAGTATGAATATTCTGGAGGTGGTTCGTAACTTGGTGTTGCTTGTGGTGGATGGCCTTCTTTACATGCTTTTGTTGGTGGCGGAGACTGGCTTGGTGAATAGTAGTACTCAGTAGGTGGTGGAGGACTTTGTGTTTCCGATGGATAGTAAACTGGTGATGGTGGTGGAGGACTTGGTGTTACTGGGGGATAGTAAACTGGTGATGGTGGTGGAGGACTTGGTGTTACTGGGGGATAGTAAACTGGTGATGGTGGTGGTGGACTTGGTGTTACTGGGGGATAGTATAGCGGCGATGGTGGTGGAGGACTTGGTGTTACTTGGGGATAGTAAACTGGTGATGGTGGTGGTGGACTGTATGTTACTGGGGGATAGTATACCGGTGATGGTGGTGGTGGACTGTTTGTCACCGGTGGGTAGTATACTGGCGATGGTGGTGGAGGGCTTTGTGTTACTGGTGGATAGTATACCGGTGATGGTGGTGGAGGGCTTTGTGTCACGGGTGCGTAGTATACAACAGGCGGTGGTGGAGATGATTCAGGACACGGTGGTGGTGGACTTGGAGGAGGCGGAGGTGGAGATGAGTATACGTAAGGCGGGGGTGGAGATGAGTACACGTAAGGCGGTGGAGGAGATGAGTATACGTAAGGCGGTGGAGGAGGGGATGAATACACATACGGCGGTGGAGGAGGAGATGAGTACACATAGGGCGGTGGAGGAGATGAGTATACGTAAGGCGGTGGGGGAGATGGTGATGGTGGTGGTGGAGGAGGGTAAGCTCGAACGCTAGGTGACATCTTGGAATAAGGAGGCGGTGGTGGTGAATATGCTCTGACAGAGGGTGACATCTTGGACGAAGGTGGTGGTGGGGGAGAGTATGCTCTGACGGTAGGGGACATCTTTGACGACGGTGGTGGAGGAGGCGATGAGTACACGTAAATCGGTGGAGGAAGTGTCCGGACTTCAGGTGACATCTTAAACGTCGGTGGTGGTGGAGAGAAGATGTTGTAACATCCAAACTTACTGCAATCCACAGGGCGAGCAAGCAAAGATGAGCACTGTTTATCCGATCTTTGACGAGCCAAACCGGTGATGCAGTTCATGGTACCGTTCACCACAATGTCGGCTAACAAACTAGCTGCGCATATAGGAGGACGACCGGAGAAGTAGTTGGAAGAGTAAGTAAAGTTCTCAAGGTTAGAAAGCTGGCAGATACTTGGAGGAATAACTCCTGTGAAGGCATTGTTAGCCACGTGAAGCTCTTCTAGGCTCTTCATGTTACCAACGCTAGATGGTAACGGACCTTGTAGACGGTTTGAAGTGATGTCGAAAACCGTCACTTTCTTGAGGTTTCCGATCTGAGGAGGTAAACAACCGGTTAAGTTGTCGTTGGAGAGGATAAGCTCGTTGAGTGTTTTCCCCATTTGACCGATACTTCCCGGTATGCATCCTCCGAGATTGTTGTCCGCAAGAACCAGAGCAGAAACAGGGGAATTTCCCATGTTTTTGGGAATCCCGAACCGGAACCGGTTATGGTTCAAGAATATAGCGTCAAGCTCTCTATCGAAGAGCTTTGATGGGATCTTGCCTTCAAACTCGTTGTAGCGGAGATCCAAGAATTTAAGGGAAGGCAAAGAGAGGACAACCTTAGGGAACTTACCGACGAATCGGTTGTTGCTAAGATCAAGCTCGTAGAGAAGCTTCATGCGGTTAAACGTGAGAGGGACTTCACCGCAGAAACGGTTTGAGTTAATGTGGAACAGAGCGAGATCAGAGAGGAGACCTAGCTCGGAAGCCAAGTAACCGGCCATGTCAGCGTGGTTGAGGTCAATGCCAGCAACGACTCGGGTTTTCGGGTATGAAGGAGAAGGAGCACAATAGATTCCATTGTAGGAGCAAACATCTGAACCATTCCAATTAGCTGTGAAGTTGAAAGGATCAGAAAAGATTGCTTTTTTCCATGATTGAAGAGCAATGTAGGCTTGACGTAGCTTCGGGTTCTCGAACTTGAGACGTTTGTCTACTTTGATATCACTGCCCAAGTCGCTTTCATCGTCGTGGTCTGCTTTGATTTGTAAGAAACAAACGGAGGAGAGCAAGAGGGTGAAGAGAAAGAGGGAACGAAGAGGAGGGAACAACATTGCTTATGGGTCAAGAAACCCAATTTTACTAATTATGAACATCTAATATCTCTATGTGCTCCATCTTTATAAAACAGTTTAGAAATTCCAAAGTCGTATCTCTTTCTCTCTCTCCAATTTGGCCTTCTTTTTTTTTACGGAAATTTTCAATTAGTGACATGTTTACACGTTGATGAAATAACGTAGAGAAGACAAAAAGAGCTGACCTTTGCGGGGAGATAAAACCATCGTCACTGAATTCCTCAAACTTGGACGCACGTTCCTAGAGGTTCTATGATGTTAAAGAATAAAATAGTCAGCCGTCAACGTTAAATCATATAAAGTATAGAGTTTAATATGTTGATAACTCAAAACTACATTATAGCACGATCTATGGAATTAGAAGCGGTCAAAGAAAGAGAAACCTGCACGCACGACCAAATGGGAACAAAACTTGGACGCATGTCTGTCACAAAAACGTGTATATATCATCATTCCTTAGATCTTTCAATCCTATGAGTAAGAGTTGTTCATCAGTTGTCAAGTCTTCCAAAAGGTGAGCAACTAGCATAAAAGAGAAAGATCGATATCTCTTTTTTGGTTTGTAGAATAATCTGAAATAGCATGATATCTTAATCTCTTTGATTTCATTATTTATAGTAGCTTGGAAGCGACGTAGATCTTTTTAATATATGAACAAGAAAGTCTTACAAAGACACTCAGAAATAAGTGACTCCTTGGTACAAGATGTTGGTAAGAATTCAACTGGCTTACAAAACACCAACACATGGAAGATAATATCATAGGATAAATTGGTCCATTCGTTTGATCAAACAAAGTTTAAAGAAAATCAAGCGATACGCGTAGATCCACATAAAAATGACCTAAATACCTCACTTTTAAGCTATGTTGCCGGGTAGTTAAATAAGCAAAGCTCATGTTCAAGTAATTTTCGTTTTCTGGAGATTGATCCAAGGGGATGTATATATAGGCCCTATAACAGAGCAAGAAATGTCCAATATTACATGTTCAATTGCAAAGCATGTTAAAACAAGAGAGGGATAGGCCATCCAATTTTCCCGATGAGAAAACCTCTAGCGCGAAGTAATAGTATGAAAATCCCGGCTCACAAACATAAGCATACCATCATCAGTGTGTCATTACCACAGTCATGCTCGTTTTTGGTCAATTGGCTAAGAAACGATCCGTGGTGGAATGGGTGAAGCAGTGCCTTGTCGTTGGTGTTGGCGATCTTAAGAGGGGAGAACACCAGTATACTTGTCAACAAACACCGTGTATATCGCTAGCACGACTTAGTTCCATCCCGCTGTCCTTCTTCATCCATGTGGTTGCCTTCCTTCTTATGTATTTACATAGGTCCAACCAAGTTTCTTATCGAAATTACCATGTGAAATATTTTTAAAAAATCTTAAATTATTTTTTATAATGAATTTAATAAATAAAATACATTTTACTACAACACTATCGATTAATACATTAGACAAATTGGAATCGTTGTAAAATTTAAAATATAAGAAAAAAGGCAAAAAAATGAGCAAAATATAAGACGAAACAAGAAGCAAAACATAAGAAGAAAAGCTTGGAATGGTAAGTTCATATTTGATACATTAACATCAAGAATTATGAGTTTTAATTACCAACTATACAAAAAAAGAACAACACAACAATATGAAGACCTATACTTTAAAAAATCGAACTTATCAACTTATCATTTCAAACTTTATAGCTAATCATATTATATCAGTTTTAAACTATCCTCTAAACTTACCATACATTTTGGCTATCATAAAAATGAAAAAGATAAATCTACATTTTAATATGCCGATCTTAAAATATGAGGAAATAACAATTTGTTTTGAAAGCATGCGTCAAAAAAATCTCTACACTCCGATTCACGAATGTGGATCTACAAATAAGCTACTTAAGCGTAAAGTTATAAAAATGGCAGAAGATGGTCAATCCAACCGTAACGCCCAGCAGTATTAATCTGCTGAGAACAAAAGAATGATTGAGAAAGTGTTAGCCAGGGTCGCACAATAATAATTAAGATATAGCAAGAAACCATTTAACTGAATCAACAACTACAAATTACCAACGAAAATTAATTAGTTGGAAAGACTAAAATTCATTAACTTGGTGTTTTTATTTCATTTTCGGTTCAAGTATTTTGCCTATTCTCGAGATTGATCCAAGGCGATGCATCCCTAACACATAAATTGCTAGCAATGTCCAATATTAATTAATGAACACAGACGACGACAAAAGAAAAAAAAAACTAATTTTAAAGCATGTGGAATTGAAGGAGTATCTCAAATACTCTCTAGAAGATCATTTGAAGGGATGATCCAACAAAGCAAACTACAATATCCACAAAAACTCTTATTGTCTCTGAATCAAACAGAGCTATAACATTCAAAAAATTTATAAAGCCAACGCGCTTGATCATCAAGATGAAGATAGAATCGAAGTTTATGTTATTAGCAAACTGGGAATCAGGAAGGAACACATCCTTCGAAATAGATAAGCGATCATGTCATAGTAGGTACAATACAATCAAATGGATCACTGTATTCATCAATTTCAGACACTCTAGTTGTAAAAGAACTTAACGATCCATAATCAAGAATCACCCACAATTGTCAGTCAAACAGATCAACATAAGGTTTAAGAGTTCTACAAATGATTTAGTTAGTTCATTCGTTAAGGAATTAGTGGATTTGTGGCAGAAAATTCAGAACTAAATTCAATATATGTGATTAGTGATCAGAGTGTTTCAAACACGTCACTGTCTAAATCCAAAGGAGAAGTGTTCAAACCTAGAGGAAGCTACTGGGTTTTGAGAGTTAAGAAGATCAGACCAGTCCGATATATCTTATATATAGAACCACATGCACGAGAATCATGAAAACGTAGTGATTTTGATTTTTGTTTAGTAGAACAAATATTTTGAGATTTTTTTAGAAATTTGTTAGAATTTGAGATTTTTTATATGACTAAGACAGAGCCAAACACTAGTGCCGTCACGTGTAATAGATAAGTTTCTATCCGGATGAAGCCATTAGCGGTGACAAGGTTTAATAGTATTCAACTACTAATTGCAAGAACTTTAGATACATTGAATCTAGACAGCATTTCAGATTCATTGAACTTGGACGTGTTTGGTTTACTCTACTACTTCTGGTTTCCGCATCAGATGTTTAGAATGTATCAGCAAATCTACTGATGTGAAAAAAAAAACAAGACGAAAGATCCGACCACAACTTGCCACGTGGTAACCACAATTTAACTTGTTGCCGGTACGTGTGTCCACGCGCTACTATGTAACCGTGACCGTGACCTAGCTTTTTTAGTTTTTACTCCAACTGGAACTGGTTATGGATACTTTGTCACGGACGTTAGTTAATAAATGTTGGCGTCCGTTAATCAGAATTTTTGAAGTAAATAAAATATACAAAGGTGTTATTAAAAATCTGAATCTAAAAATGAAAATTAATTGACTAACACTAAATGCCTAATTATTTTATTTTTCTGATATAATCCTTTTAAAAGTGAATGTATCTGGACAATATGGTGGTAACAATTGAGAATCTAAAATTAATCCGCCAGCATATCCCAAAGCTGTAATTAATTTAACGGGATTTAGGGTTTCTCCGTTACACAAAACGCCGTTAATCCTTTTTCACCATCATGTTGTCATATTTTACATTTTGTCGTTTACTCCGTCAAAAAGTCAAAGTCTCTGTCAACATAATGAAAACATATCACTAAATATAATTAATACTCGTGTATATATATCCCACAAGTCACCGAGAAGATGAGAAATCAAGAAAAGGGCATAAAATGGTAGAGATAGGAGGACGATTTATCAGAACAGCGGCGGCTTTTGATGTGGCGGCGGCGCGTGCACGCCCTCCGTGCGCTAGCAGCAGCGGAAGCGATCACTCTCCGGATGACACAGAAGATCTTTGGGATCTGGTCGAATCTTTTATCGACAGAGAAGTGGAAACTTTACCTGAGGATGCTTTTCAGGAAGAAGAAGATGATAAATCGGATGAGGATTACGAAGATGTGAAGGAGAGGTTACGGGAGATTCTTGAAAACCACGGAGGCGAAGAGCGGCAGAGAATAATGGATGAGGCGGTAAATGCTAGTCGGGTCTTCGCCGGGGAGAAACGTCACTTTATGGCTTATCTACGTAACAAAGGTTTTGATGCAGGTAATAACAATTATCTCTATTACTCTATGTTCGTATGAAATTACAATTGTATGTAGTTGGTTTTCAGAGGTTGGTTAAGTTTGTTCGGTACAAACTTTAAATGGTTGGCTCAAATCCGTTTGAGATTTAGTTTTGTTGGGTTGAGTTGATTCTTCTAAACCTAGCTAAGCTCTTAGAGTTTTTGGTCATTTGATTTTCTTATTTGAATTTTTGTTAAAGGTTGAAATAGTGAAACCAAAATTAAGTTTGCAAAGAAATAGATTTGAAGGCGTGATTACAAAAACATGATTCAGAAATAAATTTGATCAATATAGAGTAGCACATTTGAGCTTTGAGGTTGGTTAATTATTTAGTCATTTGATTCTTATAAAGAGTTCCTGGCTAGTGTAAGTATTTTCTCCCCATACACATCAGCATACCATGATATGTAGAACAAATCACATTAGGATTTAGATATGAATTGTTGTACCTGAAATTAAGTGAGATGCTAATGAAATATGTTTATGAACGATAATCGTATGTCAATTTTTATCTCATTTGATGTTGTAATATTCACATCTTTTTGGATGTGTATGGTACCATATTGCATACATGTTTTGTATTTAAATGTGCAACTTTTTTTGTTAGTATTTTGTAAGTGTGCAATTATACTGAAATGAAAAGATTAATCTACGTGTTTAGGTCTCTGCAAGTCTCGATGGGAGAAATTTGGTAAGAACACGGCTGGGAAGTACGAGTATGTAGACGTTAAGGCAGGAGATAAGAACCGTTACATCGTCGAGACAAATCTTGCCGGAGAGTTCGAGATTGCACGGCCAACGACAAGATACCTCTCCGTCTTAGCTCAAGTGCCACGTGTCTTTGTGGGAACACCTGAGGAGCTGAAACAGCTTGTGAGGATCATGTGCTTTGAGATCAGGCGGTCGATGAAGCGAGCGGATATTTTCGTGCCGCCGTGGAGAAGGAATGGTTATATGCAAGCCAAGTGGTTCGGTCACTATAAACGAACCTCAAACGAAGTGGTGAGTAGGGTTAAGAGCTGCGGCTGTGGACCGCGTGTAGGGTTTGAAGAATCGGTTAAAATGACGACCTTTAATGGTTTTAAAGATGGGGAGATGAGGAGGAGTGGTCTAAAGGTTGGCCAGCTAACGGTGGCTTTCAACGGCAGTGAAGTGGGGTTGCAAATATTTTAGAATAAAGTATAGGGCTCTAGGTGTTGATGTTTCAGAGTTCTTTATACTATATTGTAAATATATATAAGTTTTGGGGGTTTAGAGAAGCAATTATCTATAAAGTTTTTGTTTGGCTACCAAAACTTATTGTAAGTTGTAGTGGTCTATATTATTTTGTTTAGGCAACATTTTAAATAAGGCCTTTTCACTTTCGGCCCGTTATATTATTGGCCCGGCTCTATCGGAGTATCCGATTGTTTGTCTTTCTTACAAATTTTATACTAATTTACTTCGATTTGTTGAAGGAAAAACTAAAATAACAAAGGATTGATGGCATTGGCTATATAGCTTATATTTGAGATTCAGAGTTATAGGAGTAGACTGCAACATCTCACTCGATATGTCTTCTATAATGTTTCCATTTAAGAAACTTTTATTGGAGTGTGGTGCGTTTATTACTTATAAAAGTTAATTAATTGGACGATTCAAACTTAATGAGCATTTGCAACTCTCTCTTCAAAACTTATTTATAAAAAGCTAGTAATTGAATGATGAAAAGTTTAATATACTCACTTAAGTGTCGTGCACCCATCACAAATAATTCACACCGTAAATAACACTGTTGCAAATTGCAATCATCTTAATATTTTACGTTTTTAGTTTTTACTACACTGCACTAACTGTAGTGTTCGACTGCAAGCTCCACTATATATCATCATTCCAAGTTTTCGAACCTAAAAACTATACATTTATTTGAATGTCGATTTAAATATTGGATCTAAGCAAATGACTGATCCTACTTAACAAGTGGTGGAAGATATAGTGTAAGCTGATTAATTGGTCTTAATAAACACTTTTTTTTTGTCAACAAATGAAGCATTTTTAAGTTTGTAACAAAAAAACTTATTGCAACCAATGTGTATATCCAAAAAAAACAATCACTCATCCAAAGCCGAAGGATTTATGTGAAATAAAACACAAACAGTCTTACAAACACACAAATAATTAATTTTATTTAGTATTTTTGGTCTGTTTTCTTTAAATGTATTTCCTACATTGAATTTTGTAGTGGAATTCAATGTATTAAGTTTAGTTTATTCATATATAATCAATGTTATAAAATTTTTGATAAGAGTTAATCGGAACATTGTTTAGTCAATAAAGATAGCTTAATTTCATATATAAGTCAGCCGTCTAAGCTGATTAATTGGTCATACAAAAGAAATTTTTTAACATTTTACTGACTTTTTTTTAACCAATTTGATGAAAACCAAAGTGGTCGAATGATTTTTGCTTAAACCTAGTTTTGCCATTAAACAAAGGTTTAGGCGGTGGATTTTTAAGACGAGAGACAATAACTAAAAAACAATACCAAAACAAACAAAACCTAATAAAACTTTCGGTATTTAAAGTCTCGATAACATCTTCTTCCACAAGTCTCTCTCTCTCTCTCTTCCATAGAAAATATGAAGAAGCTCTACAGAAAAGGAACCGTACACCCGTCGCCGCCGCAGATAAAATCCAACGACCACCTTCTTACTCTTCTTCCCGTCGCTATTTTCTCACTAGCGGCGGTTCTCTCACCGGAAGACCGTGAAGTTTTAGCCTATCTCATATCAACCGCATCTTACTCCGGCGAGCGAAACCCTACCTCTCGCCTGAATAAGACCAAAGCCCACAAAAAAGCCCTTTTCGACAATCACTCGCCTCTTTTCCACTGTGACTGCTTTAGCTGCTACACGAGTTACTGGGTTAGATGGGACTCGTCACCGAGTCGGCAGCTTATTCATGAAATCATCGATGCCTTCGAAGATAGCTTGGAGAAGAACAAGAACAAGAAAAAGAACGTTACTGGTAAGAAAGATAGAAGAAAGCGTTCAGGGAAGTCTTCTTCACTTCTTGCTAGTTCTAGCTTTAGTACGGATGACTCAGAGATTCCGAGTCGACTCGGTGAGTCAGTTGTGAATTCGTGTCCGTGTACGAGTTCAAGCGAGTTGACTCAAGATGGAGGTGGTTGCAGCGGCGGTTTGGAACCAATGGAGTTTTTTTGTGCCGGAGACGCTTGTGAGAAGGTGGAGGAGGAGAAGGGAACCGTGAGGAGATTTGTGAGTTTTATTGGTGAGAAAGTTTTTGGTGTTTGGGGATAAGAAAATTTTGCTACAAAATTACAAGAAATAAAATGCTCGAAATGGTTTTTTAAATTGTTGTTTATTCACATCTCTCTCTAGGCCAAAATGTTAGTTTTTTCCCGAAAGGTTTCATGTGACAACATTAATTGTGTTTATAATTAATGCGACAAGCTATCAGTGTATTAAACATCTTGATTATATAGAAAAAGTCAGTATAATTGCACGTATTTAATACGCCTGAATGTATGCACACATCAACTACAAAGGTGTGACCACTGACGACAACTCCACAAGGTTACGATTAACGTATAACGTATTCTTAATTTATTATATTCTTACCGTCAAGATTAAAAAGTATTTACATTATTGAGGACAATATAAAGTAGAATTGTTATAGTCTTTTATTGCGATCATATGACGCCTAGACATATGCAATTGATTATTCATCGTCTTCTACAAGGATGCTTTGATAGAAGCTTTTAATTAAAATATGTATATGTACTATATAATATATTATTTCGGGTCCAAAGATAACTTTTGTGCTGCCCACCACCACAGCCATTTTTATGCTTCATATGAATTCGTGTTTCATGTTTGGTTATGATAGTCTTTTCAGTTTACAGAGCTTCTTCTCCTTGTGTTCGCGGTGTGTGTTAGCTGTCTTGATCTTTCGTCGAGCTCCTTCTTGAGATTGGTGATGTTTGAGAAGTTTTGCTTCGCTCCTTGTCCTTGCTTTTGAGATCTGGTTTATATCTGATCGCTTTTTGTTGGATTCTAGCTAGACGTTAAGTGACGCTTGAGTCGTCGTCGCCGTCGCATCTGGAAGCTTGTTTGAGTTTCTATGAATGCTCTTTGCTTGTTGGGTTATGTTTCCTTGGTTCTCGAGAGATTGGCTCTCAACATGATAGGAGGTGGTAGGGGTTTATTCCTGGTTTGGCCGTAGGCATCCGTGATAAATCGCATTCGCAGGCGTTTCAAAAGGAGAGTTTCTCTGTTGTTCTCGGGTTCTATCATATCTCTCAAGGTTTTTGCCTAGTTACCTTTGCTTTTAGTTTTGGGAATCGTCCTCTTTTGATTGTGGCTTGATTATATTTGCTTTGTGTGTCTATTTCAGTTTAGTTGTCTCCCTTTGATAGGGATTAGGTTTTCGGAGAATATTCCTTTCTCTTCCGGCTATGTCTTCGGAGACTTGTTTATTTGCCGACTTAGATTTTTCTTGTTTGGGCATATGTATTTCATCTTTGATTCTACAATTAGTATCTTTAATAAAATTTTAAGTGAAAAAAAAAAAATGAATTGTTTTTGTCACATTATTTGTCTATACATTTTTGCCCTTTGCGGGTCACTCAATCTGATCCTTTTCATCAAAGCTTAAAGTCTAAACTCTATAAACTTCCATTCCTCGGAGTACATATGATCGCAATAAAAGAATAATTCATTTTATAACCTTTTTGTAGACATGTCAATCGATTTGTATTAGACTTCTCATTTCTCCGTTCTTATCAGATCGTTTACTTCTTTTTTGTATCGGCCAATTAATATCCATATAATTCGGACCCTATATATGATTTGTAAAGTTTTTTTTTTTTTTGGACAAAAGTTTTGTTAAGCTCTTATGTTAGATAAGAAAAATGGATTATACAAGAAATAGTTGTCTGGAAGTCTGTGAATAAAATTGTCAATCATACATCCATTTTATTCAAACAACATATATACGATGTAGGTCTAATTTGTGAGGTTTTCACTTTTCAGGGAGTTTTTTTTGTACATATAGAAAAATAGTTAAACCTACAGGAAAAATAAAGTTTTTTTTGTGTGTGACAAAAATAGTATAGAAAATATATATCTGACCGCGCAAAAGCTAAAGTTGCAATTTTGGAATTGATTGGGTCCGCAATTCTCAAAGCAAAATTGGTTGGTCCACTGCTAATATAAACTAGTTTTTCTCTTTTAAAGTATTTATGAATTTCTTAAGTATTTAACTCATATATATTACTCTCTTTTGCAAAGACTAAAACCAGGGTGTGTTTTTTTAACAAATGAGCTCTTCTCAAGCTATATATATATTTTTCAGGTGGATTGTATTAAATATAAAAGTTTTGTTCTAAATTTCAGTTAAACATTTATTTGTTTAGGTAATCATAGCTCTGATTTGGTAATCCTTTATCTTGTGTTTTTTTTTATTGTTTGGGATTTCTTGCAACTTGGAGAATAATAATGGACCCCTACGCCTTATCTTCTACGTTCAATCTTTTTTCCTCGTTTTGTTTTGTCGAATCCAATTCTAAAATAAGTTTTTTTTTAAAAAGGTGAAAACTTCGAATACCAGACTTTAAAACGTGCAATGGCGGTTGTGCTAGATCGGTAGGATTATCATCTGCAGTATTTACACAGGTTAATAAGATACGTATTTTATTGACCTGTAAATGAAAAATCCAAATGTAAAGGCTTTAAAGTTTAAACTACCAAAAATGTTAAAAGTGATCTGATCATCATTCTTGTCTCTTGGGTAATGGTTTGTAACCACGATAAAATGGAGTAATTCAACTTTTTAGACAAAACGAGGGAACTGAATCCTAGAAATGCGGATTTTTAAGCATTGGGTTTGACAAAAGAAAATAGAGAAAGAGGAGACATAATGGCTCTGGTCTCGGTGTAACACTTAACTCACATTTCTCAAAGATCAGTATTTTCGTTTGGACTAAATAAAATAGTACAGTATAGTGTTTGGTAATTGAATCTAGTAGTAACAAACTAACTAACGTTTTCTACTCGACTTGTTCATTTTAACAGAATAGAAGTTAGAGTGTAGACTAATTACACTGCAGTGAGTAACAGTGACCAAATGCAAACATATACATACAAGTTACATATTCCGAAATTCGTGTGAAAATTACGAATAATTCAGATATACATTTTTTTTGGGCAAAAATAATTAAGATATACATTACTCAAGAATTATTGATGTCTTTTTTTACGTTTCAATAAAATATATATAAAGTCAAGAGGAAAAGTGTAGTTAGTCATACTGTTATGTTTTCACTTTTCATATTAAAAAAAAAGAAGTTAAATATATAATGTCAGAGAAAAAGATGTCACCAGTCCTCGTCAGTGATCACGACAGAAGCTTTCAAGCGTGTTTGAGAGTTTTTTTTGTTTTTGATTCAGTAGACTTGGTACTAAAAACTCAACGCAACGTTTTTGACTTGTTATGTGTTGCAGTAGCATCTTCTTCTTAGGCTTTGTAACTTAAGTGAAAACCGTCTAGACTTTTCGGAAAGTGAAAACCAAATAACCTGTAGTAACAAGTACTATATTGACAATGAATCATTTGAATCATTAGTATAGGACTTGAGAGCATATAAAATTCTCTTTCATTGCTAAACCAGGGACGAAATTATTGCATCAAGCCAACAAGGTATTTTTAGATGGGCCGTCGTATAATTTTTTTTATCTCTGACTTTGAGTTGGGCCTTTCATATTTCAATACAGCCCAACTAAATTATTTTAGAATATCACAAAACACCCGAGGCCCATCAAAATTTACATGTTCACTGGGCTTCAACACGATTTATCCTTAAAAAAAAATTCAGTAATTTCTTTACATCTTTTTGTTTGATAAAGTATCAATAACTTATGCCAATGTTCTCATTTGGGTAAGACGATTTCACTCCACGGTTCTCATTTCCCAATGTTTTAATTAGAACTCAAATTAGTTTTCGTAGTATCAATCTACCAATTTGAAGATGTCAATTAGCTAAGTGACATCCATGTCACCTAAATACTATCTCCATCATTTTGTACATTCGAAATTAGTGATTGAAGTCGCCAATTTAGGGTATCAATTTGCGTATTCTAGGTTTCAACTTTACTTTTGCTTTCTTTCTCATCATACAAACGTATGACATTTCCATAGATTAGATTTGGACAACTGATTTTCTATAATCAAATTAGAAGAAAATTGTATTAGCAAACTAAAAATAAGTCACAAATATTATACGAATAAGAGATCTAAATAATACGATCAAACAAAAACCTTAGGATTTTATAAGAAAAAGTGTGAATGCGTCAGTAATCTGAATATTGTCCACAAGGATAAATAATTACCCAATCGGATCAAAGTGAAGAAATAATAAATTTGATATTCATCATTCGCATTTTCCGATCAAATTAAGTTTGCCAAAAATCATAAGTTTTGAAGATCAATTTATAAATAAAAAACGAAGATGTGGACGAGCAACAATCAGATCGTAAACCAAAACAAAGAACGACTGAAACGATATCTCGGCCAGATTGATTTCCCTCGCCGGTTCATCAAGGACTCAGAGACACCGTTACTCTCTCTTGCCCCATTTTTTAGAACCTCGAGGTTTTCCTTTTTCCAAAATCAAATCCAAAAACATTTCAATTCAGAAACTTAGATCCAATCAAAGAGACGAGACTAATAAAAGTAAGACATTTAATAACCCTAGAAATCGAGATAAAAAGGCTTCGGAGCGACAGAGAGGTATTTATAGTTTGATATTGACTGATGCCCTAAGTTCTCCAAAACAATGTAATTGCTTTTGGGCCTTTGGGCCTTTGGGCTGAAATGTAATTCGGCCCAACTTATATAACATTCTATTTGATTGGAAAGGTTTAATTCATGGAAATGTAAATGGCTAGAGCTAATGGCTTTTGTGTGACAATCTTCATATGCTATAAACTTATAGTCTAAACTTGAATATATTAATCACATAAATAACGTCATTTTTTTTCTTCTAATTATTGTATCTTTAAGATTGTATTGTAGTTAGAACTTAGAACCCACACAATTATTGCATAAATAGTCACTCACTCCCACGCTTAACACATAATATTCATCACTTAGTTATTGATTTTACTAACATCAACCCCAATCCTTTTATTGACATTACCACACATCTTTTTATCATCATATACTTTTAGCTTTCGTAGAAGATCCCACATCCATTTAGAATGTCTCAACCACAGCCACCGGATTCAAATCCGCAGCTGCTTCAGCATTTTTCATCGCCTCGAACCGTGGCTCCTTGGCCTGAAACTTGAGTCCGGCATAGAGTTTCATGTAGTCATCAAACACAAAGCTTGGGTATTTTGAGTCTTTATCCACAAGAGATGTTGCCGGAGAGATCTCAGCATCGCTTCCGGGGTTGTAAAACGACGCGATAGACATCCTGTTTCCTTCTTTCTGGGTCATCACACGGTGCATTACACTCTTGTACTTCCCGTTTGTTATCACCTACGCACATTTGACAAAAAAGTTATATATCCCGGTTAACCTAAACCAATTTGTTGATTAATATCGGTTTGTCAATTTGATACTAGAACCGGATTCTGCTATTTGTTAAACAAAAACCAGTTGTACTAACGTCTATCATAAACCGGGTTTAACCAATAAATAACCGGTTTACCTCAAGTTGGTCACCAAGGTTGATGACAATGGAATGCTTGAGAGGAGGAACATCAACCCAATCACCATCTTTAAGAAGCTGGAGACCACTGACCTTATCATCTTGAAACAGCAAAATGAGGCCTCCTGCATCTGTGTGAGCCCTAAGCCCTTTGATCATCTCTGGTTTAGGACATGGTGGATAGTTGCTAAGCTTTGTCGCAAAAGTTGGACCCGTTGTCCCATGAAACACCTTCTTCAAGTACCCTTTCTCCAACCCTAGATTCTCACACAACAAGTCCAATAGCTCTTCAGCTAGAATCTCAAGCCTCTTCCCAAAATCCTTCATTGCCAATCTGTTAAGAGACATGGAAAGCAAAGTAATCAATAATTTTGGAAGATTGTGAGGCGTTTTCAAAGCTGGATCAAAGTCTGTTTGTGTACCGGTATTCATTTGACATATCAGGGATGTCGTATAGGTTAGATTGAGGGAGATGATGGAGGTAGAAAGTGCTTTCCCAATCGACATCTTCAACTTCGGTCTCGAGGGTATCTAAACCTTTGGAACGAAGCATTTCTTTGAACTTTTGTTCCATATGTTTCTTGTAGTGTTCCTTTGTCATCCTCTCAATGTTGTCCATTAGATCATATGGTAGTCCATGGTTCACCAGCTGAAATAACGAAACTTTGAATTGTAACGTCCATTTTCGGAAAAAAAAAATGTAAGGGAAAATAATTTGATTATTTTTCAAAATAATAGGTTTTATGTATATGATACCAAAGAATATCTAAGAAAGAACCTAAATTCCCTGATAATCAATCAGCAAGAGAAGAGAGACAAGAACCTCGAAGAAGCCCCAGTTTTGACAAGCATCGTCGATCAAAGCCATGGTTTGGTCTCTCTCTTCACCATTGAGCTTAGACAAGTCTATAACTGGAAACTTAATGTTCATCTCCATCTCTCTCTCTCTCTCTTAACTAGCTACTTAATGTTTTCGATCCTTGATGATGCTAAATGTGTGAGTTAAGGGGTTGAGAGAGGGTCGCTAGCTATTTATAGGCGCAAATAATAAAACAAATGTTAAGTCTTTTAAATAATTTTTTAAGTAAAACGATAGATAAGTATCATAGAGTCATAAGATCACATAATTGGGTCATTTAGATAATAGTTGCTAAATATAAAAATTATTTTTCTTATTAGAAAGAAAAAGAGTTTGGGGAAGTTGTATTTGTGTGTGTGCAATATAATTGGGGGGACCTTACTCTCCTGCTTTTGAGATGGGATAAAATTTGGTGTTTTCCATTTGTATCTCTAGTTCTACAATTCTATTGGTTATTTCTTTTGCCTTTTTAAAAAAAAACATGAATAATTGTTTATAAGGTTCGTACAAGTAAAGACTCGAAGAGTTTTTTTATCTGCTGGTGCTTTGTGGAGTCATTAGATGCAAAAAAAAAGGCTAGGGATGATGTGTAATATACGATCAATCTCGACAAATAACAATATTACAATATACTGATTTTGGATTTTTGGTTATCTAGTTATGTATGATTGATCATTTTATTTGAATCACTATGAATAGGGAATGACTAAGTCATTGTAAAATGCGTACAAGCAATAAATAGAAAATCGTTTGTGCTTGTAATTCTACTATTTGACAGATAGATTTTCTTATTTTGCATAATAGCAGGATGAGGAGACAAATTCCATGTTGAGTAATTTATTTATATATATTGTAGATGGTAACATATACAAGAGGATGATTTTCATCACCAACATCTTGCATCTTCGAGTTGCATGATTATTTCCTCGTTCTTATGGGTGTTGGCAAGTAGGTCTGATGTATATATATCAAGTAAAAATATGTTATTTTCAGTGAGAGAATTTGAATTTGACTTATAGTTTTGACTTAGAGTAATATTCAAAATTAGAATGAAATGAAGTTTTTTCTTTCCTTTTCTTAACTGGACTGAAAATTTATGATGTATATATGATGATCATTTTCTTTTACTTTTGTCAAATAAATTGTGAAATAACAAAACATAAATTAAATTATCAATAACTAATTGACAGAATCGCAAAATCAGTTTATCGTTCTAATTCATGGATTACCAACCACAACCTAAAGATACGTATATGATTTTGGTCCTTTTTGGATTATAAATCAACTTTGTTAATTTTGGGAAGGAAGAAGATTAACCTGATCATTTTTCTGTCAAATTATCTTGATCATTATGAGGTTGCTTCTTCGATAATACCGGTTGGCCTTGGCCAGCTAATATAATTACAATAAGTTATCTTTGGATTCTTCCATAATAGGGAAAAAATATTCCTCATAGTTTAACAAATCAATAAAAACCTTTAAATCAAATGTTTGGTAAGAAAAGTATACATTATATATAATTTAACTAAAGTTAGAAAATATTCCCAAACTCATTAAGAAGTGAAACTAAAATAAAATAAGTTTAAAATGATAGTACTTTCTCTTTATGTACGAAAAACAACACAATATACGATTAATTACTTCCAAGTTGTAATAGTTGAGGTTATAATACCTTTCTTTTTTCGGAAAAGGGTTAAAGTTGAGGTTATAATAATTCGTGCCACAAAAAATCTTGTATCAAGTAACAAGAAAATAAATCAATCTTTATCTCTCTCGTATCTTGTGAAATTAATTGATAATTGATAACAAAAAATCAGAAAGAAATACTTCGGTCGGTGGCTACTACTACCTACTTTTCTTTTAGTGATCTTAGCCCAATAACCCCCATGCGAGCTTGTTATTTCTTTCACTAATTGAAAAGTTCTTTTTTTTGTCAAGTATTAATTTACAAACTATATATCTATCGAAATTCGGATTTATCTAGACTTATTATGAACAAAATACTTACTTTCAATGGTAACGTTTTAATTTTTTAAAAAAATTCAGATTTATGCTTACAAAACGTTCATATATACCGTCTTCTTCTTACTGTTCAATGTCTTGATTGATTTTTTGGTGAAAGTAAACTATGGAATTACATGTCTTTTTAAAAACTTATGGAGTTATACACACGCATGCATTTTCATTAATACAACACTAATTTCGTTATAATAAAATGCAACAGACTAGGCTATATTGTGTTTGGTTTGGTGTCTACGCAAGGCATGTGTACTCGTCGCATACAAAACGTAAAAATAGACAGCAAAAAAGAAGCTAGCTAGATACGATAATCTCAAGGCTCAAAAGCCCAAAAATTAAATTGGGCCTTAAAGTTCCGAACATCATAGAACAGGCCATTATACAAGATATCCCTAAAATACCCTTTGCCTTGTAGGATGAGTAAATTAATAAAGGAATTGACTATTAAACCCTTGGGTCAGAGTATATATTCACACCAACCCCAATGCGGAGACCTCGAAGTGAACTCCATTGACGACGAGTGAACGAAAGGAGGGAAGAAAAAAGTTAGGTTCGAAACGAAAGTAAACTAGTTAGGTGAAAAGCGAAACAACACCCACAGAGCAATGGCCCCTGCTCTCGCCGTTACACGAGATCTCACCGCCGTCGGATCTCCGGAGAATGCTCCTGCGAAAGGACGTGCTTCGGTTTACAGTGAAGTTCAATCAAGCCGTATTAACAACACTCTTCCTTTGCCTTCTGTTCTCAAAGGAGCTTTCAAAATCGTCGAAGGTCCCGCTAGTTCCGCCGCCGGGAATCCAGGTTAGATACTCGCGATTTGAGTTTTTTTATCAGTCTGATCTAGATCTTGTTAGTTTGGTGAGAAAAATTGAGGAACTAGATGATTTTATTAAGCTAAATTGAAGTAGTTTAATTGTGATTATGTGTGTATTATGCTCTCGTGTAGTTTGAGAATGGATGCTCTTATAGATCTGTGGTTTATAGATTATTTAGAAGAGTTTTGGAGAATTTAGTGTTTTGGTTTATGTGGTTGTAGATGAGATAGCGAAGTTGTTTCCGGGTCTATATGGCCAGCCATCAGTAGCAGTGGTTCCAGATCAGGATGCACCTTCGTCGGCACCGAAATTGAAGATTGGTGTTGTTTTGTCTGGAGGTCAGGCACCTGGTGGGCACAATGTTATTTCTGGACTGTTTGGTAAGGGTTTGATTTTTACGTCAAATGATGTTTTTTTTTTTTTTTTTTT
>Ga0041059_1000663_pt1 | contig 26574 bp, 15 predicted proteins | sample AraColnosormetaG_FD_56232 | JGI IMG/M metagenome (GOLD analysis project Ga0041059, IMG submission 56232) | Arabidopsis roots microbial communities from North Carolina, USA - Col MF nosort | ecosystem: Host-associated > Plants > Roots > Unclassified | place: USA: North Carolina | collected... | reverse complement strand
GTTCAATACTTAAGAACATAAATCCTATTTTAGTAAAAAAGTATGTTTTATAGTAATCTACACATTTACTTTGTTAGCATTATTATAAGTACTTCTCTTAAATTATTTATCATTTAACTTCGGATGCAAAACTTGTTTATATACACATCAAAATATAATAAATTGAAAACTAGTTTCAATTCACAACAAAAAAATTAAAATAAAAAAATACATGTATAATGAAATGCGTTTACAAATACGTATATGTACAAAACAAGTAACAAAGTAAAGCCACAAAAATAACTACATTCTTTAGGTTCCTCAAGCCATTTCTTCATCATCATCACCTCCCTTCTAAAATTGAGCTGTTCCAAGACGAAAGAGACACAGACAAAGACTGAAGTCTAATCTGCTCTATCGTCGGATGTGATGAGCTTCCATACCAAAACTCTCGCGAGCTTCCACGAGATCCCATCTTCATCAACATCCATGACTCGACATCTTCACTACTTTCTGCTTCAAAGATCTCAGCCTTATCACCTTCAAACACTTGAACCACTTGTCTCATCGACGGTCTTTTGGCCGGATCAGGATGTGCACAAAGCAATCCAAGCTGCAAAACTCTTTCAGCTTCATCAATGACTTCTGTTACGCCTTGTGTCATCATCATCTGTGGATCAAGCCCATTTAGAATCTCACCTCTTTCCATTAATCCCCAAACCCAATCCATCAACGGTTTCTTCCCTTCTTCAATAGGTCTTCTCCCACACATTACTTCAAGAACCAATATCCCGTAAGCAAAAACATCGGTCTGTGTCGATGCACGCCCCGTCTTAACCACTTCAGGAGCCAAATAGCCAGCTGTACCAACCACCCTCGTGGTCCTAACCGGTTGCTCGTGTCCATGAACCCGAGCTAACCCAAAATCACTAAGCCTCGGTATCATATCTCGGTCAAGTAAAACATTACTAGCTTTAATATCTCTATGTAAAACCTTAGACTCCCATCCTTCATGCAAATACAATATTCCTGAAGCTACACCTTTCAAAATACGAATTCTCTCTTCGCAACTAAGGGTAGTAATCTTCTCATCGTTTTCGAATATCCATCGATCTAAACTTCCATTCTCCATGTAATCATAAACCAACATGAAACTACCAACCTCCTTCTTGCACCATCCTCTTAAAGAAACTAAATTCCGGTGCTTTAACCGCCCAAGACTCGATATCTCAGCCACAAACTCTCTCATCCCGTCGCTACTCTCCTGCGAAATCCGCTTAACCGCAACTTCCACAACCCCTCCTTGTAACAAACCTTTATAAACTTTCCCATTCCCGCCAATCCCAATCACATTCTTCTCATCAAACCCCTTAGTGCCGGATTCAATCTCCTCATACGGAATCCGATGAGGCCAATACTCCATCTCCCAATCCTCCATCAACGCTCTCTTCCTTGCCCTCTCTAATCTCTTTCTCACCACAGCAAACAACACCAAACCAACCAAAGCAACAACCAAGAAACAGATCAACACCAACACAAAAACAAACCATTTCGCTTTAACAATCGAGTCCTTAGGTAAAACAAACGAAGGTAAACCAGTAGTGATCAAACTATTACTCAACGAGAAATTCGAATTACTAAAACTCCAAGCTAAGATCTTATGACTCTGAACCAATCTCCCTGTAGCAGCAGTGAATCCAACAAACATCTCATCTTCCACAACATCAGAGAGATTCAAAGACGTACTAAGCAAAGGAATCTTAGGTCGAATCTTACCAGCGACTTGCATAGTAACATTAACTACAAAATCTCTATAATCAATCCAAACTTGATAGTTTCTTCCATCGTTAAGCTTCAATGGCTTAAACACCACTCCATCATCAGACCAATAACCAGAAGTGTTAGAATATACTGAATGAAGTGAATTAACATCAATTCCGACATGATTAGCATCGATGTCACTAAATTCTTGATTAGCAAAGACATCAAACTCAACTCCAAAGATGTGATTACTAGGGTTACCATTGTTAGTCAAATTGAAGAGACCTAAGTGTTGAGCAGAGCTAGAACCGTTGATTCCAGTGGATGGTGCAAAGAGGAAGACGATTCCGTGACCAGGAAGTGTGTTCTTGTAAGGAGCCATGGTGAAGATGAAAGAAGTAGAGAAAGGTAAAACAGAGGATGTGATTGGATCTTTTGTACGGATGGTTCTGTTGTATAGAGCACGACCAGTTGCAAACGATGTTTGGTTTGTTAAAGTTAGGATTTTTGATTCGATTGTTGCGATCCCGAAGAGGGAGACATTAGATGATGAGTCATTGAAGCCGTTGAAGATGAAATCAATGGCTGAGATTGGGTTTGGGAGGATGAGGAAAAGGGTAAGAAGAAAGAGAAGAGCTTTCATGGTAGATGAAGAAGAACAAGACGAAGAAGACAGTACGCGTGAGGTTTGTTGTCATAATTGGGGCTTAAGAGGCAATGAAGACAGATGTTGAAAAGGAAAGTTGCAAGCTTGATGCAAAGGTTTGATTTTTTCATTTTATTCTCTGTTTACTGTTTTTTTCTTGTCAAAGTTTGAGACTTTTTGGGGATTGAGAGTTTTGTACTTTGGACTTTTTGTACTTTTGGTCTCGTCACATATACGTATTAATGATTTAATAATACAGAGGAAAGCGTGTTATTGTAGTACTTAACATAGGTTTAAAATTTGATACTATATTTGTACAAGTTATTTAAGAAAATCTTTTAAAAATTAATTATTATAAGTGGGGGTTGATAAAGCTTTGAGAAATAATGACAGTTGTTAAAAGCTTTCATGAAAGGTTTGATTTAATTATTATACAATTACTATTTTTTAGTCAACTTTATGACATTTTGGATTTGGATTTGTAATATGTATTCTTTGGTCTCGTTGTCAAACTAGTAAAGTTTAATACAGAGGGAAGATTTGAGAGTTTCTTGCTAAAAAAATATCAATTGTGATGTGTGTAGTGTATTTAGATTGAAGATCTATACACCATTGATTGTCGCTATATTATAAAAGAGTTTCCAAGGTTATCGATGTTATTTGCACTGTTTACGGAATCACCAAAAAAAGTGGTATCGACAGAAAATGAAAGAGATGAAGAAAAGATTAAAAAGAGATGAAGGTTGGTTTTTAATCGCTAATCCCTGCGACTTTATGCTGATTATTTTCCACATTTTTTTAGTATGCGATATTTTTGAAATAATTTTGGATCTTAGGTTTCGAATGGTGACCGAACCGCAGTGCAGTGTGTTTTAAATAATAACGAAATTCTTTGCATATATATATGTATATAATTTGTTACTATTTGAACCGCACCGCACTTTATCCGCAGTTGAACCGCACGTCTCCATTCGGAATCTTAATTTAGAAATTTTAAGGACTCAAGCTTTTTTTTCCTTCTTCCAAATTGGACATCATTTGAAAGTTACAGATTAGTACGAAAAGATGAATGAAACTAGTATGAGAAGTAGTCAAAGATTTTGGAAACTCAAATGAAGCAAGTAAACTAGACCAATACTCATCAAAGATAGTGAAATTAGTGCTGAATGAATCTGAACTAAGTACAAAGAATTCAAACCTTTGGCTTGAGTCAGTTGGACTAATCTCGAGTTATGTTGGAAATTTTAGATAAGGATCAAATGTGAGTTTGACTAATAGAAAAATCAAAATATGGCAGCTATTTATATCGAGATACGTTAGAATTTTTATAAATGTCAAGGATCATAGCAAAACATGAAAACCACCTTTGAATAGTGTGGGTGGACCCAATTTTAAACATTATATTTTCACAAACTCGAAATCGACATGAAAGTCACCATAACATATCGTCTGCCGAATTTTCTTCCTACCTCTATTTGTTTATGCAAAGTCGTCAATACCAAAAGAAAACATAATTATTAATTTAGTACGTTCGTTGACTTGGCCTTTGTTTGTATATAAAAAAACTGAAGTTAATCCTGGTTTACAGACCAATCACTGTTGATAATATTTTTAATATAACCGGATATAATCCCAACCCAATCAATCTTTGAGATATATAGAATGTTAGATATTTTTTTATCATATAAAAGAGAACTCAAACGGTCAAACCTTAATCTCTCAATTTGATGATAATTTATTCAACTATTAGATTATTACCACAATTAGTTATATTTAACTAAAACTAATATCTTATTAACAAGAGTAAATTTCTTGATACGTTTATACGAAATTTTCGATGTCAAATTTCGCAAGATCGCCGCTTGATCCATGCCAACATTTATGTTCACAAATATATGGATCAATTCATTAAACAAACCTGAAAGAACGGTCCAAAAAATTTATATCAGGAGCATCAAATGCATCAATTTCCTTTGATCTACTTACGTTATTTAAGTCATCTGTTTTTTTTAAAAATATTACGATTTCATATGTTTTTCTTCTATATTATCATCTATATTTAATATTTTATTATTGTTTTATTATAGCCAAGGTTCTAATCAAAACAAATTTATAAAAATATTTGAATCTATAGCGGTGAGATCCCATTAACCAAAAATTTGAATTCTAAATAGTAAATGATAATCCCTACTTTTAAATATTTAATTTAGTAAATTTGTTTTAAATCGAATTTCAATATTACAATTTTCTGCAATGTAAGATTATTGTAAGATTAAAATTTAATTTAAAACAAATTTACTAAATTAAATATTTAAAAATAATTATCATTTACTATTTAAAATTCAAATATCATCGATAAAAATTTATAAATATTTTTTAAACCCGCCTATCTAGACGGGCCTAACCTAGATAGGTGGGTTTAAAGTAGTACTGAGAAAAGACTATGCATATTCTTCCATTATCATCCAATCAATTGATGAAATCCACAAAATTGGGTAAAACATAACCAGCAGAAGCACTTGTCACTTGTGGATTGCTGGAATATGGTCCTACCATTTTTGTTATCCTTTCTTGAATTTTGATTTCAATGGTGGAGTAACATACACTATCTTTATTTCATTTGAAGTGTTGTTTAAGAATTTTTCACACATTAAAAGTAATATCCACTTACCTCTTACTAATATATTAGATAATTTACTTGAAGTAGGCTCGCGCGGTGCACGAGATGTATTTTAGTTTTAAATTTATATTACATGCGTTATATATATAGTTATTCATGTTTTTGACTTAAAAATATAATAAATCGGACATTTTAGAACAAAAATTTTAATGAGGTACTTAAGTAACTAATGGCTATGCCCTATGTCTTACAAGTTTATTTGATATTTATTATTTCAGTACAAAATTAATTATATTTGTTTTATGATCATTTGTATTATGCAGATTGCTACTTATTAGATAAAGTAGTTTTAAATAGATGATATATAATATACGGAAGGATATAGTAAGAGTAAGAATTACACAGTTGTAAATCAGTGCTAACAACTTCTTCAAGCTTGTAATTTATACAAATCTATGACATCTTATTTGTCTTGTTCAAAAGAGTCAATACTTATGAGATGTTATCTACTTTTATCTAGAAACTGAATATATCTATCTGATGTATTCAATTACATGCCTCATCTATATGCTTAATATTCAATATTTTCAGTTTTGAAACTAATATCTCTGTTACACCACTAAATATCAAGTAAGTGGATATAGTTATGTCATTTAGTTGATTATATTTAACATATACATCGATATTTCTACATAGGTCTTGAAAATTAGACTAGGATTTTGTAGTTTGTATTTAAATCCACCGAAATCGAAGAGATTCGCAAAGCTTCGTTATTGTCGCCAAAAGTCGAGTAAGAGAAAGAGAGAAATGAGAAAGAAACAAAAATGAGTTATTGTTTGAAAACTACCCTATCCTTGTTTTTCTTTTAAAAACTATATTTTAATATATTAATTTACTAAAAATATTTCCGTAAATAATAATTAAAAATAATTTACACGTAAAACAGAAAATCCATTAATTTAGTTTTTCAATTAATATTTGAAGTAACTAACAATTTTAAAGATAATTTTTATCTTAAAATTTCTTTTAAACAATATAGAATAATTGTGAATTCACCTATCAAGTGATTCACGTTCCTACGTTTGATTAAAATTAAATAGCTCATTATTACTTACAAAATCTCTTGACTAAAATTACTTTTGATTAGATTTCCATTGGTTTTTGGATACTCTATCTCTAATCAATAACACATGTAAATAAAACAAAAAATATTATGTTACAGCTATAAGTCGTACGTTGATCTTAATCAATAAACATGTATATTAAATCATTCTATCAATGTTAAAAAATCATAATCTACGTTAATCTTACAATAGAGGCAGACTTTGGAGTTGAAGAATTGGCTTGTTACGTTGAGATATTTTTGTTTACATAACATGACAATATTAAGGGATAGATTTTATATTTTTTTCTAGATTTGATCTTGTTTAATATAGAAAATAATTAGATTATTATTGTCTCAAAAATAATTATAAGAACTAGATAACAACCCGCACTATGTGCAATATAAAATAATTGAAGTAAAATTAGTATACGGGATTATTCAAATTCCGTATAAAATGAAACGTATAATAAAAAGTTTTTTGTTCTGTTCAAATTTGTATAAGAATTTGTTTTCACCCGTAAAATATTTGAGCATGGTAAAAACTTCCATGTGAAGAAAGTATTGATGAAATATTATCATTTATGGCAAATACATCATTCCTACATTTTCTGATTTCTTAAATATTTTAAAATCGATATTTCATATAAAGTACCTTCAAAATTTATTTCTTACATGTATATTTTCTAGATCATAATTTCTTAATATTTTATTTTTGTTAGTATTTTTTTAATAAGTCAATTAATATATCTCAATATTCTTTTGTTAGGATACATGGTAAACTTAAACAAGTATGCTAACATTATATAAGTCCATATATGACATGTTTGAGGTAATTAAAATTTGATTATTATTAACTTAAAGTACCATAATCGGTGGAAAAATTGGAATTACAAATCAATTATCAAATATTGTTAGATTCCATATATTTAGATATTTAGTAGATATTAATCATTTTAAATTGATTACAATTCAACCTGTAGATTTGTTGAGAGTACATTTAAAAAAAATACTTATTTTGGATTAACCAATGAGTAAAACAAATGTTATTAATACCAATACCAAATTGATGTAAATATTCTAGTAAAAGATGGATAGTTAATTAAATGGGTTGACGAGCTCTATAAACGTGACATGTCATCATGGCATTGTCGTTAATCACACGTAAGTGTAAGGTTCTTTTTAAAACATGCTTCTCAATTAATATATAAGGGATACCTAAAAATGTTTCAAATTTATTTGTTCTTTTTCTCTCAATTTTTTTAATTTAGTTTTGATTTTACTAAAAATACACCTTTTGATTTAAATATGGACAAAATTATTATTTTACATATAAAAACTAGGTAATGCCCGCCTAAATATGCGAGTGTAAAAAATAAATATAATTTCATATCGATAATATTTAAATTCTAAATAATAATCTATATTTTTCTTATTATTTAATTTCATATTTTGTTTCAAACAAAATTTCAATCATACACTTTAACTATTTATTTAATAATAAAAAAGGGCATTTTAATTCTAGACACTCCATCTTATTGATGATATTTGAATTCTAAATAGTATTTCGTACACTTTTCCTATATTTAATTTAGTACTTTTATTGAAAAATATTCAAATCTTACACATTCCATTTATATTCATATACAATTTAACTATTATTTATTAATGACAAACTGGATTTTGATTCTAGACCCTTCATCTTAAAGAATAAATGTTAAAACACTTATATCAAAATAAAATGTATATCAGATCATATCAAATATATATCTAGATAAGTTAATGAATGGTTATTTATTTATATGTATATATTTTAAAATTATCTTTCTTAAAAGATAATTTTTTTACTTTTTAAGTTTAATTATTGTGTTAATTGAAATATCAGGACACTGTGAAGTATGCGTTGAATAAGCAAGAGAAAGAATGGTCACAGCTTTGTAATTCTCAGTTCGGGTATCTGCTTGAGCACGGTCGAGAAGTAGCTTTTTCGGTCCAGTTCGCTCATTACATGTTAGTGACGGCGAAAAAGCACGAGATTTGGATGGATTTTGGTGAAGCGCCTATCAGATTTTCAATTCAAGAGTTCTCGGTTGCTATGTTTGCGGATCATGCATCCAGCCTAAACCCAATAGATGTCCCAAGGGAATTGATATGGGACCTACCTCGAAGAACTGTCTTCTTTGGTACCTCTATTCCTACGATATTCAAAGGTATAAGATCTTTATTGGTTCTAAAATTCCTGAGATTCCTCAGAAATTAGACGAAAAAGAACTAAAAATTGGGATGAATTGATTGGAGAGAATGTAAATGAGATTGATGATACCTAGATAGTAAAGAAGCTGGAATCCAAGAAGTTCGATGATCATCAGAAAAGACTGGAGCTTTGTTCTATGTCCCAAGTAAAACCCCATATAATTCATTTATATATTTACTATACTACTCAATCACATAGTCACTATGTATGCAATTATGGCAATCAATGTAATATTATAAAATCTTAAATAAAGTACGCCGCCCATCAATAGGTAATTAATAAATGAGTATATCTATGATATACTTTTGTTAGTTTTTATGACCCAGGTAAAAGAGTGTATGTGTTAGCCACGGTATATATGTTTGTTTTTTGGTTTATATTTTTTTATTATGTTAGATTATTTGTTTTTACTTCCATTTTTTGTTATTTTTGCTTTTATCGAATATCTTTTGGATAGTATAAAACCAAATGCGACAGTCTCATAAATATACTGCACGACAACAATCATCTAAAATATTAAATATTTACAAAATTTGTACATAATTTTTTTCCATCAATAAATGATTTATCCTAAGAGATTAGTATCTCTTCTCTTGTCCTTTGCCCAATTATTGGACAAAGAGTTAGTGATCTATCTTAGGTGAGTTTATGTAAAACTTCTATATATTAATAATCGAGAAAATAATAATCTCTTTAAATCAATAAATTTTTCGGTTACGAGTCAGAAAAATGTAAAAAAAAATGATACATTTGGATAAAAAAAACAACTATAAATTTTACTATATATTTAGTTTTGAAACCTTGAATTTCTCTACTTCGATTCCAAAAACGCAAGAAAATCAAAATCAGATATATAATAAAGGTGAGTTTTCAAAAATGAATGAGTTATGATCAATGTGGTGAATCTGCATGTGTTTCTCATCCTCTTCCCAGACTTTGTCGTCGTGACAAAGCCTTTGAATTACTCTTTTCTCATCCTAAATCAATAATACAAACAACATATACATTTAATTTTTAGATGATACAAATTTTGAACTTGTTTCTAAATCATTCTATTTTTAAAAAAAAATTGTTAGAATTTTTCATACCAAACACCAACTTTAATTATTAGAAGATAATACAATAAGTTTTGGATAAAGTAATACTTCACTACAAAAAAGTAAACAACATTAGAGTCATCTTACATTAAATATTCTTATATATATATATATTTTATTTTATGATAAGTTTATATAATTATTAATTTATGATATTGTTAAGACCATATGTTTACATAGATTTTTTTTTAAAATGATTATCTTGGTTCAATTGAAATTCAATATGATATTTTTACAATTGCAAAAAAAAAGCGTACTAAAATGTCTATAAAATAAACAGTTATCAATGATCCTAAGTCCTAACTATTGGGGAAAAAAGGTGAGTTGTTTTGGGTAATTTGGTTTAATATCATTTAATTCACATAATAAGTGGACCTCTTATGTGCATGGGCCTTAAAAATAATAAAGATCCGGCCCATTACTGTGATCAGAAACAACATTTAAAAAGTGATCAGTCTATAGAAGAATACAAAATATACTATTTCAAGTAAGGAAAAGACAAAACTTAGTTGGACTTGTTGAATGCACAAGTAAACCATGAAGGAGAGGAATCTTATCTGGCACAGTCCAAGTTGTGCTTAATATCTCACCACAACCGTCGATCTTCACGATTGTTGACACGATCTAACGGTCCTTAGAGACTCCTGGCTTGTTCTATAACCGAATCTTTTAAAGAATCTTTAATCCTTAGTAGGCCCCGCTTCATAGCCAATAAGAGAAGCTCTCTCCAAATAATCGCAGAAGAGATCAAGAGAGAGATATGGAGAGAACTTTGCTTCAATGGAGACTATTGCCTCTTCTCGCACTCATCGTTGCTCTTTTCTCCTTCTTCTTCGCTTCTCCTCGCTCTTTACAGGTTTTTGATTTGATTTCTCGAAACCGTTTTCTCTGTAATCTGATTCGCCGGCGAATATGGCGGCTCTGTTTTACTGATTCCGTTGTTTTTGGTTGTTGCAGGGGAATAATAAGTGTAGTCTTCTTCCTCATGATCATTACTGGATCTCAAGTAAACGCATCGTCACACCTAATGGTCTCATCTCTGGTTCTGGTACGTTTTTTTCTTTTGAATCAGAATCAGAATCCATCTGTTGCTTCATCAACTTGTACACACTCATGATTCGAACTTAGGTCACTTGTTCTCCAAGCCACTGGTTTATTAGCTAAAGTTGACACTGATTTATTATTGAGTTCTAATGGAACATCAAATCTTTGGAAATCCATGGAACCATGTTGCTTTAGTAGCTTTGAAGATCCGGTGCTAAGCTCTGCTCTACTGTTTGTTATTTTGTTGATCAGTGGAGGTGAAGGGAGGAATTATTGTGTCGGTGGTGAAGGAAGTTGATTGGCATAAGAGTCAAAGGAGTCGAGTGAAAGTGATTGATTATGGAGAAGCTGTCCTCATGCCTGGTCTCATTGATGTGTATGTCATCTTTAAAACCATCGTATGATTCAGATTTTTGTCTAGTTTCCGCCTAAAATCTTGCAACTTTTTTAAAAGGCATGTTCATCTTGATGATCCTGGAAGAAGTGAATGGGAAGGTTTTCCTTCTGGAACTAAGGCTGCTGCTGCTGGTAATCAAATCTGTTTCTCTTACTGAGACTGTTCTAGTTGCATGAGTGTGTTCTGCTTTGTCTCTTCGCTTACGTGCTTTATTCAGCTTCTTAAGAATGTCTTTGTCTGGCAGGGGGAATAACTACATTGGTTGACATGCCCTTAAACAGTTTCCCTTCAACTGTATCTCCTGAAACTTTGAAACTCAAGGTAAAGCCATCCACTTTAGTTTTCCAGTTGGTAAGCTCGACACTATTCTTACAGCTTTTTGCCTTTACAGATTGAAGCTGCGAAAAACAGAATACATGTTGATGTTGGTAAACACTTTTTGCTATCAAACCTTACCACATCTGTTGATTCAAGACAACACATGGTGTGCCCTAAATCTTTGTTTCCATTTTTCTCCAGGGTTCTGGGGAGGTCTGGTACCTGACAATGCACTCAACTCAAGTGCTCTTGAGTCTCTCTTAGATGCTGGAGTTCTTGGTCTCAAGGTAGATATCAATCTATCATGTGTCCTATAAAGCTGTGGCTTGCTTTTCTGTCTATAATGACTTGTCTCAATCTTTGTTCAGTCCTTTATGTGCCCTTCAGGAATCAACGATTTTCCAATGACAAACATCACTCATATAAAGGTTTTGTTTCTTGAGTCTTATGATCCTTCTCTCATGATTCAATAGTTATTACAAAAACCTCATTGGCCCTTGTCTCGCTGATACTGTTTGTTTATGCAGGAAGGACTATCTGTATTAGCTAAATACAAACGACCATTGCTTGTACACGCAGAGATCGAGAGAGACTTAGAGATTGAAGATGGTAGTGAAAATGATCCTCGTTCTTATCTGACTTATTTAAAAACCAGGCCTACTTCATGGTGAGATATTGCATCTTTTCACTCTATATATATAAGTTCCTACAGAGTCATCATTGTACCTGAAAGGAATATTTATTTGAGCAATTAGGGAGGAGGGAGCAATCAGAAACCTATTATCGGTTACTGAAAACACAAGAATTGGTGGTTCTGCAGAAGGAGCTCATCTTCATATTGTACATTTATCTGATGCCAGTTCTTCCTTGGATTTGATAAAGGTATTCAAGAGTTCAAGCAGTAGAAGCACTAGAATTTGGTTGTATCTCATTACATATTTTTTTTGTCTTTGGATGGAGTAAAGGAAGCAAAAGGCAAAGGAGACAGTGTTACTGTTGAAACATGTCCACATTACCTAGCTTTCTCAGCCGAAGAGATTCCAGAAGGTGATACTCGTTTCAAATGCTCCCCTCCTATACGTGATGCGGCAAATAGAGAAAAATTGTGGGAAGCTTTGATGGTATAATATATATTTTACGCAATCTTTGTTGTGATACCTTACTCGTTGATTCTGAGGTTTTGATTTGATTAGGAAGGAGACATTGATATGCTGAGCTCTGATCATTCACCTACAAAGCCTGAACTCAAACTTATGAGTGATGGCAACTTCTTGAAAGCTTGGGGTGGGATATCTTCTTTACAGGTTCGTTTAGTCTTAAAAATGTAATATGTAGAAACTGTGAGAGCACAAAAAAACTCATGGAAGAGCCAATTGCAGTTTGTTCTTCCTATCACATGGTCTTATGGAAAAAAGTATGGAGTAACGCTCGAGCAGGTAACTTCTTGGTGGAGTGATAGGCCTTCCAAACTCGCTGGACTACACTCTAAGGTTCGTTATTATAAAAAAAAACGCAGCTTCAGTATTCTCTTTTTTGTCCATACACAGCACACTGGCATAATATAGACGTGTTTTTATTAGGATTCGGGGTCCATTTATCGCAGCTTATAAGTAATGGTTTAATTATAGGGAGCGGTTACGGTTGGAAAACACGCAGATCTTGTTGTGTGGGAACCTGAAGCCGAATTTGATGTAGATGAAGATCATCCAATTCACTTCAAACACCCTGTAAGTACACAGTTTTTTCTAGAAAGATAGCTAATGGTTAAGCTCGAATAACACGAATGTGTAATCTTTATGTTATGTTTGCTTCTTGTGGTGTACAATAGAGTATCTCAGCTTATTTGGGAAGAAGATTATCAGGCAAAGTGGTTTCGACATTTGTGAGAGGGAACTTGGTTTTTGGAGAAGGCAAGCATGCTTCTGATGCTTGCGGGTCTCTGCAACTTGCAACTACTTAACTTAAAAAGGGATTTAAAAGATCTTGATCTGCACCATTTAAACAAATGTAAATATGCGATTAAGAGTTGCTCTCATGTTGCAAGATGGTTGATGTAATGAGTGAGTCTTTTTTGCCAATTGTAAGTTTAAGACTCTCTAAATCTTGTTGTTGGCTTTAAGGTTAGTGGACTCATGTATATATTGTTGATGCAAATAATTTATATCGCTTAAGTAAATGATGTATATATTGTTGATGCAAATAATTTAAAAGTATACATAATATTTGCATTGCTTGTTGTAACTAATGTTAATTTGAGTCAACTAAAAAAAAAGATGTTATCTTTTTAAATCACTTTTTGTAAGTGTTCTAAGTATTTGCATCAGTTTATCAAAATCATATATATGAAAGTTGGTCAAAATCATATATATTTGTCATGTGTCTATTAAATAATTAATGTAAGCTCTTCAACTTCTAATTTATAGGTTAATGATACATTTATTATTTATTTTTATATTATTTTATTTTACATATTTAATGTACTATTACTAAATTTATTTTAATATTACATGATTTTTCAATAAAACCATTTTAATAGTTTTTTCATACTCGAATATTTTTTTTGTAATCCAAACTCAAAGTATGAGTATATAATAATCATGGATTAGTTAGTGATTTGAGTAGGTTATTCTCTTAAATTGATATTTATATAATAAATCACCGAGGGTGTAGAATACGTACAAACCTCCATCATTTCGTCTGAACCCTCATTTTGCGCCGATTCTGTCAACAATGGTTGGAGGAAGAGGAAAACCTGGAGGAAAGGGAAGACGCAGTGTGAAGAAACAGGAAGAGAAAGAAGTTGAACGTGGTAGAGATGAGTTTTTATCAAAATCAAAAACTCCTCATCCAAAAGGATTTCCTCCAATGCAAGATCTAAGCACCAACGTGGTCACTAATAGAGGTGGATTGCAGCCTATGAAGGTAATGTAGTAGTATATTGTTCGCTTTTTGTTAATTGTTTTCGGATCAGTATACTTTTTTTTCTTTTTTCTTAAGGAATTGTGGGATGTAGAATATGTTCACATCCCTAAGAAATTGAGCTTGAAAACGGTTCTTGACAATATGAAACAAACTATGGCTCAACGTGGGTTCTACATCCGATCTGTAGATGCTTATGTTCGGAAAAGGTTTCTCACCGAGAACAAACCCCTTATTAAACGTCTTCGCCGATCAGACGTGAACATAATTGAATCACAAGAATACCCAGAGGAATATCTAGGTAAGACCACGTTATATTTATCAAAGTTTTGGTAACCTTAATGACGTCATTAAAGAGTTTTGTTTTTGATTAAATTTTTCTAATGGCATTATCATGTAATTAATTACAAAAATAAAGGTTACATTTAAAATGTACTTCCCAAATAATATAGTAGGATAATCGATGTTAATTAAATAAAATGACTTTCAATTAATTGTTTTTAAAAAGTATTATGTAATTTCATTAATTAATATGAAGGCAAACTTTGCATACTAAGTTTTATATTTTTTTACACCACCAAAAAACCAAGGTCACTATATGTAAGAAAACTATGAAACCTCTTTTTTTGTGGGAGAAATGTAGGATTTTGACAAATTAAGTAAACATTTACATCACATTTTATAGTCGATGATTAGTCGTTAACTAGTATCAGTTTCCATTGATGTAAATTTTGTATCATTTTAAATAGTGATGTTACACAAAAATTAATAGATGCATCAATTATCTAAATGATGTAAGCTTATATATTATATCATTTAAAAAAAAAGATAGTATAATAAAATAACTAAAAATACAAATGCTAAAATAATTGTGGATTTTTAATATAACAGAATTAAACAATTCCACACATACAAAACAAAGGAGAAAAAAAGAATTGTAACCTAATTCTTAGACTGTTTTATGAGAATCCAATTCGATGAGGATTGATATATACAATTCCTCTAATTAGTATTAATTTTAGAAAGAAAAAAATAGGATTAAGATTTTATTAGTCAAACTTACTTTTAGTAGTTTTAATTTAAATGTATCTAATATTTTTCAAAATTATTTTATTTTTAAAGATTGTTATCACCTAGAATTTTAACATTTTTACCTTACTTAATTTCCAATTTTTTTTTCCTTCCGCTGACATATATAATTTTACTATTTTTATAAAAAGAAATTACATAAGTGAGCAATTTTAGCATCACATTGGGCACACAAAAACCCTAATTGTATCGTTAGGTCCTTTTATTTTGTTATATTTACATAAATCTCCTTTCTTTCTCCAGCAACAGAGTGTATTCTGCTCGATAATAAATTGGTAAATCACAACACAAAAAAAAAGTGTTAAGAGATCCTTCTCCCTCTTCGAAGATGAGCGGTACGGTGAAGGATATCGTTTCAAAGGCGGAGCTTGATAACTTGCGCCAGAGCGGCGCACCAGTCGTGCTTCACTTCTGGGCTTCTTGGTGTGATGCTTCGAAGCAGATGGATCAAGTTTTCTCTCATCTCGCTACTGATTTCCCTCGTGCTCACTTCTTTAGGGTTCGTCTCTGTTCTCTTGACCAATTCAAAATTTTATCACTTTCAATGAGGTTTTTGACTGTTATTGGTTTTATCTTCTTAGGTTGAAGCTGAGGAACATCCTGAGATATCTGAGGCTTACTCTGTTGCTGCTGTGCCTTATTTCGTCTTCTTCAAGGTAAAGTTACGTTTTTTTTGTTCCCTATGATTTGATCAAAACTTAGGATTTAGGGTTTTTGTTTTTGCTTAAAGTTGTTTGTCTAATTTGGTAGAAGAAGAAGACATTGATGAAGTCATACTTATTGATTCTTTATGTTGCTTTGTTTGGTTGCAATTTTCTGTCTTTATAGCATTGAGAGTGTGTTCAAAAGTTTGAATCTTTGTCCCTATGTTTTGATCGAAAGTTTAGGATTTAGGGTTTTTGTTTTGATTAGTTTGCGTCTCTGTTAGATTACTGAAAGCTGTTTATCTAATCAGGTAGTAGAAGAAGATGGTTCGCCTATCCATTTAGCTCCAGACTTATTGATTCTTTGTTTTAATTGGTTGGTTGCAATTTTCTGTCTTTATAGGATTGAGAGTGTGTTCAAAGCTTGAATCTTTGTCACTGCACTGTAATGATTGTTCTGAAAGTTGTTACTTTCTTCTGACTGTGAATTCGTTTTCTTATTGAAGGATGGTAAAACTGTGGATACACTTGAGGGTGCAGATCCATCAAGTTTAGCTAATAAGGTTGGCAAAGTTGCTGGTTCTAGTACTTCTGCGGAGCCTGCTGCTCCTGCAAGCTTAGGGTTGGCTGCTGGGCCAACGATTCTTGAAACTGTGAAGGAGAATGCGAAAGCTTCTTTACAAGACCGAGCTCAGCCTGTATCTACCGCCGATGCTCTCAAGAGCCGTTTGGAAAAGCTCACTAATTCTCACCCTGTCATGTTATTCATGAAAGGTATTCCTGAAGAGCCTAGGTGTGGGTTTAGCAGGAAAGTAGTTGACATTTTGAAAGAGGTTAACGTTGATTTTGGAAGTTTTGACATACTATCGGATAACGAAGTGCGAGAGGGTTTGAAGAAATTCTCTAACTGGCCAACGTTTCCTCAGCTGTACTGCAACGGAGAGCTTCTTGGTGGAGCTGATATCGCAATAGCGATGCACGAGAGCGGTGAACTAAAAGATGCTTTCAAAGATCTTGGGATCACGACAGTTGGTTCAAAAGAAAGTCAGGATGAAGCTGGAAAAGGAGGAGGGGTTAGTTCAGGAAACACAGGCTTAAGTGAGACCCTCCGAGCTCGGCTCGAAGGTCTGGTCAATTCCAAACCAGTTATGCTGTTCATGAAAGGAAGACCAGAAGAACCAAAGTGTGGGTTCAGTGGGAAAGTGGTTGAAATCCTCAACCAAGAAAAAATCGAGTTTGGGAGTTTCGATATCCTCTTAGATGACGAAGTTCGCCAAGGCCTTAAAGTGTATTCAAACTGGTCAAGCTATCCTCAGCTTTACGTGAAAGGCGAGCTTATGGGTGGATCAGACATTGTCTTGGAGATGCAAAAGAGCGGTGAGCTGAAAAAGGTCTTGACCGAGAAAGGGATCACTGGAGAACAGAGTCTTGAAGATAGATTGAAGGCACTGATCAATTCCTCGGAAGTAATGCTATTCATGAAAGGTTCACCAGATGAACCGAAATGCGGATTTAGCTCCAAAGTTGTGAAAGCATTGAGAGGAGAAAACGTGAGTTTCGGATCGTTTGATATCTTGACTGATGAAGAAGTAAGGCAAGGGATTAAGAATTTCTCAAACTGGCCAACTTTTCCTCAGCTATACTACAAAGGTGAGTTAATTGGAGGATGTGATATCATTATGGAGCTAAGTGAGAGTGGTGATCTCAAAGCAACTCTATCCGAGTAAGTAATATATACAAGTCTCTGTCTGCTGGTTTGCCTTGGTGAGAGAGAACATTTCAGTTATGGTAATAATATGTTTTAGGTGTTACAAACATTGATATTGTTGCTTCTCAAGCTTTGTCTTGTTATTTCTATTGCTGAGTCTATTAGATTCATAACTATTTTTCTCTCTTTGTATCAACATAATCTTTATTTATGGTTATCTTGACCACATTTGCTTTTAGACTGAGTAACAAAACAAAGAGTGGTTTAAACAAAGAAAGCTTGATCCGACGGCTAGGATTAACACCAATCTTTCTATGTTACAGAGTTTCTTAAGATCCGACGGCTGGGATTTTGTGTGATTAAACTCAAATTTCTTAGAATCAAACCGAATGGAAATCATTTGTTTAGAGTTTAGACCAAACTGCAATCGAGCATTAACCGAGACTTTGTACATTTAAACAAGATTTAAACCAAAAGTCATCATAATTTTAAAATTGATACTGATATTGACAATTAGTTAAATATTAAACTAAAATGGTTTTGGTTTTACATTTCAATGACTTTTAGCCAAAACCGAACCATAATTTTACCAAACCAAATTTAACATTCTCCAAACCAAATAAAGAACCTGTATAAACCGAGCGGACACTTAAACCGGAAAATAAAATTAAAATTCGGACAAAGAAATTTCGTTAAACCCTAAACCCCAAAGGTCTTGTTTGCTGTATCTCCTCCATCGCTCCTGCGCCGCGTTTTCTCTCTCAAGCTCTTAAAAAACCTTTCTTTGATTTGATAATCCTAAAATCGTTTTTCCGAGGAAACCCTAATTTCTTGTTCGAACTCGAAAGATGGGAATTTTCGAACCGTTTAGAGCAATAGGTTACATAACGAGTACGGTTCCGTTCTCCGTCCAGCGATTGGGTACCGAGACTTTCGTCACCGTCAGCGTCGGCAAAGCTTTCCAGATTTATAATGTAACGCTCCCAATCTTCATAGTTTCACTTGCGTGTTCTTTATTCATTCGATTCTGTTGTTAATTTGGTTCTCTTGTTGCAGTGTGCCAAGCTCAATCTAGTCATAATCAGTAAGTTTTTCCTTCTTCTGAAACCTAAAGTTTTGTCCTTTCAATCATTCTCTTACTCAAATTCATGCATTTAGAATTGGGTTTTGTCTATGCAGTGTAAATTTTCTTATAATCTAATTTGTGTTATCTTAAAGGTCCTCAGCTTCCAAAGAAAATTAGAGCTTTAGCTTCTTACCGAGACTACACATTTGTTGCGTTTGGCAATGAAATCGCTGTCTTTAGGCGTGCTCATCAGGTATATCTCATTGTAACTATAGTTAAGTTGCTGCTTTTTTTATATCTATGAGTACTTTGTTTATAGTTGGAATTCTTGTGGGTATATCTATAGGTAGCAACTTGGAGCAAACATGTTGCTAAAGTTGATCTTCTACTGGTGTTTGGAGAACATGTGCTTAGTCTTGACGTGGAAGGAAATATGTTCATATGGGCATTCAAAGGAATCGAAGAACATCTAGCTCCAATTGGAAATCTTCAGCTTACTGGAAAGTTTACCCCTACCTCTATTGTTCACCCAGATACCTATCTCAACAAGGTGAGTCATACTTGGTTCAGGATTTCAGTTTTTTTTCCCCTGGTGTCTTCTGTTGACAAGCCTTTCTAACTCTTTGCATGTTTCTCTTACTTGGAACCACATTGGTAGGTTCTTGTAGGGAGCCAAGAGGGTCCGCTGCAGCTATGGAATATTAATACTAAGAAGATGCTCTATCAGTTTAAGGGTTGGGGTTCATCTGTCACCAGTTGTGTTTCATCCCCTGCCCTGGATGTTGTTGCAATTGGTTGTGCTGATGGAAAGATCCATGTACATAACATAAAATTGGACGAAGAGATCGTAACATTTGAACATGCCTCGCGAGGTGCTGTTACTGCTTTGTCTTTCAGTACAGGTAAACACCTAAGCCCTGTAGTTCTATTTGTAAAATCTTTGAGCGCTTCTTGGTTTTATTACCTTTTAAATCTAATTTCGTAGCGGATAATAGTTTATCAATCTTTTCTTGCTGATAGATATCCTATGAGTGTAGTGACCAAAAATAATTTCGTCCATTTGTCTTTAAGTGGAGCTAAATATTTATTTTTCCATTACATAGCTTTACCATCTATGCACCCATTGTTTCATGAATTAGAATTGTCCATACATGTTTCAGGCTCAAGAGATCCATTAGTGTAGGTTGTAATTTTACTAGTAACTTTTGGTAGTAACCGTTCTATAGCTAATGGAAGTTCGATACTTTCCAGTTCTAACATGTGTTGTTTATCCTGTCATGTTAGATGGACGTCCCCTTCTTGCGTCTGGAGGTTCCTTTGGTGTCATAAGCATCTGGAATCTTAACAAAAAAAGGCTTCAGTCAGTCATTAGGGATGCACATGACAGTTCTATAATCTCATTGAACTTTTTAGCCAATGAGCCGGTGCTAATGAGTGCATCAGCAGATAACTCACTTAAAGTAAGCTAAGATTCCTCTTACCCGTTGAACCTATTTGCATCCACTTTGCCACATATAATATTTGTTTTATGCCTCGTTCCTGTAGATGTGGATTTTTGACACAAATGATGGTGATCCTCGCCTATTACGCTTCCGATCTGGGCATAGTGCTCCTCCTCTATGTATCAGGTAATTAGCTTGACGTCCACATCATACTGAATTATCTGATTGCTTCCATTTAGCTTTTCTTTCGTTATTGTGAGACTTTATACATTTTGGTGTGTAAGTAGCATTTATGATCCCTATTCGTTGTTAAAGTAATTCCATTTATGATCCCTGCCAGTTGACTATCTGTGTAGTGATGAATATTTGTGTTTCTTAATAAGAGTATTTACTTCATGGTGGCTATATCGAGGGCATGCCAATAAAGGGTCTCTTAATCATATCTGACTTCTACTTGTGGTAGGTTCTACTCTAATGGACGGCACATTTTGTCTGCTGGCCAGGATCGTGCCTTCCGCCTGTTCTCTGTCATCCAGGTAAGATACGATACAGATTTAGTAACCAATTCTATATCGAGATTTAATACAACTAACTAGCATATTGATAGTCTGTAACTTTTGAGCTATATTGTAGACATTGACTATTCATTTGTCACTTTACAATCACAAATGTTAGGAAATTAGTCTTCCTTGGGCATTGAACAGATAATCATAAAAGATTGTTGAGTTCATTTTTGTCATATTAATTAATTAATTAGCAATCATTTTCCTCATCATGTACTGTTTAGACGCAAAGTTTAGTTTTTCTTATTCCGTCTTTCATTCGCCATATCTTACTGTTATTTTGATGGGTATTTTTTCACCGACCTGTTTGTTTGATTTTTTCATGAATCTGATTGTTCTCTTAAATGTTGAGTTATTGTTTCTTAATTTGTGGTCTGTATTGTTACTAAAGATCTGATGTCCATTGACGATAACAGTTTTTAATTTACATTAATTACTTCATCAGGAGCAACAAAGTAGAGAGCTTTCTCAAAGACACATTTCTAGGCGAGCCAAAAAACTCCGACTGAAGGTATAGCCAAAGGATTTCTTTTAATTTTATTCAAGTTTTCCATGGCCAGTTAGCATGCTTCAAGTGGTTCTGATTCAATTTAACAAATGTTATACCTTATGTATACTGTGTTTTGATATTTTATGTGTCCGTAGTAATATGTGTGCTTGGAAATTATATCTTTTTCGCTTATATTCTTTTTCCTCTATATGTAGGAGGAAGAGTTGAAATTGAAGCCTGTTGTTTCATTTGATTGCGGTACGTATCTATATAACTTGATCTTTACTTTTCATGTAATTATGTTGCTTGGTTTCTTTCAGTCACATTCTTAATATTATGATGTCTGAACAAACAAGACTAAAAAGTAGAAACCAATTGATTTCTACAAAATGTGTTGAGCAGTAATTAGGTCCAAAATGGTTGGCTCTCAATAGTGAAAACGTTTATTGGTTGAACCCCATAGAGAAATTACATTTTGTGAAGTGAAGCTTACATCTTACTTTATGTTGTCCTATGAATTTGCATGTTGATGACGAGAAAACTGCATCTCCCACAACTTATATTATTGTCTAGTTATACATCCTACTGACTGTTATTATTTTTTTTCCAAAAATTGAAGCTGAAATTAGGGAGCGTGATTGGTGCAATGTTGTTACTTGCCATATGGATACAGCAGAAGCATATGTATGGAGACTTCAGAACTTTGTACTTGGAGAGCATATCCTCAAACCATGCCCTGAGAATCCAACACCAATTAAGGTTCAAAATTGAAATTATATTTACTTCTGACACTCTTCTGAACAAGAAAAGTAGACGTGCTTTAGTCCTTATAGGTGGGAATTGATTACTGTGAGAACTTGGAATTTGGATTATTGACCCCCCTTGAATAACCAATTCTACAAAAAATGAGTTTAGTTACAGTTCCTTATAGCATGTTCAGGGGGTCTTTGTATCTAGGAACCATCTTCTTTTAGCAATACTGGTCTTTTTCTTCTCTCTAGTGGTTGTTGATCTCTTAAAAAATTGCTTGTCTGATAGGCATGTGCAATCAGTGCCTGTGGAAACTTTGCAGTAGTCGGAACAGCTGGTGGATGGATTGAGAGATTCAACCTCCAATCTGGAATCAGCCGGGGTAGTTACTTCGATATGTCAGAGAAAAGAAGGTACGCCCATGATGGAGAAGTTATTGGAGTTGCTTGCGACTCCACAAACACACTCATGATTAGTGCAGGATATCATGGGGACTTAAAGGTTTGGAATGTTTTCTTGTTCTTTCTTTAAGTTATTAATTACTTAGTTGATATGGTTACCTTCAACATTAACTCTAGTTTATGAGTCAAATAGACTCTAATATTTCATTTGTGTAATACAGGTTTGGGATTTCAAAAAGCGGGAATTAAAGTCCCAGTGGGATGTCGGATGTTCGTTGGTTAAAATTGTCTACCACCGTGTAAATGGTAAATTTTCCTAATCTAACCCTACATTTTCACTTGTACGATCTCACAAATGTATCATTTTCCGTCATTTTCTCCTAGGGTACCACCGTATTGACTCTGACTTTGCTAATTTCTTATCAATTGGTAGGTCTTTTGGCTACAGTGGCGGATGATTTTGTTATCCGTTTATATGATGTTGTGACACTAAAGATGGTTCGTGAATTTAGAGGTCATACAGACCGTATAACGGATTTGTGCTTTAGTGAGGATGGCAAATGGGTCATCTCATCTAGCATGGATGGAAGTCTTAGAATATGGGATGTCATATTGGCTAAGCAGATTGATGGTGTGCATGTCGATGTGCCAATAACAGCATTGTCTTTATCACCAAATATGGACGTTTTGGCAACTGCCCACTCTGATCAGAACGGGGTCTACTTGTGGTAAATTCTCAAATCAATCTTCAGTTCTCTCATTTACTATTACAATTTCTCTGTGATTGTTTGATGAGTTCACTCTCTCCTCTTGTGACCTCTCAGGGTTAACCAATCCATGTTCTCTGGGCTTCCAAGTGTTGAATCTTATGCTAGTGGGAAAGATGTCGTAAATGTCAAGTTGCCTTCAGTCTCTGCATTGACATCTTCTGAAGCTGATGATGATATGGACAGGCAAGTGTTAGAAAATTCTGAAGCTCTACAAGCTAGCAGTTTCTCAATTTCCCAAAAGCAGATCCCAGAACTTGTTACTCTGTCTCTATTGCCAAAAAGCCAATGGCAGAGTTTGATCAACTTGGATATTATTAAGGTATGCATATTCTTTTTCTTCTCAACTTTTTATTGATGGTTTGTTTCTTTGTTGCGTCTTCCAGTTACAATTTATATTTGATGTTGTTTCATAGGCCCGCAATAAACCAATAGAGCCTCCAAAGAAACCTGAAAAGGCTCCTTTTTTCTTGCCCTCAATTCCCTCGCTGTCTGGAGATATATTATTCAAGGCAAATGACTCTGAGGCTGATGGGGAGAATGAGGAAAATAATAAAAAGGACCAGAATAGCATGAAGAACTTTGATGCATTGGAATCTCCATTCTCAAAACATCTCAAGTCTTCATGGGATTCAAAACACTGTAAGTGATGGTATTTGTTTAAGTTTTACAGGTTAATCAAAGCTTTTCTCGTCAATGTACAATACGATTCTTAGCTCCATGTATGTTTTGCAGTTTTAGATTTTACCAACTACATGAAGAGTTTATCCCCGTCAGCTCTCGACATGGAGCTTCGGATGCTTGAAATCATAGATGAAGATGTTGAAGAAGAGCTTATCAAAAGACCTGAGTTTATATTGATTGGGCAACTTCTGGATTACTTCATCAACGAGGTCTCTTGCAAAAACGACTTTGAGTTTATGCAGGCGGTTGTGAAACTATTTCTGAAGGTAAATGTAAATTTCATTTCCAGTATAACCAAGGAATCAGTTTCTTACAGAGACACCTTTAGGTTACAAGAATCTTGACTCTTAACAAAACTCGGTTTATCTGTTGACAGATCCACGGTGAGACCATAAGGTGCCACCCGAGTTTACAAGAGAAGGCGAAGAAGCTTTTAGAAACTCAGAGTTTGGTGTGGCAGAAAATGGAGAAGCTTTTCCAGAGCACAAGATGCATAGTTACCTTCCTTAGCAATTCACAGTTTTGAAGAAGCTTACTAACTTATTGCTCTGTTTTTGATGTTGCTCTGTTTTTTCACAAAAATAGCAATTTTGAAGAAGCTTAATATATTGCCCTGTCTTTTAGCATTAACATGTATCAAATGGAACATGTCAACGTTATCCTGAATTGGATGATAGGGTTTAAATTCCGTGAGAAATCATAAAATCTGCAACCTAAGATCACAGATTTGTCCTCCAATAAAGTTGAAAAAATCAACCCTCAAAACAAAAATACTAAAATAGAATAAAAGAAGAGTTTGATGTAAGAAACAAAGAAAAATTAGTCAGACTTTGAGAGCTTCCTCTTCATTCTGCTATAAGGACCAACTGTTGTATCCATAATATACATATAAATCACTTGTGACCATGACTTATACGACTCCAATCCTTCATAATACTCTCCTGCAATCTCCTTCACCAAATGCAGCTTATTTCCCGGTATCCTCGGGAAATCGTGATGCTCGTTATGGTAACCAACACTCCATGTTAGTAGATTCAATGGACCGTAATACGAATAAGTCTCTTGATTCGGGTTAAAAACATAATGTTCCGAGATAAAATGTCCCGCCATTGGATGCATACCGCCTCCAACAAATGTCGATAAGATTAGATACGCGAAAGATCTCCATCCGAAGAAGAGAACAACTGATACATCTAAAACAATCTGAATCAAGAAGTTGATGAACTCCCAGTAGCCAGGTGGTTTTGGTTTGATGAAGATAGGACGAAGAGCGTAAAAGAAGAGTTGTAAGAAAACCCAAATTGTTTTGGCAAAGATATTGGTTACTAAATGAGCTTCGGTGTAAGTAGGAACATCCATGTCAATACCATCTACTCCTTGGAACCGATGATGCTCGAGATGGTATTTTTGGAAAGTTACTGACATTGGTACACCGATTGGGAGATTTGCGAAAATACCGAGACAACGATTGTAGACAGGAGTTGAAAAGGCAAGGTTGTGACTTAGCTCATGGATTGCTAAGAAGAGATTGTGGTTGAGGAATGATCCAAAGAAGTAAGCAATGGATAGAATCTTGAGCCATCCAGAGTTGTGAAGGATTGCAGCTGTTGAGAGTTGAAGAATTACTACTAATGTGATCTGTATAGACAACAAATACAAAATTGGTTATTCATTTGGGTTTAGATAACATCAAAACAAATTTTAATATTTTGAAAGATTTTGGGTGAAATGTGACATTCATCAACCCAAAATCTAACCAAATTTTAGCTAATAGCCCTAACGATAGAGAAACTTTTATGCCAAATAAGCAGAATCTTTTGAAACATAATATTTGTAACTAAAATATATGATAAAAAAATATAATTGAAAACAAAAATACAAAAATTCTACTAAACAAATTATTAAAAAATAAAAAAAATTCCTAACTCGAACTGAAATAAAATTCAGTTGCTTGGAATCATCTCCAAAATGTGAGAAACCCTAAAACATGAGTTTTATTTTTCAGCTCCTAAAACTCAAATTTGCGGACCTCAAAAAAACACAAACCCTAATAATTGGTTAATGGAGTTAGCAAGATCACATACGAATCACAAACTCAAATGCTTTTTTCTTGAGATATTACACAAACTCAAAATGTTGTAGGATCAAAAACAAATCCGAAATTTCTAAACGTAAGAAAATAACAGATTCGTTTGTTTCTTCGACAACCTTCGTTTATGTATCAAACACATTTTTAAAAAGAGGACAAAGAACAAAACTAGACGTCCTAGAAAAATGGAAATATCGATCTAAGATCCGAGAAAAATGGTAGAGAATAAGAACCTTGAGGAAAGCCCATGGATCAGGACCAAAGAGTTGTCTAATCTGAGGGTAACAAGACAGAATCTGACGTCTCCTCGAAGCATGAGGCTCATCGGTGTAAGACCAAAAGAAATCTGTAGCCATGACTCCTTCTCTTTCTTCTTCGTTTGATGATATCTTCTCACGTCCTCCTTTCCCCATTATTGTTTGTTCTTCTCTCCCGTCGGTTTTTTTTCTGTTGTTTTTTTCCGGTGAAACGACGGGAGAGAGGGAAAGTCAAACGAGAGAGAGATTTTGGTTTCGAAGATAATTTAAAGTGGTGCAATTTAGGAGATGGTGCATAGGTTTTCAATGGTGGAAGAGAAGAGAAGAGAAGACGTTGCACGTGCACATGCATGTGTGTGCGAGGATATAAACCAATAATATGCGGGATTTTCTTAACTAACTATATTTAGTCATTTTTCAATTTTTCTTTTATTTTTATTGGGTTTTTTTTTTTTTTTTTTTTTTTTTTTTTTTTTTTTTTTTTTTT